>Ga0163144_10018636_pt1 | contig 14014 bp, 14 predicted proteins | sample OliLak19BULKMAT1_FD_123175 | JGI IMG/M metagenome (GOLD analysis project Ga0163144, IMG submission 123175) | Freshwater microbial mat bacterial communities from Lake Vanda, McMurdo Dry Valleys, Antarctica - Oligotrophic Lake LV.19.BULKMAT1 | ecosystem: Environmental > Aquatic > Freshwater >... | reverse complement strand
CTGTACGGCCACATCCCGGAGGCGGTGCTGCTGCAAACCGCCATCGACGCCGGCCACCGCAGCATCGAACACTTCGGCCGCATCACCCAGGCCTGCTCGCGCGACGAAGGCGCAATGATCGAGGCCAACGCGCAGGCCTTGAAGGCAGCCGAGCCTCTGCCTGCGCTCATGGCGGCGATGATGGGTCACAACCAGCGCACGCTGGCCAGTTGGGACGAGACACGCTGCTCGGGGGTGCTGCGCCGGCTGGCCCAGTCCCGGGTCGCGGTGATGCCCTCGCTGATGGTGTCGGACTTCTATCTGGGCAAGGATCCGAAGTCCGACGACCCGCGGATGCGCAGCGTTCCGGCCGCCGTGCGCGCACAGTGGGGTCAGGGCGACTGGCGACGCCAGCAGATTCCGCCGGAGCTGCTTGCGCAAGCACCGCAGTCCGTGGCTCTCGATTGGCGCACCTTCAAGATGGCCCACGACGCCGGGGTGACGATCCTGGCAGGTACGGATGCGACCTTCGCCAACCCGTTCCTGTTCCATGGCTACACCCTGCACGACGAGCTGGCGCGCTATGTCGAAGCGGGCTTGACGCCGCAGCAGGCACTGCTGACGGCCACGGTCAATCCCGGCCGGTTCCTTGGGCGCCGCGATCTGGCCGGGCGGGTCGGCATCCGACAAAGGGCAGACCTCGTTCTGTTGGATGCCAATCCGCTCGAAGACATCGGCGCCATCCGTGGCATTCACGCTGTGGTGGCCAACGGCCGCCTGTTCGACCGCGAAGCGCTCGATGCACTGCTGCGCGATGTGCAGGACCGGGCACAAAGATGATCCTCGCGGAGTCGGCGCCATGACACTCAAGCCATCCGCAGGCGACCTGCCCGATGCGGCGCTGGTGCCCTTTCTGTTGATCACGTTTGGGATCGCGTGGGGATTGTTCGCGCTCTTCGCCCTCTTTCCCGATTGGATCAGCCAGAGCTTTGGTCCGCTCAGCGGGCGCCATCCCTTGTTCATCCTGGCGGTTTACGCGCCCGCGATGGCGGCGTTCGGCTTGGTGCTGGCAAATGCTGGCCCGGGCGGTTTGGTGCGATTTCTCGCGCGCCTTGCCAGATGGCGCGCCGGGCCGCTCTGGTGGGCGTTCCTGCTCTTCGGCATTCCGCTGATCTTCATCATCGGCTCGGCGCTCAAGGGCAATCTGGCGACCTACGAGTTTCCCTTCAGGACGGTGGGCGAGACGCTGATGGCCATGGGCTTCATGCTCGTGCTCGGGCCCATCGAGGAATTCGGCTGGCGCGGCGTCGCCTTGCCGCTGCTGCAGCGGCGCCTTGCGCCGCTCTGGGCGAGCCTTGTGCTCGGCCTGATCTGGGGCTTGTGGCACATGCCGGCCTTCCTGATGAGTGGCACACCGCAGAGCGCATGGGACTTCACCCCCTTCGTCATCGGGGCCATTGCGATCAGCGTGATCCTCACGCCGCTCTTCAACGCCAGCGGCGGCAGCATCCTCCTGGCGATGCTGTTTCACTTCCAGCTCAACAATCCGCTCTGGCCGGATGCGCAACCTCACGACTCCGCCGTGTTCGCCGCGGCGGCACTCGTGGTGACGTTGATGAACCGAAAGGCGATGTTCTCCCGTGACTCGGCGACTCAACGCGTCATGTAGGCCGACACGCCCACACTTGCACCGGTACTTTGGGTACCCGTGGCGGGTGCAGCCGGGGCCAGCCCCGAGTGGATGCCAGAACAGTACCCGAGCGACCCTACTTGGCGGCCTTGACGCCGCAGCTGTTCATGCCCAGCAACGTATAGGCCGGGCACCAGCCGATGAGTCCCGTGGCCAGCGGCACCACGCCGATCCAACCCCACACGCCAACCGTGCCGGTGGCGGCCAGGCCGATCAGAACCAAGCCGGCGATCACCCGCAAAGCGCGGTCCACAGTGCCTTCATTCGTCTTCATCATTCTTCCTTGCAGCCCGGCGTACGGTGCCGGTGTGCAGGCAGTGTGCTGGCTGGACCGCGCCCTGTCGGTGACCTGGGTCACCGAGCCGTCGATTCGCCGGCCGCCAGCCGGCGCAGCGCCGCGGCGTCGCGCAGCTCGATGTGTTCGCGGCCAAGGCTGAGCCAGCCGGCACGTTCGAAGCGGCGCAGCAAACGCGAGACGATTTCGCGCACCGTGCCGAGCTCGTCGGCCAGGGTCTGGTGCGTTGCCGACACCACCAGGCCGTGCCCGAGCAAGCTGGCGGCCAGGCGCTGGTCCAGGCGCTGGAACGCCACCGCTTCGGCCAGGGCCATGAGATCACCCAGCCGGTCGGCGAAGATGCCAAAGACGAAGCGGCGAAACGGCTCGTAACCCGACAAGGCCTCGAAGGCCGCTGGCGACAGCACGGCCAGCGTCGTCGGCAGCGTCGTCACTCCATGGGCGCTGGGCGTCCGGTGACCGAACAGACAGGCCGTGGACACCACGCACAACTCGCCCGGCGTGACGCGGTACAGCTCCAACGAACGCCCTTGCGAGGAGCCCCGTGCCACCCGCACCTCGCCGGCCAGCAGCAAGGGGAAACCGCGGCAGGGCGCCTGCTCGTCGAAGAGCGTGGTGGCGATGGGCACCTCGGCCCAGGCGGTGCGCTCGGCCAGCTCGGCCTGGATCGTCGCCGCCGGCAGCGCGGCCAATGAAGGATAGAACTCGAGCAGCCGCGTGATCTGGTGGGTCGTGGTCATGGTCTGGCCGATGATGCCCGAACGTGCGCACGCCTTCCCGGCAGGTCCGCTTGCCCCTGGTTGAAGTGGCTGGCCGCTGCCATGGCGCTGCTGGCACGGTTGTTCGTGGCAGGTTGCGAAAAGCTCGAGCACTCTGCCGCAGTTCGCTTTCGGAGACGCCGAGTCCTCGAAGGCCAGGGACGCAGCACGAGGGAGTGCTTGATGCAACGCATTGGCTGACTCATCGCATCAGCGCGGCGCACAAGCTTCGTTGCTGCAACTGGCGGCCACAGTCGTTGCCGTGCCATTCTCCGATGCTGTGGCATCGGCCTCGGCAGATTCGGCAATCAGCCGCCCGAGCACCGTGCCCAGTGCCATGTCGTCTATGCGTCCGAAGTGATTCAGTCGTATGCGCCCGTTCCGGTCGATCAACACCACGCTGGGCGTGCCGCACAGTCCAAATGCCTGCATCGTCAGTGGCACGGCGCCTGCTCCGGGCTGATCGATGCCAATCGGCAGGGTCAGCCGGTACTCGTGCACGAAGGCCTGCAGCGCCGCAGCACCCATGACTTCATGGTGCTCGAACACGGTGTGCAAGCCGATGACGCTCAGCTCGCCTTCAGCAAACATCTTGCGCGCCTTGCTGGCTTGCGGCAGGCCGTGCGAGACACAGCCCGGGCACAACATCTGAAAGGCGTGCAGCATGACCACGCGCCCGCGCAGCGAATCCAGAGTGATGGGGATCTTGCAGTTCAGCCACCGGCTGATGGCCAAGGCAGGCGCGGTTGGAAAGTGGTTTGACATGGGGACTCCACGCGATGCCGAGGTCGGCGCAGGCCGACCCCGAAGAGGTCGATGGCGACCGGCAATCAGGCCGCTCGGCGAAGCTTGACGGCAGGGAAGTCCACCGGCACTGCGAAGGCCACGTTCACGTAGTTGGTGAACAGGCTCAGCGCCACATGAGCGACGATCTCGACGATGTGTTCATCGTCAAAGCCCGTCGCGCGCAAGGCCTGAACGTCGGCATCACCGACCTGGCCGCGTTCGTTCACCAGCTTGAGCGCAAAGCGCAGGGCCGCGGCTGCCTTGGGGTCCGACGACTCGCCCGACTGCGCAGCGGCCATCTCTTCGGCCGATGCACCAGCCTTGCGCCCCAACGCGGTGTGAGCAGCCAGGCAGTAGTCGCAGGCATTGCGGTCCGCCACGGCCACGGCAATCTGCTCGCCTATTTTGGGCGCGATGACGCCGCCGCCCAGGGCGCCGAACGAGCCCCACATGCTTCGGAGTGCGGCCGGCGAGTTCGCCACGGCCCTGAACATGTTGGGCGTGGCGCCGAAAGCGGCCTGGATCTGGTCGAGGTCGGCCTTGGACGCAGAGGAGACGGCAGCGGTGTTCACAAGGGGAATGCGGGACATGTTGGTTCCTTGAGTTCAGGTGGCAATTGGGCTTGTTGCATCGGAATCCTCGGCAGCGCCGTCGGGCTGGCCGGCCTTGGCATCGCCAAAGTAGTACAGCAGTTCCGGCGCGGACGCGACAAAGCCATACCAGACGTCGAGCCCGGCATCCGTCTGGTCGGCGAGGACTGCCTTGCTCTGACGCGATGCGCGTACGTCGTCCTCGGTGAGCAGCAGCGTCCTCTTCAGTGCGGCCACATCGCCCAGCGTGAACGGTGCCTTCGCCAAGGACTTCTGACCGTAGGTGTAGCCCGGCACGGCGCCGGTGGGTTGGGCAGCGGCGGGCGCCTGCACAAAAGCCAGTGCGGCGGCCGTGAACATCGGTAGAGGGATCTTCATCGTGTGTTGTCCTGGGTAAGAGGTGTGGGATGGCAGAACGAAAGTGTCCGACGACAAACAGTATCGAAAGGCACAATAAGTCCTCACTTGATGCCTAATCGTCCAATCCGCATGCCCGTGCCCATCGATCGCCTGTCTGCGTTGCTCGAGCGCTTCCGCGTGCGCGCGCACCTCTTTCACAACGGACCGCTGTGCGGCGTGACCCACTTCGCCGCCCAACCGGGCCGCGCGTTCCTGCATGTGTTGCGGCGGGGTGAGATGGTCGTCAAGCACCGCGCCAGGGTCGGCCTGCCACGGCGTGTGGTGGTGAGCGAACCGAGCCTGCTCTTCTACCCACGGCCCTTGATGCACGACTTCCACAACGCACACACCGATGACTCTGACTTCGTCTGCGCATCGCTGGAGTTCGACGGTGGCGAGAACCACCCGCTGGCGCGCGCCCTCCCGGCGATGGTGTTGTTGCCTTTGCGCAAGGTCGAAGGCCTGGAGCAGTCGCTGGCCTTGCTGTTCGCCGAGACCGACCGGGTTCGTTGTGGTCACCGCCTGCTGGCCGATCGCCTGTTCGAAGTCGTGCTGCTGCAGACGCTTCGCTGGCTGCTTGACCACCCTGAGGAAGGTGGCGTGCCGACAGGCCTGTTGGCCGGCCTTGCCGACCCGCGCTTGGCGCAGGCGCTGGTGGCCATGCACCAACACCCCGGCAAGCCCTGGAGCCTGCAAGACATGGCGCAAACAGCGGGCATGTCGCGAAGTGCATTCGCTGCAAGGTTCAAGACTGCGGTGGGCGAGAGCCCTGCGGAGCATCTGGCGAACTGGCGGTTGAGCATTGCCAAGGCCGAACTGCGAAACGGGCGGTCCATCAAGTCCCTTGCGGGCGAGTTGGGCTACGCGACGCCGTCGGCTCTGTCGCGTGTGTTCGCGCACAAGTTGGGCGTGTCACCGCGGCGATGGCTGGTGGATTCGACTTTGCAGTCATCCTGATTGCGCAGCCAGTTCCACTGCGGGCACGGTGAAAAGCGCCCTGCCGCCGTTCTATGAGTGCCGAGAGTGTTGGGTGACCGCTAAGAGCGCGCTGTCGCCATGTCGCGTCCTGGCCAGGACTGTGAGTTCGCCATAGCGAAAGGAAGCCGCCACTGGCGTCGGATCTGCAAATTCGCAAGTGGCAGCTGCCGCCTTCGTCGGCGGGGGCCTGCGCTCCTGTCCTGTATTGTCGGTTCCATCGAGCCGCGTGTCTGGATCACCAGCCCGTGCTGGCGTCGTCACGGTTCCGTCACACGATGGGCCTACGCTGTATAAAACGATGTCCGTGTCTGCGCATCAGGTTGTCGTCACTTCCCGCAAGGGATCCTGGGCTACGCTGCGTGTGCGGGGCTTGCTGCGCAACGCGGCGCTGGCAGCCCGGCTGGCAACGACCGGAGCCGACGGCATCGAGATCCGACTCGATACCGGCTCGGTGCGTGTGAGGTTGTCCCGCCAGCGCGCTGAGGCGTTCTGGCTCGAATGGCTATCAGCCACGGTCGAGGCGCATTTCGGTGCTGCTCCGCCAGCCCCGCCACCGACCGTCCTTCCGCAACGCCCGGCTGTGCGACGTGTGCGCGCGCCGAAGTCAGCGGTCGCTGCCGACCAGGCGGCCACAAGCGGCACCGACAGAACCCACAGCACGCCCATCACACGGCTGTTGGCCGACCTGGGTGACGACCGGCCGATTGATGGCGAGCAGGGCTTGACGACCGCACAAGCCCGGGCGCGCCTGACCCGCGACGGCCCGAACGAAATCCGCGACATCACCGGCCGCAGCACGGCGGAGATCCTGCTCGGCCAGTTCAGGTCGGTGCCGGTCGCGCTGCTCGGTGGCTCGGCCGGGCTGGCCCTGGCCACGCGCGCCTATGCCGATGCAGGGGCCATCGGCACGGTGCTCGCAGCCAACGCCGCGCTGGGCTTCGTCACCGAGCGGCGCGCCGAAGAGACGGTTTCGAGCCTGCGCAAGCTGGGCCCGCGCGAGACGACCGTGCTTCGCGACGGCAGCCCGGCCACGATCGACGCGCGCGAGGTGGTCGTGGGCGACGTGCTGCTGCTCAAGCCTGGCGAGCCGGTGGCGGCCGATGCCCGTGTCATCGATGCGCACCGGCTGGCCACCAACGAAGCGGCACTCACCGGCGAGAGCCTGCCGGTGCGCAAGGAAGCCGTGGCGTCCTTGCCCGAGGACACGCCGCTGGGCGAACGCCGCAACATGGTCTTCATGGGCACGGTGGTGTCGGGTGGTGCCGGCCGCGCGGTAGTGGTGGCGACGGCCGAACACGCCGCGCTCGGGCGCATCCGCCAGCTCGCGCAGGGCACCGAGGCGCCGCGCACGCAGTTGCAGCAGGAGCTCGACAGCCTCGGCCGGCGCCTGGCAATCGGTGCGGCCACGCTGTGCGTCGGCGTGTTCGCGATCGGTGCGCTGCGCGGCCGGCCGCTGCTGCCGCTGCTGCGCACGGCGGTCTCGCTGGGCGTGGCGGCCATTCCCGAAGGACTGCCCACCGTGGCCACCAGCCTGCTGGCTGCCGCCATCCGCTCGCTGCAACAGCGCCGGGTCTACGCGCGCCGGCTCGACGCCATCGAGAACCTCGGCGCGGTCGACACCGTCTGTTTCGACAAGACCGGCACGCTGACGCAGAACCGCATGAGCGTGGCTTCGCTGACGCTGGGGCTGGACCTGGTCGTGCTCGACGAAGCGCCGTCGCCGCCCACGTTGCCCGAGGAATGGCTGCGCGTAGCCACGCTGTGCAACACGGTCGAGCGGCCGAACGGCGATGCGGCCGGCGCCTGGCAGGGCTCGTCGACAGAGGTCGCGCTGCTGGAATTGGCCGTCGCCCGGGGCGCCGATGCCGACCGTCTGCGCCGCAGCCATCCGACGCTTGGCGTGCGCCATCGCTCCGAGCACCACCCCTACATGGTGACGCTGCATGCCTCGGCCGAACGCGGCCTGCTGGTGGCTGTAAAGGGCCGGCCCGACGAGGTGCTCGCGCGCTGCGACACCTGGTTCGATGGCCGCTGCATACAGCCGCTGAAGCCGGCGACGCGGCGCCGGCTGCTGAAGTTGAACGACCAGATGGCCGCGCGTGGCGACCGTGTGCTGGCGCTGGCGTTTCGCCAGCATCCGGCGCGCCGCTTCGGCGAGACGGCAGGGCTGTCGTGGCTCGGCCTGGCCGGGCTGGCCGATCCGCTGCGGCCCGACCTGCCGCAGATGATCGATCGCTTCAAGGCCGCCGGCATCCGCCCGCTGATGATCACCGGCGACCAGATCGGCACCGCCCAGGCGGTGGCCGAGCGCATCGGTCTGGACGGCCTACAACCGATGGTCGACGCCGCGCAGCTGCCCGAGTCGGCCGATCAGATCGCCGAACTGGTCGAGCACGCCAGCGGCTTCGCGCGCACCAGCCCGGCGATGAAGCTGGAGATCGTACGTGCCTTGCAGCAGCGCGGCCATGTGGTGGCGATGACCGGTGACGGCATCAACGACGGGCCGGCGCTGAAGACGGCCGATGTCGGCGTGGCAATGGGGGTCACCGGCACCGACTTCGCCCACGCGATGTCCGACCTCGTGCTGCGCGACGACCACCCGGCGGCGATGCTGGTGGCCATCGAGCAGGGGCGCACCGCGTTCGTCAACATCAAGAAATCGGTGCGCTACCTGGTGGCAACCAACCTCAGCGAACTGGCGGCCACAACCATCGCGGTGGCAGCGGGTCTGCCCGATCCGTTCGACCCGCTGGCCCTCCTGTGGACCAACATCGCCACCGACATCTGGCCGGCCATCGCGCTTGGCCTGGAGCCGGCCGAACCTGGCATCCTGCAGCGGCCGCCGGTGTCGCTTCGCGGTGGCTTGCTCGATCGCAGCGAGTGGGGTGCGGTGGCCACCGATGCCGGCGCGATGACGCTGGCCTCGCTGGTGAGCTTCGGCTATGGACTCGCCCGCTACGGCGCCGGGCCGCAAGCGCGCACACTCGCGTTCATGACGTTGACCTCGTCGCAACTGCTGTACGCGCTGGCGATGCGCTCGTCGCGACCGCTGCGCCGCGGGGGCCTGCAGCCGAACCCGATGCTCGGTCGAGCCGTTGGCTGGACGCTGGCGGCGCAGGCCGGCACCGTGCTGCTGCCGTTCGCGCGGCGCCTCCTGCGCACGGCCCCCATCGGTCCGATCGACGTCGTCGTCATCGCCGCCACTGCCGTGCTGCCCCTGCTGACGCGCGAACTGCTGAAGGAGCGCGGGCCGTGAGAGGCACCGAGATCCTGCACGAGACCGCACGACGGCTGCGCCTGGGCGTGGCGCCGGGCATCGACCTGGACACCTTCCGTGCCGGCCTGGCGCCGCTGCCCGGCGTGCAGTCGGTGCGCGTCAATGCCCGGCTATGCTGTGTCGTGGTGCAGCATGATGGCCTGCCCGAGACCCGGGCCGCCGTGCTCGCCCGCCTGCACCGCCTGCCCGAACCGACCCGCACCCGGACGACTGCTCACCAGCCGAAGCGGCCGCGACGGCCGGCCACCGAGGCCGCTGCGTGGGCGCCAGCCTTGCTGGCCATCGCGGTACCGGCGCTCCCGAAGGACTGGCGCCCGGCTGTGGCGCTCGGCGCCGTGGCGACGCGCGTGCTGACCCAGCGTGGGCGGCTGCGGCAAGACCCGGCTGCGGTGCTGCTCGACGCTGCGTCGTTGTCATCGCTGGCGATCAGCGGCCAGCCGCTGGTCGTCTCGACCTCGATGCTGCTGCGTTTGCTGTCCGAACGCCTCTCCGCGCGCCTGGTGCGCCAGGCAGAGGGCCTGCTCGAGCACGTTTTGCCGACCGTGGCCGCGCAGTACATGGCGCTGCGGGATCCCAAGGATGTTGGCGACGGGTCGTGGTGGCCTTTGCGCTCGCTCCGCGCAGGTGACCGCGTGCGGGTGTTCGCCGGCGACGTGGTGCCGGTGGACGGCTGCGTGGTCGAGGGCTCGGCCGTAATCGCGCCGGCGGCACAACGCGCCCAGCCGCGCGCGGTGAGCCCGGGTGACCACGTGGCAGCGGGCGAGCGCTTGCACGAAGGCACACTGGCGTTGCGCGCCGAGGCCGATGCGGCGGGGTCGCGGCTGGAGCGGCTGCGCGCCCAGGTGCGGCACGCCGTCGCGTCGCGCGATCCGGCGGGCCCGCTGACGCCTGGCATCGAACGCTTGTTGTCCTTGCCGTTGACTGCATCGGCACTGGTGTTCGGCCTGACCGGCGACACAGCCCGCGCGGCGACGATGCTGCAAGCCGACCCGCAGCAGGGGTTGGACCTGGCCTTGCCTCTGGCACGCGAAGCGGCGCTGTACGCTCTGGCGCGGCACGGCCTGCTGACCGCCGGGCTCGAAGCCGTCGAGCGCCTGGCTACGGCTCACACGCTGGTGCTGCAGGACACCGGGGTGCTGACCAGCGGGCGCTGGGTCATTGAGGAGGTGCGGACCGAAGCCGGCGGCGATACCGATCGCGTGCGTGGCTGGCTGGCTGCGCTGGCCGACACGCCGCTCGAGGTGCTGGACCGAGCGAGCTTCCCCGACCGCGTAGTGCGCCTGTGGGTTCGCCACGGTGCCGTGCTGCGCGTCGGCAAACACGAGGTCCATCTGGCGAGCCGGCAGCGACTGCTGCAGGTCTGGGGCCTGCGACCCGGCGCCGAATTGCCAGGCCCCGTCAGCGGACCGCTGCGGCGCGAACTGGTGGTAGTCGCGGCTGGTCGCGTGGTGGCGCAGGTGGTGCTGGCCAGTGCCTTGCGGCCGCTGGCGATCGAGCGTTTGACCGAACTCGCGACGCTGGGCTTCGACCGCATGGCCGTGCTCGTAGAAGCTGATGGAGGTGGTGGTGCGACGCCAGGCCCGACCGCCTGGAGCGGCAGACCAGGGCTGGAATGCATCACTGACGACGCCGGTACGCGCGCCGACTGGCTGGCTCACGCCGTGAGCGATGGATCGCCGCTCGTCATGGTACACAGCGTGTTGCGCGACCTGGTGCCGCCGGGCAGTCTGAGCCTGACGCCCACCGACGCCGATGCCGGCTCGCACGGCGTGCTGCTCGGCGACCCCCTGGCCAGCCTGGTGGCAGCCCGCTGCGTGGCGCAGCGCGTACAGCGCCGGCTGCGCCTTCAGCAGGGCACCGCGACGGCCGCAAATGCAGCGCTGATGACCGCGGCCGCGCTGCGCTGGCTGCCGCCGATCGGCACGTCGCTGCTGCACCATGGCTTCGCGCTGCTGCTGTTGCTGGACAGCCTGCGTGTCGAATCACTTGCAGCGCCGCAGGACGCGCTTCGCGCCGCGTTGCCTCGGCCTGCGAAAGTAAGCCGACGGCGTCGAACTGACGCCACAAGAATCCTTAGGAGTGAACCCGCATGAAGATCGAAGATGTGACTCGCCCGGGCGTGCTGGCATTGGGCGTGATGGGCGTCGCTGCCACGGCGCTGCTCGGCTTTGCCGCCGGCGTTGCTGTGGCACGCGACCCCGAACTCCTGCGCCGCACGGCACGCAGCCTGGCGCGCGGCCTAGAACGCGCGACACTGATGGCCGCACAGGCCCGCGAGCATGTCGGCGACCTGTGGGCCGAAGCGCGCGAAGAGGCGATCGCCGAGGTCGATGCAGCCGACTTCGATCGCGCCGCCAAAGACGCTGCCAAGGCAGCTCCGGCAGCCGCCGCAGCGGCGGCGCCGAGCAAGTCGATGCGCAAACGCGCGAGTCGCCCGCGCAAGCCGCGCGCGTCGCGGAAGTCAGCGCCAGAGATCGCCGCGGAACAGGCCACGGATCAGACCTGATGGTGCTTGCTGGGGCGAGGCCTGGCCTCCGCGGGCGCACGAGAGCGTTTAGCCTGGGCCGTGGCGGGCTCGGGCCTGCCTCAGCCCGGTCTCAGTAGTCGGGGTTCGCCAGCCGCTGCTCGATCTCGCGCTCGGCGGCCAGCCCGTCGTCGAGTTCCACTTCACGCTGCCGTAGCTGACCGTTCCGCCGATCGGTTTCATAGAGCGGCGCGCACCTCTGTCAATGCGCGCCGGCATGTGCGTGAGCCAGCCCCAGGTCGACGGCCGCCGCGCGCAGCCTCTTGTCACGAGTCCAGAGCTTCACTCCGTCGGTCAGCGCCGTCGAAGCCAGCAAGTGCACATCGACATATCCGATGCCTCTGCCATGAAGCTGGTGGCGGTCAATGAAGCCCAGCACTTCATCACTGTTGGCAACAATCGCCCGGGGTAGGTCGTGCAGCAGTTCCAGGATCGATGCGCGATCGCTCAGGCTGCCGCAGCCGATCTCGCCGATGACGAACAGATGCATGACTACACTGCCGCGATCGAGCGCGTCGGCGAGCTGGTCATCTCCACGGCGCAGATGATCGACCCACACCGACGTGTCGGCCAGGATCAAGACTTGATCCCTTGGCGCCTGCGTGGCGCGGCCGTCAAGGCTGCCTGCGTCCCGCCGAGCCGCGCCAAGCGTCTGGCACTTTCACGTTCGATGAGCGCCCTGAGCCCCTCATGCACCATGGCAGAACGATCCAGCGGCCCCGTCAGCTTGGCAGCCTTGGCGAGAAGATCGTCGTCAATGTTGATGGTCGTGCGCATGGGTGACCTTCCGATGCATCAAGGATATCATCAATTGATGTGACTAATGATGTCTCGAAATGGCTTTCTGCGCGGGCTTCAAAGTACCCATGACGCCACGGCCTTGGTCCTCCGGGCCGTCCTCTCGACCTTCACGAGTCGTGCGGCCTTGCCCTCGGTCTTTCGCAGGCGAGCCAGCCGATCCTGCAGGTCCACCGGCGGCTCGGTAGTGGTGTGCAGAGGGCCGGCGTAGACAACACCGTCGTTGCCATCCAAGGTCAAATGGCTGCCCTCGTGCAGGGTCGTCTCGCCGATCCGAAGGGTATGCGCCGCCTCGTCGAGTTCCATTGGCGCAGGGCAGCAAGCGCTTGCGCGCACGGTTCCAGTCGATCAGGAAGACGATGCGAGAGCCGATGCGTTCGAGGGCCTTGTCCACGTCTGATCGTCGGCGCACATGAAGCGCGCGGTGCCGAAGGTGCAGACCCGACCTTCGTTGAGCGCAGACTCGACCTTCGACTGCGTGTCGGCCCAGCCGCGAGCGCACATCGCGTCTCAATTGCGTGGAAGGAGCGCCGACGGTGCGCTGGCGCACAGACCGACGAGCTCGGCGGGTTGTAGCTTGCCGCGGCGTGCGATTCGGCATGGGTCGAACGCGAATTCGAATGCAAGACATTCAGATGAGGCCAGAGTCATGGACCGACGCAACTTTCTTCGCCTGACTGCGGCCGGCGGCATGGGCGTCGTGGCCGCGACCACCGCCGGGTGCAGCCAGCAGATGCCCGCCGCGGCCGTTGCCGCGTGGAAGGGGCCAGGCCCCGAGCCCGACGTCCGGCGCTGGATCCTCGGCTACGCGATCCTGGCGCCGCATTCGCACAACCTCCAGTCGTGGCTGGTGGACCTGCGCACGCCGGGCGAGATCCTGCTGCGGTGCGACCTGACCCGTCTGCTGCCCGAGACCGATCCTTTCTCGCGGCAGATCATGATGAGCCACGGTACTTTCCTCGAGTTGATCGACATCGCGGCCCGCGAGCGCGGTCTGCGGGCGGAGATTGAGCTGTTTCCGGAGGGGTCGTTCGGCCCCTCGACGCTCGATCAACGCCTCGTCGCCCGCATCCGGCTGGTGGCCGATCCGACGGTCCCGAAGGATCCGCTGTTCGCCCAAATCCTGAATCGCCGAACCAACCGGAGTGCATATGACCTGGCTCGCCCGGTACCGGCCGACGCATGGCAGGCGATGTTGGCGGGTGTGACGCCGACCCGCTTGCGCTTCGGGTACGCTGGGCCGGACCAACCCGACACGCAGCGACGTCACCGGACCATCGCCGCAGAGGCCTGGCGCATCGAGCTGACGACGCCGCGCACGATCATGGAGTCGTACAAGGTGCTGCGCGTGGGCGCGGCGGAGATCGAGCAGCATCGTGACGGGCTCTATGTGCTGGACCGCATTCCCGTGCTGATGAGCAAAGTCGGCTTGTTCGACCGCAGCAAGACCCCCGCTCCCGACGACTACGCCACCACCAGCCAGATCAAGGATTTCAACGCCAAGCTCGACTCGACTCCGGACTTTCTCTGGATGGTGACCGACGGCAATGACCGGGTGACCCAGGTGAACGCCGGTCGCGCCTACGTCAGGGTCCAACTCGCGGCCACGGCCTTTGGCATCTCGCTGCAGCCGTTGCAGCAGGCCTTGCAGGAATATCCGGAGCAGGCGAAGCCTTATGCCGAGATTCGCGGCCTGCTCGGCGCACCACAACCGGCCCAGACCGTGCAGATGTGGGCTCGCGTGGGCTTTGCCCCGCCCATTGGCCCGGCGCCGCGCCGTGGTGTCGACGCGCAGCTGATCCGCGCCTGAGCCGAGCGTGAAGCGAGCATTCGTGCTGGTCGTCGGGGTGGTGTCGGCCACCATGGGCGGCCTGGTTGCGCAGGCGTGGGCCGCGTCGCGTCCTCGATCAACCACCGAATCAGCGCCGTGGCTGTGTCGG
>Ga0163144_10018635_pt1 | contig 14015 bp, 11 predicted proteins | sample OliLak19BULKMAT1_FD_123175 | JGI IMG/M metagenome (GOLD analysis project Ga0163144, IMG submission 123175) | Freshwater microbial mat bacterial communities from Lake Vanda, McMurdo Dry Valleys, Antarctica - Oligotrophic Lake LV.19.BULKMAT1 | ecosystem: Environmental > Aquatic > Freshwater >... | reverse complement strand
CAGAGCGAAATATCCACCTGCTCCGGCCGATATTCGCTTTGCGATTTCGGGCGGAGGTTTGCACGGTCCACTCACCCCATGCCCCTCGTGAAGCGCGTCCCGTTTTCGCAAATGCTGGCTGCCCCCTTGGCGCTGAGATTGGGCGCAGAAGCGGCGCTGGCTCAGGATCCGGCGGCTGTCCGAAAGCGGTACTGCGTGGAGTGCCACGACGCCGGCACGAAGAAGGGCGGGGTGCTGCGGGAGGACGTGGATCCGAAGAATCCCGCCGGCGAACGCGGTGCTCCGGGAACGAGTGCGCAAGAAACTCCCCCATCGCCAGATGCCCCCGGTGGGCGAGGAACGGCCGGACGAGGCCACCTACGCGGCGCTGGTGACGCACCTCGCGGGCGCGCTGGATCGGGCGGCTGAGGCGGCGCCGGCCGCGAGAATTGCCGATCCGAGACATCTTTTGCATGACGATCACGTTTTCGTTACCCACAGGTGCCGAGGCGGTCGATGCCAGAATCCTCTCATGGCGATAATCGTCTGTATGGTGCCCTCTGCCCGAAACGTGGCGGAGCGAGTGTTGCCAAAGCTCGCGCGCCTACGGAGCGTTGATGACGCGATGGACAGCGTCGTCGTACTCGAGCCGAAGTTTACGGGGCATGCCCCCAAGCGTGCGCCCTCCCCATTTGCACTCCAGCGCAAAGCGCGTGGCTTGACCCTTTCGGATTGGCCCAAGAAGGGTCCGACCATCCTTAAGATGATCAAGGATGCACTGATGCTGTAGCGCGGGGCCCCAGCGACCGGCAAATTTGACGGGGCTAACCAATTCGACCAATCTGGCGGCATGTTCGACGCACTGAACCGGATGAGTCTTTCGGCGCAGGTCACCGCCTCAATTCGGAAAGCCATCCGGGAGGGGCGATCGAGTGAATACCTCCCGAGCGAGCGTCGGCTGAGCGAATATTTCCAAGTCAGCCGGCCAACCGTTTGCACCGCGCTGCGAGTCCTCGCGCGTGAGGGCCTGATCGAAATCCACCACGGACGTCGCAGCCGTCTGCTCGGGGCGCCGGCAGGCGCAGCGGGTGCCCACAATCGAACTGTCGGTCTCATCACCCAAATGCCCACCGTGCAAATGTCGCACACCGGGCATCAGATCATCAGCGAATTTCGCGCGCACCTGGCCGAAAGTGGTTTCACCACGGAGATCCTCGTCTGTTCCAAGGTGGAAGCGCGGGCGCAAGTGCGGGCGGTGGAAGATTTCGTGCGGCAGAATCGCGTTTCCTGCTGCGTCCTGCTGAGCGTCAGCCGGGAGGTCCAATCCTGGTTCGCGCAGCGTTCCCTGCCGGCTCTCGTGATCGGCTCCGGTCACGAAGGCATCCGGCTACCGTCGCTCGACGTCGATTACCGATCCGTCTGCCGCCATGCGGCAGGGGTGTTTCTCGGGGAGGGACATCGCTCACTCGCGCTGGTCATTCAACAATCCGGGTACGCCGGTGACCTTGCGAGCGAACGTGGCTTCCGTGAAGGAGTTGCGCAGCATGCGGCGTCACGCAGCCCACGCGCCGTCGTGGTCCGGCACACCGGCAGCGCGCGAAACATCACCGCCAAACTGGATGCGCTGTTCCGAACGGCCCAAGCCCCCACGGCGCTGCTCGTCGCCGGGAGTTGGGAAGTAATGGCGGTGACGATTTGTCTCCTGCGCCGCGGCCTCGCGGTGCCCGAGACCGTGTCGTTAATCGCCCGGGACTGGGACTATCTTTTCGAAACCGTCGATCCCCAGATCGCGCACTACCGTTTCGAGGGAAACGCTTTTCCTCAACGCGTGTCGCGGTTGACTTTGAAATTGTTAAGCGATGGCCATCTAGCTCCCGAGCCGACTCTCATGATTCCCACGTATGTCGCGGGCGCCACGGTGAAGCGACCGGGAAACTGACGGCCGGTTCTGCCGGGTACAGGGTGGTCAACGGCGCGTTCATTCGAGGCTTTTCCGCAGGCGGAGGGCCGTGCTGACGATGTGATGCTCGACGTTCTCGCTCCACGGCGCCGGGTGCGTGCCCCACTTCATTGCGTCGCCCGCCTCGTACCCGCCCTCCCGCAGCACTCGGAGGGAGGGAATGTAGGTCATCACATCGTTGGAGTAGGCGGCGACCCAGAGGTTGGCGTCAGCGAGTTCCTGCTTCAGTCGCAACGAATAATCCACGACCGCTTCGCCGCCCAAAGCGAGCAACGTCAATCGGTCGCCGAGGCGAAGCACCTGTACGGGATAGGGATAGTGGGCGGGCAGACTGCCACGCTGGCCCAGCACTCCGAGCAGCCGACTGGCGTAAAGCGAGTCGAGTTTGATGGGCGACTTCTGCCGGGCTTCGAGTTCTTCCCGCGTGGGCACGTGACTGTAGGCCAGCGGGATTTCCTCGTAAGCCGCCCGCAGCGGGCCGGTCAGTTCCTGCAACTCCGCCAGCAACGCCGCCTCGACGGCGGTCGCCAGCGTACGTCCATGGGTCTGGGCGAGCTCGATGGTGCCGCGCGGATACGGATTCTGATCACCGCCGCAGCCGGTGACGAAGAGCGCGACGGCGGAGGGGTGCGCGGCCTCGAGCGCCTGTTGCGCGTAGCCCGCGTAGTCACCGTTGAATTGCTGGAGTCCGAGCGTCGTGTTGTGGCAGGCATAGCCGAACACCAGGGCCACATCGCGATTGTCGGCACCGACGACCTGCAGCACGGGGACCGCATGGTCTACCGGCCCAGGCGGAAACGGTCGATTGGCATAGCCCTTCGCTGTGGGGGTGCGGCGGTTCATCGCAAAGCCACATCGGGCAAAACCATAGCGCACCCGGGTGGGTTGCAGCCGCGGCAGGCAGTCGCCGATGAGGCCGATTAACTTGTCTCCCAGTTGTCGGGTGTAGGCGACCGCTTCGGCGGTGCGACGGGGCTGGTCATCGGTGGGCTCCGTGCGCTCCGACCTCACTTCGGGGCCGCTGTGCGTATGCGAGGCATTGATGAGCAAAAACGCCGGTTTTATGCCGTGCGCCTTTTCTGCGCCGGCCGCGACCTGCTCACGCAACGACCTGGGAATGCCGACCAGATCCAACGTGACGATGGCGAGACGCTCTCCCTGCTCATCCTCCAGCACGAGGGCCTTCGCATAAAGTTCGAGCGTGACGCCATCGGCGGGTTTGTTGCGGGAGGCATAGCCCGCCATCCACATCATGTAATCCGGAGTTATTCCGATTCGTGCTGCCGCCGCCCGCCACCCGTTGCCGGCCGGCGCGACTGGTTTCGCCGGGGCGGAAAAGCCCGAACTCACGGTGAACGCGAACAGGGTCAGGCCAAGGGCGGCCATGCGGCGCACGCAACGGAATCGTAATTCCACGGGATCGAAATTCAACGGCATCGGCTACGGTTTGGCTGGCTTGAGGAAGGATTCGAGAAACAAGTAGATCTGCTCGTTCGATTCCTCGGTGGGCGGATGCGCGGTCCGGTTGGTCATGGCCACGCGGTCGGAGAAGCCGAGGAGGCGATTGACCGCCACGGCATGATTGAGCGCGATCCACCGCGACGGCGGATCCTCTGCGCCACCAGAAACCAGAAACGGCCGCGGCGCCATCAAGGCATGCAATTCGTGCAGGTCATGGCCCTGCGCGACGAGCTTCGCGTAGGCTCCCGTGCGTGGATTGTCAGGCGTGATCAGGCCGGGCGACCGGGTGCGGAAGCGATCGCGCCCCAGATACCACGGCTCCCAATAGTTTACACTGATGCGGTCCTCGTTGAAAACGATTCCCGGGTCGGACCACACCGCACACGCGAACTTGTCGTAGAAACAGGCGGCGAACATGGCCCATTTTCCTCCGTAAGAATGGCCGACAATTCCAATTCGGCCCGCGTCGACCTCGGGCAGCGCCGCCAGCGCGTTGTAACAGTTGGCCGCAAGATACGCGAGGTACGACAAGGGCTGGCATTGCGCGCCCCCAAGGTCGGGCTGTCGCGCCACACCGCCGGGTGACCCAATCGCCAGGCTGACAAATCCGCGGCGCACGAGCTGGTAGGCAAAATCGCGCAGCGGAGTCTTCGAAAGCCCCACGCTCGTCTCGGGATCGTAGTACGGCACCACCACCGCGGGAAACGGCCCCCGCCCCTCGGGCACAAGCAGGAAACCCAGTTGAAAGCGGCCCGGCGCAACTTCGAGCCGCACGCGATTCTGCGTGAAATTCTCGCGCCGCTCGCTCTCGATTCGCTCGAGGATCGGTCGTGCGATCAACGGTGGCCACGGCCCGAGCAGGCCGTGCCACCGGGTGAGAATCTCCTGGCGGCGTTTTGCCCACGCCGCGCGGTCGGTCACCGGTTGCCCGTCATAGAACTTGAGGGGCGAAGCGTAGCCGCCCAACTGACCGGCAAACTCCGCCGGAGGCCGAAAGAACTCGCTGAGGCCAGCCGATGACGAATCTCCCGCCGGCGCCGGGCAAGCCGCTCCAAGAACGGTGAGCATTGCCGCGCGGGCCAGGACCAAGGTCCGCCTGATGGATCGACGTGAGCAGAACATATAGAAAAGGGCGAAGTTTATGCCAAAGCGGTCTCCTGGTGGTCGGCTGATCGCCGCAGGAATTCAGTAGCGAACCGAGGCTCCGGTGTTGATTCTGGTGCCGGAGCGATAAGTAAAGGTCGGCTGATCGGGCTGGTAGTTATATTGATTATAGGTTCGGGCGTTCAGGAGATTGTTGAGATTGCAATAGAGCTCGAGGCGCCGGTTCACCCTGTACTGAAGATTCAGATCCACCATCTCAACCACCCCGCGATACGTGCGGCCCACCGGGTCGGCGCTGTAGGTGAGCAGAAAGTCACCATGATGGGTCCATTGCAGCCGGCTGGAGAACCTTCGCTGCCGGTAGGAAATGCCGGCATTGTACGACTCCGGGATGAAGTTGGTTTGACGCGGCGAGAGGCGCCCAGATTGCCACCGCGAACAACCAGCGCGCCGTGCGTGAGAATTGCGCCAATCGCCGGGCGCCCGCTGACGGAGTAGTTTGCATTTTCGGGGGAGAGTATTCGGTTCAACTCACTGGACGATCACCGAGGCTTTCGGCGGGGCTGACCGCGGATGACGTCGCCTTCTTTCTTATTCGGATGACCCAAAAGGCTTCAGCCAAATGACAGCCCGAACACCGCGGCCGACTCCAGATGCAGGCGAAGCCGGATGGTGCGGCCACGCAGGCTGGCAAGAGTGGAACCGGCACCATACGCCAACGGTAGCTGGACCCCGTCTCCCTGCAGCGGCACGGCCTGCTCCGGACCGAAACCGGCCAGCGGTCGACCCTCCGCATCGCAGACTCCCACTGTAACGCGACCACGCCGGGCGTCTGCGTTCAGGTGAATCGTCGTACCGTTGAACCGAAACGGTCGGGTCAGAAGTTCGCCTCTATTCGCCCAAGCCGCCGACACGCCACGTCCTGCCGGGGAAGGCGCGGAGTCGGTGCGCTGGGCGCCGGTCCAGTAACCCACCCATCGGCCCCGCTTCAGCCGTACCCCGCCAATTTGCCACATCCGCCCGCGCTCCGGAAAGGCGGTGAGCTTGAAATGATGCGTCCAGTTGTTGCCCGTGTAATAAAAATACCAGTCGTCGCCGACCGGGGCGGGGCCGCCGGCCGCCGTGTATCCGACCATGCCGCTGTCCCACGCCCCGGCTGGGCCGATCGGAATAAACGGTTCCCGCCGTGGCTCGCGCTGCCAGTCGATGCCATCGCGACTGTGCGCCAGTTCGCACCACATATGTCCGGACACCGTGTCGTAGATCTGCGCCACGCCGATGAAGCCGCCCTGATGCGGCGACACGGTCATACCGTAACAGACCACGTCACGACCACGCGCGACGTCCGCCGCACTCTCCTCCCGGCCCAATCTGATCGAGCCCTGCGCCGGCGCATCCGCCTCGTCGGTGTCAAACACCACCCGCTCATTCCCCCAATGGATCAGGTCGGAACTTTCCAGCCGCGAGAGGAGCGAGCGCACGCCGCGCGGTCCCGCGCGGATCCCAGCGGGCGCAGCCGATGGCCGGGTGTAAAGCCCGTAGCGCTGGCTGCGTGGATCATAGGTGAAGTTGCAGTACGTGTCGCTCCCGGCCGCGACAGGACTTTCCGGATACGCGTTCCACTGCATCCCGTCATCGGACCAGGCCAGAAAAAGCCCGCTGCCGCGTTTGGGCACGCTGGTCCGGTAGAGGGCGGTAAATCGCCCACGGGCATGAGGCACCGGTTGGCGCGTGGCATCGAGGATACAGAAACCGGAACAACCTCGCGGACCGCTGAGGGGCAGGCCGCGGCGATCGCTACTGCTCAGCCCCAAGACGACATTGTTCGCGCGCGAACCACGGAACGAGCACAGTCCCAGATCGGGTTGCTGGAAATGACGCCCGTCCTTCGACACGGCGTAACGCACCACCGAGTCGTAACCGATCAATTTGCCGCCGGGCTCCTCCACCCGATGCGGCGAAACATACCACATCGCCAAACCGTCCCGGGTGGGGAGCACCGTTCCCATCGCCGAAGCCGGATTGCCGCCCCACCCCGGATCCTTGCCGGGTCCGGCGCTTACGCGCGTAGTGCCTTCGTCCTCCCGTTCAAGGGCGGTGCCGGCGGTCTTGGCTTCCGCGACGCTGATGGGCTGCCGGCTCAGATCCGCGATCACGGGATCGCTCGAAAACCGCTCCGGTTGCGACACCTTGCGCGTTAGGAAATAGGTGTGCTCCACCCAGCGCCGGTCGGCGAAATCCGCTGCGGTATTGGCGTCTCCTTGAAGGGTGGAGTCGGGCCCGCCCGGCGAGAGTGGATCCCTTTCGCCGGCGACCGTCGCGGCTGACGCGCCACCCAGCCCGACCAAGCCCGCGCCTCCGACCAGCGACTGCTGCACGAACGACCGGCGGTTGAGGAGGGGGCGTCGGTTCATGGCGGCGGGATGGGTCAACGAAACTGGAGAGCGAAGAGATCGGCATCCTTGAGGACGAAACGCAGCCGCACGGGGCGGCCGACAAGACTTGAGACGTCGCCGCCTTTCGTCCACGTCACCCCCCGTTCCACCGAGTCGCCGAAGACCGGCGGACAATCCTCGAGCGAAAATCCCGGCAGCGCTTTCCCGCTCTCGTCTTGAAGTTCGACTTGGATGCCGCCGGCCGCGGACGACGCGAAATTGAGTTCCAGTTTGCTGCCGGTGAACGTGAAGGGCTTGGTGAGCAACTCGCCGCCGCTCATGGGCGCATAGACCGACACGAAGCCGTCCAGGCGCAGTGTGTAGCGCCGCAGCGCGCTGCTGTTGCCCGTCCAATAGCTTTCGACGGCATAGAGCGAGAGTTCGTTGGGAGCACCTTCCAGGTCGGACTTGGTTTCGACCAAGTGCCAGGCGATCTGCTGGTGTCCGTAGTTCCAAGTGCCCTCGCGCTCGATGCCGGGGGGAAGAAAGGCCTCGTTCGAGCGGTGGAACGTCACGCCATCGCGGCTCGTCATGAGCAATCCCTCGGTAATGGCCGTGCCGAAACGCGGATTCGCGGACGCGCGATATTCGCGATGTTCTCGTTCCGGCAAGGCGCGCATCGACTCGGACCAGCCACGATCGATGTAGCGGAGGGGGAAGCCCACTAGGAGATGCGGCGCGCGAGGGTAGGGTTTGATCTGGTTCGTGTAGAGTTGCTCCTCCGGAGGAGAATCCTGGAAGCGCACGTCGGCCTGCCGCTCCCATGCGATCAGGTCCTTGGACGCCGCGGTGCGGATCGAGCGCAGGCCGCGCGCGCGGCCCTCGACCTGGGTGTCGGCCCGCCAGTAAGCCCGGTACTCGCCGCGAACGGCATCCCAGAACGCCAGGTTCTGGGAATCGAATGCGCCGTCGGTGATCACCGGACGGTCACTCATGGGCGACCAGTGCATCCCATCCGGCGACTTGAACGGTACCAGGCCGGATCGTCCGGCCGGCAGCTTGGCAAGGATGATTGCCTTGTAGCGGGCATCCGTGGCGGCACGCGGATTCTCGTCCTTGAACACCGCGAGATGGCCCGCATCGAGCGTCAGCATTCCCACTTGGCCGCTGGCAAAGACGAGATTGTTGGCCTTGCTCCCCTGGAACTCATGCAGCCCCAGTAGCGGCTTGCGCCAGTGAATGCCGTCGTCGCTTTCGGCATACGCCCCCGAAAGCGGATGTGGGTCGGTCTTGCCGCTAACGCCGGGTGTGACTGTGAGCATCCACGCCTTGTAGTACATGCGGTAACGCTCGCCGTCCTGGAAGACGCTGTGATAGCCGCTGCCCGTGCCTTCCCACGGCGCGTCGTGGACGATTACGACTTCCCGTGGCACCGGATGGTGGAGGCGCCGATCGGCTTTCCCGGAAAGACGATCCATCAGATAATCATCCACCAGGAGCTCGCGGCGGGAGCCCAGTTCCAAGATCTCAGCCTTCGAGGGCGTTCCCGATTGAGCACCGAGTCGAAGCGCAAAAACGCCGGAGGTGGCAAGCAGCAGGACGGCAGGTAGGAGGAAGCTCAGTCGCATCTTTAATTTGTCGAGGGGTGGAGAATCCGGACCGAAATAAAATCGGGACTAAATGGGTGAAATTGCGAGCGATGGCTTGAGTGATCGAAGCGGGAGGGCTGGCAAAAAGGCACGAGAGTTTCTCGGCGGCATCTTCCAACCTGGAAAGCGCGGCGCCGGGTGAGAAGGAACGTTTCTGCTCATCGGAGTCAGCTGCCAAAGCAATTCCCGTGGTAAATCGTGCTTGCCAGTTTTGCCGCGAGAACCCGGATCCGGCCCGACCAGCCACTGGCGAGCCGACTTTACCACTTCTTTCGTCTCGCAACACCCGCCGGACGACAGATCCTGCGCGCCATGGTGCCTGCGGCGCGGATGCGTAGAGCACCGAGTCAGTCCGTCAAGCGCATTTCAAGCCACCCGCAGCCGCCCATTTTTGCGGCACGTTTTTCACCCACGTCCCCTATGCAACACTACGCTTCATCCGAGCCAGAACGGCAATCAGCCAGGAAGTGGAAACTCGCGCGGCTTCCGCTTCGGCCCGATCACGGCGCGACACCACCTCCGGCGACGGTTGGCTGCGCTGAGATGCCAAGAGCCGGGCGGTCCGCGAGGAACCTTGTGCTGGTCGCGGTCGCGTCCATCTGCCTCGTCACGCTCACGCTTGCCGCGCAGTCCGTCGGCAGCGGCACGATCGAGGGCCGCGTCCTGAGCAAAATCACCGACTCGTATCTGCCCAATGTGCGGATCGCGATTGAAGGCAGTAATCGCGAAGCGATCACCGACGAAAACGGCGCTTATCGCCTGCCCGGGGTAGGGATGGGCGAGGCGCGCGTGCGCGCGGTCTACGTGGGTCTGGAGCCGAAGACGGAAGTTGTGCGCGTCGTCGCCGGGCAGATCGCCCGCCTCGACTTCGAACTCGCCCGCCGGGCAGCAAGCGCGGGCGGGGTGGAAGATAAACCCGTTACCCTCGATGCCATCACGGTGGTCGAAGACCGGGAAATGAGCGCCCAGACGATTGCGCTGAACGAACAGCGGGCTGCGCCCAACATCAAGAACGTCGTGGCGTTTGACGAATATCCGAAGAGCGGTGACGACAATATCGCGGAGTTCCTGAAATACATCCCCGGGGTCGCGGTCACCTATTCCGGCTATTCGGGGAACGATGCGTCGGTGCGTGGGATTCCCGGCAACACGACGCCGCTCACGATCGATGGCGCCGGACTGGCCGCCTCATCGCTGGGTCCCGGCCGGAACGCGAACCTGTTCGCCGTGCCGACGAACAATATCTCGCGCATCGAGATCACCAAAGTGCCCACGCCCGACATGCCGGCCAGCGGACTCGGCGGTTCGATCAATCTCATCAGCAAGAGCGGCTTCGAGCGCAAGAAGCCCCTTCTGACCTACAACGTCTACTCGTCCTTTCGCGCGGACAATTCGCCGACCTTGAAGGAGCGCGCGGGACCCACCGAAAAACTGACCACCCGCACGATCCTGCCTTCGTTTGACCTGAACTATCTTCGCCCCGTCAACGATTCGCTCGCGGTCACGTTTTCCGCCTCCCGGACCCAGAACGCGCTGCTGGCTGAAACCACCTCGCCGACTTGGGACCTGATTCGCCTGGTCCAGACTGCCAGTTCGTGGCAGATCAGCCCGGCGGTTGTCGAGGTGCGGTCAGGGCGAATCGGTGTGGATTGGAAAGTGGCCGCCGGCAGCGTCCTCAACGCCAGTATCCAATACCGCAAGCGCGAGGGCACATCGGCCCAGCACAATTTCAACACCGCCTATGGAGCCGGCGCCACCGGTGGTCCCACGTTCGTCCAAGGCGCAGCGAACGGCGTTGGCTCGCTCACGCAGAGCGTCGGTGCCTCACTGGAGCTGCACAACGGGGTGATGCTCTCCACGCTGAAGTTCGCCCACAAGGGCCGGGTTTGGAACGTCGATGCGAACGCCGGCTACTCCCGCTCGCGCCATCGCCGGCCGAGCGTGGAAAAGGGCTATTTCAGCACCGTCACCTCGACCATTTCCAACCTGGTGATTCGCGGTGACGGCATTTCCGGTTCCGGCAAGAACAAGGAGAGCATCCAGCCGGCAACATACCGGATCGTCGACCGCACCGGCGCGCCGGTGAATCCCTATAACGGCAGCGATTACTCCCTTACCACCACGCTGGAGAACGCGCCGACTGCCCGGGACGAAAAATTCGAGGGCCGGATCAATGTCTCGCGCAGCTTCGGCTCGACGCTGCCGTTCACCTTGAAGACCGGCTTCGCCGCGACCCGCCAGGAAGTGAAATCCAGCGACACGTCCAAGACCTACAATTTTCGTCCCACCGAATCGGCCGAAGTCAGAAAGGCGGGCAACTACGGCTTCGTGAACGCCGCCTACTCGGCCGTGGCTCCGCCCTACGCGAGCGGCGATCGGATTCAGTGGATTAGCTCCGTCCGCATCTACGATTTGTACAAGACTCGGCCGGACTACTTCGTGCTCAACGAGGCCGCCGCATACAGTACGCGCGTCAACGGCTCGCGACGCTTCGAGGAGACGGTCTCCGCGACCTACCTTCGCGCCGATGTGAAACTCCTCGGTAACCGCCTTTGGCTGGTCGGCGGCGGGCGCTACGAGTGGACGGACAATGAAGGCCGGGGTGCGCTGGACGACGTGAGCGCCCAGTATGTGAAGGATGCCCGCGGCAACCTCGTCCGCAACGCCGCCGGGCAACCGGTCCTGATCTCGACCGACGCGCTCGTCCGCAATCAACTTCGCTACACGGAATTTGGTACTCGCGGCCGGGGCGACTACGGCGATTTCTATCCGAGCTTCAACGGTTCTTACACGATCATCGACGGCCTGGTGGCACGCGTGGGCTTCGCCCGGACCATTGGCCGGCCCAACGTGAACCTCATCGTTCCCGGCGTCGTGATCTCGGAACCGACGGCCGCCAATCCCACCATCACGGTGGTGAACTCCGGCTTGAAGCCATGGACCGCGAACAATTTCGACGTCTCTATCGAGTCGTACCTGCTCAAGGGCGGATTCGGCTCGGTCGGCGCCTTCCGCAAGAACATTCGCGGCTTCTTTGTCTCGACCGCGAGCACGGCGACGCCGGAACTGCTGGAGAACTACGGTATTCCACTCTCGGATACATTCCTCAACTACACGGTGCTGACCAACGGCAACGGCGGCGACGCCTCGGTCGACGGGCTCGAGTTTGCCTACAAGCAGGCGTTGACCTTCCTGCCGCCGTGGGCCCGGGGGGTGCAGGTGTTCGCGAACTACACCAAGCTGTCCCTGGGCGGATCGAGCGGGTCCGATTTCACCGGCTTTAATCCGAAGACGTTGAGCTGGGGCGCGAGTCTAACCCGGCCGCGTTACGCGATCAAGTTCACGAGTGCCGAACAGGGCGAGACGCGCCGCGCGCCCGTGGCGGCGAGTGCGAGTATCCCCGCGGGAACCTATCTCTGGCAGGGGGCGAAGACACGGTACACGCTGACCTTCGAATACGCGATCACCCGTCGGATCGGAGTGCATATGTCGCTCAATCACTTCAACGGACTGGGATTCACCGACGTTCAGCGCCGCTATGTGGCGGATACGCCGGAGTACGCCCGCTTTCAGCGGTTCCAGGAATGGGGCAAGAACGTCGTCGTCGGGATCAAGGGCGAGTTCTAGCCCGGATGCAGCGCGAGCGTCCGGCCCGGAAGCTCCGCCAGCAGCAGACCGAACAAGAGATGCGAGTCGCGCTACACGTGGCGCACGGCTTGGCCATCACCCCGCGACTTGCCGCCATCAGCGTCACCCCCACCAACGACCTGGGGCCGCAACAAGGTTCTGGATCGCACGCCCGACCGACCAAGGCTTCGACCTCATCGTCGACCAGGCACCCGGACGGACCGGGACCGAGTTCGTCTGGAGGATCGAGTAGGAAGTGCCCGTCGCTGCCCGGCCCCGCCAACCGGTAAAATCAAATGACGTGTATTCGCGGATTATCGTGCCCCCGGCCAATGCCGTACAGGTCGCAGCGAATCTCTGCTTCATGCGTCCCTCCCTCCTCCGTTCCCGTCTTCGCCAGGGCAAAGCTGCACGCATCGCGTGCCTTTACTAACCGACGGCCATCCTGCCGGCCCACGCCGCCGCCGCGGGCTTCGATGCCATCGGGCTCGATGCGGAGCACAGCACTTGAGAGCGCCGCGAACTGCAGCGCATGATCGCCCTGCATCACCTCGCCAACATCGACTGCACCGTCCGCACGCGCATTGGCGTTAACGTCGCAGCAGCGCTGTTACGGCCATCCGATCATCAAGACTCCGCATGTTGATGGGCTTGCCGCCGAGGGCCTGCGTTTCACTCAGCATTACGCCCCGTCCGCGCTGTGCTCCCCGTCCCGCGCGGCCCTGCTCACGGGCCGCACACCCTACCGCACCGGCATCAAGAGCTGGATCCCCGAAGGATCGGGAGGACGAATTTCCAGTCTCGAAAGCAGCCGGATCGAAACTTTTTCACTGCTTCTCTGACCTAAACTGCAACAGGCAACAGTCCGCGATCGAGGACGCGGCGATTGCCTGGCTCTCCGAACGCGACGACGGCTTCACCGCCGAGCGCGCGGGAGTTCGACGGTTGGTGCAGGGTCGATTCGCGCCACGCCGTCGCTGTGGTGCGGAAGGAAAAGACGCTCAGGCTGCTCGCCGCTCTGCCCGCGTTTCGTCCGGAGCTGAGTGGCCACTTTGGCCGCAGTTCCTCGAAGCTGCCGACCAAATGGAGAACCCGTTTGAGGTCCCGGTTTACGCCTTGCGCAATAATGGCGAATCGAAAACGCTGCCGCTCCGAAAAGGTGCCCGGTGCAAAGCTGCCTCGCACCACTTAAGAACGCGATGGGGTTTTCTGAGCCCAGGAAATTTCCGCCGCCGATAATCCACCCTCAGTTGAAAGCTCCAAAATCCCCATGAAAACGATTCGTGTCCTCGCTGCTCGTGTCCTCCGCATCGGCGCACCCCTGCTGATGCTTGCCATTATCTCCGCTGACGGCGCGCCCAATTCCAAGAAATACGTGCTGCTCTCCGCCTTGGTTGAAGGGAATCAAACTGTTAATGGCCCTGGGACGGATCAAACCACCGTAATCACGAACAACTACGATCGACAGGGCAACCTGCTCGACACGCTCATCGTTAACTCGGGAATTTTCGCCCAGGTCCAAACGACGACGTTTACCAATAACAACAGCGGCGACCCCACCACCTCAGTAGTCGAAGTTAATAACGATGGCCTCGCCGACCCTGACGGCCCCGATGATATCGACTTAACAGCAATTTCAACTTTCACCTACGACAATCAGGGCAAGCGAGTCGCGATCGATCAGGAGGTCTACAACGACGACGATCAACTAACGATCGTCCGTCTCACGAGCCTCACCTACGACGCTCAAGGTAATCTTCAGACCTCCTGACATAGCCGGCGACGTTTTTCGCGTTTTCTAGAGGGAGAATGCTTTTTGGTGCAATGGACAGGGGGTGCGAACCAAAACTGTCCGCTTTT
>Ga0163144_10018634_pt1 | contig 14015 bp, 9 predicted proteins | sample OliLak19BULKMAT1_FD_123175 | JGI IMG/M metagenome (GOLD analysis project Ga0163144, IMG submission 123175) | Freshwater microbial mat bacterial communities from Lake Vanda, McMurdo Dry Valleys, Antarctica - Oligotrophic Lake LV.19.BULKMAT1 | ecosystem: Environmental > Aquatic > Freshwater > Lake... | reverse complement strand
GCCGCCAAGCGCTGCGTGCAGGATTATCCACTGTTCGAGGCGGGCGCGGTTGTTGGCGATGAGGTTGGCTTCCGCCACTTCTGCGTTGTCGCGCACGGTGAACAGGTTGAGCAGGCTTTCCGAGCCTTCCTGGTATCTAAGCTCCCCCAGGCGAAGCACTTCCTGCGCGGCGTCGGAGGCTTTCTGCAGCGCGACGTTGCGCGAGCCGAGCGTGTTGAACTGGTCGATCGAGTCGACGATGTCGCCATAGGCGTTGATGATGGTCTGTCCGTAGCGCTCGAGCGCTTGGCGCTCCTGGCTGCTCGCAAGGTCGATGCGGGCGTCGATGGCGCCGCCGTCGAAGATCGTCTGTGCGGCGCTGGCGCCGATCGAGTAGATGAGGCCGTCGAGATCGAAGAGAGTTTCTGTTGTGTTGAGCGCTGCATTCTGCAGCGAGAGGCCGAGCGTGGCGTCGAGCTGCGGCCAGCGGGAAAGACGCGTGATCTGCGTATTGCCAAAGGTCTGAACGATGTTGAGCTCGGCTGCGACGACATCCGGGCGCGAGCGCACCGTGAGTTCGGGCAGGCCGAGCGGCGGTGCGGCCGGCGGCTGGGGCAGGGCGCCGGCAATCGCCAGCTTGTTCTGCGGGAACCGACCGAGTGCGATCTCGAGGGCGCGGACGGCGGAGCGGAGCGAGGCTTCCGAGGCGAGGATGGAATCCTCGGCCTGCGCAAGGCGGCTTTCGCCGAGCACGAGTTCATCGCGGGCGATGGAGCCGGCCTCGAAGCGGGTCTGCGTGATGCGGAAAGTCTGGCGCTGGCGGTCGAGCGAGCGGCGGTCGAGTTCCAGCTGCTGCTGCTGTTCGATGACGGTAAAGTAGGCGCGCGCGACCTGGGCGGCAATCTGGCGGCGGGTCTGCTCGTAGGTGGCTTCGGTTGAGCGGAGGCCAGCAGCAGAGGCCAGGATCGACGTTGAGAGGTCACCCATAATGTCAGCCGAGTAGGAGCCGGTGAATCCGAAGGTGTAGCGCTCGTCGGAGAAGCGCTGCGTGGCGCGCGGGAAGATCGGCGGGCTGGCGTCGAGGTCGCCGGCCTGGCCGTCGGTCTGGTTGGCCTGGACGCCGACCGACCCCGAAAGACGGGGAAAGAGACCCGAGCGGGTCTGGCGCAGCGACGCTTCCGACTGGCGGACGCTCTCGATCGCGGCGCGCAGCGAGCGATTGTTCTCAAGCGCCTCCTGCACGAAGGAAATCAGCTGAGCGTCCTGGAAGACGCTGTAGTCGGCGACGGCTGCGGCCGGATCGCCGGTCATCGGCGCGACGGTCCAGTCGACCGGCATGCCGGAGCGCTTCACGGCCATGGCCTCGAAGGCGGGTTCGGCAACGGGGAGGTGGCCGCAGCCGGAGAGGAGGGCCGCGAGGGCGCCCACGGACACGCCGCGGGTCATTTTTTTGTCAATCATGTCTCAGCGCCTGGATTGGGTCGAGTTGAGCTGCACGGCGGGCAGGGAAAAAGCCAAAGATCACACCAACGGAGGCCGCCGCCCCCAGTGCAGTCGCGATGATGACGGGGGATACCATCATCGGCGCGTTGGCGATCTGCGCATACGCGAAGACGCCGCCCCATCCTAGCGCCATCCCGATCAAGCCTCCGAGGGTGCACAGCACGATGGCTTCGAACAGGAACTGAAGAAGAATGTCGCCGCCACGCGCGCCAATGGCCATGCGCAGGCCGATCTCGCGCGTTCGCTCTGTAACAGAGACAAGCATGATATTCATGACACCAACGCCGCCGACGATCAGGGAAACCGCGGCTGTGAAGGCGAGCAGCATGCTCATCGTCTCGGCCGCGGCGGCCCTCTGCTTTATCATGTCGGCAAAGTTAACAACCGCGAAATTATCGGCGTCCCCCGGCGAGATCTTGCGTCTTTCGCGCATCAGGGCGGTTACTTCCTCCTGCGCCTGCATGACGTCATTGCCGTCCTGAACCAGCAGCTGGATGCGCGAAACATGGCGGGAAACCCAACGATTACCGCCGGTGATCCGATTACGGACCATGCTGAGCGGCGCGATCATCGTGTCGTCCCGGTCCATGCCCATGCCCCCCCCGCCGGACTGGCCCTTGGGCTCCAGGATGCCGATGATCTCTATCGGGACGCTGTTCACCCGGATGCGTTCGCCGATGGCGCGGCCGCCCGGAAACAGGTTGGCCGCGGCCGTCTTGCCGAGAACGGCCACCGCCGCGCCACCCTGCACTTCCTGGGAGGTGAACTCGCGGCCTTCGCTGACGCGCCAGTTGTTGACCTCGAAGAAGCCGGCATCGCCGCCCTGGATATTGGTCACCCAGTTCGCCTCTTCGGAGACTGCGTTCGCCTGCTGGGAGAGTACGCCGGTGGCGGCGACGACAAAGGGGAGTGAGCCGATTGCGGCAACGTCGGATTCGGCGAAAGGCCTTCCAGAGCCGCCACCCTGGTTGCGGCCGCCACGATTCATGTTGCCGGGCTGGAGGTTGAGGACGTTGGCCCCGACGCTGGAGATCTGCGCCTCGATCTGGGCTTTTGCGCCCTCGCCGATGGACATCATTACCATTACGGACGCCACGCCAATGATGATGCCCAGCATTGTCAGCAGGCTGCGCATCGGATTGGAGAACAGCGCTTCGGTGGCCGAGGATGTGGCGACGCCAACCTTCATGTCCGGCCTCCCGCCGCTTGCCTGGGTTCAATCGCTCGTTTCAGGTCGGGATGCGCGCTGTCTGATTCAATCCTGCCGTCCCTGAAATGTATCTGGCGACCTGCGTATCCGGCCACTTCGTTCTCGTGGGTGATGACGACGACCGTGATGCCCTGGCGGTTGAGGTCCTGCATCAGGTGCATGATCTCGCCGGTGGTTTTCGTATCAAGCGCACCAGTTGGCTCATCAGCGAGGAGGATGCGAGGGCGGTTCGAGAGCGCGCGGGCAATGGCGACGCGCTGCTGCTGGCCGCCGGAGAGTTGCATCGGGCGGTGGTCCATCCGCGTGCCGAGGCCGACGAGTTCGAGACATTCCTTCGCGCGGGCGTCGATATCGCCAACGTCCTTGCGGGCGTAACGCAGGGGGAGGCGGACATTCTGGAACGCGTCCTGCCGGGCCAGCAGGTTGAACTGCTGGAAAACGAAGCCGAGAGTTTCGTTGCGCAGGTCGGCGAGTTCGTCGCGCGACATCTCCGAAAGCGCTCGGCCGTTGATCCACATTTCTCCCGACGTCGGTCGATCAAGCGCGCCGATGAGGTTCATAAGTGAGGACTTGCCCGAGCCCGATGGACCCATGATGGCGACGAACTCTCCTGCGTGGATATCGAGATCGACGCCGTCGAGGGCGCGCACTTCCTGGTCGCCCATCCGGTAGATCTTCGAAAGATTCCGGCAGGAGATGATTGGCCTGACTTCCGTCATAGGGGTCAGGACCGCGCTTGGGTCTGTTTGGCGGCTTTGTCGGCGGCATTCGCACGCACCACGAAGACGTCGCCTGCAGCGGCACCGCGGATGATCTGCGCGTTCTCGCCATCCGAAAGGCCGATGACCAGGTTTGCGCGTTCGAGTTCGCCTTCCGCGTTGAGCTTGTAGACCGTGACACGCTTCTGAGACTGCATCTCGGAGCGGAGCTTGGCGACGGCGTCGTACTCTTCCGAATTCAGGTTGCGGCGGAAGACCGATTCCTGCGTCTGCTGCATCTTGGCGAACCGTTCAGAACTGGCTTGCTGCTGCTGGATGCTGGGGGGTGGGCCGAAGCCGCCGCCGCCGACGATGGTGGCACCGCCCGTCGGGGGGCCGCCTGTGGCGCCGCCGATGGAGGCCATGGCCTTCTGCATCTCCGTGCGCATCTCGTCCATGATCTTCTGGGCGCGCGCATCTTCGATGCCGGCTGTCTTGAAGATTTCCTGAAACTGCTGGCCGCCACCTGGGCCGCCACGTCCAGCGCCGCCGGGGCCCGGCGGTCCGCCCTGGCCGGGCGTGCGCTGTTCACCCTGGCCGCTGGCCTCGTCGGCTGCGCGGAAGGCGTCGGTTATTTCCTTCGGGAGCTGCGGCTTGGTGGCGTCCTGGTCAATGCGCAGCACATCGGAGACGCGGTCAGCAGTGATCTCCACGTTGGCGGTCATGCCCGGAAGCAGTCGGCCGTTGGGGTTACGCGCGTTGACCACGACTGTGTAGGTGACGACGTTTGCAGCTTCCGCGCCGAGCTGTCGAACCTGCACGACGGAGCCCTGGAAGCGCTCGCCCGGGAAGGCGTCAACGGTGAAGACAACGGGGTCCCCAGTGTCGATTCCGCCGATGTCCGATTCGACGACGTTGGCCTCGATCTCGATCTGTGACAGATCGGCGGCCACGGTGAAAAACTTGGCGACCGACTGCGAGGACTGGACCGTCTGGCCGACTTCCACGGCGCGATCAAGAACGACGCCGTCGATGGGCGAGCGGATCTTGGCGCGCTCCAGCCTGGTGAGCGAATCCTGTACGGTGGCGCGTGCGGTCTCCATCCCAGCGAGTGCGGACTTCAATGAGACCTCCTCCGTCTGCACGGCGAGTTCCGAATTCTTGAAGGCCTGCTCCGCCTGCTCCATCGCTTGCGTCGATGTGGCGCCTTCGGCGTAGAGGACCTTGGTGCGCTCGAACGTCCTGGTCTGGATGTCGAGGTCGAGCTTGGCGCGCGCGATTGAGGCGCGGGCGTTGTCCACGGCCGCTTGCGACTGCTGCATCCGGGCGCGGTTCTGGTCGAGCGTGTTCTGGAAGGTTTCGGGATCGACCTGGGCGAGGACCTGGTTCTTCTTCACCTTATCGTTGAAGTCGACATAGATCGCAGTGATCTTGCCAGAGACCTCCGAGCCGACCTCGACCTTCTCACGCGGCTGGACGGCGCCCGAAGCGGTGATGACTCGGGAGACATCGCCCTTTTCAACCTTGACGGTCTCATAGGCGTACGTGCCCGGCGCTGCGGAGGCGCCGCTACCCATCATCAAGGCGCCTGCCCCGATCGCGACGATGACCGCGCCTGCAATGCCGACCAGGAGTTTCTTGTTCATCTCGAGCTTTCCGAACGTTCGCTGCGTGGCCTGTGTACCGACGACAAGTCCATGTGGGCTTTCATACGCGGATTTAAGTGAAGGGCGGTTGATAATCCGTCGGGGTCTCACGGAAATATCAGGCAGGTAACAAGCTGTCGCAACGCTTTGTTTTCAAGCGTTTTGGTCGCATGCAGTGTTTGAGCGACGGTGTTTGACGCGGGCCTTCCCTAGAGGATAATTCGTGCGTGCGCGAGTGTTCGCGACAGACGGGCGTAGGCATGGGTAGGCTGGAACGACAGCGGTATGCACAATGCTCCTGCTGAAGGACGTGTCGCGCACGGTGGGCGGCGGGGCCTTGTTGCGCGGTGTTTCGCTTGAGTTTGCGGCGGGCCGGGCGACGGCGATCGTGGGTCTGTCGGGCGCCGAGCGTGAGGCGTTTGCACGCCTTGTTTCGGGAGCAGACCGGGCGCAGACGGGAGAAATCAGGCTCTGCGGCGAACACATTTGGCAAGTACGGGGCGTAAAGGCCAGGGTCCTTCGGGTAGGCCCGAACAGCTTGCCGGCGTCGGGCCAGAAGATCGCCCGCCTGGCTTCACGCGAGGTCGCAGCGCTGGCTGGCCTGTCCGCGAAGCTGGAAGACAAGCTTTCCAGCCTGTCGGCGGCGCAGCGGATGAAGCTGGCGCTGGCGCAGGCGGTGGCGGCGCGGCCCGCGCTGCTGATCGTCGAGGCGCCGACTGCGCAGCTCTCTCCCGATGCCGGCGATGACCTGCTTCCTGCGTTGTCTAAACTGCTTGCACAGGCCACCGGCGTCGTCGTCCTGCTGGCGGCGACGGCAGGGGAAGCGCTGGCGCTTGATGGCGACGTCGTTGTGTTCGAACGCGGACGGGTGGTCCAGTCCGGCGCGGCGGCCGAGGTCGCTGCCAATCCGTTCAATCTGGCGAGCGCGGTCGCAACAGCGTGGCCGCAGCTCAACACGCTGGTGATGACGGCGCGGGAGGGACGCGGGGTGCTGGCGGACGGGGCGCGGCTGCAACTACCGGAAGAGATCGCGATGCCGGCGGATGGCGCATGCACGCTGGCGTTTCACCCGGGCGACATAACGCTGGAGCGCGCGAGCCCGGGTTGTCTGCGGTTCGTTGTGCGGGCGGCGGGCGATCCGCGCGGAGGCTTCCTGCCGGTGATGTTCGCGGGGGCAAGGTGGATGTGCCCGCTGGTCGCCGCCGCGCCGCACGCGGGCGGGCTGCTGAATGCGTTTGTGGACCGGTCGCGGTTGATGCTGTTCGATGCAGCCGGGAAGGCGCTGACCTGACCGCACGGAGCCTGGGCGCCGCCTGAGGTTTGCCGATTGTGACGCTTCAAAGATGCGTGAACATGTTCTAGCATCGCGAAAGACGCCGGACTGCGGGGAATGCCTGGAATGAATCTGCTGCCTCTCGCGCTGGTCGCGTATCTCGTCATGCAATTCGGGATCGCGTTCTTCGCGTCGCGATTCATTAAGGTGGAAGCGGATTACTTCGTCGCCGGGCGGAAACTAGGGGTTTTCGCCGTAGCAATGTCGGTGTTCGCGACGTGGTTCGGCGCCGAGGCGGTGGTGGGCGCATCCGGCGCCGTGGCGGAGCAGGGGCTGTCAGCCGGCAGCGCGGACCCGTTCGGCTACACGCTCTGTCTGCTGGCCATGGCAACCTTCATCGCTTTCAAGCTGCGCGAAGCGGGCGTGATGACGTTCGTGGATTTCTTCCGGCAGCGCTTTGGCCGGACCGCCAACACGCTTGCGGCCCTGCTGAGCATTCCGAGCTCGCTGTTCTGGGCGTCGGCGCAATTGCTGGCGCTTGGCTTTGTCGTGTCCGAGGTCACCACGCTGGACCTGACGACGTGCCTGGCCATCGCAACAGTGGTGATCGTCGCCTACACGGCGGTGGGCGGGCTGTTCGGCGATGTGATCACCGACATCGTGCAGGGCAGCATTCTCATCGTCGGTCTGATGATACTGCTGATCGTCGTGCTTGCCAGCAACGACTTCTCCTTCGCCAATATCACACCGGACCAGCTGTCATTCGTCGCGCTCGACGACACGGGCGCGCCTGTGAGCCTGCTGGCCACGTTGAACACATGGATGATCCCGGTTGTCGGCTCGCTGGTGGTGCAGGAAGCGATCTCGCGCTTTCTCGGGGCGACCTCGGCGTCGGTGGCGCGGACAGGATGCTATCTTGCAGCGGCGCTCTATCTGGTGATCGGATCCATTCCTGTGATCATCGGACTGCTGGGTGCAGCTGCCGGATTTGTCCCCGAAGGCGGACCGGACCAGTTCCTCCCCCAGCTGGCGCAGCAATATCTCGACCCGGTTCTTTATGTGATCGTGATGGGCGCGCTGGTGTCGGCCATCCTCTCGACGGTGGATACGACGCTGCTGGCGATCTCGGCGATCGCGACGCGCAACCTTGTGGAACCAATGGCGCCGAACCTGTCGCAGAAGAGCCGCGTGCGGGTGGGCCGGGTGATCACAGCGCTGACCGGCATCGCCGCCTTCGCGACCGCGGCCTCCGGAGAAAGCATCCAGGGTCTCGTGGAGATCGCCTCGTCCTTCGGCTCGGCCGGGATCGTGGTCGCGCTGATGTTCGGCCTGCACTCAAAGCTCGGCGATGAGCGTGCAGCGGTGGCGGCGCTGCTGACCGGGCTGGCGATGAGCTTCTTTGGCAATGGCGTGGTGTCGTGGGGCTACAGTCTTTTCGCGGGCGAGGACGCGGCGGCGGCGCTGCCATGGTATTTCCAGGCCAATGACGAGAGCGGCTATGTGCTCGCCGTGCTCGCGGCACTGGTCGCGTATGTGGGCGTGGCCCTGGTGACGGCGCGGGGGCCGCGGCCGGTGGCTGCGGAGTAGTTGCGGCTGGCGCTTCAGTCTTCTCAATCCCCAATCAGCGGTGCGCTCTTCGCGGCTGCGCCGCTCAGGCGGGAACGGCAAAAAAGCGGCAGCCTATTCGATTGTATCCGCATAGGGATCAGGCCCGCCGTCGGCGACCCACTCGTCGATCCGAGCACTCAGCACCGGCAGCGGCGCCGACCCCAGTTGCAGCACCGTGTCGTGAAAGTGGCGAATGTCGAACCTCGGGCCAAGCGCGGCTTGTGCCTTCTCGCGGGCATCGACGATTGCCATTTCCCCGAGATAGTAGCTGAGGGCCTGACCGGGCCAGGAGATGTAGCGGTCGACTTCGGTGGTGACCTCGTGTGAGGCGAGCGCCGTATTGTCGAGCATGAACTGGATCGCCTCTTCGCGCGTCCAGCCCTTGGCGTGGACGCCGGTGTCGACGACGAGCCGGGCGGCGCGCCACATCTGGTAGCTCAGCATGCCGAAGACTTCGTAGGGCGTCTCGTAGATGCCCATCTCCTCGCCCAGCAGTTCGGTGTAGAGCGCCCAGCCTTCGCCATAGGCCGAGATGTAGCTCTGACGGCGGAAGTCGGGCTGGCCGGCCTGTTCCTCGGCAAGCGGGATCTGGAAGGAGTGGCCGGGCGCGCTCTCGTGCAACGTCAGGGCGGGGAGCGAATACAGTGCGCGCGAGGGGAGGTTGTAGGTGTTCAGGAGATAGCCGCCCGAGCCGCCGCGGCCCGCGGTGTAGAAAGGGGCGATGTCGTCGGGCACGGGGCGGATGGCGAAGCGGGCGCGGGGCAGCCGGCCGAACCAGAGATGCGCCTTGCCGTCGAACGACTTGGCGACCCATGCGGCGCGCTCAAGCAGATCCTGCGGGGTCTTCGCGTAGAATTGCGGATCGGTGCGCAGGAAGGCGAGGAATTCCGGGAGCGTGCCCGTGAAGCCGGCGATGGTCTTCTGCTCCTCCATGCGGATGCGGATGCGGGCGACTTCCCTGAGGCCAATCTTGTGGATCTGGTCGGCGCTGAGATCGAGCGTGGTGAACTCGCGGATCTGCGCGCCGTAATAGGCCTCGCCATCGGGCAGGCTGGTGGCGGCAAGGTTTGTGGTCGTGCGCGGGAAGTATTCGGTTGTGTAGTAGGCGTGGACCTCTGCATAGGCGGGGAAAACCTTTTCCGCGATCACGCGGCTTGCTTCGGCCTGCAGCGCGGTGCGGGTTTCGGCGGGGATTGACTGGGGCAGGTTGTTGAAGGGCGTGTAGAAGGCGGACTGCTCGGGTGTCTTCTCGCCATAGACGGCGGTGATCGAGCGGTCGCGGCCTTCGAGCGTGACGCGCGGCGGGGTGAAGCCGCGGGCGAGGCCGAGCTTCATGTTGGCGATCTCGTCGTCGAAATAGCGCGGCGTGTCTGTGAGGCGCGCGATGAAGGCGCGGGCCTGCGCCTCATTCTGGAAGGCGCGCGGGGCGGAGCTGGCGACGCTGGTCCAGAATGTGGTGTCGGCGTTGAGAGGCTTTTCGTGCTCGCGGAACTGGATGCGCAGGATGTTGATGGCGATCTGCTCGCGATAGATGCCGTAGTTGATGCGCTGCTCCGGTGAGAGCGTGGCGGGACCGATCGCATCGAGGCGTTGCATCACGTCCTGCCAGTAGGCGAGGCGTGCGGCTTGTGTGGCGGGATCGACGCGGGGCCATGTGGTGAGGCCGGGCGCGCCGCCGGTGTCGTCCTCTTCGCTGGCGGTCGGGTCGATGGTTTTGCGCCAGTCCCATTCGGCCTCGTAGATAGCGCGGAAGCGCTGGTCGGCGGCCGTTTCAGGAGGGTTGGCGGGAAGGGTGGCGCAGGCGGCGAGGCCGGCAAAGGCGAGGGCCAGGATTGCGCGTTTCATCGATGTCCCCTTGGATCAGGGAAGAGCGTTCGCTGGCGTGACGGTGTCCGTCAAGCGGTGGTTGTTGAGGGAAAGAGCCGGGCGTGGCCCCGGCGGTCTGTAGCGTCAGTCCCACAGACTTCCAGCGGCGGCGTGCACGGCTTCGGCACCTTCGCTGAGGGCGCGGGCGCCGCCGGATGCGCGGACGAGTGTGTCGCCGGCGAAGTAGGAGGCGAGGAGGAGCGAGGTGGTGTCGTCTTCGCTGTCGCGCGCGGCGTGGGCGGATTGGCAAAGGAAGTAGCCGCCGACGACGTCGCCAGCGAGCTTGAGGTAGGTGGTGGCGCCGGCGAGGCCCTTGTCGCGGTTCGTGCTCATTTCGGCGAGCATGTAGTCAGTGGCGCTTTCGAGCGCGTCAGCGCCCTGGTCGAGGACCACGCCGAGATAGCCGAAGCTTGCGTCATTGATCCGGGCGAGGGCTGCGGCGTGGTCGCGAACTTCAGCGATCATCGCGCGCATGGCAGCACCCCCATCCATGGAGAGCTTGCGGCCCGCGAGGTCGATCGCCTGGATGCCGTTCGTGCCTTCGTAGATCGGCGTGATGCGGGCATCGAGATAGAATTGCGCGGCGGCGGTCTCGCCCATGAATCCCATGCCGCCATGGATCTGCACGCCGAGATTGGTTACGTCGATGGCGCGGTCGGTCGACCATGCCTTCGCGATCGGCGTGAGCAGGTCTTCGCGTGCCTTGGCCTGCTTGCGCGCTGCTTCGTCAGGATGGTGTTCAGCGAGTTCAGCCGCAGCGCCGCAGGCATAGCAGATGGCCCGGGCGGCCTGCACGTTGGCGGCCATGGTGAGCAGCATGCGCTGCACGTCGGGGTGGCGGATGATTGGGACAGCGCCCTTCTCGCCGGGGATGGAGCCTTGCCGGCGGTCCTTCGCGTAGGCGACGCCGGCCTGCAGGGCCGCCTCGCCGACGGCGACGCCCTCGAGGCCGACATTGAGGCGCGCGGAGTTCATCATCGTGAACATGGCGGCGAGACCCTTGTTCTCTTTGCCGACCAGCCAGCCTCTGGCGCCGCTGTATTCCATCACGCACGTGGGTGAGGCGTGAATGCCCATCTTGTGCTCCAGGCCGATGCAGCGGAACGCATTGCGTTCCCCGAGCGAGCCATCGGTGTTCACGAAGAACTTCGGCGCAACGAAGAGTGAGATGCCTTTGGATCCCGCGGGAGCATCGGGCAGGCGGGCGAGCACCAGCTGGATGATGTTCTCCGTCATGTCGTGGTCGCCCCACGTGATGTAGATCTTCTGGCCGGAGATGCTGTACGAGCCGTCGCCATTCGGCGTCGCCCTGGTGGTGAGCGAGCCGACGTCGGAGCCCGCCTGCGGCTCGGTGAGGTTCATCGCGCCGGTCCATTCGCCGGAGATCAGCTTGGGCAGATACATCTGCTTGAGTTCAGGCGATCCGTGGGTAAGCAGCGCCTCGATGGCGCCGAAGGAGAGGAGCGGGCAGAGGCCGAACGCCATGTTGGCGCCGTGGACCATCTCGAACACGGCGAGCGCCAGCGGCTTGGGCAGGCCTTGTCCGCCGAATGCCTCCGGGAAGCCGAGGCCCATCCAGCCGCCTTCGACAAACTGGCGATAGGCATCGACGAGGCCGGGCGCGGCGACAACGCCAGCAGCCGTGAGCCTCGCGCCGGTTTTGTGGCCGATCGGATTGAGCGGGGCGAGGACGTCGCGTGCGAGCTTGTTGGCCTCGTCCAGGATCGGGGCGACGAGGTCGGGATCGAAGTTGGGAAAGGCGCCTGTGGAAGCAAGTTCATCCAGGCGCCCGATGCGGGCGAGGGTGTGGGTGATCTGCGAGATAGGGGCGTTATAGGGCATGTTCAATCTGGACCGCCGGCCCCTACCGGGCACTTGCCGGTGTGCAGCCGAGGACCATGGCCAGTCAACCGCATACCGGACCGATCCGGCAAAGCATGTCAGGAGTCTTCGCCTCTCCAGAATGCAAAAGCGACGCGTCCATCAGCAGAAGATCCGATGACGCCCGTGTCGATGTCAAAGTCCGTCAGTGGCGTGAAACCAGACGCCATGGGTTCGGTCTCTCCCTGGAACCAGGTTTCAAAGCCGCTGCTCGAACAGAATCGGGCGTTCCCGCCCAGTTCGTCGATCAGTTCGAGACACTCGCGAAGACAGAGAGGCTCGATAGCGTTTGTGTCCATGCCTGAACGACCCTGAACGACCCTGAACGAATATGCGCGAACACTTTCGCGGTGAGGGTGGCTTCCAAAGAAACCAGCTCGGCTGGCGGAGGCTCAGGCCCGGCTTGTCGAGCTATCTCGCATGGCCGGTGCGACCTGCGCCACATCGAAGCATCACCGTATCAGCCGAGGGCACCATCACCGCGCGCTTTGGCCATGAACCGCTCGAGATTCATGATCTCCTGCCTTCTGCGACGGTGATCCTTTCGCCAGCTCGCTGCGCGGGGTTCCCGCCAGTCCAGCGATCAGCGCATCAGGTTGAAGTCCTTGCCGTCCACGGTGATGGCGAGGGCTTTCCATTCGTTGGCGCGCTGGCTGTGCGGTTGGCCGTCGACCGTGACGGTCTTGCCGACTTTCAGCGCTTCCTTCTGCAGGCCGCGGTCGACCATGCGCTGGAGAGGGGAAAGCCAGACTTCCTGTTTCTTGCCGGCGACGGTGACAAACAGGATGGCATGAGGCTGCTCCCATTTCAGCTCGGCGATCGTGCCGGTGACTTTCTGCTGCTTCGTCGAGTCATAGGCGTCCCAGCCGTGGTGAGCCAAGGCGGTTCCGGTGATGGCCGCGGCCGAGAGCGCCGCAGCGACTGTCATTGCAATGATTCGCATGGTTCATCCTCGTTGCGAGTTGCGCGCCGACTTTAACACGGCACACCGGGCGCGTCGTTCACAAGATAGGGCGGCGACAGCGTAACGGCTATTCCGCAGATCCGGGACCGGCTTGCGCCGGTTTGCCGGGCGGGAGCCCCGCCGTCCCGGCTGGTCCCGGATTACTTCGGCCCGATCATCTTCTCCGGACGCACCAGCTTGGTGAACTCGGCGTCCGTCAGATAACCACCGCCGACGGCTTCTTCGCGGAGGGTCGTGCCGTTCTTGTGGGCGGTCTTGGCGATCTTGGCGCAGGCGTCGTAACCGAGGCGTTCGTTGAGGGCGGTGACGAGCATCAGCGAGTTCTCGACACCCTTGGCGATGTTGTCGATCCGCGGCTCGATGCCGACCACACAGTTGTCAGTAAAGCTGATCGCCGCGTCTGCAAGCAGGCGGACAGACTGCAGGAAGTTGTAGGCCATCATCGGGTTGAAGACGTTGAGTTCGAAGTGGCCCTGGCTGCCGGCGAAACCGATGGCCGCGTTGTTGCCCATGATGTGGGCGCAGACTTGCGTCATCGCCTCGCACTGAGTGGGGTTCACCTTGCCGGGCATGATCGATGACCCGGGCTCGTTTTCCGGCAGGGCGAGTTCGCCGAGGCCGGCGCGCGGACCGGATCCGAGAAAGCGTATGTCGTTGGCGATCTTGAAGCAGGAGGCGGCGACCGTGGCGATGGCGCCGTGTGACATGACCATTGCGTCGTGGGCGGCCAGCGCCTCGAACTTGTTCGGTGCTGTCTTGAAGGCGAGCCCGGTGATCTCGGCAATCCTGGCGGCGACCAGCTTGTCGAAGCCCTTCGGCGCGTTGAGGCCGGTGCCCACGGCGGTGCCACCCTGAGCCAGCTCCATCAGCGAGGGGAGGGTCGACTTGATTCGCGCAATACCGTTCTCGATCTGCTTGGCATAGCCGCCGAATTCCTGGCCGAGGGTGAGCGGGGTTGCGTCCTGCGTGTGCGTGCGGCCGATCTTGATGATCTTGGCCCAGTCTTTCGACTTGGCTTTGAGCGCCGCGTGCAGGTGTTCGAGGGCGGGGAGGAGGTCGGTCGAGATCTGCTCGGCGCAGGCAATGTGCATGGCGGTCGGGAAAGTGTCGTTCGACGACTGGCTCATGTTGACGTGGTCGTTGGGGTGAACCGGCTTCTTCGTGCCCATAACGCCGCCCATCATTTCGATAGCGCGGTTCGAGATCACCTCATTGGCATTCATGTTGGACTGCGTGCCCGAGCCGGTCTGCCAGACGACGAGCGGGAAATGGTCGTTCAGCTTGCCGTCGATGACTTCCTGGGCAGCCGCGACGATGTTCTTCGCCAGCTTTGCCTCGAGCTTGCCGAGTTCGACATTGGTCTCGGCGGCGGCGCGCTTGACGATGC
>Ga0163144_10018633_pt1 | contig 14015 bp, 13 predicted proteins | sample OliLak19BULKMAT1_FD_123175 | JGI IMG/M metagenome (GOLD analysis project Ga0163144, IMG submission 123175) | Freshwater microbial mat bacterial communities from Lake Vanda, McMurdo Dry Valleys, Antarctica - Oligotrophic Lake LV.19.BULKMAT1 | ecosystem: Environmental > Aquatic > Freshwater >... | reverse complement strand
TGTAAACATACCCAAATGGTTCAAAACACCGCCGCCGACGATGGTGGAGGCGCCAATGACAGCGCCACCTATCAGCAAGTTACGTCTCGTAAATGTCACTGTCTGGTTCCTCATTTGTTGTCCCAGGGTAATGAGAATCATATATCAGGAAAAGGCTATCGTCAATCAGGTCTCAACCCTAGAAATCGCTCATCGAAGGCGGTGGCGCACAATTGGTTTTCTGCCTAAGTTGGGCAGAAAATCGTATAAGTCCACGCCGTGCCGCTTTGCGGGGCCGAGACAATGACCAGGCACCACTGCGGGCGCCGGATTGAGGATCGTAGGCCCATGGGGCGAGGCGTGGATGGCGAGGCGTGGACATGCACACGAGAGTTCTGTCTCTTTGATTCATCTGCAACGATCTGCGACTGAAGCGCACCACATCAGATGCAGTCAGTCCGGAATCGTTGCAGATGAGTCAAGAAAACCAATCGAGCTGGTGCCTGTCCACTGCCGCCCGAGGGTCAGATGGCGGACAACCGTGCGATAACAGATGCGAAGCGTGGACATGCACCGATCACACCGGGTCCAATATTGCATGAGCGCTGTCGATCTCGGGCCATATTGACACGATCCAATGAGTGCATGTCCACGGTTCCGTGCCGCATGGTTCCGTGTGCGCGGTTCCTGTTGGCTCAGAGAGGAGGGTCTGCTACGGTAGGCTACAAAAGGAAGTGCATGTACACGATCGACTGTCGCGGCCTGAATGCGTTTGGTGACCCAGGGCCGGGGGTGCTCGGCGAGGTCGCCGCAGAGAAATGCTCTGAACATCCAGCGCGAGATGAGGGGAACAGCCGGTTTGGTCGGCGCTGACAAGGCATTTGCGGGCTATGGGCATGTTGCGCATGATGGGGCCAGAATAGACCCACATCAACGACGTTGCCTTAGTTCTGCGGTGGGCTTAGGTTATGACGAATGGGTGAATGTCCAATATTCGTCGTTCGTCGCGCATGGTACGGATATTGACTTATGAGCTCGCACCACGGTGACAGAAGTGCTACGAAAATTGTATTAATATACGTACTGCTTTCCCTCCTAATGGCAGTCATAGGGTTATTTTTGGGGTACGGTCAGCGGATTGGACAGTTGAGTATGCGGGCGGGTTACTATAAGGTGAAGGGGGAACAAGTGGAAGCACTCGATTCGGTGGAGCTTTGGACCGGAAATGTCTCCCGCTTTAACCGGTACGTTAAAAATTGCGATGTCATTAATGGGGACCAATTCCGGATCCAAGAGTCTCATGGCGGACAATATGTAACGCACACTTTATTTGGGTGGTCTCTATGGACAAAAAAATCCGGTCCGTTCTTTTATGTTAAATCAAACGGAAAGCGTACTTTGATTTTAAGGAGTGACCTTGAAAGGCAGGGGGACTAGCTGGGCCAACGGGAATCGTGCGCTGCGTTTTTCACGCGTCCCGTGGACGCAGCTTCTTGCCGATGTTATCCGGGAAGGGAGCCTTGTAGCGCATGGGGTGTGAACGGTGGGCCGATGTCGGGCCCGAGGATTTAGATATGGTGTTGCAGCATCTGCTCGAACGCGGGATCGCGAAAAAGAGCCGAGTTAACGCCGCGATCCTGCTCAAGGGTTTTGGCGCCTGGCTGCGCAATCAGGGTTTGGTGCTGCGCGATCCTGCGCGCGGTCTGCCGCTGCCGCATGATGGCGAGCAGGATTTGCCGCCGGCTCCCCTGAGTGAAGAGACGGTGGAGGCCGTTCTGCGGGAGCTTCCGCGTGCATCGGTTCTGGACCTGCGCAACGTCTGTTTGATCGAATTGCTGTATAGCGGCGGCCTTGCGGCTAGAGACGGTGGACCTGGATCGGCGCTGCGTAGTTATTCTCGAAGGTAAGCATGCGCAATCGCGGCTGGTGCCGCTGATGCCCCCGACGCTGGCGGTGATCCAGGACTACCTCGCCGTGCGGCGCTCGCTCTTGCGTGGGCCCGATCGCGGGGACTTCTTCCTCAGCCAGCGGGGTGGGCCGTGAACCGCTTACGGATATAGATGTAAGAGTTTGCTCAAAAGGGAGTTTATCCCAGCGAATAATAAAATTCACATGGCAAATAGACCTAGGACTTCTGGCCTAGGACATCGGACAATTTGTTTATAGAACGAAATCCAGTTCCTCAACCAAAACCAATATCAATAATTAACGTATAGTCCGATAAGGCGTTTGTAAATTCAACACGGTCACCGCGGTCGCGAATACATCGCCATTGGGAACCGTATCAGCAAAGCGGACACGGTCGGCGGGAACCCAAGCCAGGCCGCCCAGTTGGGAAAATGCTGGGGTAGTGGCCCCGCGCAGATCGCGGGCCCAGTCGGTCCAGGTCTGGCCGCCGGCCTGGTACATGGCCCAGGTGGCGAAGAGGGTGCCGAGCGGATCGATGCGGCCTGTGCTGTCCTGCTGCGGACGCAGGTGCGTGCGTTCAAGAACACTGAGCAGATGTTTGGTGCTCGCTAGGCCAGAACGACCAGTGATCAGGCGGGCGAATGCGGCCAAGCCGATGCGCCCGGCGTCGTCGTCGCTGCTGGGCAACACGCGGCCCAGCACATCCTGAGCGCTGGCCAACGCGTGACCCGATACCGGAGTGCCGGTGGTTGCGGCGGTTTGCAGAGCCAGCCACGTAAATCCACCCAGGCCGGCCTGGCCCGGCTGTTCAGGCACCAGCACCATCAGGGCGGCGGCGGCTTGATCGCGCAGCATCGCGTCATCCAGCACGGCGGCGCTTTCGACCAAAGCCAGGGCAGCAAGGCTGGCGGCGACACCATCCTGGTCGGCGTTGTCGTGATTGGCAGTGATCCAGTGCAGACCGAGGCGGATAGCGGCTTCGACCCGGGGATCTTCAACCCCATCGCCGAGCAGAGCGAGTACGGCCAGACTCTGGGTGGCGAGATCCCGTTCCGGGGTGCCGGAGATGCCGCCGAAGTGCCCAGTGGTTTCGTCTTGTTGATCAATAAGCCAGATCATCGCCCCCGCGACCAATGGCGCGGTGGTGCCCAAGCCGGCCTGGGTGCGCGCGTGTTCGCGCGTCTGCGCCAGTCGGCGCGGAGCGAACAGATCATCGACCTGCGGGCGCAGATTCGGCCAGGCCTGCGGCGCGCTCACCAGCGCGACCATCTGTTGTGCGGCCCCAACGGCGCCATGCAGGCCGGGATCGCTGGTGGTGGCGACAGTGGGATTATTATCAGTGCTCGGTGCGGGTTGCTGATTGGCCTGCCAGGTGGTAAAGGCAAGCACGGCAGCGATGTGGCCGGCGATGACCGCGCTCCAGATGCGGAAGCGACCGCTCAGGTCGGTGCGGCGCTGGCTGCGCAGGCGTAACGAGCCGCTCTTGAGGCGTGCCCGCACGGCGTCTTGCACATCAATCGTCTGCGCTGGTTGGCAAGCGCTGCGGACCACGGCCGCGAGCCGGGCGATATCTTCGTTGGAGGTGTCACCCGCGTCATAAAAAGCATCGATGGCGGTATCAGAAAATGCATCGTCGTCGGCCAAACCGTCATGTGCGCGGCCATCCAAGCCGGCAGATAGCATGGCCGCGTCGATGCGCGCAAGGACTCGCGGTACCAAATCGACAGTGGGCGCAGGGGTGCTGGCCGCGCGCACGCGGCGGCCCAATTCAGCCAGGGCGGCGCCATCGGGGCACGCGGTATCACCATCGCGGATGGCGCGCAGCAACGGATCGGAATCGTGGCTCATGGTTCGACCAGATCGGCGAGTTCATCGCGCAGGTGGCGGACGGCATTATGCATGCGGCTTTTGACGGTGCCTTCAGGAATGCCAAGGATCTGGGCAATTTCCTGATATTTCATGCCTTGGTGATTAGCCATCACGAAAACTTCACGTTGGCCTTCGGGGAGCAGGGCGACGGCTTGTTGAATGCGGCGTCGCAACAGATCGTCGTGCCCGGCATCAGCGCGGGTGTCGCTTGGCGCATCTAAAACATCGACCAAACGCAGATTCGAGCCGCCGTATTCAGCATCCAGGCTGACCAGGTGGTGGCGATTGCGGCGCAGGTGGTCGATCCACAAATTGTGCGCAATGCGATAGAGAAAAGTCCGCACTTTGGCCGTGGCCTGATAGCGGGCACGTGATTTATACACGTTGACGAAGACGTCCTGGGTCAATTCCTCGGCCAGCAGGGAATCAAAACATTGATGGTAGAAAAAGCCGACCAGTTCGTTCTGGAAGCGGCGGACCAGTTCGACCACGGCCTCGCGGTCGTCGTCGCGGATACGCTCCATGATCGCAATGTCTTCGTCACTCACCGCGGTCCCTCGTGGAGACGCTAACCTAGGCGTACTGGCAGGCATGGCGAGGTGGTAAACGCGGTTTGCCGGGGAAGGTTCATCCCGCTTCGCAAACTTCCCCTAAGTCTTTTCCCGGCATTAGTTTACCTGCAGTTCGCGCAGCGCTCCCGCAATCCGCTGATGGGTGGCCAGGGCTACTTGCTTGCGGTCCCCACTGTCGGCGGGGGCAAGCCAATGCAGATCGGTCACGGTGCCGGATCCGGGCAGCAATCCCGCCAAATGGGGGAGAAAGCGCATGGCGCCGTACCAACAGACCTGATCCCGCCGCCGACCGAGGGCAGGGCGACCGTCGACCATAGTGTGGGCCAATGCCACCGGCTGGACCGGTGCCGAGGCAGCCAACGCCGCGGCAAAAGCAGCGGGTCGGAATGGCAACACCGTGCGTCCATCCGAACTGGTTGCTTCGGGGAAGACCACCACATCGTGGTGGGCATGGAGGATTTCGGTGATGCGCGCACAGGTGCCGCGCAAGCCGCCGACAGTGCGGCGGTCGACAAACAAACAGCCGGCAGCCGCGCAAATGCGGCCGAGCAAGGCATCGCCTTGTACTTCTAAGGAAGTCACAAACACCGCCGGACGGCGTGCGGCAAACAACAGCGGATCAATCCATGAGGTGTGATTGGCTACGATCAGCCGCCCGCTCGGCTGGTCGGTTTTTGCCCCCTGACGTTCGCCGCTGGTGCGCTGGCGCAGGCCCAGAATACGCACAGCCCAGCGCGAATAGCGGCTGGTGCGCAGACATATGCGGCGCAAATCACCCCGGGTGCGGCGGGCAAAAATGACGAAAGTCGGAATCATGACCGCCAGCAAAGCCATGCGCGATACGGCCCTCAGCACGGAGCAAATCGGCCCAGGAACAGGCTATTATGATTCTGGAGGTCGAGCAGAGTGAAGAAATCGTAGCAGCCGAAATCGCGGTCCAGGGCGGGTTCTGCCGACACAGCGGCACCGGCCAGAACGTAGATTCGCAATAACGGCGGCAGCAGTGCTTCAACTTCTGCATCGTCAGCCGGGGCAATGCGATCGACCAGGGCCTGGGTCACCGCGACATCGCGGAACAAGGTGCGGGGGGTCACTCCGCACGAATTTTTGGTCCTGCCGTCAGCGGCAAATCGTGCCGCCAGGGCGGCGATGCGGCGCGGGTGGGCGGCCGGAAGGCTACTGCAGCCAAACAACCAACGCGCACCCACGGCCCGGGCAAAGGCGCCGACGCCGTGGCCCAGCGCGACCAAGGCGAGATTGTTGCGATGGCTGCGGCGGAGACAGGTGCGACCGACCTCGACTTTGACGCCGGGCAGGGCGGGAAAACCGCCCAGGCTGAATTCGCCGGCGGTATAACTGCGCCCGGCCCAGAGCGAACAGGCCAGACGGCAGGTGCCGACGGGTTCATCGGTGCTGGCCAGACGAACCAAGAGATGTTCGCACGAGGCATCAAAATCATCGCTTTCCCGGCCATCGGCGCGTGGCCGACTCAGCATCTCGTCGAGAAAAACCTCATGACGCATGGCAAAGCAGAGTTCCTTTTCTTCCGGCGTCCGCGCCAAATCGACGCGAAAACGGCGGAAGGTGAAAGTAAACCCCGGCAGACGGGCAGTGTTGGATGTGCTGATCGGCATGAATCCTCCAGATCTCTGAACGAGAAGGGGCCACGGTCAAGGGGAGGGGAATGCTCGATGAAGATTTGGGGAATTTTATCTCTGCGTGTATGAACCATTGCCACTTTTGTCCTGCGTCCTGCGTCCTGCGTCTTCGCAGTTCGCAGTTCGCAGTCCTAGCAGTCCTAGGTCCGAAGTCTTCGCATAGTTTTTCGGGACATTTTGCGGTGAATCGTGACTTCGTGTGTACGCGACCGTAGAATCGAAAAATGCGCCCGCTCTCCGTACCGCCGATTTCAGTCGGCATGTTGGATCATCATGGTCCGTAAAATTTTATTGCCTATTTTCGTCCTGCGTCCTCGCAGTCCGAGGTCCGAAGTCCTAGGTCTTGTAGGAGTTGGTTTGGAACTGTGGTAATTTGGCTTGTGACGGGCTAGGTTGAAAATTCAGGATCCGACCACGGGAGGGGAATATTCAGCAGCTTGCATGCATTCCTGGTCGTCCATGCGGCGATATCATCCGGTCGTTCGCCGCGGACTTCGGCGAGGCATTCGACGGTGTAACGGACCAGGGCGGGCTCGCAGCGGCGGCCACGCCACGGAACCGGCGGCAGATAGGGGGCGTCGGTTTCAATCAATAAACGATCGGCTGGGACCAGGGCGGCGGCGTCACGCAGGAATTGATTGGCAGGATAGGTGACGGTGCCGTTGAAACTGAGATGCCAGCCCAGGTCCAGCCATGCGCGCGCATGCTCAGGTGGGCCGATGAAACTGTGGATGATGCCCTGGTTCCGCGGATGGTCGCGCAGGACGGCATAGAGATCGTCGAATGCATCGCGGCAATGAATGACCACCGGCAGGGAAAATTCAGCGGCGAGATCCAATTGCAGAGCCAATTGTTCGGCCTGCACGGGCTTGGCATTGAGGGTGTGAAAATATTCCAAGCCGATCTCACCCAGGGCCCGCGGCGCCTGCGCGGTCGCCATTGTTTCGTCAAGGAGCCTGCGCAGTCCCGCCAGGGCAGCAGGGAAATCAGCGCCGGCCTCACAGCACGAGAATGGATCCAGGCCGACACTCCAGAAAATCAGCTGGGGATGGCGGGCAACCAGCGCGCGCACCGCCATGGCGTCCTCTAGGCCGGTGGCGATACACATGACTGCAGCTAGGCCGCAGCTTGGCAGGGCGGCGATAACGTCTTCGCGATCAGCGTCGAAACGCCCATTGCTGAGATGGCAATGGGTATCGATCAACGGGACCGCCAACGGTTCCAGTTCACGCGGATGGACCGCGGCGGGAGTTTCTTTTCTAGCCATGTCCGCCCAGTCTGGGCCCTGACCCAGCCACGCCAGGGCGACCCTGGCCAAACCGGGCATTTGGGTGAGTATGCCGCCATGCCTGGAAACACTCCCCGTGCAGGGACAGATCTGCAGCCACCGCCTGGTCCCGAGCTGCGACCGTGGACGGTATTGTCACGTCGTACGCTGGTTGCGGACCGCTGGTTGCGCCTGCACGTCGATCAGGTGCGCACCGGACGCGGTGTGGTCTTGGATACGTTTTACGTCATCGGCGAGGCGGACTGGGCCTGCGCCGTCCCAGTGCTTCCCGATGGACGCATCGTCGTGGTCGAACAATTCCGCCACGGGGCGCAAACTGTGACCTGGGAGTTGCCCGCCGGTGATCTAGATGCAGGCGAAGATCCGGCTACGGGAGCACTGCGCGAATTACGCGAAGAGACTGGGTATGTGCCGCGGGGTGAACCGCAGCCTATGGGAGCCTTTTGGCCAGAACCTTCGCGAAATGGTTCGCGCGGACACTGTTTTCTGATTCCGGTTGCTGCCGATCCCGGGATGACCCAGCCGGATGCGGCCGAGGATATCCGTTTGCACCTGCTTGATATCGCCAGCGTTGATGCGGCTATCGCCGCCGGAAAATTTGCGCACGCGGTGCATGTGGCGGCGGTACTGTTGGCGCGTGCGCATATGGGAAGGCTTTCATGAAGCGGCGGCGTTCTCCAGCACAAACTCTGCTCGTTACCGCTGGCGTGGCCTTGGGTCTGATTGTTGGGGTCAAGCTCTTGGTCCATGTTCGCGCCGATGAAAGTCAGGCTCGGCAAAATCGGCATTTGCCGAATATCGAATTGACGGGCGCCAGCCCCGCCGAACTGGCAGCTGCAGGGTACCAGCTGGGTGAGCGCGCCCCGCGCTCTTGGACCGATATTTCAATCCGCCTGTTCGAGAATGAGCAGGGCATGATCAATTGTTTGTCCTGCACCATCGACGCAGCCGAAGTCGATCGTCTCTTCACTTTTCCACCCGGCACGCGGCATCCCATTGATGATCGTCCGCCGGCTGATTGGCCGTGGGGGACCGCGGAGGATGCTTGGCAGGTTCCGGAGTGGTGGCAGCCCACTGGGATGCGCACGCGGATGTACGAAGAATTCCCGCCCGGCCAATTGGCGCGCGGAATGTTCGCAGCCTATGATCCCGCCACCCGCCGCCTGAATTCCTGGATCTGGGCGCGCAGTGGCTGGAAACCCACGCGCCAGCCCGAGGACCTCGCCCTGGTTGCCGATGCGGTGGCGCATTCCTTGGCGGATCTGGCCCTACGGAGTCAGTGGCCTTTTGCCGAGGACGGCTGGCTAACAAGAAATGGCCTGAGCACGCTGGAATTAACACCCATGGCCGGGGTGCTGCCCCCGGGTGCTGAACGCATTGATGTCGCCCTGCTGCCACGCAAAGGCAATCATCGCTACTTGTTCCGCTTGGTGGGAGTAACTCCCGCCGAAGCGCTGCGGGTCGCAGGCGGGGTTCCCTTGCATCCACTTGCGGATGATGGCGCTCTGCCGGCGTGGAACTTTGCTGCGCCGTCAGCAGGCCTGCCCGCGTGGTTCGCGGCTGGTCCCGGCCCACGTTGGGTGCATCAATTACAAACCCTGGGAAGCGGCGCAACCGAAGCGGCGCGGTGGGTTGCCTATGACACCAACGCGCGGGCGATTCTGGTCTGGGATTGGACAGCGGAACCACCCCGGGACATTCCGGCAGTGCGCTGAAGGGCCTCAGCGCCCAAACGTAGAATAATCGTCCGTAGCCGGTGCAGTGCTTGCCCCACCGTCATCTGCGCTGGGCTGCCAGACGGCCAAGCCTAGGCCTATTCCGGCCAGCAATAAGACGGCAAAGAAACGCAGCGCCACTCCGGTCCATGGTCGCCGTTGCCAGGCCGGCGAAAATCCGAGCAATAACCCCAGCGGCGCGATGCCGAGCAGCACCAGCGCAAGCGTATCCGGTTTGTCGCCATAACGCTGGTCCAGGCTGAGCAATAATCCACTGCCGAGAACCGCCAAGGCGGCGGCGCCCGGCGCGCTGGTACGGGTGAACCAGGACGCGCCCCAGATTCCCCCCAGCCCAGCGGCAATGAATCCCGTCGCTTGGCCCTGTTTGGCCGAGGCCATAAGCACAAAAGCCGGCGCGAGCAGGGCGAGCCAGGCAACCAGGGTTCCCAGCGCCGTCACCGGACTGCGTCCACGCACCGCCCGTTCAGCAACTAAAGCGACGACACCAAGGACGAGCCCCACGACGCCATACGCGACCCACGCCCCGGTGCGCTGCGCCAACGGCAGCAGCACCAGGGGCCCCGCCGCAATAACCAGCGCCGACGCCACCGCTTTCGGCACCAGCGTCGCCACGCTTAATAACACTCCGAGCGCGAAAAGAAGCAACGCCTGGCGATCAAACAAACTCGCCGGCCACCACCCTTTCCATTGCCACAAACACCACCAGGGCGCGCTGATTGCAATCCCCAGCAGCAGCACCCCTAACGCCGCCCGCCACCGTGGAACCGCTGCCGGAATCCCATCCGCAGTGCGTCGCCCCCGGCAGGTAGCAAGTAACCCCGCCCCAAAGCCCAGCAGACTCGGAAAAAGAACACCCCAGAGCAGATCAGTCAGCGTTAGCATTTTCAACTTTCATAAAAGGTATCTGTCCTACGTCCTATGTCCGAGGTCCTAAGTCCATCCGTTATGGAGTGCTTCGTAAGCTTGTGATGCAAGCGCTTTTCGACTCAGGCGTTTTTCGGCTCGTGCCGAAGCGCAAGCCAATTTTTCGCGATTGAATTGCGCAAAGGATAGCGGCCTCGCATTCAGATTAATCTCATCCCCACCAATAATCGCGCCGACTCAAGGAATTCGAAGGCCTAGGACCTAGGACAGGCGCGAAGCGCCATAGGACCTCGGACATTCCCCAACGAAAAGCCCTTATGAAAACGTCAAGTTTTCATAAGGGCGAATAATAAAATACTACTTAACGCCTTCGGTAGCGAAAATGATGGTTACTTCATCGGCGATGCCATCAGGCATGTAATTCATGCCGAAATCGGAGCGCTTGATGGTGAACTCGGTGTCGAAGCCGATGCGGTCCTTGCCCCAGGGATCCTTGCCGACCTTCATCAGTGTGACTGGAATGGTGATCGGTTTCTTGACGCCGCGCAGCTCGAAATCGCCGGTGACGTGGTAGAGATTGTCCCCTTTGGCCTCAAAGGACTTGGAGGTGAAGCTCATGGTGGGGAATTCTTTGACGCTGAAGAAATCGCCCGAGCGCAGATGCTCATCCTTTTTGGCGTTGCCGGTGTCGATCGTTTCGGTCTTGATCTTCACGTCGACTTTGCTGTTGGTGGGCTTGGCAGCGTCCCACGTGATTGAACCCGAGACGTCATTAAAGCGACCATAGGTCCACGAAAAGCCCAGGTGATCGGCCTTGAATAGGGCGGCCGTGTGCGCGAGATCCAAGGTATAGGTGTCGGCGGCGAAAACGGCCGTGGCGGCACAGGTGAGGGAAAGGAGGAGGGAACGGAGCATAGAAATCCTTGGGGTTATGTCGGTGCAAGGGCAGCGGGGCTGCCAGTGAAGGGAACCGCATCAGTGGGGGTGTCGTCGGCAACTCCGCGTGCCGGAGCCCGCAGGTTTTCCAGCAGGTCAATCAGGGTTGCGGTCTGCTGAGGTCCCAAGGCGGCGAAGCGGCGTTCGTGGATAGTACCCAGGGTAGCGCACAGGCCGGGATGATTGCACACAGCATCGCCAGGCGCAGTGATCCGAACGATCACCACCCGGCGATCAGCGACCTGACGCTCGCGGGTGACTAGGCCACGGGTTTCGAGTTTGTCGAGCAGCCGGGTCACATCGGGGTCCAGGGTGACCAAGCGTTCAGCGATGGTGCCGCAGGTCAGTCCCTGCGGTGCAGAGCCGCGGAGAATACGCAGGATATTGTACTGGGCGTGGGTGAGGTCATAGGCTCGCAACGCGGTGGCGACATCGCGGGCTAGGACCTCGGCGGTACGGATCAGGGCCAGATAGGCCTCCATCGCGGGACTAGAAAACGGGCGGGTCTGATGGATTTCACGGGCGAGCAGTCCAGCCATGGCCGAAACGTATGTTGTAACGACTATTGTCAAGACGATTGATTGCTGGGTTTGGTACGCCATGTGCCTAGCAGGCCCCGTACCCCCTCAAATCGCGTCAGAACGACCCAGGAATCGCCCCATGAGCCAGACCCATACTTTCCAGACCGAAGTTCAGCAACTCCTGCATCTGATGATCCACAGCTTGTATTCCGAGCGGGAAATTTTCCTGCGCGAACTGCTGTCCAACGCCTCGGATGCCTGCGACAAGCTGCGTTTCCAGGCCCTGACCGCGCCCGAGTTGCTCACCGGCGACCCCGAGCTGGGCGTGACCGTGGCTGGCGATGCCGAAGCCCTGACCGTGACCATCACGGATAACGGCGTCGGCATGACCGAGGCCGAAGCCATGGAGCACCTCGGCACTATCGCCAAGTCGGGCACCAAGGCCTTTCTCAATTCGCTCGACGCGAGCAAGGTCAAGGACACCAATCTGATCGGTCAATTCGGCGTCGGTTTTTATTCCGCCTTCATGGTTGCCGATCGTATCGTGGTCGAAAGCCGTTCGGCCCATGTCGCAGCCGATCAGGCCACGCGCTGGGAATCACGCGGCGATGGTTCTTATACCACCGAAGCGCTGACCCGCACCCAACGCGGCACGACGATCACCTTGCATCTCAAAGAGGACGCCAAGGAATTTGCCGAAAGCTGGCGCATCCGCGCCTTGGTGAAAAAATATAGCGACTACGTTGCCTATCCAATCCGCAGCCCGAAGTATCTCAGCGACGACGATAAAAAGGCAGGCAAGACGGCGGATATGGAACAGATCAACGCCGGCGCTCCGTTGTGGACGCGGGCTAAGGACGACATCACCGACGAACAATATACAGCCTTTTATCAGGCCGCGTGCAAGCAGTACGATACCCCGGCTACGCGCGTGCATGTGAACGTCGAAGGCACCTTGGCCTTCACCACGCTGTTGTTCATCCCGTCAGAGCGCCCGTTCGACATGTTCGATCGCGATCGTAAGGGGCTGTCGCTCTATGTCCGCCGCGTCTTTATCATGGACGACTGCACCGATCTACTGCCCGAATATCTACGCTTTGTGCGTGGCATCGTCGACAGCGACGATCTGCCGCTCAACGTGTCGCGCGAAATGCTCCAGCAGCAGGATGTCGTGCCCAAACTGCGCAAGCTGTTGGTCAAGCGCATCCTGGATCATCTACAGAAACTGGCCGAGGGCGACGAAGCGGCCCAGGCCACCTTTGCCAAAATTGACGCAGCTTTCGGCATCGTCCTCCGCGAAGGTCTAGTCAGCGAACATGACAGCGATCTGAAGGCCAAAATCGGCAAATTGATCCGTTTCCGCTCGACCTGGACCATGGCCCAAGAACCCGCAGACGATGCGCGCCGTACCAGCTTCGCGGATTACGTCAGCCGCATGGCTGACGGACAAAAAGGTATCTATTACGTCACCGCCCCGAACTTGGCTGCCGCCACCAGCGCGCCGCAGCTCGAAGGCTTCAAGGCTAAGAATGTCGAAGTCCTGCTGCTCGCGGAACCGGTCGACGAATGGATCGTCGGGCAATATACCAAACATGGTGAACACGATCTGATCAGCGTCGCCAAGGGTGAATCCGATCTCGCCGATGCGGAAACCAAGCAACGTCTGGAGGAACAGAACAAGGCCGCCGAAGGCTTTCTGGGCGCCGCCAAAGAAGCTCTCGCCGAGGACATCGACGTTGTGCGCTTCACCGCCCGCCTCAAAGACAGTCCCTGCTGTCTGGTCGGCGCCGAACATATGCCCGCCCCGTGGATGGAGGAAATGTTGCGTCGCTCCGGGCAAAGCGTCCCGAAGTCCAAGCGCAGCCTGGAACTCAATCCCGACCACCCATTAATCCAGCGCCTGCAAGCCTTGCATGGCTCGGGCAAGACCGCCGACGTCAAACAATGGCTGGGCGTTCTCCGCGACCAAGCCGTCATCGCCGAAGGCGGCCGCCTAGCCGACGCCTCCGCATTCGCCAAATCCGTGCAAGAATTGTTATTAAAAGCTGTTCCTGCGGCTGAGGCGAAAGGCTGAAATCCAGCTTAACCTTCAGTTTTCGGTTTATTTGTATGCTGTCCGAGGTCCTATGGCGCTTCGCTCCTGTCCGAGGTCCTAGGAGCAATGTCGTTCACTTAGCGTCACGACGTAAGTCCTTGTAAATATTATACTTGACATGCCTTGGGGTCCGCGAATTCGGGCCTCATGAGCACTTTTCATCGCCCGCGCACGCTTATTCATGCTTTTTTAGATCTGACGCAGACCCTGCCCAGCCGCTTTGTGCGGTCGCGGGTGTGGTGCCCGCGGAGGGTGATGACCTGGCTGCTGTTAGTGACGTTGCCCGATCGAAAGACCCGTTATCGGCACAGCCTCCGGAGTCTGACTTTTTTCGGTCGGCATTGTTTCGGATGGTGGAAGGTGCCCACGCTGGCGTCCATCAGCATGGCCCCGCGGAAGCTGTCGGTCCCGATGTGTCGCAACTTCCTTCATCCTCGGCAAAGGGGATCACCGTGTCGGTCAGGGTGGCGAAACAGCGTTCGCTCACGGCGACGGCCTGGTCAGCCGGAACGTGGCAGGCGGCGACCCAGCTGGCCATCAGGCCGGCGAAGTCGAATTCCGCGCCTGACGGATTCTTCTTGGGATCGAC
>Ga0163144_10018632_pt1 | contig 14015 bp, 11 predicted proteins | sample OliLak19BULKMAT1_FD_123175 | JGI IMG/M metagenome (GOLD analysis project Ga0163144, IMG submission 123175) | Freshwater microbial mat bacterial communities from Lake Vanda, McMurdo Dry Valleys, Antarctica - Oligotrophic Lake LV.19.BULKMAT1 | ecosystem: Environmental > Aquatic > Freshwater >... | reverse complement strand
TATGAGAAGGCGACTAACTGGGCATTTCGGGTTCAGAGCCAGTCTGAGTTTGTAAGCGAAGTCTTGTCTGGTCAGCCTGAGCCTCCGCGGTACTTTGCGGAAATGAAGAGGATCAACAAGGTAGGTCCGCAGTTTCTTGACGGTCTCCGGACACCAGCGCGACATCTGGACGGCAATCGAATTCCTAGTCTTTTGGGGCAAGGGAGCATTGTCATCGATATCCGGCCTTCGAGCGCGTTCAGTGAGAGCCACATTCCCGGCACCCTCCACATCCCGCTGAACAAGGGATTCACGACATGGGCCGGTTGGTTCACCCCCTATGACGAGGACATCTGGCTGATTGCCGAGAGCGAGTTTGACGCTCGTAAAGCTACGCGTGATTTGGCGATGATCGGATTGGATCGGGTTGTCGGTTGGTATGGACCAGATGCGTTTGAAGAGTTTCGAACTGCGGGAGGCCTCTTAGAGGCCACATCACAGACCTGCGCTTGTGACCTCGCCGACGAGTTCGTTTTGGACGTCCGATCTACGAACGAATGGAACGAGGGTCACATGGAAGGGGCGCACCACATTCCGATGGGACACCTGCCGTCGCGGGCAGTCGAACTTCCGCGCGACCGAAAGATTGCACTTCACTGTCAAGGTGGGGGCAGGTCACCGATCGCGATGAGCGTCCTTCGGCGTCTGGGTTTCACGAACGTCGCCGAGGTTCCAGAGGGCTACTTGGGATTGGCCGAGCGCGGAGAAAAGCAAGTGGTCGGAGTCTGAGACTCTGACCTAGAACTCAAGTTGAGTCGGTAACTGGGAGGGCGATTGTCGGGGCCATGACTCAAGTCAGCCCACTGGTAAACTGTGGGCTCGCCTGCCCCGGTAACTCAGTGGATAGAGTAGCGGCCTTCTAAGCCGTTTGTCGGAGGTTCGATTCCTCTCCGGGGCGCCAAGGTCTGGCTCGGGTAAACCTTGGGTGTGATGATACCGGTCCACTTTGACACTCCTCTTGGGCTGGTGATCCTGTTCTTTGCGGGGATGGTGGCTTCTGGGGTCAATGCGTTTGCCGGTGGGGGCACTTTGGTCTCGTTTCCGGTGCTGATAGGACTCGGGGTCGGCGAGCAAGTGGCGAACGCGACGAACTCGATGGGGCTGTGGCCAGGTTCGCTTTCTAGCGCACTCGCCTTTCGAGACCGGTTTGCCGCGACAAAGCACTACTACGCCTCGCTGGTGCCAGCCACGATCCTAGGGGCAACATTGGGGGCGTGGTTGATGATCGTGACGCCCTCCTCGACGTTTCGAGTCTTGATCCCGTTCTTGATCTTGATCGCTACCCTTGTGTTGGCGTTTCAGCCCAAGATCAAGGCTTGGGTTTCCGGCCCGCATGGGCATACTTCGGTTTGGACAGGAGCGGTTCTTCAGTTTGTGATCAGTGTCTATGGCGGATATTTTGGAGCGGGGATGGGGATCATGATGCTGGCGGCGATGGCACTTTTCGTTGTCGGAGACATGCACGACATGAACGCCCTTAAGAACACACTGGCTGTCGTTATCAACGTCGTCGCGATGGGGTGGTTCTTGGCGAAGGGGTTAGTCTTGTTGGTGCCTTGTTTGGCTTTGATGGCTGGGGCGATCATTGGAGGGTATGTGGCTGGGCGGCTTTCACAGCGAGTACCGTCAGACAAGTTGCGAATTGGTGTCGTAGTTTATGGTCTGGTCATGACGGCTTGGTTCTTCTTTCGGTTTCGATAAGCAGGTAGCCTTCTTCTGTGTCGGAATTGAAGTGGAAAGCGCGTTGGATCAGCTATGGTCAACATCCTACTGATGACTTGGGTGTCTTTAGGTTTCGGCGGACTTTCCGGAAGCCCCCTCGCCCCTCCGGGGGAGAGGGGGTTGGGGGTGAGGGGTTTCAGATAAAAGTCTCTGCCGACCAGCGTTACCAGCTATTTGTCAATGGCGTGTTCATCGGTGATGGGCCACAGCGCGGTGATCTGCAACATTGGTTTTACGAGACGTATGACATCGCCCGGTTTTTGACAGACGGGGAGAACGAGATCGAGGCATTGGTGTGGTCGTTTGGCCGGTACGCGCCGATGGCGCAACACACCTACCGGTTGGCCTTTGTGCTTGAAGGCGAGGGTGTTTCTACACCAGATGGTTGGGAAGTTGCTCGGGTCGAGGGTCACGACTTTGAGATGATGCACAACGAGGTCGGCGGGTTTTACATCGACATCGGGCCGGGAGAGATTGTGACGGTACCGGGCCCGCCATTGGAGTGGAAGAAACCGAACGACATCGTGCATGTTTTGGAACGTGGGGAGTTCGCTGGGGACTCGCCTTGGTTCGTCGTGCCACGTTCGATCCCGGCGATGCGGCGCGACCCGTGGGAGGGTCGCGCCATGGTTGTCGACCGTGAAACTAACGACCGCAAGGCGTTCGACACTTTGATGATCCATGCTGGCGAGAAGACTCTGCTCGACTTTGGGGAGTTGCTTGCGGCCTATCCTAGTTTTGCGTTTGAGGGCGAGGCTGGCACTACAATTCGAGTGACTTACGGTGAGGGGTTGTTCGACAAGAACGGGAACAAGAACGACAGAAACGATGTTCGTGGGAAGAAGATCAAAGGGTATCAGGATCGGTTTGTGATCGGGGCTTCCGGATCTCCACCCACACCCTCCTCATTTTCGGGACACGAGCCATTCCCTGCAAACGAGGAGGGGGCTTTTCGAACCCTTTGGTGGAGAACTTGGCGGTACCTCCAATTGGAAACCGACCGGCCAGTTCGGTTGACTTCTGTCTCTGCTTTGCAAACCGGGTATCCGTATGAGGTCGAGTCGAGTTTTACTGCCGACGATCCGTGGGTCGAGAAAATTTGGGACGTGGGGATTCGGACGGCGAAACTTTGTGCGGGGGAGACATATTTTGCCTGACCATATTACGAGCAGTTGCAGTACGTTGGGGACACGCGGATTCAGACCTTGCTTCACTACTACTTGTCGCGGGATCGGCGGCTTGCGCGGAACGCGGTGAAGCAGTTTTCTTGGTCGATCATGCCTAACGGGCTGACGCAGAGCCGGTATCCAAGTCGGGTTCAGCAGATTATTCCTCCCTTTAGCTTGTTTTGGGTGCTGATGGTTAGTGACCAAATGGTGTATGACCGAATCAATGGCGACGCCCACTATTGGTGGGATCAATCAACCCGAGCTCGCAAGGTTTGTGAGGCATTTCAAGACATCTGGGACGGGATCGAGCCGCAGCATTGGTGCTTCATGGATTGGGTAGACGACTGGGCGATGGGAGTACCCCCAGGCGGATCCACGGATTCCTCGATCATAGAACTTCACTCTTTTGCGGAAATTGCCGAGATTTTCCTTCGTCACCGAAGTCTCAATATGAGGCTAGAAGGATTTGACTGGGCGGCTCTACGACAAGAGCTTGAGCCGTCCCGTGCCACGTCGGTCGAGTACAACTTTGGATCAAAACCGAGTGAACATTTCGATGCCTTGTCCAATCTCCGGCAACGATTTGCAGGTGGCGAACCCAAGGCATACCATTCACCCAAGGAAGCCGCCAAGTGCACCTATTACTTCCAGTACTACAAGCACCTCGCCATGCAACCCGACGACTATTTGGCCGAACTTGAGCCTTGGAAGGAGATGATCCGCAACGGGCTTACGACATTCGCCGAAGCACCCGAGCCGACACGGAGCGATTGCCACGCTTGGTCGGCCCACCCCGTTCTAGGTTTCTTCCAGCTCATCGCCGGAGTCACAAGCACGGCACCGGAATGGAAGAAAGCGCGCATCGCACCCAAGCCAGGGAAGCTCAAAGATTTCGACGCCAGAATCGCCCATCCAGATGGTGATCTAACCATTAGGTGGAAGGGTGGACACATCGAGGTCGACTCGCCGGTGCCCTACGAATTCGTTTGGAAAGGCAAGAAGATCGAGGCGAAGGAAGGCAGAACCAAATACTAACGACCGATCTTCTCGAACGTTCCCGGATAGAACTGAAACCTGAACGCAGTCTTGCCCGGTAGCCAGTTCTTCTTTGAATAGAACGCGCCGGTCTCACCTACTTGCCAACCGAAATTCGGGCTCACGGCAACGGTTTGGAAGACGAAGCCTCTCGGATATTTGATCGAAAGCTGAAACTGCTCCAAAGTGTCGTCACAGGGCTGCATGAGATAGGTCACAAACCGCTCTGCCCATCCCTCGCCTGATTTGTTGAGCGGCCTGGTCAAAGTGGACTCGAAGGCCTTCCACTCACCTCGATCCAACGAAACTTTGAATCGGTGCCATCTCGCACCATTTGGTTCATTTTCCAGACCTTGAGTCATCAATGGCGCGTCGCCCCACTTCGCTTTGACTTCGGTTTTGAACCAATCGTCAGTAGCGTCCTTGCCGATCACGGGAACCAGGAGTTGTCCCGTCAATGCAACATTTCCCGTGTTCTTGTAGAGTGTCTTCGCGACGTATCTGGCCGAGTCTTGGGTCAGAGTGATATCAACCTTGTGGAAAACAGTTCGCAGGTGGGCGGCATCGGCAGAATCCGCTCGCCAGACTGGCGATCCAGACCACGAGACTGGCTGGGCCATGGCGGCGACTAGAGTGACAATTGCAAGGGTCATAAACTTACCGACGTATGAATCGCCGCAGCCGTTCCGCCGGGCCGCAGGCATCTTGCCTGCGAGGGGCCTTTGACTAGAGTAAATCTTTGATAGAATAAGTGGGTGGTCAAGAAGAAGCACCAATTACCGGTGGAGAAATTGGACGATCCCCAGTGGCATTCTAGAGGTTATCTGCCGCACTTTGACGATCAGTCGACCGCTCAGTTTGTGACTTTCCGACTCTTCGACTCTCTGCCAAGTGAAGTCATTGCGCAGATCGAGTGGGAGCATCGTTTGGCGACTGAAGGCACAAAGAAGCAGAGCCTCCACAAACTTCTCGAGAACTCAATGGATCAAGGTTTGGGACAGTGTTGGTTGGCGAGGCCAGAAATCGCCACCATTGTGCAAGATGCGCTCCTCTTTTTCGATGGAGACCGCTACCGGATTGATAGCTGGGTCATCATGCCGAACCATGTCCACGTTCTCATAGAACCATTGAATGCTTGTACTCTTTCAGACATCACGTTTTCCTGGAAGTCGTTCACGAGCAAGAAGGCCAGCAAGCTCCTTGGAAGGTTTGGCCGATTTTGGTGTCCAGAGTCATTTGATCGGTATATCCGTGACGCCCGCCACTTTTACGATGTTCAACACTACATTGAAGACAATCCTGTCAAGGCTGGACTTTGCACTAGGGCCGAAGATTGGGAGTGGTCTTCGGCTTCTCGTCGTGTTCGTGGGGCCGTGTAAAGATATAGGTTGGCAATTATTTATAGGCTGCTCGCAGGCAAGATGCCTGCGGCCCGGCTAGGATTGCGCGAACTGCCTAATTGCCTGCGGTACGGATGTGTCAAACCCAACGACTTCAAGAATCCCAGGGTCACGAGAGTCGGCCAGCGTGGAGCGGTTGGCACACATGCTGACCACAACCAACTTCGCAGCGATCCCCGTTTTCTGACGATACTCGTCCAGTGCTTGCGCCGGAGGCACCTTGCCGAACGTTGCCTCGGTGTCCGTGTAGACCACAAAAACGTCAGCCATGACCTTGTTCTTGGTCGCCCAGAGCATGGGGAGCGCACAGTCCACACCTCCGAAGTTCACGTTGCGCGTCAACTTGAGTGCATGGGCAAGAAGCATGCTTGGCTGGATCGGCAGATTGCGGAAATTGTCAGCGAAGGCCATCGGTGAAGTTACAGATTCCGTCGCCACCGTGACCAACGCAATTGCCGTAGCGGCTTCGCAGGCACTTAGTGGCGAACCTGCGACAGTCGAAGTACACATTGATCCCGAAACGTCGATCCCGAGGACAATCCTCTTGTCAGTTGGTTCCACTGCGCCAAACGCGAGATAAAATGCTGAGTTCAGAGCGTCAACAATGGTTGGAACAGGCTCAATTGTGCCTGAATCTCTAAGCCCTTGAACATAGTTCGAGTACCCGATCAGAAGTGCGATCGGATGTGTCCGCGCCCGTCGAAGCAACGTCTCGTTCGTCAGTTTTTCCACCACTTGGTTAGTCGCCTTTGATCCGGTTGTTAGGAGGCCACATCGGGTCATGTTTGCGAGGTTTCGCATCATTTCTGTGATCGTCATGTCCTGTAACAGGGCGTCCCAGACTACGAGCTGCGTGAGCAACTCAGTCGGTATGCATTCGCGGTTTAGCCGGTGTTCACGGATCAGTACACCCGGCTCGCCCTCCCGGTTGAGGAGTCTTTCATAAGCCTCAATCTTTGGGTTTGGACCTACCAATTCTTCGTCCACGATCCATTTGAAGAGAACGCGGTGCCCTTCTGTCGGAGGTTTGGGGTGTGAAAGGCGCAAGAGGTCGCGGTGAGACCATCCGCCGAAGTGCTGATGCTTCAAGGCCTGGTTGGTCAATTCTTCGATTTCAGCGGTGATGTACCAGTTGGCAATCGCCTTGCGCATTCCTCTCCCCCAACCGCGCAGTTGATCTGCATCGGCGACAAACTGGAACAGTTGCGTCCCGGTGCGGCAGACTGGGGGAAGAGCGGAAAAGGCGGATTGGCGAGTTTTAGTGTCACCGAAAGCTGTGGCCAAAGCTAAGGCAAAGATTGCTGGAGCATTCTTTGGCGCACGTCCGGACTTACTGACTTCGACAATTCTTTCCACGACCTGGACGCCGTCGGTTTTGATCAAACTTAGTGTGGCGGGGACTTGGGCTATCGTGAACGGTTGGTCCAACACACGAAAAGTTCCACCCTCCGTACCAAAGACAAGGAACCGGTCGAGTAGCTTCCAAGGATCCATGCCACAGTTTAGGCCAACTTCGGTTCCAGATGTTGTCTGGCTTTTCTCTTGCTTGCTTGTGCTGAAGCGCCTTTGTAGATTCATTTCTCTGTTGTTTTGACTGCTAGCTTTCACTGCCTTGGCGGCAGGATACTGTGCATTTCCAACTCGTGGGCAAAATTTACTGCGGCCCACGAGCCAGATTTGCGTCGTTTGCGCTCTCGTACCGTTCCCAATGATCGATCGGGGTAGTTTGGAGGCGCAAGAAGGCACGGAAACCTATTGGGATAGTCGTAAGGGAGGAATGGTTCCTACCCGCGCTCGTCTTGATCCTGAGCGCAGGCTTCGGCTTTGAAGCGCGTGCTCAGAAGAGGGTTAGTCTTGTCGATATTGCCTTGACGGCGTCGAAGCTCTTCATGGCTATGTTTTGGCCTGTCGCACAGGATCGTGCAACTTTGGATTAGACGCTCGGGGGCCTGCGAGGGTTACAGATTGGCTAGAATATGGGGAGTTGGGCCTGGTTTTGGAACAAGCGATTGGCCGTAGACGTACTTGACAGAACCCCAAGCAGTAAGAGCACTCAACCCTTCAGTTGCTCCAGCAGGCTCACCATTTCAAGACACGCCATAGCGGCTTCGCGGCCTTTGTTGCCGAGTTTGAGTCCAGCACGCTCGTAGGCCTGTTCTTGTGTTTCTGGCGTCAAGACGCCCCAACCGATGGGGACACCGGTCTCGTTTTGGAGGGTCATCAGGGCCGACGAGACATCGCTTGCCAACATCTGTGCGTGCGGAGTCGCACCCTGGAGAATGCAGCCTAGAGCCACGATCCCTTCGACGACTCCTTCCTTCACCATTACTTGAGCCGCGAACGGCAGTTCCCAGGTTCCAGGGACGTGAACGACTAGAACTTCAGGATCACCACACAGTTTGAGTTGGTCGAGTGCTCCCTCAAGTAGTTGCTTGGTGACAAGCTCGTTCCACCGGCTGACGATAATTCCGATTTTCCGGCCCTTGCCACACAAACTGCCTTGAATTTGATCCACCGATGAATAGTATAGGCACTCGCAGGCAAGATGCCTGCGGTCCAGTTGACCCAGTGCCACGGGCACTGAACCCCCAGAATCCTAAGGACGTGCCCGGACCTTCTAGTCGACTCGACGCCCTGCGGAATTTGCAGACGGCAAACTTGGACGTCGCATTTGCGACTGCCTTTGGCACGCTCGTCACTGGCACGTTCTTGATCGGCTTCATCCAATTCGTCGGCGGGTCAGACTTTTGGATCCAAGCAGTCGTCGCCTTGCCGAGTTTCATGGGGTTGTTCCAAATTCCTGGCGCGATCTGGGGGCGTCGGTTCCCGTTTTACAAGCGATTTGTGACCCCTGGCGGCTGGATATGGCGAATCATGTTCTTGCCTCTCATCGCTCTTCCGCTGATGCCTTGGCCGAGTGAGACGAAACTGTGGGTCTTGGCTGGTTGCATCGCGATTGCGACGGCGGCAGTCCAGCTTGTGAGCCCGATCTACAACGATTGGATAGCAGAGCTTGTTCCCCCTAAGAGTCGCGGCTGGTATTTCAGTCGGCGAAACGCGATCGCGACAGCGGTCGGAATGGGAGTCGCATTCATCGGTGGTGTGCTTCTCGACGGGCTGCAAAAACAAGGCAAGAGCAACATCGGCTTTTCGCTCCTCTTTGCGATTGGTGCGGCCTGCGGGATATTGAGCATGTTCTACTTTCTGAAAATGAAGGACACGGTCCGCGAAAATATCGTGCAAGCCGGGTTCAAAGAGAGCATGCGACTCATGGCGAAACCCGCTCGTGACCGCGATTTCCAAAAAGTATTGGTCTTCACCATCGTGTTCATGGTGAGCGCGACCTTGGGTGGCGGCCTCTACGTCGCATTCGCCCGTGAGACTTTGCAACTTAGCTACACAGCGATTCAACTGACTCAGGTCGCCCACGCCGTCGGCACCGTTGCCTCCGCAAACTTGTGGGGGTATCTCGCAGACAAATATGGCAACAAGCCTCTTTTGGCGATCCTGATGGTGGGCGTGACGATCACACCGTTTGTTTGGCTCCTCTGTGTTCCGGGTCAACCGGTCTACAACACCGTCATTCTTGTCGTCGGGCACCTCTTCAACGGGATGGTTTGGTCGGGTGTCGTAGTCTGTCAAATGAACCTGTACATTTCGACGTCTAAGACGGAAGACAGGGCCAACTACCTCGGGATGGTGTTCGCCGTCCAAGCACTTGTCGGAGGAATTGCTCCGCTGCTGGGTGGATTCATGATGCACGCCTTTCGGGACTCAATGTCAGCGGAGCATGCCTACAAAGCGGTGTTTGTCGTCGTAATGTCGACCCGTGTCATCGCGTTCATATCTCTCTTACCCGTCAAGGAGGAAGGTTCATCGGCAATCTCCCAGACGTTGGGCCAACTTGGCAAAGTCAATCCCCGAGGCATTCGGGCATTGCGCCGACTCTCTCGGACAGGCGACCCTGCCACTAAGGCACGAGCGATTCGAGACGTCGGCCATGCCAAGATGCCCCTTGCATCAGGAGAACTCTTGAAGGCTCTTTCGGATCCGTCGCCCGCTGTGCGGAGACAAGCCGCTAGAGCACTGGGCCGGTTGACCGACGGCCACGCCGCCCAAGAGTTGACCGAATTCGTGACTGCAAACCCTGAACTTGTCGAGGAGGAGACTTTGGAAGCTCTCGGGAATTTGGGTGGAAGTGAGGCTGTCGAAGTTGTCACGAGCTACTTGAACGACCCTCGATCTCCATTGAGACGCCAGGCTGCGAAATCTTTGGGACGGCTCGGATCTTTGGACGCACTAGGCGCTCTAGAATCCGCCGCTTCTGACCCTAACGACCCCGAACTTCGGCGCGCAGCCATCCAAGCTTTGAGATCGGTCGGCGCTTCTGAGGCGGCGGTGGTGATTGGAAGGGCTCTTCAAGATCCTCATCCATCAGTTCGAGCCTCGGCAGCCGAGGCGGTGAGCGAGCTTGGATTGAAGACTCTGGCATCTGAGGTTCGGTCTGCTCTCGCCGTCTACGGAGACTCCTACTCTAGTGAATTGGTCTACGCCCTTGGAGCAATTGGCGACCGTACCGACCTTCCGATCATCCTCGACATGGCGGCGAGAGCGGCTAGCCCAACGACCCGCAGAAGGTGCCTCCTCGCAGCCGCCAGATTGCTCGATGTCGAAGCAACTCTCTACAAACTGTTCAATCTTGAAGGACTCTCGCGCGACCAAGAGCTCGTGCAGGCGTTGAAGCCAGCCTATCAGAAAAGCAGGCGACTCAGAGAAGCGGTTCAAGCATTTTCACTCGGACATGAACAAGAAGCGATCAAGTTGATTTCCGCGACGAGGATCGCGCCTGAGCTTGCAAACTTTGTCGAGCGTGACGTTTTTGAACTATTCCTTGTTGCCGCCCTTGCTTATGCGAAACACGGCTAAGGTAGTCTTACTGTGCTTTCGGGCACTATGAAGCCTTCTCTGCGCGCCAACCTCACCTTGAACATGACGGCGCTGTTCACAACCGCTCTGATCGTTCTGGGAGTCGTGGCCTTTATTAGCGCACGAGGGACGGTCGCGAAGCTTGCAGACGAAATCATCCGCCAAGCTTCAGTCTCGATCGACGACAAGGTTCAAGGATTGCTCGACAGAGCGGAGAAGAGCGGCCAGTTTATGACGGGACTTGTTGCGCCGGCAACTTCGTCTGACCCTACCTCGACCAGTTCATCTTCCTTCAAGTCAGTTGCCAACAAGATGCTCGAACTCATGGGGGCGAACCGCGAGTACAGTGCCGTGAGTTTTACGCTGGATCGGACAGGAGAGACCGTCAAAGTCGTTCAAAAGTCAAGTGGCGAGCTCGTCATCCAGATGATCCTGATCGGAGCAGGGAACAAGCGTGTCCGGCAGGATTTCGTGCCCTTTGGAGAGAAGTTTCAGACGAAGAGCCAGGACAACGACTGGCAAGGGGACGACCGGGAAGCTGATTGGTTCAAGTCTGCAAAATCTCAGGCTCGTCCAGCTTGGACTGAAACATATCTGATCCGTAACGAGATCAATTCTTCGACCCCCGGCGTCACTTATTCACACCCGGTCTACAACAGGCAGAACGAGTTCCTAGGTGTCGTGACTGTGGACATCACGCTCACTGACCTGAGTCGATTCATTGACACGATCAGCGTTGGAAAGTTCGGATACGCTGCTCTTCTTGAATTCGACTCGAAAGGCCAGGTGAAGGTCATTGCCCACCCGTACCAAAACCTGCTCATTATTTCAGAAATGGGCAAGGACAGGCTCGCTGATATCAAAGAGCTGGGCGACCCCGTGATGACTTCGCTGGCGACTTCTCTGAAAGCCCATCGACTTGATTCTACCGAGCCTCGCCGCCAATCTGTCAAGACAAATCAGCGCGACTATATGGTGGGCTTGCAAAAAATTCGGGGGGAACGGCGTCCGGATTGGTTCTTGGCCGTGGTCATGCCCGATGACGAGTTTATGGACGACGTTTGGCGGACTTCTGTGTTCCTGGGTGGTCTAGGAGTCATGGCGATACTAGCGGTCTGGGGCTTGAGTTTTTGGTTGGCCCAAAGAGTTGCAAAGCCGCTTCAAGACTTGGCGGTTGAGACCCAAAAGATCCAAGCACTTGATCTCGCGCCGAGGAGGGCAATTGTTTCCAATGTCAAGGAGATCGACGAGTTGGCCGGTGCGATGGAGCAGATGAAGACTGGACTCCGGTCACTGGAAAAACTAGTTCCCGCAGACTACGCCCGGTGGCTGATCGCATCTGGCCAAGAAGCAAAACTGGGTGGAGAACGGCGGCACATCACGACTTACTTTGCCGACATCATCGGGTTCACCGCCCTCTCGGAAAAGATGGAACCGGAAGAACTTGTAGAAGTTTTGGCCGAATACTTGGACGTTTTGAGTGGCGAGGTTTTACGACTTGGGGGGACGGTAGACAAGTTCAACGGCGACGATGTCATGGCTTTTTGGGGTGCCCCGAGCTTGTCGGAAGACCAGGCTTTCTTGGCCTGTCAGGCAGCAATTGCGAGCCAGGTGACTCTTGAGCATCTCCATACGGAATGGCGCGAACATGGACGCCCCTTGCTCAAGGCTTCGTTTGGGATTTCGACAGGCGACGTGATCGTCGGGAACGTGGGCAGTCGACAGCGCATGAACTACACCGTGATCGGCGATGCCGTCAATTTGGCCTCGCGGTTCCAGGGTTTGAACAAGCACTATTCGACAGAGGTATTACTGAGCGAGCGGACTGTGCAGGAGGCTGGGGATCGAATCGTTGCCCGGTTGATCGACTTGGTTGTCGTAGCAGGGCGAGACGAACCGGTTCCGGTGTTTGAACTTCTTGGGCTTACAGAAAGCGCCAGTTTGGCGATCAAATCATTGGCGGAGGACCATAACGAGGCGATGAGGTTGTATCGTGAACGGCAGTTCCATGAAGCTATGATTAAATTTTCCCGAATCAAAGAATCGCGCCCTCATGACGGCCCCGCCAGGATTTTGATGGCTCGTTGCGAGCACTTCCTCACCGTTCCGCCTCCGACTGTATGGAACGGCTCCGCGCCGTTGAACACAAAGTGAGGCGGGATCGATGTTTGAACGAGAATTGTTGTAAAGTTCAGTGATGCTCATCGGGCTATGCATGGCTTTAACCGGTTCAATTACGCTAGAACCTAAATTGTTTCAGCCAATATTGATCAACGCGGTTCTCAGTATGCCGGTGCGATTGGCTTCAAGCGAGGTGAAGGGATGTCGTGGACTTTCCTGGGTTTACTATTCGAATCGGAATATTAATGATATCCAGAAGATTTTCGATAAAGCTCCAAAAGAGAAACGGGGTACCCGTCATTCGCGGGAGGTTTATGAGTGGCGCAACGGTGGTGTTCGGTGTACTGTTCGTATGCAGTCAGACATCAATGATCCTGCATACAGCCTTTATGCTCGTACGGGCCACTATTCAGTAAACAGTTACGGCAGAACCATTGTCTACGTCACTGAAAGTGTCGATCCTGACGGCAACGCGGCTACGCATTGGCCCGACTTTGGTAAATCAAGGTTGATCCTTCGCTGGCCGAGTTGGGTAAGCCCGTTCGTTGGAAACCGTAGGCCAGATAGTGCAGGGGTCGGGTATTTGAGTGCTGTTGGCCCTGCGACCGTTACCGCGAAGTTCAAGTTTCATGCAGACGTCAAGTTCTGGGCGGGCAAGGCCAAATCTGAGCTCGTTACGTGGTCGATTCTCTCTGATCCGAAGTCAAACTGGAGTTATTTCTGTCGAGGCGGCGAACGCAAGACTTTGCGTTCCGGATGGGTCTCGATCGCTCCGATTGAGAACTCGCCCAGCGAAACAGAAGTGACGATTTCTTGGAGGCTCAATGAGGGGCTTGAGGACTCTGTAGACAGTCGATCTTCGATGGATTGGAGTTTTTGACATTGGGCCCTGACATTAGTTCTTAGACCGGGCATAGTAAGACTGTGCCTGGCCCACTTTCCTCCATTTCCCTTGTCCGTCCTTTGAAGAGCGGCGCTGGCTGGATTGATTTTGCTGGAACCGACTTTGTCTCAGCGAAAGTTATTCAGCACGATTCCCATTGGATCGGTTCGATTTACTCGGAGCGAAGTGAAGGGTTTGAGGACTTCATTGACAATCAACATTCGATGAATTGATTTAACTACCCTTGATGTTCCTGACATCAAACAAAAAATGCCAACAGGCCTATTGCTAACTTTCTTCGCTGTACAATTGCTATATATGGAGGAAAGATAAAATGAATCCGGATCGTCGGATCGTCGGATCGTCGGATCGTCGGATCGTCGGATCGTCGTTGGCTTCGCTTTTTTTCGATCCTCTTAGTTGTGACTGGGGTCAGTTACTCGGCCTTAGGATTGATTCCACCTTATTCGGCACGCCTTGAGGGTGTTGGCGATCAAGGGTTGTCTCTTGTTATCGATGCAGACTTGGGAGCAGAAATCCAGTGTCGAGTGACTAATTGGTCGCTCAAGCCGCTCGACCTAAAGTCGTCTGCAATAGGTTGTAGCGAGAATGGATTCGAGATCGTGACAGTTAAACCACTGTCTTCGAAGCTGATCCCAATAGAGATCAACGTCTCAAAGCTACCGAACGGGTTGAGGACTGAGCAGGTCAGAGTAGAGG
>Ga0163144_10018630_pt1 | contig 14016 bp, 9 predicted proteins | sample OliLak19BULKMAT1_FD_123175 | JGI IMG/M metagenome (GOLD analysis project Ga0163144, IMG submission 123175) | Freshwater microbial mat bacterial communities from Lake Vanda, McMurdo Dry Valleys, Antarctica - Oligotrophic Lake LV.19.BULKMAT1 | ecosystem: Environmental > Aquatic > Freshwater > Lake... | reverse complement strand
ATGGGCAGCACGTGACGTTTGATAGCCATGAATATGTGATCCCGGAATCAGAAGAGGCCCAGCAAGAAGAGTATTGGCAGAATCAAGTGAAACAGCAGCGTCGACAGCAACGCTATCAACATCTTCGTGCTGTTGAAATGCAGCTCCAGAAGCAACAGAAACAAAATCAGCAGTCGAAGGAGACAGAAAAAGAATTGGAGCAGAAGACAACTCTCCGTATTGCTTCGCCGAGCCCTAGCTATCACGCGCCTCAACCAAAGTCCCCCAATCTACCGCCTATTATCACCGTCGACGATAACGATATCACCATCGACGACGAGGTCGAGAAGAAATATTATGAATCACCTAGGCGTCGCCATTCTCAAAATGACCAGGGCAACTGTTCTGGTGCTGTTTACGACGCGTCACAAGAGCCTTATCCCGAATATCAGGGCCAAGCAGCCGATGTTAAGAATAGGGAAGAGGCGACCAAATCCAGGCATTTTGATTTCAATGAGAGCGAAGAGGATGACGACGGTGCCATCGCTGCCTGCTGGACCCGGCAGGATGTGGAAATGGTGCTTGAAAACAACCCTCCTCGGCACTCCGGCCATAGCCCTCGGCACCAAGCCTCCCCTCGGCGCCATGTGAGCCCGCGGGATTCTCCTTCTCCGCAGCACAATCGCCATGTGTCAAAAAGTCCCAGGAAAACCAGCAGTCCGCGTAAGGCTCCCGAACATACGCAGCACCTGAGGGTTATGACGTCGTCCAGTAGTGAACAAGATAAGGAAGTCCCTTCCTTAATCTTTGCAATGGTTGACGAGGACGAGGTCAATAAGAATGCAGTCGACAACAGAAACTCACCACGAGATACAATGAGAGATAGAGGAGTGGCCCATATCGAGCATGTCTCTCCCAGGAGGGGACCAAGGGAGAAAGTTGCCGATGAAGATGAGAATGAGTCATCCGACGAAGCTCCTCCGAAGAAGCATAACAACGCGGGTATGCCTCAAGGTAAACCTCCGCTGTCACCAAGGGGCCGCGACGGCTATGGCCACGAAACAGCTACTAGGAGACCTAATTCACCGACGAAAAAGAGGACTCCTTCCGTGCCTTCAACGCAAACATCAAGACAGAGTGTTAGAGATAGACGGCACCCTCAAGTTGACCCTGCTGAAATTGATGCACGGATTTTGGCGGCGGCTTACGACCACGAATCTGCGGCGTCGACCAATTCAGCCCCTTCTTTGTCCGTTTACTCAACTTCCTCGGAATTTTCTTTCGACTTGGGCAACGACCGGGGCAGGAACGGAGAAAGCCAGCGAGCTACCCGCCCTCAGAAACCAGCTTTCGCTAATGCATTCGAGCATATGAAAAAGAAGAAGCAACAGGCACGGCAGCAAGAGCAGCCATCTAGGCATCGTTCGGCCATTATTTGTGATGGCAGGACGCCGAAAGCACCGAATACACATGTAATGATGGTAGACCCCGACGCTGCGTACAACAGCGAAGAAGATGACGACGAGGAGGAGCACTCCGACGAGTACGAAGATGACGAGGATTACGATGACGACGACGGTAGCAGGTCGACCGAAGAAGACGAGGAGGGAGACGATGATGAAGACTACACTGATGGATCATATACTGATGAAGACGAGGATGATGATGATTCGGCTTGGGATGAATCTGAGCGCCATCTAAAGGCCTACGACGTGGAAGATGACGAGGAAGACTTGCTTGATACGCCGAAGCCTCGCTATCTTCGAGATTGTCTTGAGCTCCTGAGAGCTCCTGAGTCAGATAAGGACGCCTACAGCAAACAAAGGACTGCCCTGAAATCTTTACCAGGGCTGATCCAGGGCAAGGACAGACCAGCAGACTTACCCGATCTTGCAGTACCTATCGCATTAGAACTGATGCGCTTGGAGAATAAATTTGACATCGAAAACTTCGAGGATGAGAAACTGATATCCGTGATTGCCTTGGCGGTGGAGGAGCCACTGTCGGTGGGCCAGAGCTTGATTCTGTTGTTGTGGGAGGACGTCGCCTTTTTGGATCGCTTGAATACCTTGACGGTATTGAGCGAGGCTGCATTTGAGCTATCAGGAAATAAGGAACTCGAAGAGTGGCACAAGGCGAAACACGCGTAAGTCAACCCTAGGTGGCGAGTTCATCAATTTGCACAAGATACTCTTATGCGTATGCCTAATTTTTTTTACTGATATTGTTTTCGTGTAGCGGGAAGAACGAAGTGGGATCTCACGGAAAGCGAGCGTACGTCAAGGACAACTATAGTCTCTTGAGTTGCAAGGATAATTCGACTACTCTAACAGGAACCGACATGGGCAGCATCGTCTCTGTGCATGCTGAGAGGGCGCTTGGCCATGTGGAGTCAAAGACTCGTCGCTGGGGACGGGGCCGAAAACAACAAGACATGCTAAAGTTCCGCAGTCGTTTTGGACCCGTAGCTCACGTGTGGTATTATTCGCTCGTCGGCGGCTTCTTGCAGCGCAAAGACAATGCTGCGCTTTGGGGTGGCGCAATCGGTGCTAGGTTGCTCGCGAATTTGTTTGTTACCTTGGCGACCATTGTGGAGTGTTCAGGACCGGCACCGGGGACGGAAGTCTTAGCGAAGGACCTTTTTGAATTGGTCTGGGCGTTCCGGACCGTGGATGTGGCTGAAGTGCGAATGGGGGTGCTAGTCGCCGTGGCAGCAGCATTATCTTGCCTCTCGGAGGACGTTGTCCTGACCATGATGTTTGATGGCTCCTTGAGTGGCCTTCCAGAGGGTCTGCAGCAAATGTCACAACTTGACCCGGACGAGAGCTGCCGCCGGCTTGCCCAAAGCATGGCAAAAGGGTTATCTGGAATCGTCGACTCCTTTCAACCTGTCGGGAGAATTAACAGAGAGTCCTTGGCCATCTAGATTCAGTAACGGGCGACATTCTAAGCGCAAGCTCGTAAGCAGTTGAAGTAGTTTACCCTAACCTTTCCTCAACTGGTGTAGCCAAGTACACGTAACTTTACTAGTCAAGTGCTTAAACGGGAATACAAGTTGCCTTACTGCAGCGAAGATTTATTGAATATTTTCTAGTTTAAAGTATGTGTACAGGACAAGCCCGAGGCGAGCCTGAAATCACTAAATTTGCGGACCCCGCAGCTGGTAAAGGCCAGTAGCTTTGTTGTGGACAATCCAAAGAAATCTTTGTAGCGGGGCGTGCGAGGTGGTTGGCACACTGCAGCGATGCAAAAGGTACAAACTAGCTAGTAGAAAGCACTTTCTCGTTACGGGGGGCATATGGGGTGCTTTCTTGATTCCTCCCTGTAACAACGTTTTGGCTGTTTCCATTTGATAGTACCAGTATCATCTCCCCGGGTCAGCCATACCGTCACAGTTTTCATGTGGTTGCGGGAGTCCGTTATTTTCTATCTCCCTAATCCCATGTTCCCTCGTATATTCGTAGTTGGTATTCCCTTTACCGAGATAGTAACGAGTTGTCCAGACACTATTGGACCAGGAGCTACCACGGACGCCTACGAAAGCGGTTGCTTCGACAGCTACATCAAAGTTGATGATAGATGGTAGCAAGGAACCATAATTGACAACTTGATGGCCACCTGCTGTTTGGGATTCATAATATCGTTGTACGAGTTGATCTCCGCATTCGAAGACGGGTATTTGTCGTGTCCCACTAATACCGCCATTGATCGACAAGCCTTCTCCCGAAAGGGTGTCCTTGCCCATGACTCGGTTCATGGTTTGCATGTTCTCGTCGATGAATCTTCTGAATCGTCGATACGGGTTTCCGTCAGTTACAGCTGCCCCTGCTCTGGACATGGCAACGAACACTCCCGTGACGTTGCCAAGCGTATCTGTGTTATGGTTGAGAAACTCTTGCACATACTCAAAGATGGACGTTAAATTTTTGTTCATGAATTGTCCACAAGTGTGGGCCATCATTTCTACTTCCACTCGCGGGTGGAGAGCAATGTACGCAGGTTGTTGTATATCGCCGCTAGTATCCGTAGCGGTTGTGCTAAGCTTGGTGCGTTCTTGGACACACTGTTGAGACAACCGCCTCCATCTCGGCAATGGCTTCAAGGCTTGCAGAAAGTATTCTTCCAAGGCATGCGGTTCTACATATCCCGTTGCTTTGTCACGCGGGCGAGCTCGGCTAAATTCCATGTAGGTTGTCCAAAGGATACCCCGACCCCCACCGGCTCCATATGCTACGGGATGTTTACAATGTTGAATATGCGGCGAGATATCAAAGCGCCTCGGATTGATGGCAATTTCACCGGTCACGTACCCCCACGATATATTCGCAATGGGGGTTAAGAATCGTGGACGTTGCAAGACTCGTTGCAAGAGTGGCCCATCCGTGTGGTTGTGGTATCGTTCATGGTCGCTATCCAACATTGTTTCGTTCTTCCGAGACGGCCAGCAATCTCCTCCCGCCTCTCCTACATGGGCGACAAGTTTTGGCAATACCTGTTGCTCTCGAACGGCAGGATGATGATTCCAATGATCGATATCAAACAAATCTTCCATGGGTACTGGCAATGGTTGACTCTGATCATTAAATGTATTCCATAATATGGATGGATACAAGACTTGTCGTATGTTTTGTCGTTTGGCCTTTACCATCATACCAAAAAGACGAAAGACTTGATTGCGATATCCTCCCATCAAACCAGGTGGAGTCACCAAAGCCCATGTCGTTTCATCCGCATTATAGTAGTCCTGGTGTTGTTGATATTGGTGCTGCTGTTCCTCGCTTCGATTGTTCTCTGCATGCGAAGATTCTCCTTGGTTTGTGAGACCAAGCAATAAACTGGACTCGGTCGTGGCACTCGTGGTGGAGTTTTCCGTAGATTCCGTAGAAGATCTCAAGGTTGGAAGATCGTCCCATTGAACAAACGGATGATCCAGTTGCTGCAGAGATCGTCCTCCCAATACATTGATCCCCACACGAACAACCGTAAAGCAAGCACTGCAAATCAGTAACAAATGTGTCTTTCGGTTCGTGTTGTTCTTGGCAATGGGAGTTACGGGACGATTCCTGTTACTACTGGTCAACTCTTTCTTGACCATCTTTCGTTCTGAATTAAGTTTTTGCCTCCAACTACATTTGTATCTACGGCTGTACGTAGCTATCTGTAAACAGCGACTAGCTAATAGTAGCGTGGCACAATCGATGGAACCAAATCTATCTGGCTGCTCATACAAACTAACTTCTGTTGCAATGAATGAAAATGCCAGTCAATATTTATTGATGAATGAGAGTAAAAAATGAGGAAATAAAAGAGGTCAACGAATCGCCAAAATGGGTTTTCAGAAAAAAGACTCACACGAGAACTTAAGATATCACGTGACTGAGTGAGTCACTCGTAGTGTTGACGGGATTAGATCCAAAGGATTCTTCGATTCATGCATGCCCATCGACGACCAACAGTAGCTACAATTCATTGTACTTCATCAATGCCAACCAAGTTAGCTCCAATAGCATAACTCATAACAGATACACAACAGAGTTGGCACCAATAGACTGACTCGTAGGACCTGTCAAAAATCAGTAATCCATTTTAAATTAATATATTTCTTTGAATGAACATGGTGGAAATCAATGCTACCAAGCGGACCCCACGCAAGCGAGTGCGACGAACCACCCAAACCTCCAATCTTTTGTCCAACGGAGTTTCCCGGCATCTTTGGAATTGTTTGGCGGTGGCAGTGATCGGTTCCATTGCAGGTATGTGCGTTTTTAGGGGATTTGTTGCAGACAAGGAAATCGTCTCGCCCTTTTTGAAAGGAATTCCAACATGTGTTCAATTTTTTTATTCATTTCTTTTATCAGTGGCATTCTTAATGGTACAGCGACACGAAGCACGAGCCCACGGACTCGACACTGCTGTTGAGGGTGGTGCTGCACTACACCCGATAAAACGACGTTTGGAAGAGAACAAACCCTTTCTCATCTATGGCACTGCGTGGAAAGAAGATAAAACGGCGGAATTGGTGGAGCATGCCGTCGAAGTTGGCTTCCGTTTCATTGATACTGCCGCACAACCGAAACATTACAATGAAGCCTTGGGTACGTTCACGTCGCGTCTCGTCGTACCATGGCCTCTTGTTGCCCTGTTTTCATCTCCGTGACTGGTACACAAATATAATTATAGTATCCAACTGTTGGAGGCATGCGGTTGTTTTGGCTCATCTTTCATTTTATTTCTTTTCGTGAATGTATGTATGCAAAAAATGACACAGTGGGAGAAGGATGGAAGAAAGCTGCCAAGAAATTGAAATTGAAGAGAGAAGAAATATTCCTTCAAACCAAGTATTCCCCATACCAAGACAACAATCCACCCTATGATGTAAAGGCACCACTCGACGAGCAAGTGAAACAATCGTTACAATCCTCACTCAAGAATTTAAAAACCAAGTACATTGATTCCTTGGTACTACATTCTCCCCTCCATACCATGGAAGAAACATTGTTGGTTTGGAAAACGATGGAAACCTTTGTTGATGATGGCTTTGTCCTGCATTTGGGGATTTCCAACTGTTATGAAATCGATAAATTTAAAACACTCTACGAAGCGGCACGGCACAAACCATTTGCCTTGCAAAATCGATTTTACGAAAAATCTAATTTTGATACCGAGCTGCGACAATTTTGCAAAGAACACAACGTACGATACCAAAGTTTTTGGACTCTCACGGCCAATTCCAAGGCGCTCAAACAACCGGATATCCACGCCATGGCCGAATCAAGAGGCTTGACGCCTCAAACGCTGTTGTACGCCTTTTTAATGTCGTTGGGATATGTCACACCCTTGTCGGGAACGACCAGTATCAAACACATGGAACAAGATATAGCTGTTATGGAACGCATTGAACGGGGAGAAGCATTGTTTGAAACTGAAGATGACTTGAGACAAATGGCCAAAGCACTTGGCATGCCAGATCTATAGACAGACAAAACAACAACAAAAATAGTATTTTGGTACATTTCGATGGTATAATGTTCTAGGATTCACCTATGTAACGTATCAGTAGACACGAGTACAACCTATGACTGTGGCATGCTCTGCATTAATTCAAGGCAGAGGAATGGAGTGGCTAAGTTCCAGGGTGAAACCATGCCATGTGTAGCCTTCTTGAGTGCAAGGGTTTCACCAGCCACAATTTCCCTCCTGGTCTCCATCTTTGTCATCAGCAAAGATTCTCATCTCTTTGATGAAATCCTTCACTTCATTATCACCAGCAGCAACCTGTTTGTAGCAAGTGTTTGTTTTCAGATATGCATTTGTTGTCATGCCCATCGTGGGTTCCAGTTAACCTCGCTGTGACTATCAGTGATGAAAGAAGGAGGGAAAGAATCCCCCGGACAGTGTGAATTGACATTGTAAATTACAAAAACCTCTGAAAGAAGCTGATCACAGGTTCGGGCAATGTGGGATCAAGGGTTACAAAATGTGGCAAGGAAGAAAGCAACATGAACAAGTTAGCTAAAAACCTAAGGACACAAAAGACTTGCTCATTTTCCATTGCTTTGGGGCAAACTGACAGTTTGGATGGGAGAAGAAGCCTTGATGACCTAGACGGAAACCTGAGAAGAGCATCATTTCATTTTTGTCATGTTTCAGGTAAATCGTGTTCATCCAAAATCAAGCAACTCAATGCCGTGCCATCTTTTTGTCAATTCCAGAGACCTCCTAAAATTGTGCTAGGGGAACCTTTCCACCTGGTCCCACTAACAATTCCCTGTTGGGGAACAACTGTCATTGAATTGAGAAAAGAGTGGGGAGAATTCCTTGTCACCAGTGTCATTGTGGCTCAGGGTTTGGTTGCTAGCTGATGACCAGTCTGTCTACCAGTGCATTCTGTCAGTTGCTTGACACCCTCCCCTGATTCAAACTGGGTTCAAAGCGAGAATGGAGCAAAGCAAATGTGGTGCTGCAGTGAGGGAAAAGATGGGCATGTTCGGTGGTTGCTCTGAATGGAAAGAGAGTCAAAGGTGTTGTTGGGGAGCAACACAGTTGCCACACAATCCACGGCTGAATGGACAAAAGACTTGGGCCAGAAGGTGAGCAACATAAGGTGGACAAAAGTCAAAATGATCCACAAAGTGACATGCATGAAAATGCAGGAACAAGTGTTGCAAATGCAGGACAGAGAGTTTGTGAAGTTGCCCTCCCCCCTCAGTCAAAGCAGGTGTCTCTAGCTCACCCATTCTTTCAGCTCATTCATTCTTCAACAAACACCTGGGTGTCTACCCGCCCTTCAGTTGCCCCTACTAGCTAGCTAGCTAGCTAGAGTGGCTGCAGATTCTGGGTGGGGAGAAACACACAAAAGAAACATCAGTCCAGCCGGCACCACAAACACTTCTTGTTGTCCGCCGTTTTCCATGCATTCTCATCTCGTACTGTAATTCGCGGGTGTGTCATGGACGGGATGAAAAGCGCAAGTACCAGTAACTAAAAAAAAAGCCATTTTGCCGGAAGCGAACACGGCAACTCACCCTGGCCATCGAAGAAGATCCAATGCGAACTACACGTCGTACTGGTACCTGGTACCTGGTACTACAGTACTAGCTAGTACCGGTAAAACGCTGCAGGGTGCGTGTGCTTCAAGCTTCGCGTGTTGACTAATGTTCGTGACTATTAAAAATCTAAGTCAAGTGTCATAACAGGCACACCGTGTTGTTTGGCAACCCTTGAGTTCACAAGTGAGACAAGACAGCACATCTGCTTCAACGGCAAAGATAGACCAGGTGATCTCACAGCAACAACGACATTAGTTGCACTTTCATCCTTCTTTATTACATCAACTTCTTCCCACCATTGCTGTGACCGAAAATATCACGAACGCTTTTTTGTATGTTACATTATCTTTCTGTTGGGATATTTGTAATCGTGCTATAACTGCTCGCTTGAGGTTCAACTTTAACAATCTACACCATGACGAAATTTAGCATTTGGAGCTTCATGGTACAACATCAGCACCATGATTCCTACTTCTTAGGGGAAAACAACTTGATCCCTCCTACTCGTTCTCGTCAAAGGATAGGCGACGAGGCCGAGATGTTCAAGGCACATCGAAAGAATAGTACGATAACAAGCGACTCCGAGGACGAAACTGCAACAAGCCTATCGTCATCCCAGTTCGAAGATGAACATCATGATGGCACAAGTAGCAGAAGCAGCTGTAGGCTTGGGCAAGACGTAGAAGCTTGCACAACAGTAGAAATCCCAGATAGAAAGCACGTGTCGTTTTCAAATGTACAAGTTCGAACCTACGAGCTGATAGTGGGGGATAATCCAGATTGTAGTTTCCCACTCTCGCTTGGGTGGAGATACCAGGAAGAAGACGCACTCGATGTTGACTCTTTTGAGCAACAGCGTCACGAGCGACAAGAGGATGCCATTAGCAACACCTACACCAATCTACAACAACCACAACACCAACCTCCGCGCCCCAGCAAGTGTCTTCCCAAGTTTCCACTGACACTCCATCAACGCCGCTTGCGTCTAAGATCGCTAGGTCATACGGAAGTCGACCTTCGACGGGCCGAACGGAAACGAAGGATAGAACTAGCACTGCAATGGGCAGGTGGGCAATTTCCAAAAGAGGAAGACTTTCCTTACAGTAAAAAGTACTATCTGAACTATGTTCTGTGATGACAAACAAACAAGTCGTTCGAAGGGGCCCCAGCCTTTTGGGGTCGACAGTCGATCATGCATACATTCATATACTTTTGTATTTCTACGGTTTCAGTCTCTCCATGTTGAGACCTATCTCGGCAGGCAACAATGCATGCAGCGTTGTTGCCTTTGTATCCTAAACTACACGAAAACGTTATTCCTTTTTGTCAACGATGCAGTTGTCTCTATGTACGCCTTTACGTAACCCTTGTGCCAATACAGCTAGCTAAAAGAAGATCATTTGCTTGATGAGCTCCATAAAGAGCCCAACTATAGTAGCACTCTATCTAGTATTGTGTAACCGCAAGTCGTAGTTCTCGACGTTGCTCTTCTTGCTACAACGATGTCCACGAGCTGTACTTCCGCGCGAAAGATAGAACTGCTGTATCTAGTCAGCTTTCGTACCACCCTTTCAGCGAATCTAATGAGAGGGCTTTGTCATACATATAGATAGCTAGCTAGCGTCTTATCTTATACAGTGTTAGCATAGTGGAAGTAAATCTGGAACGGATCGCGCGCATTTTGAGTTCATGCAACATCGGATGCGTCTCGCAAGAGTTCACCAACTCCTTGAGCCAAGCTCTTTGGGTGCTTGAAAAGGAAGGTTCCGGCGACCAAAATGTCAGCGCCTGCATTTATCACAGTCGAAGAAGTTTGCTGGTTGATACCTCCATCTACAAGAATGTCGACATGGAAACCTGACTTCTTTCTCCACTCCCGGAGACCTTCCATTTTTTGCAGGACTTTTTCTTGAAATGCTTGGCCACCAAATCCAGGATCTACAGCAAGAATGTCCACCACGTCGATGAGACCTGTTTCAAGGAGGGCATAGATCTGTTCCAAATTCGTTGCTGGGTTTATGGATACTCCACATTGCATGCCAGAAGCCTTGATTTCTTGTGCCAATTGCATTGCTTTTTCTAATGCAGATGCTCGTGGAGCTTCGTCGTCGTCGCTTTCATCACTACTCAACATGGCTTCCCACTGAAAGATAAAGCTACTTCCTCCCGCATCGGCCATGGGCTTTACATATCGTCCAGGACGGTCCACACACATGTGTAAGTCAAGAAAGGCCTTTTCTTTCAGGTTGCCCTCTACCACATCGCAAGACAAGCGAATGGCCTGCACCATTTGGGGTCCAAAGGTCAAGGCATACGGCGAATCCAAAAATAGACCGTCAAATACATCCACGTGGAGTCGATTGGCTCCTGCTTCGAGGCAACGTTTGACTTCTCCCTTGATATCCGACCAGTCCGAAGCCAATAAGGATGGTGATACTGTAACCTTGTTTGCAGTACGAGGAGACGCGTCTTTATTATTGCCAGAGGACTGAAGTTTGGCATCTCCGCCACCTCGCAAGTCGGCAATGGCATGTGCAACGGGACTGCAGGATTTACCAAGCTTGGAATACACATTTTGGTACACACCATTGTATTGTTGCGATGTTTCCGTGTTTGGCTCAACACGCCGTTCCTGGCGCACCATTTTGTTTACGGCTTGGTCGACCGTTTCGTGAATGCCAATACCCACACTCGCCAAAACAGCACAGCCTAACAGTGGTGCATCTCCATTTTCACAAACCACTACGGGCAAACCCGTGACATCGGCATGCATTTGCAACCACAGAGGAGACCGTGTGGCCCCTCCCGCAATAATAATTTCATCGGCCTTGTGGCCAGCATTGGCAAGCCCTTCAACGCAAGCTCTCGTCCCGAAACAAACACCCTCCATCAATGCCCGCCAAATGTGTGCTCTGGTATGACTGAGGGTCAGCCCCAAGAGAGCACCGCGGGCAAATGGATCCGTGACTGGCGTTCGAGAGCCTTGAAAGGTCTCCAAGGCAACCAAACCATCGCATCCAGGCGGGATAGTGGAAGCTTCGTCATCCAAGTCCTTGTACGACAAGGTACTTTCTTCGTTGTTGTTTTCAAATATCTTGTGTTTGGCCCATCGTAGAATACTCCCAGTGGAGGACTGACCTCCTTCGGCAAAGCTAATGCCCGGTAATGGGGCCCCTCGATAGACACCCCACATGCCACTTTTGGTGGTAAATTTGGAGGTCACGACACAATGAAGATGCGAGGATCCCGTGATGAGGCACAATTGTCCCGGGTGTATGCATCCTAGCCCTACCATTCCCACAAAGGCATCTGGACCGCCTTGTACCACTGGAAGATCTTCGGGCAAGCCTAAGTGGCGGGATGCTTCTTTTGTGAGTTTACCGACCAGGGCACCCATGGGCAAACATTTTTGGGGCAGCTTTTGTGCCAATTCTGGAATTCCTAATTTCCTATACAGGGACATGGGGCGACCGGGAAGGTCGCTGTCACCGCCACCTTCTTGTATGCATTCTTCTCCATTCCAATGCCATCGAACGGCGGCATTGCAAGAACTGGCAACAAGTTGTCCTGTCAATTTGTAATTGAGGTAGTCTTGATATTCGCAGATTGTTTTGGCTTTTTTCCAGACTTTGGGTTCATTTTGATGACACCAAAGAGCTTTGCAAGTCATCCATTCGGCGGACAACGGTCCTTCTCCGCCACAATTAATGCCCAACGCTGGATCTCCTCGGCATTTTTCCAGAATTTCTTTGGTTTGAGGAGCCGATCGCGCGTCCATCCACAACAGAGCTGGCCGTAACGGCTCCTTTTTGTCATTGAGAAAGACCACCGAACAGCAAGTCGTGTCCAGACAAATGGCACAAATCTCAAAGTCATCATCCTTATTGTCCTGGACGAGGGACTCTACCGCCCCTCGTACTGATGCTCCTAATTGTTCATACCAATCGGATGGATTCTGTTCGGCCCACCCTGGTTTTGGGTGATCGGTGGGATAGGCCGAAGCACGAGATTTTCCCACGACGGTCCCGTCTAGAGCATCAAAACAACAAGCTCGAATGCTCTCGGTGCCACCATCGACTCCTACTACGATTTTTCGTTTCCCTGGCGATGCTGGAGGTGTCGACGCAGTGCACACTATATTATGGACATGAATACATGATAATATCAGCAGATGGAATACGAGCAGCCAGGAAGGCAAGATTCGAGGTAATGAAGGCATTTTCTGCATTTTATTGACTCTTGCAAAGAGCTATTCTGGGTCCATATCTACTAGCTCCTAGCCAGTAGTTCAGGGGTTATAAGTAGGTGAGACAAATACATGGAGAAGAATAGAAAGGTGATGGATCGGAGGCTGCAAATCAATCAATGAATGTGTTGAGAGTCTGGTCCCAACACTAATGAGTGAAACAATACAGTAATAAGTAGAGAGTGTCAATAGATACTACCATACCGGTACTGGGCGACGTACAGTAGTAGCAAGTACGTGTTCGGTCGTCTCCTGAGGTCTCATCACATGAGAACGACGATGAGATTTTGGAATTTCGACCGCCTAAGGGTTCTCACGCACGAAGGCAGACTGTAGATATAGTGAGCGTCTAAACTACAGTCATTTTGAAATCTTCTCTCGGGTCCGATTTGGCGCGTCGGGGTCACAACGCTGTTTGAACTGTATGTCGGCAACTCGGCATGCATGCATGCACCTCCCTTGATCACCAACAACATAATAAAACACAGTCCGAGTTTCTTGTCGCGAGAAGCCTGAGCTATTGATTCTACCCGTCTTTCACTCCCAGTTTACCTCTCTCTTTTTCATTTTTCAATCATGCGTGGTGAGTAGAGGCCATGCCGAAGTGTAGATCATTTCGGATGTTGTAGTGGTGGTGAAAAAGTGTTGGTTGCGTGCTACGTTGAAATGGTACTGGTTCCCAAGGGCTTCTGGTGAAGAAAAAAAACAATGACACCATTGATTCTATCAAGATCGCCGAATTGTGTAATCGCTGATGAAAGCTCACACGGCCAACAGACGTTAATAACCATCATCGTAGGTTTTCATGGTGATATGGCCTTTGAGCGAGTAGCCAAGCCAACAGCACAATCACCAAATATTTGTATTGTTGAATTCGATCATTTTCTTAATTTTTTGCACCGGAATTCTCATGTTTGTCTTTTGCTGCCCCGTCCCGTTCTTTCCCCCATGCAGAGTGCATCTCCATTCATCTCGGTCAAGCCGGTATTCAGACCGGTAACAACTGCTGGGAGCTCTATTGTCTAGAACACGGCATTAGGTGCGTTCAACACTGTAAATGATTATACTAGCATTTTCAAGGAAAAATGAATTCAAATTTCATGCTCAAATTTCTTCCTTCTTTCCCATCCACTCATTATGCATGCATGCAGCCTCGATGGTACCATGCAAGGCGATCAAAAGCCGGGCGACGACAGCTATAGTACTTTCTTTTCCGAAATGAGTAATGGAAAGCACGTCCCT
>Ga0163144_10018629_pt1 | contig 14018 bp, 14 predicted proteins | sample OliLak19BULKMAT1_FD_123175 | JGI IMG/M metagenome (GOLD analysis project Ga0163144, IMG submission 123175) | Freshwater microbial mat bacterial communities from Lake Vanda, McMurdo Dry Valleys, Antarctica - Oligotrophic Lake LV.19.BULKMAT1 | ecosystem: Environmental > Aquatic > Freshwater >... | reverse complement strand
GGCAATAGCTTCACGCATATCAACAGCTATTAGGCGCTGTTTTTCGCTCATAGCCGCCCAGACGGTTTCGCTGGCTAGGGATTCATCGCGTTTTGGAGCGAATTCTGGTTCAAACGCCTCGCGTGACGGCATGAGCGTCTCGACAGCCTTATCATATAAATGAAAATCCTGATCTGCTCTAATAAAGCCTGCCCTTGCCTTAGAGGCGGCAGCCATTTTAGCTTTAGCTGTCTCTGGGGCACGTCTCCCTAATCGCGGAACAGTGTGAAGTTTGGCAAGATCGGTAGCAGCCTTGTGGCGTCTATCAAAAGCATCCTTGGCCATATTCGCTAGCTCTACGGCGTTGTCGTAATCTGTTAGTTGTGAGGGCTTGAGATTTTCTGTACTCATAACTACACACTACCACACTTGATCTAACATGTCAACTACGTGGTGCGAAAACCTTTTTAGGTAGCGCTTTGGTAGGTGTTGGCGTACCAAACTTTGGTAGCTCGCTAGATTATCAAGCTCCAAACGCCGGTGGATTCGTTTTAGAGTGCGCGGCTGCAATCGGCGGCCATTAGCCCATAGATCAACCCCGATATACGCCAATTTTTGCCTGGCGGGCTGGACACGATCATGTTTTGGATTGACTGCGAGGTGTAGATGATCGGCAAAAAACTGAGTGCCAATGATTTGAGCCGCTCTGGCCGCGGCTTCATCAGGCAACCAAAGCACAAAATCATCACCATAACGGGTGTAACCGAGTGGTTTTAGGCTATGCAGTACAAACTGATCGAATTCATTAAGGTAAATATTTGCTAGTATTTGGCTGGTCAAATTGCCAATGGGCATACCCTTAATGACTGACTGGCTGACCGAACCGTTGTAATTGTAGCTGCCAATAACCTTGTCAAGTAGCCTTATGGCGCTTTGGGTCTGAGATTTTGTTGTTAGCAAAAAACGCAGTGTCTGGTGGTCAACTGTGTCAAAAAACTTTCGGATATCACTGCGCCAAACCCAGCCGTTTTGATAGCTTTGCATGTACTTTTGGGCTCGATCTATAGCACCCAGCAGTCCTTTGCCCTTTCGGCAGCTCCAGGCATCGTAGCAAAAAGACTTGTCCCATACCGTCACTAAGTAATCATAGAGCAGACGGTGAACTACACGGTCACGGACACCAGCGACGGCAATCTCGCGCCGTTTTGGATCATGAACTATGAATGACTCATAATTACCGTGTTGGTAGTTAGCACTTTTAAGATCCGCAGCTAACTCTAACAAATTGGGTTCTAATCTGGCTCTAAACCTAGTGATTGCCGGTGAGGCGCGCTTGCCACGAACAAATGCTTGCCAAGCCCGCCAAAGACTTGCGATACTAACATCTATGTCTAATGCTTCCACATTGCCTATTATCGAGAAGACCTACAATACTTACAAGCAACTGGTGATTGCCAATGGCAAGCTTGAGAAAGCCTACCGTTATGGGCTGGGTATAAGTGCCGAACAATCGGTTCTGACTTTACTGGAGTTATTGTTTGCCGCGGGGGCAGCACCAAAACCGCAGAAACCGGCTTACCTTTTAAAAGCCCAGGCAACACTCGATGTTCTGCAGCTTAAATTGCGGCTCTACCTAGAGTTAAAACTTATAAACGAGACTAAAGTTTTTCAGCTGCAGGCCGGCTTGCAAGAAACCGGTAGGATGCTTGGCGGCTGGCTAAAGAGTAGTTTGTAAACTACCTAGGCTGGCTATAATTTTTGGTGGGGTTTGTGGCAGATCCTCTGCCCGGTGCGCTCCGCAAATTTCTGATGATAATCTTCGGCTGAATAAAATGTATCGGCCTTGGTAATTTCTGTAACGACTGGTTTGTCAAATTTTGGTTGTTCGGCTTGCTTAGCTGCTTCGGCGGTGGTCTTTTGACTGTCGTTGGTGTAAAAAATCGCCGATCGGTATTGGTCGCCAACATCTGGGCCTTGGCGGTCCCTTTCTGTTGGATTGTGCATGTAAAAAAAATTGTTTCACAAGCTGTGTAAAGGTTACTTTATTGGCATCAAAAACAATTTTAACTGCTTCGGCGTGGCCAGTGTTTTCAGAGCAGACCTGTTCGTAACTTGGGTTATCAACCCGGCCACCCATATAGCCAGTAGTGGTTTCTAAAACTCCCGGGGCTTGGTCGAAGTAGTGCTGAACTCCCCAGAAACAACCGGCCGCTAAGTATGTTGTTTCTCGCATTTTACTCCGTGCGCAAGGCTTCAATCGGATCAAGCTTGGCGGCTTTGCGAGCCGGTAAAAAGCCGGCCACTATCGCTACAATAACCAACGATAAGATCAGTAGAACGATTTGGATTGGCTCAAAGACAAGCAGGCTATTACCTGCCCCAAGGTCTAACTTTGTAGTTATCCACGGATTAAGCAGTGAGCCAACAATTAAAGCCGCGCCAGAACCAATAACTCCGCCCAAAAAGCCGATCCACCCCGCTTCAAGCATAAATAGTCGCCGCACATCGCGGCTGCGCATACCCAATGCTTTCATTAGCCCGATCTCGCGGGTGCGCTCCAACACACTAATATACTGTGTATTCACAATCCCAAAAATTGACGCCACCACTGTAATTAACCCAAATACTCCAACCAAAATTTGCAAAAAGTTTACAATCTGCGTTATTGACTGCTGGATCTCTTTACTACTAAGTGTGAAATAGCCTCGAGCCGTTAGATCGCTCTGTGCCTCAACTATTCTATTACTGTCTGCACCATCTTTTATGTGTGCGTTTACAAACATGAACTTTCCGTAGTTGGCCGAGCCGCTGGTAGTAAAATCATAAACCTCTTTGGCGTCCTGCGAGGACAGCAGCACCGGTAAGGTCCCGAAATTAATGCTGGTAGCAGCTTTTTTGGTGATCGCCACAATTTTAAAGCTTAGATTTTTTTCGGCTGGCGCAAGCATAGATATATCTTGGCCGCCTCTTATCTTGACCAAAAGCTCCTCAGCCGAACCGCCATTAAACTGCTGGGCAATATTTAAGCTAATCTCCTGGCCGATGGCTTCGTTTGCGTCAGCAAACCCCAATACACTGACATAACCGTCAGGCAGAGCAATTTCGCCAGCTGCAAAATCAGCGCTACTGGGCAGAACACCGGCTTTCAGCTCGGGTTTTTGGGCTGGGTTAAAGGTTTGGGCACTAAGTGTAAAACGTTTTTGGCCAGAACGAGTAATATATCGTATCGATAATTGGTAATTTTCGCGGATTTGTTCAATGTAAGGCAGACTTCTCAGCTCATCAAGGTCGCTTTGAGTAACCTGCTTGATTTGAACACTGCTACCATCTCCACTAACCGTCAGAGACGCTACCGATTCATCATATTCTTTTGGCTTGGTGTCGGGTGCGCCAGTGTTGGAGACCTCTTTGTCGCGGCCAATTATTAGCTCGGCTGGGTCAAAGTTACTAGCTACTAACCGGTTGGTATATTCTCGCACACCGTTCCCTGCAGCTAGCGTAGCGGTCAAAGTAAAACCGCCAACAGCAATTGCAAGCGAGGTAAGAATCGTTCTGGCCTTGGCCGATCTTAAACTGCGGCCGCTTCTGCGGATTACATCTGTTACATGCATTACTTTTTACCCACTTTACCGGCTTTTTTGCGGTTAACTATTTTGCCGTCTTTTAGTTCAACCTGCATCTGGCAACGCGCCGCCAAATCGTGGTCGTGAGTAACAATGATGAGCGTCGAGCCAAGTTTTTTATTCATATCGAACAGTGTTTTCATGACCGCCTCGCCAGTAACACTATCCAAGTTACCGGTTGGTTCGTCAGCAAAAATCAGCTTTGGTTTATTAACTATAGAGCGGGCTATCGCCAAGCGCTGCTTCTGGCCGCCAGACAGATTGCGTGCCTTAGCATGGCTTTTTTCGCTTAGTTGTACAGCAGCGAGAGCCTCTTTGACTTTAGCGGCCCGGCTGGAGCGGCTAACTTCGGCTATTTCGAGCGGCAACATGACGTTTTGAAAACAAGTTTGGTTAGCCTCGACAAAAAACGCCTGAAAAACGAAGCTCATCTCGCCCGCCCTAAAAGCATCCAATACTTTGGGTTTCATTTTTGATAATTGTTTGCCGCCAACGGTAACCGTACCGCTGGTCGGATGGTCTAATCCGCCCATCACGTGCATTAGCGTACTCTTACCTGAGCCACTTTTGCCGACTATGGCCACAGTTGAACCGTCAGGAATTTCTAAGCTGACATCGTCGAGAGCTCTAAAAGTGTTGGCCTTTTTGCCGTAAATTTTGGAAACGTTTTTAACTTTGATCATTTTTATATTGTACAGCACGCTTTGAGTCAATCAGACTTTACGCATGGCCGGAAACGGCACGCCTTCGCGAGCCGAAACGCCTTCAAACAACCAAAAGAGCCTTTCCGAGTAACCCAGGCCGCAGGTCGGTGGCATACCGTATTCCAACATTTCTACAAAATCCATGTCTAGCATTTGTGCTTCGTCGTCACCGGCTTCGCGCATAGCTTCTTGTTGCTCGAATCTATCTAGCTGATCTAGCGGATCGTTTAACTCTGAATAACCGTTGCAAAGCTCGCTACCAGCAATTACAGCTTGAAAGCGTTGCACAAATCTCGGGTCGCTATCGTCCGCTTTGGCAAGTGGTGAGATAAAAGCTGGAGTGTTGACGAGCCATACAGGCCCAACTACTTCCGCTCTGATTTTCTTCCACAATTTATCAATACCACGCGGGATATTGTCAGTTTTTTCTACCTCAAGATTGTGTTTTTTAAGCTGCTGCTTAACCTGATCAACGGTGCAGTCAAAAACATCTAGGCCGTAGTGCTTTTTTATAACCTCGGCGTAGTCCCACCTTTCCCATTTTTTGCTCATATCAACGTCTTTGCCATCAACTTTATACTTTAACGTGTCAAAGGTTTTTTCCAATACACGCCTGAACATATCCTCCATTATTGCCATACCTTGTTCCCAATCAGCGTATGCCCAATACCACTCCATAGCCACGTGCTCTGGAAGATGCTCGTCACTGTAGTTTTCGTTTCTAAAGCGCGGACCAATGTCATAAACCTTCTCAAAACCTGCGCCGATCAATCGCTTAAGTGGTAATTCGTGACTAATGCGAAGGTAAAAATCTTGGTCAAGCGCGTCCATGTGCGTAACAAAAGGTTTAGCGTCGGCGCCCCCCGTGGTGTGCTCAAGCACCGGCACGTTAACTTCAATAAACCCTTTTTCATTTAGAAAATCTCGGGTTGCCTGCCAAAACTTACTGCGCCTGACAAAGCGTTCACGAACATCTAAGTTAACATTCATATCAACGTAGCGGCGGCGCAAACGCTGTTCTTTGTCGGTGAAGCCTTCTTGGCTGGTAGGCATTGGCCGAAGCGCCTTAGACAAAAATCGCAGTGCCTTCACCTCAACCGAGATTTCGCCGGTCTGAGTCTTAATGACCGGTCCGATTGCTTCGACAAAATCACCGCTATCAAGTAGCTGTATTTCCGCTGGAACAGCCAGCTCACTATTGGCTCGATCTGGTTTAGGCGCCTGGTTGTCAACCCTGATAAACAGCTGAACCTCGCCGCTAAAATCGCGAATTACGACGAAAGCTAGTTTTCCGAACTTTCGAACCGACACTATTCGGCCCGCCACCGTTACCTCCTTGCCTTCCAGAGCCTCAAAGTCCGCAGTTATATCAGAAACGGCGTTGGATCGGTTAGTTTTTGCTGGGTACGGATTAACACCGAGTTTTTTGAGCTCGTCTAACTTACGAAGTCGTTCGTCACGGAAATCTTTTAGTGTTGCCATTTAGATAATAGTCTACAGTAAACAGTTTACGGTTCACAGCCTAAACTGATCAAACTATTTGCTCCCATAAAGCTATACTGCCGATCGTTAAACCATCAGGGCTAATTACTGGCCCCAAATACGTCTTTTTTTCTCTCGTTCCTTCAGTTGATCCGGTTTGGGCAAATACGTCCTCGTCAGTTACGTCTCGTGCAGTCAGGGCCAACACGGCCACCATTCGAAAGCCATTCGCGCGGTACGTTGCGCCATATTCATCTGGATGTCTTTCTCTAAATTGCGGTGGCGGCATACCTAGCTGAAAAAACTGGCTTATTTCATGTGGGCTGGGCCCCTCTCCTATAAATTCTATTACGCTCATTTATCTTCTCCTTAAATTGATCATTAATTTTTTTATTGATTATTCGATCGTTGGCTTATTCATGGTTTCCTCCTTAAAATGGCATTAAAAATGCCCTCGGCGTTTTGCCGAGGGTTCTATATTAATTTTTTAATTACAAAGAATCTAGGCAGTTGCCGAGGTATTGATGTCCTTATTATTAACTGTTGGTTTGTACTTCATTGTCATGGTTATTTTATTTCAACTCTATGGAAGTGTCTAAGAAATCTGAGTTACTTTGTAGATAGCAGTCTCGACTGGAGTATGGATCTCTACTTCGTCGCCGACCTTCTTGCCGAGTAGAGCTTGACCAAGAGGTGACTCATCGCTTATCTTACCGCTTAGGGGGTTAGCTTCAACTGTTCCGACCACTTGAAACTCTTTAGTCTTGCCACCTTCACCCATTAGTACGACTTTGCATCCAAGCTGTATTTTGCTGTCGTTCTTGGGCTTTTTAATCAGGTCAACATTTAGCAGAATGTTTTCAATCTCGCCAATTCTACTTTCGGTTTTCTCTTGTTCTTGCCTGGCCGAGCTATACTCAGCGTTTTCGGCCAAATCACCAAATTCTCGTGCACTTTTAATACGCTCAGCAATTGGTCCGCGCTCAGCTTGCAGAGCAGCTAGCTCGCTTTTGAGCTCGGCAACTCCCTCAGTAGTTAGATGAAATTGTTTTTTCACTTAAATGTTCCCCTTAAATTGACCTTTTAGACTTTGATCTAATGCACATCCACCTGGCAAGTTCAGAAAATCGTGTGCTCTTATCTTACACCGAGACTATAGCAAATATTCGCGGTTGTGAATAGTGTTTTTTTACCTGTTAAATGACCCCGTAGATAGCGCTTATGTCTAGAACCCACCTTGCGCTAGACGCTTAAAAAGCTCTTCTTTGGTAATTAGTTCGGCGTCTTTAGCCTGGCGCTTTTTGAACTCTAGCTTACCCTCTTTGAGTGTTCTATCGCTAATTACTATCCTGTTTGGGATACCCAGTAAATCAGCATCGGCGAATTTCTCGCCGGCGGCAGTGGCGCGATCATCATAGAGCACGCTCACACCAGCAGCTTCAAACTCGCTATACAATTTATCGGCTACATCGACGACTGCTTTGTCTTCACCAAGCCGCACTAGATACACCTTGAAGGGCGCGATGCTTTCGGGCCACATCAGGCCCCTCTCGTCAGCAAATTTTTCAGCTATAACACCCATCAGTCGGGTTATGCCTATGCCATATGATCCAAGATAGGCGAACTGTTTCTGGCCTTGTTCATCCGTAAAATCAAACCCCATGCGCTCGCTTTTATCAGTTCCGAAATTAAATATGTTGCCGACCTCACTACTGCTTACTTGTCTCAAATCCGAACGATTCATGCCTAGTTTTTCGAGGTTCGCATCACTGAGCACTTCTTCGTTGATTGCTATATTTTTACCCTGGTGTAAATGTATCTTATCTTCGCCCGCCTCACAAACGGTTTGGAACTCATGACTAAACTGTGTAAATGCCCCTCCGCTGGCGAAAGTAACATACGTATCTTTGCCAATTCCCAGACGGTCGTAAACCTTTTTGTAGGCTTCGATCACGGAGTTGTAGTACTTATCGTGCTGTTTTGAATCAACACTAATTGAGTACATGTCTTTCATGACGAATTCGCGGCCACGCATGATACCGCTTTTAGCCCGCAACTCGTTGCGTAATTTTGTCTGAAATTGGTAGACGCTAACTGGGAAATCTTTATAGCTATTAATGTGTTGTTTTAGCATATCCACGATTGGTTCTTCGTGCGACCAGGCCAAACCAATCTCAGAATCATCTTTCAACTTTGTTTTAAACCAAATATCTACGACTTTATCGTCCCAACGTCCGGTTGTCTCCCATTTTTCACGCGGCTGCAAGTTGGTCATGATAAGCTCTTGTCCGTCCACGCGGCTCATCTCTTCACGGACTATTTGTTTGATGTTCTCGATCACCTTTAGGCCCAGAGGTAAGTAAGCATAGACGCCGGCCATTTCTTTATGTATATAGCCGGCGCGAATCAGTAGCTGAGCGTTTTTTGATACTTCATCAGCTGGCGCTTCTTTGCGGGTTTTAGTAAAAAGTTGAGTGCGTCTCATTTGTTCCTATTGTACTGGCAAAAGCCAAAAAACTAAAAGTACTCATCTAGAACACGAACAGATACAAAAACGCTATGGTGTTTTTTAGAGCGTGTAACGCTATTGGTACTCCTAGGTTGCCGCTCTTTTGATAAACCCAAATTAGCACTGCCGAGAATATCGCCGTGTCAGCTGCCGCGCCCCAGTTTAGAGCGCCGCCGCTAAATAGCTCCAGGTGCGCTGCTCCGAAAATAACAGAGGTTAGGATAAGTGCGGCTCGGCTATTCAAATGTTTTCTTAAGCCGCCGAACATCAGGCCGCGGAACAAAACTTCTTCGCCTACCGGCACGGCAACGCAGAGTGCAAAAAACACAACCATGAGCTGCAATGGCCCACTGGCGGTGTCAAAACCAATCTGCTGAGACTGGTCTAGGTTAACGGCTGGCAAAAATACGTCTATTAACAGCCGAGCCGCTACGCTCAACGCAAAATATATTGCAAACCCAATGAGCACTAGTTTTATATCAGCTTTTTTTATTAACTTTTTAAAACCTACATCGGCCCAGGTCTTGCCGCGATTTTTCAATATCAGCCATACGCCAAAAATGACCGTTGCCTCGGCCAGCAGTATCACGACAAATTGACCCCTGTTGCTAACAGTCAGCCAGCTTGTTATTTGCCCAGCGTCCCAGCCGAACAAGTTCAGTAAAATCGCTAACATGAGAACCGCCACAATTTGGGCTAAGTAGAACAGTATGACCGAACCCAATAAGACCAGCAGAGCTCTAGAGAGTTTAGCTATTTTGCTTTGTTGGCTAGAAGAATTTTTTGACATCAACAATAGTTATTAAAACAAAAAGTAGCAGCAGAATTGTGAGTCCGGTGCCGTGAATAAACTCTTCGGCCTTTGGGGTAAGTGGCTTTTTAAGCAAACGGTACAGTAGGGTTACAAACAGGCGTCCACCATCGAGCGCGGGTATTGGCAGGCTATTCATAATTGCCAGAGTCAGCGATATTAAGCCGACAATTAGTAGCAAAAACTCTAAGCCCAATATACTGCCCTGTTTCATCAAAAAGAATATGCCAACCGGACCCGAAACCTGTTCACTAGCCCTGGTCGTATCGCCAGCGAAGAGGCTGCTAAGTGCCGACCCCAACCCAACAAACGTGCTCTTTGTAGCCTGGGCGGTAACGCCAACCGCCACCAACGGCGCCGACCAAGTTGAGCGTTTCAAAGTGTAGTTTTCAGGGACAACCCCCAAGTAGCCTTTTGGATCGTTAGTTTGCCGGCTTTCAACAACTTCCGATTCAGTAAGTAAGCCTGCTTTAACTGTTCTTGGCTCACCATCCCTAATTATGTCTATCGACACTTCTTCGCCCTCATAGAACTGGGTCGCTTCTGGCAATTTCGTTTTGTCATCGATAGAAAAATCACATAGTCCACAAGTAAGGCCCGAGTAAATGCGTTTTATAATGTCACCCTCTTTTAGTTTAGCCTTGGCGGCTGGTGAACCAGGCTCAACATAGCTCAAGATCACATCCTGCCTTACAACTTTTGCGTCACTTGCTACATTAAACTGATCATCTAATATTTGCGGCATACCCAGTAGCGCAACAACCGTCAGTAGCCCAACAGCCAGGACTAGATTAACAGCCACGCCCGCTAACATAATCTTGATTTTGGCTTTTAGCGGGGCTGCCCCAAAAGAACCCTTGTTCTTGTCGGCGTCGTACTCGCCCTTTAAGCGCACAAAACCACCCAGCGGCAACAGGTTAATGCTAAGTAGCATGCCGCTTTTGAGCTTCTTGCCCCAGAGCTTTGGCGGAAAGCCCAGCCCAAATTCTTCAACACCGACGCCATTTTTGCGAGCCAGCTTAAAATGCCCGTACTCATGCGCCAAGACCAAACCAACAAAAAGCAAAATTCCTAAAGCAATAAGTAGAACTGACATTGGTTTAATTATATCTTATTTACCGAAGCGCCGTTGCCGAGAGGCATATTCGGCCAACACCATGTCTAAATCTTTTTCGGTAAAAGCCGGCCAATGCTTGTCGACAAACAGTAGTTCGGCATAGGCCATCCGCCACAACATGAAATTACTAACGCGCTGCTCGCTTGATGTCCGTACCAGCAAGTCAACTGGTGGCACCTCTGGGTGATAAAGGTTTTCTTCAATCAGCTGCTCCGTAACATCGCCGGCCTTTGTGTTTTGTTCAATTAATTTTGTTAGCGCATCGGCAATTTCACGGCGGCCGCCGTAATTAAAACAAATGCAGAGCGTACCGTGAGTATTGTTCTTGGTCAGTTGTTCGGTTTCTTCTATGGCCTTGAGGTGTTTTTCGCTAAGTTTATCCTTTACTCCAAACCAGAGCACTCTTATGCCCTTTTTATGTATGCTCCGCAGGTCTTTTGCAAAAATTTTTAGCGCCAGGTCCATAAGATAGTCAACTTCCTCCTGAGCCCGTGACCAGTTTTCGGTTGAAAATATAAAAGCTGAAACATACTTTACACCTCTGTCAAAAGCAGCTTCCGAGATACTTCTAAGCTTTGTGTAGCCCTTTTTATGACCAAGCAGTGTCGGTAAGCCACGAGCCTTTGCCCAACGTCTATTGCCATCTAGGATTAATCCTAAGTGGACAGGTACTTTTCCGGGACTGAGGACTGGGGACTGGGGACTGGAGGGTTTCATTGCCTTGCTCGAAGCGATCTGATTAAAGCGTGTAGCATTCGTGATATTATCTCACACTTACTCTGTAGATCCGTAACGTTTAGATCGTAAACTTTGTGTACTATTAGTATTTGGGTTTCCAATTCTGCGAGAGACCCAAGGGCGATACTACAGAAGTGCACAGTATCACTAATGGTGAACCGTTTCTGGCCTTCGGCAATATTTGAAGGAATAGATATCACTGCTCGTCTCATCTGATCAGACAGACAATATCGCTCTTCCGGTGGTAGCTTTTTTGTTAGTTTGTACACATCAACGACCAGGTCGATAGAGTTCTTCCAGACATCAAGATTCTGATAACTTTTTACTGTCATTTCCCTCCTCCCCAGTCCCCAGTCCTCAATCCTCAGTCTTCGATCCTCAATCCTCAATCCTCAGTCTTCGATCTGAGCTCAAACAGTCATTATCTCGCGTTCTTTTGTCTGAGCGAGAGCTTCGAGCTCATTTTTTGTCTTGGTCATGGCCTCGTCAACCTGTTTTTGCTGTCGGTCAGCTTCGTCTTGACTCAATGATTTATCTTTTTTGTCTTGGTCAATTCTCTCCCGGGCTTCATGACGGGCTTGTCTCATAACTATCATAGCTTCTTCGACTTTTTCGTTAAGCTGTTTGGCTATATCACGTCGGCGATCTTCTGTTAGCGCCGGTACCTGGATGCGCACGACTCGACCGTCGTCACTAGGGTTAAGGCCAAGTGTTTGATTGTCGCGTATGGCGGTAACTATGGCTTCGAGGTTACCAGCGTCAAACGGTGATATTTGTATGAGCTGCGGCTCAGGGGTGCTGATGGTTGCGACCTGTAAAAGCGGCATCTGTGTTCCGTAAGCCATGACCAGTACGCCCTCAACCATACTTGGCTGGGCTCGGCCGGTGCGTAGCTTTTTTAGCTCTTCTGAAAAGTGCGATGCAGCTTTTTTAAACTTGTCGGTCACTTCGCTCAAAGTTTGCGATGGGTTCATATATAGCTCCTGGGGTTTAGCGTATAGCGGTTAGGGTTTAGTTTTTAACCGCACTATTAAAGCATACAACATTTTTTGTACCTCAGTCACTAAAATTTCACTTAAGGAAAATGCGCTATTTGCGCTCACCACTGCGGGACGGAACCCGATATCATCATTGTCATTGCCACGATGATTCTGGTTGTCGTTCGCCTGACCCTCGTTCAAGTGCACAATCGGCGCGTTGTCAGAGTCCGCCCGTTCCCTAGATTGCACTCATGAGCCGACTTGTTGATTGATAGATTCATCAGATCAACAGCAGCGTTGTTATTTCGGGAGTAAAAACTCCTTGCATCCTAGGATTCCAGTGGTTATTTTTTAAGTGTTGGTCTACCACCTGCATATCTTTAGCTCACAAGTCACTATTTACTCGGTAGCCTCGTGCCAAAAACTGCTCTGGTGGGTGGTTGGGGACTGCTGCAAAGCTGTCAAATATATTTTATGTTTGACGAATTGCTTTGCTAAAATTAAGAATAGCATACAGCGATTTTAAACCGCAAAAAGAATAAAAGATCAGAAACAAAAGAAGTCTAAAGGTTAAAAGATAAACTTAGCCTACTATAACCACTGCGGGACGGAAGCCGAGCGCAGCACTGCCACTGCCACGAGAATTCTGGCTGACGCTCGCCCGACCCCCGCTCAAGTGCACCACCGGCCCGTAGTCAAAGTCCGCCCGCTCTGGCTCCCCTGTACACCATACCCATTCGTTGATTTCTGGGTTGGCTTTAGCTATTGCATTTAATACCGCTAGAGTTTGGGTAGCATAGACATCAGTCCTTTTGCCGTCTATTATAACCCTTCGTTGTTCTGTGTTGTTTCTAGCACCCATTATTCCATACCAGCTACGTTTTGGGTCGTATGACAGTGCTGGGTCTCCTAGATCTAGCCGTTGGGTAGCTGTGAGAGCTAGAAGTATTTGTGCCTTGGCAGGGTCTTCTGGGTTTTCTGTTTTTATTAAGTCAAACTCTCCTACGTGCCTTTGAAATTCAACTGATAATGCTGTTCTGGCACTTTCTGCATATTGCTTCTGCTCAGCACTCAGACTCCCCCAAATATTTGGCTTTTCTTGTTCTGCAGATGCTCCAGTAGCATGTTCAGGAAGATCTCGGCTGTATAAATCGTCGTATACTGCTAAGGCGTTTGGAAACTCAACACTTGTTGCGGTAGCTAAGAGAGCCGCATAGTTAGCCCCCTGTTCAAAACGTTCAGATAGCTCGCCTCTCCTAGCTTGAAGTGTGCCGAGCGCATCACTAGTTAACCCGGGTGAAGCTAAATGTGCATCAAGTACATCTAAGGCAATGAGCATCTCTACGCCTGTTTGGTTAGGAGTAACATGGATTACATCGTTCATAAGCTCTATGATGCTACAAATTATAGTCTGTGTCAAATAAATTATGTGAGGCGTGGTTAAGTCTTCTTTCGTAACATCTTGGCTGGCTAAAAAGCACCAGCTAAGTTTCAGGGAGTTTACTGTAATTAGTCCAGAATAAACTGTAAACTACCCTTTAAGCTATTTCGCCGAGAACGATGCGGCTAAAGCGGCGGATTACGATGTTTTCACCTAGTTTTGCATTGTGTTCTTTAACAAACTGGCCAACGGTGATATCTGGGTTCTTAACAAATGGCTGGTCAAGCAAGCACTTTTCAGCAAAATGCTTCTTAAGCATGCCGGTTACGATGTTTTCAATCATATTTTCTGGCTTACCTTCAGCCTTTGCTTTGTCGGTAAATTCATCTTTTGCCTTTTTCTGAACATCAGCAGGAATATTATCAACAGATACAAATTCTGGGTTGCTGGCTGCAATATGCATAGCTACATCTTTGACAAAACTCACAAAAATTTCGTTGCGAGCAACAAAGTCTGTTTCGCAGTTAATCTCAACCAAAACGCCAATACGCCCATCGTGGTTATAATTGCCGATGAGCCCGGCGCGAGCTTCACGTTCGCCACGCTTATCGGCTTTGGTCATGCCCTTTTTGCGCATGGCTTCCAAAGCCTTGTCAAAATCGCCTTTTGATTCTTCAAGCGCTTTTTTGGCATC
>Ga0163144_10018628_pt1 | contig 14018 bp, 15 predicted proteins | sample OliLak19BULKMAT1_FD_123175 | JGI IMG/M metagenome (GOLD analysis project Ga0163144, IMG submission 123175) | Freshwater microbial mat bacterial communities from Lake Vanda, McMurdo Dry Valleys, Antarctica - Oligotrophic Lake LV.19.BULKMAT1 | ecosystem: Environmental > Aquatic > Freshwater >... | reverse complement strand
GGGCGGGATGGCGTCGAGGGGCAGGGCCGCCAGCAACTCCTGGGCAGCGGCGGGGTCGATCACGCGCGAGGTGGGCGGGAGCTGGATCGTGTACTGATTGAGGGTACCAATAATCTGATCAACATAGCCGCCGGAGAGCGTGATCTGCTGGAGCGTGCCAACGTTGCCCACGATGTACAGCGGGCGCCCCGCGACAGCGAGGGTCTGCCCAGCGAGGGCGGCGAGGGCCGCGCCCAGCACCGGGCGGGCAGCGAGGCGGCGCACCACCTCGGCGGGGTCGGCGAGGCCAGCAAACAGGACGGCGAGATCCGCCGCGTAGGGGCGCAGCTCGGCGGGGAGGGCGTCGGCGAGGGCCTGCTCGATGGTCTGGTGCTCGCTCATGGTGTGTCGTCCGGCATATCCTCGGCTGACGCGCCCAACGCGGCCAGGGCCTGCTTCGCCCGCGCGATGCCCGCCCGCGCCTCGCGGAGGCCCGCCGTGACCTCGGGGCGTGCGTGGGCCAAGCCCGTGATCGCCAGCTGCTCCAGGTAGTGCGCCAGGGTCTCGCGGTGCTGTGCGAGCCGCCGCCGCTGCGTGGTGATGGCCTCATCTCGTCCACTGGCGGCGGGGGCATGAGGTGCCCCGTAGGTGTGCTGGCTGCCGATGATGCTGCCGACGCTTCCGCCGGTCACGGTGACGACCTGCATCGTGCCGACGCTCCCGCCGATGGAGATGCCGCCGGTCGTCGGGAGGGTGGACAGCTCCTCCCGCCACAGCCGCCCGTCGGTGCGGAGCCACAGCACGGCCTGCCACCAGGGGCGCTTGTCCCCGAGCGCTCCCCGTGTCGCCGCGAGCGCCCGGTCGATCTGCCCATCGCGGCGCAGTTCCGTGATTAGGGTCGGCAGCAGCGTCTTGACCGTGCTCATCGCCACGTCACCCTGGAAGGCGAGCACGGCGGGGACGCCCGCACGGGCGAGGCCAGGGCCGAGGGCGCGCAAGGTGTCGCCGTAGCCGCGCCCGGCGCTCTGGCAGCTGAGCAGCGCCAGGAATAGCGGGCGGGTCGTCAGGCGTCCAACCACCGCCACGAAGGTATCACTGGCGACCGGATCAGCCGTGCCGTCCGCCTGCTCCAGCCAGAGTATGGGCTGATCGTCAACGAGCGTGCCGTGGGCGACGAGGATGACGAGCGGCGGCGCGGCGCGCAGCTGGGCGGCGATGCGCGCCAGGGTGGCCCGGCCCGCCGCGTCGGCGGTGTCGGCCAGGATCGTCGCGGGGATGTCGCCGAGGGCGGCGCGGGCACGGGCCACCTCGCCGTCCACGTCCACCTCGGTCAGGCCGAAGGTGCCCAGGTTGCTGGGGTTAGACACCACCACCAGGGCGCACAGCTCGGGGCGCGGCGGGACGATCACCGGGGTGAGGTCGGCGCTGTCGAGCGTGCGGACGAGGCGCACCCGCTCGTAGAGTGCTACGGGTTGATCGGTCTCGGGGTCGCGCAGCGTCTCCCAGCGCAGGGCGTGGAGCATCGCATCGCTGGCGTCGAGGTTGAGCCGGAGCTGGAGGTCGCCGGTGGCCGCGAAGGCGCGGGCCTTCAGCCAGGCGTGACGGAGGCGCTGGTCGGCGAAGAGCTGCGCGGCGAGCAGGGCGCCATACGCTGCCGGGTCATGCTCCACGGCGTTGAGGGCCGCCTGGTCGAGGACTACCGGCGCGTTTGCCGCAAGCTGGGTCGCGGCAGCACTCACGTCGCTGGTGAGTCGGGCGTCGCCGCTGCGGCTGCCGTTGGGGAGGCGGCGGATGGTGAGTTCAACGGTAGTGAGCATGATGTGCGCAGATCAGCAGGCGGATCTGCGCCTATCATAGCAGGGGTATGGCAACGATTCGTGTAAAAATGGGCCACAAGGGCTGCATGCCAGAGCATTCCAGACGCGGCAAGCCTGGGCACCGGTTGAAACCGGCTTCGCAGCAGGTTCAGAACAGCGCCTGTGTGCCAGCGCTCGCGGCGTCTCTGGCACACAGGCGCGTGAACGCCTGCTTCACGCAGATCGCATGCGGACGGCCTCAACCGGCCACATGGCGTGATGGTACACGCATCGTTGCCATACCCCGACTCGACCGGGAGCCTTGCCGATGCCGTCGCTGATGTGCTGGGCCTGCCGACGCTGATCAACGCGCTGCACGCCCGGCTGGGCGATGACCTGGCCGTAGCGAACACAGTGCAGCCCTGGCTCTGGCTGATCTTTGAGTCCGCCGTGGAGCGCGAAGCGGCGGAGGCCCGCGCCCTGGCCGCCCCGCCTCTGGCTGCGCGATCTGCCACGCCGGAAGTGCTGCTGGTGCGCGTCTGCCAGCGCGCAAGCGACCTGGCGCTGCTGTGTAATGTTGCCTGGGCGCGGCTACAGGCTGCCGCTGCCGAGGAGCGCCGACGACGTGACGCAGAGGTCTGGCAATGATGGGCCGATGGATGAGCGGCTCGCTGCGCCTGCTGCTGGCCTGGGGCCAGTGTTCGTACCGGCTGCGTCGGCTGCTGCCGGTGGAGGTGTTTGTCGAGCGTCGCTATGTGGCTGCGGTGATTGGCTGCGGCGAGGATCTGCACTGGTGCCGCTGCACGCTGCCGGTGCCGGTGCTGCCGACCGGCTGGCGCCTGTGCTGCCGGTTCTGGGGAGCGCCGGGCGATGCCTGGCTCGCTCCGCGATTCACCCTGCCTACGTGACAGCTCAGCCCATCTATACATCTACACGTCTAGCAGTGTAGAAATCTAAATATGTAGATGTGTGCATAGCTACTGCGATGCAAGCCAGGTCTCCAGCAACTCGTTCACGAGATCGCTCACTTCCCACTTACGCCCACGTTCAATCATCCGTACCTGCACACGCTGGTACGTGTTTTTCCGCAGGTAGATTGTCACCGGCGTGTAGTCGGGATCGATGCTTTTCCCAGGAGCCCTACGCGCTCGCTGCGGAGGCTCCGCAGGCAGTTCAGGAGGCGCGGGACGCACAGGAGGCGCGGGACGCACAGGAGGCGCGGAACGCACAGGAGGCGATGGCTCAGGCGGCGGGGCAGCATCTTCTGGGTGCGTCTCATCAAACAGTTCTTGAAATTTGCTTCGCCGTGGTGATGTCACGGGTAAAACTCCTTCCCGGCCTTCGCATAGTCGTGCCAGCCTTCCGCAGCGCGCGGGTTCCCCGTCAGTTCTGAGACCGGCACGCCGGCAGTGGCAGCATCCTCAAAGGCTTTGAACCACCGAATCAACGTATTGAAGACGGGGTAGCCTGCCTGAGTCAGCGCCGCATGCGCTTCCTCCCCATCACGGCTGGGCTTCGGGGGCACGAGCGCCAGCAACACGCGGTAGTTGGTTGCGCCAATGGCTTTCAGGGTCTTCACGGTCAGGCGCAGTGCATCAAGCGACAGCATGACCCAGCGCGGGCGCCTTAACATTGTTTGTGAGTTTATGTCAACCAAAAGTGCCTGCCCAATGCAGTCTTCGCTTGTTGGTTCGAGTGCGCCTTGTCATTGCAATAGTGTCAAAGCAATTACTATCGACACAAAGCAAGGAGATCACACATGTGATCTCCTTGTGTTCGTATTGAACACAGCCCCTCCAATCAGCCTTTCAACGCATTGAACAAGCATACGCTACCAGACCAAAGGGGATCACGCATGTGATCCCCTTGTGGTCAAATTGGACATAGACTTCTCCGCCGCATATTGACGCGCTCGCGCCCTTGTGCTATAGTCTTCGTGTCCACAGTGAACACAGCAGAGGTTCCAATGCTCCCAGCCGAGACGCTCGTTGTGACGTTCTTTGAACATCCTTGCCTCGCGGTGCGGAGCACAGACGGAACGATTTACGTTTCGGTGCGCGACCTCTGTGATACCGTTGGGCTTCGGGCCAACGGCCAGTTCCGCCGCCTCCGGGCCGATGAAGATTTACACGAGGGCCTTCAAACCTTTCGCGTCACAACCTCCGGTGGCCCCCAGGATCAAGAGTTTTTGATCCTCGAATTCGTCCCCACCTGGATCAGCAGTGCGCAGCGTTCCAGCGCGTCGATCACGGTTCGTGAGCGCCTGCGGTTTCTCCGGCTGTTCGTCATTCGTGAGACGTACAACGCTTTTGCGCGCACGGCGGGTCTCCCTGAAGGTGACAGCCGTGCCATTGAGGAGCTGCGGGATCTGGAGCAGTTTGACAATGCGATGACCGCTATCGCGGAGCGGCAGCGGCTTATCGAGGAGAGCCAGCAAAAAGCGCGGTCGGCTTGGCGCGAGCTAACCGCACGAGTTCGAGCGTTGGAGGAGCAGGCGGGCGGCGTCATCTCGAATAGCCAGCGTGGGTATATCTACCAGCTTGTACAAGTCTGGGCTGCGGCCCGCATCGCCCGTGAGCCTGAGTTAAGCCGGGCCGCGATCTTTAAGGCATGCTGGGGGGCGATCAACACCCGCTACCGCCTCGCCAAATATGAACATCTTCCCGCTACCCAATACACAGATTGTGTGACCTACATCAAAGGTGCTTACCAACGGCTGACAGGCGAAGAGCTTGCTGTGCCTGAGCAGAGTGCCCTGGACTTGGAGTAGGCTGATGCCCGTTCCGCATGAGCAGAGCCGTGTTGTCGGTCAACGCATTGCTGTGGTTCGCCAGCGTGCAGGGCTCTCGATCCGCGACCTTGCGGAGCGGATTGGCTGGCCGCGCGATACCCTCGTCAATTTTGAGTTGGGGCGTCGTGCGCTTACTATCGAGCGGCTTCAGGTTATTGCAGACGCGTTGAACGTCCCATCCGCGCTCTTCCTCCTAGAGGATGATCAACTCACTGACATACTCCGTCGCCTTACAAGCGACCGAGAACTTCTTGCCCATGTCCGTTTTTTTCTTGACACCCTGCACGATGACATTCCTGTTGATCCTTTGAGCGCCCCCTAAGCGTAGGAGCGTGATGGGTGTGAGGTCTCACCCCCTTGGTGACGACGGAGCCTGTGGAGGAGAAGGGTGTGAGACCTCACACCCCACCGCAACCATCGACGAGGGTGTGAGCCCTCACACCCCCCATATCCCGTCAATGGATGTGGACAGAGGAACGACGCATGCACATCATCACTGTGGCGAACGAGAAAGGCGGCGTTGGAAAGACTACGACGACGGTGAGCCTCGCGGCAGCGCTCGGTCAGACGAAGCGTGTCCTCGTTATTGACCTGGACAGCCAGGCGCACGCGACTGAGTGGTTTGGTGTATCCGCCAGCCGCGTCCCTGTTGAACGCTCTTCCTACGCAGTACTCGTAGGGCAAGCCTCCCTCGCCGCATCTATCCTTCGCACAGAAGAACTAGGGGTAACGCTCTGCGCCGCCCACGCCTATCTGGCGAAAGCGGCGCAGGAGTTGGCTGCGAAGGTGGACGGCCTCTTCGCGCTCCGTGATGCGTTGGAAACCCTTGATGGCTCCGAGGCGGAAGTTGATTACGTGCTGATTGACTGCCCGCCCTCAAAAGGAGCCGTGGTCTTCAATGCGCTTATTGCCGCTGACCTCGTTCTCGCCCCGGTACTCGCCGAGTCCCTGAGTATGGAAGGACTCGGTGAGTTATCAGAGACGGTAAAGCGCGTGCGTCAGCGCTACTCTCCTGAACTTCCACCTCCGCGCATCCTCGTGAACAACTACGAGGGCCGCTCAGCAGCGGATCGGCAGATTTACGACTATCTGCACGCGCAGTTCGGTTCCCAGGTACTTCGCACGGAGATCGGTCGTGATGCTCCGCTACGCGAGTGCTTTGCCGCGCGGAGGAGCATCCTGCGCTACCGCCGAGGGGCACGCTCGACCACGCAGTTCCTCGCACTCGCCAATGAGATCATGGAGACATTGGATGCCGTCGAAGCCTAAAAGGGAGCGCCCTAGTCTCAACCTCGATCAGTTCTTCACGCCTGCTGCTGGCGGTGAGGATCTCGATTTCCTCCTCGGCGCACCCGAGGAGATGGCAGCGCGAGCGCAGGTGCGCGGTCTCCCGCTCTACGACATTCCGGTGCGTGCGATTGCCCCAGACGGAGATCAAGTGCGGCGTCTACCTCGACCCGATGATCTTCTCCAGATGGAGGCCGCCGGTGATAGGGCGATCAGCGCGCTTCTTACCTCGCTCCGCGAGCTAGGAGAGTCGCTACGTGAGCACGGGCAGGTGCAGCCGGCGATTGTCTACCCCGATACCGATCCTGGCGATCCAGCTATCACCCACCGGCTGCTCCACGGGCAGCGCCGCTGGACTGCCGCTGCCCTCGCAAACCTTCCGAGCTTATGGGTAGTTGAAGTTGAGCGCCCGAACGATGTTCGTCGGCTGCTGCGGCAGTTTGAGGAGAATGAACGTCGGGCGGGGCTCGTCGATATGGAGCGCGCCTGGGCGCTTGGGAGCTTGCGTGAGGCGCTTCAGCGCGAGATGGGTAGCGATGTTCCTTGGGCGGTAGTTGAAGCTCGCCTCCAAGTTTCTGAGGGCCGTCGGCATGACCTTATGCGGCTCCTCCGCTTCCCGCCTGACGCCCAGGCTATCATCCTTCGCTACGGGTGGGCAGAGTGGACGCTACGACCACTCCACCAGGCGCTAGGTGCGGGAACAGTGGACGCCGCGACGGCGACGGATATGCTGCGCCTCCTTTCGGAGCAGTCGGAAGTCACAGCCCCGATGGTGGCGTTGCTCGTGAGTGGCTACCTTCAAGAGCGTCGCCCATCGACGGCTGTAAGCACAGGGGACGAAGAAGGCCCTGGGGAACGCACAGAGGCCGAAGAGCGTTCAGCGCCGGATATGTCCGAAGCAGGGTCGGTCGCACCACTCCCTGCCATACCTGACGACATCGGCCAGCGACTGATTAAGCTACGGAGAAATGTTGAGCGCCTCCAGGCTCAGATCACACGCGAAGGTGATGTTGACCGGCGCGCAGCATGGCGCGCGGAGGCGGAGCAGCTTCAGACGAGCCTGGAGGCGTTGCTAACAGAGCTGCGGGGCAAATGACTCCGGGTGACAGTTCTTTGGCTCGCGCTGTGAGTCTGCCTCTCGTTACCATGAGCACCGCCCGCTGGAGCTTCCAGCGGGCGGCGCTGTTCTCTTTGTTAGCTCGGAGGTGCCTACGTAGCTTTCACTGCCTCTTTGAGCGTCGAGCTGGCGGCGAAGCCCGGCGTCTTGCCTCCGGCGATCTGGATCTTCTCGCGGGTCTGGGGGTTGACGCCCTCGCGGGGGGCGCGCTCGCGTACTTCAAAGGTGCCGAAGCCCGTGAGCGTCACCTTCTCGCTGCGGGCCAGCGCCTCGCTGATCACGGCCAGTGCGGTCTCGACGATCAGCTTGGCCTCTTTCTGGCCGACGCCGGCCTTTTCCGCGACGGCTTTGATGAAGTCCGTTTTTTGCATCCTGCTGCTCGCTTTCGGCTTGGGGCCTGTTCCAATGCTGTCACCGCTGACAGCAGCGTAGGATACCGCAGTATACGCTATGGCCGCTAGGCGATCCCGGAGATCGCCGCGATAGCGGCATCGCAGGCCCTTAGCGGGGCACTTCGAGCCGCATAACTGCCATTTCCCGCAGATCACGATTGGCCCGCCGTCTCTCCGGCTTGTGGTGCATCGTCATGCTGCCTAGCTTACTCCCCCAAGATGCGCCCTTATCTCTCGGTGCCCTTCTGCGGCTTTCCAGTGGCCTCGTAGGGGCTCCAGAGGCTGCCTCCTCGCCCTTCTGGGTGTCCGTTCCCTCCGTGCGTCTCTGGGGCAGCTTATCACGAAGATTGGGTGCTGCTCGCAAAGCCAGCAAGCCCTGGGCGATTACGGGCGCGGCACATCTTGGCCCAATCCCAACATCCGTGCCCTGGAGCGCACTAAACGGTATCAGGTTGAGCTACAGAGCTTGAGTAGATAGGGTCGGCGAGGTCTGCCAGAGAACTCCAGGTTTATCGAGCGACGGCCTGTGAAGGCGAGGGCACACGCATCAGGCCAGCGCAGTTCACCATGCCAGAGATGACGCCTTCTCTGGCATGGTGAGCCCTCGGGTAGTCATCTCACGACAGAATCGGGGGCTATATTTACTTGGAACCGTTTGATGCGCTCCAGGGCACGGAAGTTGGGATTACCCCAAAGACGGCGCAGGCCCTCGCCAACGAGCTTGTTAGGCCGGACCTCATCGGCATGATGGCGATGCTGATGGAGCAGACCACACGATGGCGATGCTGATGGAGCAGACCACCCCACCGTTGCGGCTACGGCGCGAGACCCTGGCGAAGATCGCGGCGGCCACAAGCACCCCCACCGCTGCGGCGGCCAACCCCTACGAGTTTGCGCTTCAGGCCGTGCGGCAGATCAAAGAGGCGATGCATGATCTCCTTGTCAACGGCATTCAGTACGAGAAGGCCGGCGACGTGTACGAGCTGGAGCTGCTGGAGGAGGAGCTGGAGCTGCTGGAGGAGGAGCTGGTGCCGGCGACGAACTCGATCTACGACTACATCGACGTGGACTCGGAGATCGAGCGGCAGTTCGTCGAGGATCTGGAGAACCACAACGGCGTGCGGATCTACGTGAAGCTGCCGGCCTGGTTCAAAGTGCCGACGCCGGTGGGCACCTACAACCCGGACTGGGCGATTGTGATGGAAGACCGCGACGGCCATGGGGAAGATGAGGGGCGGCCACTGCTCTACCTCGTACGCGAGACCAAGAGCACCACGCTGCTGCACAAGCTGCGGTCAGACGAGCGGCGCAAGATCGCGTGCGGCGCGGCCCACTTTGCGGGCGCCTTAGGCGTGAGCTACAAGGTGGTCACTTCGGTCAACGAGCTGCCGTGACAAGCCGTAAAGACCTACGAGCAAGGGTACCAACGGTAACATTGGTGGGTCAAGCGCCCCCCAGGAATCTAGAGAGACGGCAGAGATGTGTGCCATTTCTGTGCCAGCGGCACAGAGCGCGACACCCCCCGCTCTCGGGCGTCAGGACGCGCACCCGAACGGACGTGCGCCGACCACAAACGACCCCGCCCGCCCCGCCGTTGCATCCCGTGTTGCATCCTGCGACCCGGCCCGCTTTCTGCCCGTGCTGCGCGGCCTATGGGACGAGCTGCCCGCCACGCACAGCCTCATGCAGCCAGCGGGGAGCCCCAAGAAGTACGACCAACTGCCCAACGCGCCCTCGACTGAGCAGCTGCGCGCCCATCTGCGCGGCGAGATCACGCTTGCGGCCCCGCTCGTGGGCGTAGACGGCCTCGCTCGCGCGCTGGTGATCGATGTAGATACCGGCGGCTTGGTAGCCGTAGAGCGGCTCCTGGCCTCCGCCACCGCACGGGGGCTCACCGCTCATGTCGTGGCCCTCGACAGCGGCGAGCACGATGGCGGACATCTTTGGTGTCGCTTCGATCAAGCCGCCGAGCCGGTCCGCCTGCACACCCTGGCCGTCCAGCTGATCGCCGATGCTGGGCTGCCCCCAGAAACCGAGCGCTGGCCTACTGGCCCTCGTCATGACATTCGCCTGCCGTTTGGGCTCCACCGGCACTGTCAACGCCGTGGCGTGCTGCTGCTACCCGATGGGCGCCGCTTCGACCTTGACACCTCCGAGGGCCTGTTCGGGGGGCTCGACGCGGTGTACCATCAGCCGCTGAACGAGTGTGCCCAGCTCCCCGATCCCGCGCCAGAGGCGGCCCCGGCGGCTCCTGCGACCCGGCGGCCTGGTGGGTTGGCGGGTGACAGCCCCATCGCGCGGCTGAACGCGGAGGCCACGCCCGAGGCACTGGCGGAGCTGCTGGTACAGCACTTCGGATGCCGCGTTGCCCGGCATGTGCCGAGCGGCATCATGCTGCACTGCGGGTGCGGCCATCACGCGAACGGCGATACCAAGGCGTCTGTTCGCGTCTACGAGGGCCGCAACGGGAAGGTGCTGGTATCGAGCTACAGTCCCGGTTGCCACTGGCGCCAGCGGGCGGCCACTGACTACGCAGCGGTGTACGTTGCGGCGCACCGCCTCAGCTATGCCGATCTGGCGCCACAGCGGCCCGCCCGCCGGGGGCCAGCGGCGCCCACCGAGCGCGACCGGCGCCAGTCCGACCCCGACGCCCGCGCCCGTGATGCGGCCCATAAGCGTGACACCCGCCAGGAAGAGGCCAGGGCGATCATGGCAGATGTGCGCGACCGTGCCGCCATCGATCCGGTGTTGGTCCGGCGACCGACCGAGCGTGATGTGCTGCGCGTGCTGTCCGAGCTGGCAGGCGACCGAGCGTGGTGCCGCCCAAGCAAAGAGCGGCTGGTAGACCTGTCCGGTTGGAGTCTCGGCGCCGTCAAGCGCGCCCTGATCGAGCTGGAGCGCCGGGGTTACTTTGCTAGCCAGGGCCAGGGGGGTAGCAGCCAGCACACCGCTGTACGGACGTTTCTACGTGGATCACCCCCCTGCGAACCAATGCTCTCCCGTGTGGATGCTTCTACGGGGATCAGGGTGATCCACGAATCTATAGAAGAGTCTGTACTAGTTAGCTACTCAGAAGCAGGTGAGGGGGGGGCAGGGCGACGCCGCGCATTCCGCTGACCCCTGGGAAACCTGGGAGTGGGCAGACGCACCCCACGGCGCGCACGAGCTAGAGGAGCCCGGCATCGTAGCCCTGCCCCCCTCACCTGCTCCTCGCCGCGCCCCCGCCGACGCGCAGCCCTACGATCTTCGCGCCTGGCTCCGCTTGTGCCTTGACGCGCCCGTGCCGCCACTCTCAGGTGAGCCTACGTCACCCGTGCCGCCAGATGCAGCCCCGGCGCCAGAGTCGCGCCAGGAGTCGGCGGAAGCATGGATGGAACGGAAGCGCCGGGCTGGTGCGTTCGATGGCCGGGGCGACTCGGGTATGGAGAACGTGAAGCGCGCCGCCCGCCAGATGGCGGCGCGCGTCCCGCCGCCGGATACCAGCACCGAGCCAGCACAAGCCCTGCTGCTCACGCCCGAGCTAGCCGAGCTGGCCGCCGTGTTGCTTGCCGCAACCCAGCCGCAGGCCGACCAGAAGCTACTAACAACGCCATGCCCGCCTGTGCGCGAGCCTGAGGCCATGACGTTCGACAGCAACGACCTGATCGACAACGACTTGGCCGACCCCGGCGCCCAGGCCGCGTGGCGCGAGCCGGAAGCCGTCACGTTCGAGGGCGGCGCCAGCTTTGACCCGGCTGCGGCTGCGCTGCCCCAGGGGCCGGAGGTATCGAACTGGGCCTGGCTTTGCCAACACTGGGAGCGGATCAGCCCACCTGCGGCGGCAGCGCCTCGCTCCAAACGCCGGGACAAGCTGCCGCTGAACGCAGGTGTCTCGGCCAGGGTGCGGGCGCCCACGGAGCTGCCAGCGCGCGTGGGAAGCGCCCGCCGCCGTCGCGCGCCCCCCTCACCCGCTCCTGCTACGGCGCAGGCCAACCCTCCACCCCGTGCGTTGAAGGCTGTTTCAGCCGACTGAGAGGAACCATGACCAGACATCCACAGCCGCACCCACCGCCCACCTCAACGCTGACGGACGCGCAGCGCTGGGCGCTGAAGCTCGCAGCCGTCGAGGGCTGGGGCGTTGTGGCAGAGGGGCGCACCACGGCGGTGCAGCTGTGCTCTGGTAGCCCACGCCGCGCCCTGGTGATCTACGTGGGAGCCAGCACCGATGTGACGAGCCGCCCCGTGGACACGCTGCCCCACGGTCCAATGATGCGTGTCTTGAATAACCTACAGGAGAAGCAGTGATGAGCGACACATGGGACATGTTGCCCGCAGAGGATCTGCACGAGCTCTGGGGCCAGCTCTCAGAGCACCAACGGCTCGCCTTTCTCGGCAGCCTCACCGAAGAGGCCGCCCAGCAGCTGCTTTCTCATCAGACGCGGCTGAAGGAAGCCGCCACCCGCCCGCCGTCACGATCCACGGCGCCGCGCCGCAACAGTGCGCTGGCCCCCCAGTCTGTTGTGCAGGGCTATCCGACCGGCGATCCGGATGAGCACTGGACGGACGCGGAGCTAGTCGCCTTTATTGCGCACCAGGACACAGCGGCAACGGCCAGCGGCAGGGAACAGCAGCGCGGCGTGGTCGCCACCCGGAGGAAGGCATGAAGACAAAGCCCCCCATTGCGCTCGCACAGGCCCTCGTGGTCGAGGTCGAGGAGCAGCTACAGCAGCGCGTCCGCGAGCTGTACACGTTGGAGCACCGTTCAGGAGCGTTCGTCAGCCAGCCAATGCCCACCGACCCCGCCGGCCAGGAGCTGCACCGTCAGACGCTTCAGCAGCTGCACGACGAGGCCACCGAGCGGCAAGCCGCGCGGTTCGCTGCCCAGCAGCAGCTCCAGGCCGCGCGTGAGGCTCTCGCCACCGCAGAGCGGGAGCTGGATCAGGCCCACCGCGCGGTGGCCGACCTGAAGACGCAGGCAGATGCAGCCGAGCGATTTCGGGCCAGGGCTCAAGCTGAGGCCGACTCGTGGCGGCAAAAGGGCGACGCGGCCCTCGCCCAGCTCCCGGCGGCCGAGGCCATCCTGGCGCCACTGGAGTCGGCCAGCACGTAGCTGCCTCCCAGGTAGGGGGAGGGCAACGTCTTCCCCCTGCCTAGTGCTTCCGGCGCTTCATCTCAAATGCACCACCGATAAAGCAGATGTCGAGCAGATCAAACAAGTCGCTGCCAGTATCTGTTTGCAATCGAGCTGGCACGTCGGCTGCGTCTGCAACAGCAGGATCATCGACAGGGTACGCGGTGCCCCCAATAATCTCAGCATATTCCCGCGCTGCCTGCCAGGATGTGAAGATATACGGCTCTCGATCACTCATCGCCCTGATGATAATTGCGCCGCTTGGGTGAACAATGACGAATGCTCCTACATCATTCGAGGGAGACCGTTTTTGCAATGCCGCCTGTATTCGATGGCGTATTTCAGCCTTCTGTGCTTCAATTGTAGCCTGTTTCTGTGCTTCTTGCTGAGCAAGTTCCTCTGCAACCGCTGCTGCCTGTGCTGCGCGCTTTGCCTCTCGGTCTTTCTTGCCGGGGCGATTACGTCCGCCTGACTTGTTCCTTTTCTCAGGCGGCTTGGCGAGTCGTTCAGCCTGGCGGTCCCATGCCTGACGCTGTTTCTCGTAGCGGGAAAGGACGTGTGATGCCCGTGATGGTGGACGACGAGCTTTGTCCATGGCTGACACCCTTGATGGGAAGGGAGCCGTTTAAGCCCCTATGAGTACATTGTCGAGATAGTCTTGATTGTATCCTAGCAATCTTGTTTTTCAAGCCATGCGAGGAGGCAAAATGAAGGTGACATCCAAAGCACCAATCTTATTTTGCCTCAATTGCTTCCCGCTACCCCCCTCACCAGCATCTCCTTGCGTCTACTAGATACATCCTACCGTGTACATGCGTGTACGTCGTGTTTCACGCTGTGTTTCAGGTTCATGGCGTTTCACGCTTTGTTTGAAACAGACAGCACGCTTACCGCACCAGGACGCGCTAAAGTGCTGTGAAACAAGATCGTGCCTGTTTCACTTGCTCCCAGTGTACCAAACTATCTGCCAGCCCAGCCCAGCGTGCATGGGCCACACATCGCTACGCCGGGCAGTTGCGCCGCTGGCAGGCCTGTGAAGGGTGGAGGACGCGGGGAAGAGGCAGTTGCCAGGCAATGCGCGTGCGGCTGACCCCATGATGCGCGAGGAGCTGTGGTTGGTGTGACCGTCTGACGGTTGCGCATTCGTGATGCCAACAGGCCGAAGCCTTTTGTCGGGCGAATCGCGCCCAGCCCAGGAACCGCGCCAGCGGTGTCAGCTGCACGCCGTGGTTGGCCGGCAAACTGTTTGCATAAACTCTTCGTTATCGCTTGCGAATGAGGAACACTCTGCGAGATATTGTTAGGGGATCGGAAATGCTTGTCCATCCCAGTTATTGGTTCCGTACGTGCTGCACGGCTTCCTGATGCGGTAGAGTTCTCGTGGTTGGAGCCAGAAGCGGGATGATTAAGCTGAACCGATTCCCTGAGTGGACATTGCGCCCGCTGCATATGGCGATCAGCGCGGGTGCTATTGATCCAGATACAGCGGCTGCGATCCTGACCGAGCTAACTGCTGGCGGGCAGGATGTCACCGCTCCGGTGGTGG
>Ga0163144_10018626_pt1 | contig 14019 bp, 10 predicted proteins | sample OliLak19BULKMAT1_FD_123175 | JGI IMG/M metagenome (GOLD analysis project Ga0163144, IMG submission 123175) | Freshwater microbial mat bacterial communities from Lake Vanda, McMurdo Dry Valleys, Antarctica - Oligotrophic Lake LV.19.BULKMAT1 | ecosystem: Environmental > Aquatic > Freshwater >... | reverse complement strand
TCAAAGAGTCGCTTGCCGAGCACGAGGCGCGCGGCCGAGCGGAGGTCGAGCTTAAAGGGTGGAAGTTTCTCGGGGCCGAGCGCGCAGAGCGCGTCTCGCCGTACGATCGAGCGACGAGCTATGAGGCGATCCGCGGACGCAATCCGACGTTCGCGGTGAGCGGAGTCGCTGGCGCGTATGCTGCCGCCGTCCGCGCGCTGCGTGAGTTTCGGCGCGCGTACGCCGAGGCGCGGGCGCGCTGGAGAGCGGGATTCCGCGAGGTGGTGTTTCCGGCGGGCACGTGGTGGATGGTGCGCAGAAATGGATTTGCTCATGAAGCAGGGCGCGCAGCTCGCGCCCAAGAACACCGCAGAAGCGACAGCCATCTTCAGGGCGCAAGTGATCGGCCCGCTGCTCACGCGCGTCTTTCAGTCGCACGGCGACCTCGCCAGCGAGATTCGCGCGCTCACGCGCGTGCATCACCGGCCGGCAGGCTCGAGCACCACGCGGACATACTCGGAGGCGACGATCGAGCGCTGGTACTACCGCTTCAAGAAGCGCGGGCTCGCCGGCATCACGCCGCGTCGGCGCTCGGACACCGGCCATGCGCGTGAGCTCAGCGACGCGCAGCGCGATCTCCTCATCGCGATCCGTCGGGGATGAGCGCGACGTCGTCGGTCGCGTCGACGCGCAAGAGAACGCGCGCCGCAAGAAGCAGGGCCCTTGCGCGAACCGACTTACGCGCGGGCTCGACGTGCCCTTCGACCCTGCAGGCGCGCTGCTCGACGCGCTCGTCGGCCGCGGGTCGAATCGCGACGAAGAAGGTGCGCGATGAGTCGCTGGCTTGGGCAGTGGGGCCTGCGGGAAGCGCCGTTTACGAAGGAGATCGGTGACGGAGACCTGTGGGTCCCCGCCTCGCGTGCCGGCGCGGTCGACCGGCTCGCCGAGGCGTGTCGCGAGCGCGGTCATGCAGTCCTCGTCGGCGAGACCGGAGTCGGCAAGACCTGCGTCTTGCGCACGCTCCGACATCGACTTCCGCAAGACGGATTCCGACTCACGTATTGCTACAACGTGACGCTCGGACGTTGGGACTTCTACCGCCACGTCTGCCTCGCACTCGGCCTCTCGCCTTCGGCGACGGCGGCCGGAGTCTTCTACGCGATCAACACGCACGTGAGCGCGCTCGGCAACGACCTCTCACGGCCGTCTGCGAGACATCGACCGCGTCGCCACCGACGCCCTCAAGCTCGGCGAGCCCAAGAAGATCAAGACCATCAGGCTCCCAGCGGCCCAGCCGATGAACTTGATGTCCATGGCTACTCCGCTGCATCGGCGCGATCATAGCGATTCTCGCGCGCGGGAACGCGGAGCTCGAGACGGTAGCGCACGAAGCACCGGTGCCCGGCTTCGAGGCGCATGAGGGCGCCTTCCGCCAGATGAGGAGCGAGATCGGGCTGCTCGTGCACGAGCGGATAGAGCACTTCATCCCGCCAGCGGTCCGCGTGCTTCACGTCGAGCACGCTATGCAGCGAATAGTAGCGACGCGCAGCGCCGCCGACGCCGAGGCGTTGCAACCCAACGGCCACCTTGTGTGCGCGGCCGGGCGCGGTGCGCTCGACTGCGCCAAGCGCGCCAATCGATTGGTAGGCATACTCGCGCCGCGAGGCGAGCCCCGCCATCGTGTTGGCGAGTGCGAGCGACTCCCAGACCACTTCGGTGTTTTGCAGGCGGCGGAGGCGCAGCTCGCTGGCGAGCACATCCAGCATCGGGCCGTGCATGCCGTCGGAATGACCCGTGCCCATCTCGTCCCAGTAGTTGCGCGCCAGCTCCAGCTTCGCACGACGTGGGATGCGCACTTGCGTCAGCGCCACCAGATCGTCAAAGCCGGCTTCTCCAGCCATCTCGTGCTGAAGGAACCAGCGCATCGCGCCAATGTCCGCTTCGGCTGCTAGCCAGTCGAACAGCGGATCTCCTTGGCCGGGACCATCCGCCTCGAGGGCGTCGAACCACTGGCAGAACGCAGCGGCATCGCGCGGCGCCTCGGCGGCGGATGTTGCCACCGCAGCCCGTTCGCGTGCGAGGTAGGTCTGCTCGAGCGTGAGCAGTGCCGGGTCCATGGGCGCGGCGCTCTCCGGTGTGCGGGGAACGAGTCGGCACGCCTGCAGTGCAGCAAGCGACGCGTGTAGCGTTTGCGCAGCATTCTCACGCTGGTGCGCGCGGACACTGCTCTCGATTCGTGCTGTCGCGTCCATAGTGGATGGCTCAGCAACATCGATGCCAGAGAATTGCGAAGGCGCGAGAGGTACAATCTGTGGCATCGTGTCCTCGCTCTCAGCTAAGGCGGGCGTCGCGGGGACGAATTATAGTCGTCACGCGCTGGTCCGACGCTATCGATGGGGGCGTGCCGGATGCAGCCGTCCTTCTTGTCGCGGAAGGTGGCGTAGTCGAGTGGTGAGTCGTTCGAAGACTGGGCGCATCCAAATCGCCTCAGTCGAGGCGCTCCGCCACGCCGCTCGGTCCACACCGGGTCGCTAACGAGCGGGACCGCTCGGGGGAAAAGGCGGGCTCTCTCCAAGAGCTGACCGCACGGATAGCTCGACCGTCCTCCAATGGCGTCGTTGTTGCTCTCGACGCGAATCGTGCTGCACGCGCCCATGCTGAAGCTCGGCCGCTATCTGCAGGCCGAGCGCTACGAGTTCGTCACGATCACACCGTGCTCCCATGCGCGCGTGCTGGCGCGCGCTCTCCCCGCGTGCACGGCGCGAGACGTGCTCGGATGGAATCGACCTTTCGCGTTGAACGCGATTCCGCCGCGGCTCGCCGACCTGATGGAGGCGGCGGACCTCCTCCAGGTCGAGGGCGGACTGCACCGGTCGCGGGTCCGCTTCAGCACGCTCGACGGACTTCTGTTCGCGCACTCTGCCTATCCCACGCACGATGAAGACGCGGTGTTCTTCGGGCCGGACACCTACCGCTTCGCCGCGCTGTTGCGGCGCGCCGCGGGAGAAGCGAGCCGCGTGGTCGACATTGGCTGCGGCTCAGGCGCCGGCGGTCTCGTACTCGCGGGGCGCGGGCGATCGGTCGTACTTGGAGACATCAATCCGCAGGCGCTGGCGTTCGCTCGGCTCAATGCCGCTCTCGCCAACGTCGATGCAGAGGTGGTCGAGAGCGATGTTCTCGCCGGAGTGCGCGGCGATTGCGACCTCGTCATCGCCAATCCACCGTACCTCAGCGATGATGCCAAGCGGACTTACCGCGACGGACAGGGCGCTTACGGAACGGCGCTCTCCGTTCGCATCGCGCGCGAGGGCATCGACCGATTGCGGCAAGGCGCGCGCGGCGGACGACTGATCCTCTATAGCGGTGCCGCCGTCGTCGACGGCGAAGACCAGCTTCTCGCGGGACTGCGACCTTTGTTGACGAATCCACAGATCATGCGCAGTCAATACGAAGAGATCGATCCCGACGTGTTTGGCGAGGAACTCGACGGATCTGCATACCAAGGGGTCGAGCGCATCGCCGCGGTGTCGCTCGTGGTGGACGTGAGTGGTTGATTGGTGATGTAGGGATGCGCCCGAAGTCTCGCGCGAGGTCGGCGTAGCTGTCGGTCTGGATCGACCTCGCCGACAAGCGACGTCCCGCGGTCGTGGTCGAGGTTCGCGACGACCTCGTGCGCGTCGCGTACGGAACTCACGTCGAGCCGAGCATCGGGGTGCCCGCCGTACTCGTCACCGCGCCTAGACGACGCGTACTGTTGTGATCAGGGCTCGAGTGAGAGGCCAGCCCAGAGTCCGATGGTCGCGCCGTAGACGCCAGTGACGGGGGCCGCGCTGACGCGCGCCTCGAACGCGAGCGCGGTCGCCTGAACGTCGAGGCCGAAGCGCGCGGAGAAGCCGCGCACGAGCTGGACATCGAAGCCGAGCGCGCCACCGAGCAGGACGACGGGCCCAGCGCCGCTGCCCTCGAGGGTCGTCGCGAGGCGCGCATTTCCGCTCACCCAGCTGGCACCGACGGCCGCGCGTGGTCCAATCGTGAGGAACACGGAGTCGCCTAGTCGAGCGAGGAATGCGAGCGTGACGCCCGCCGCCGCAAGCCCGACATCGATCGTGCCGAGCAGCTGTTCCGACGCCGTCGCTGCGCTGACCTCCGCGTCGATCACGACGAGCCATGGACGCGGCGCGACGAGATCGACGGACAGCCGGCCACCGGTCAGCGCGACGGCGGCGGTCGGAAAGCTGCGCACGAGAAAGCTGGCGGAGATGCTCGTCGCAAGCGCCCGCGCCGGCACCGTGCGCGGTGACGGTCGCGTCGGCTCGGCGGGCATTTGCGCGACGGGCGCTTGCACGACGGACGGCGCGCCGAGCCCGCGAATGCGCACGCGCATGGCCACGGCGTCGAGCGTCGCCCGCGGGACGTCGGGCCGCGCCTCCGCGATGGCCAGCTCGGCCCAGCTTGCGCGGAGCAGCTCGCTGGTGGCGATCGCGAGCGCGCGGAGCCTCGTCTCACGCGGCGTCTCGTCGAGCTCGAGCGTGCGCTCCACGCGCTTGTGCGTGACGAAGTCGTCGATGCGCACGGCGAACGTCGCGCCGTCGAGCGCGCATGGTGTGAATCCGATGCGGATCACGGCGAGGGTTGGACCTGTGAGCGCGGGGTCGTCTTCGCTGACGAGGCGCGTCTCACGGACGCCGTCGCCGCTGAGCTCGACCCGCAGCTGCTGAACGAAGAGCGCGCTATCGAGAGGCGATTCGCTGCACTCGGCGACCAGCACGAGCACGAGGTCGGGCGGCGGATCCTGCGCACGGGCGCTGCGCGCGACGAGACTCGTGAGCGCAACGACGACGGCAGCGAAAAAGGCGCGTAGGCACAGCAGTGTTCGCGCTCGGCGACGGCGGTGCGGCGTGGCTCGAAACGCGCGCGGCGTGGCTCGGAACGCGCTCACTCTGCGCGTCCCCGGAGCGCTCGCATCGCGTCGGCCTGCGCTCCGGCGGGATATTCGTCGAGGTAGCGGGCCGCAATACGCGCAGCGTCTTCGGCGTGCGCTGCGGCCTGATGCGCGGAGGCGAGCCGCGCGAGCGCGCCCGCTCGTAGCGCCGCCGGAAGGCCGAGCGTCAACGCGCGATCAAAGGCGCGCGCCGCGCGTTCGGGATGGCCCAGCTGGTCCGCTTCGACGCGCCCAAGCGTGAACGCTGCAAGCGCCGCATTCGGATCGCTCGGATGCTCGGCGATGAGCCGCTCGAGCGGCGCAACCGCCTCGCTCGGATGCCCGGAGAGCCGCGCGACGTCAGCGAGCGCGAGCAGCGCTGCGACGTCTGCGCGCGGCGCCTCACGCACGATCCCTTGCGCGCCCAGCTCCGCGTAGGCCCGGTCCCAGGCGCCGCTCTCCGCGAGCGTGCGCCACGCGGTCGACGACGGCGGACGACGCGGTTGCAACGCTGCCACCTCGCTCTCCTCCGCGCGAAGCGGCGCCGCGCCGACCTCGATCGGCGGGCGCTGCACGGCGCGCGACGCGCTCGGCAGATCCATCGCTGCGCTCGGCGGAGAAGCGGCGCGCTCGGCGACGAGGACGAGCTCCTCACCCGCGGCGAGTCGACGTGCGCGGTCGGGCACGCGCTCGCCACGCACGAGCACGGCGCCGTGCTCCACCGATACGCGCATCCGACCTACCGCGCGCTCGCCGGGAGTCTGCTCGATCGTGAAGCGCGTGCCGACGACGCTGACGCTGGCGAGAGCGCACTCGACCGTCCATCGTCGCGGCCCACCGGGCGTCACGTCGAACGTCGCCGTCCCGCGCAACAGCAGCACGAGCTCGGTCGGATCGTTGACGAGCGCTTCCACCGATGCGTGAGGCGCGAGCGCGATGCGCGAGCCGTCCTCGAAGATGCGCTCCGAGCGCGCGTCACCCGCCGCGAGCGTGCGGAGCGTCATGCCATCGGCGAGGTGCAGCGGCCCGCCCTGACGCGAGCGCAGCGTGCCGACCAGCAGCGCGACCGCGACAAGCGCCGCGAGGCCACCGCCGAGCGCGAGGGCCACGCGGACACGAGAGGGCACGCGCGGCATGTCACGAACACCGCGGACCATCGCGTCGAGCCTCGTATTGTCGAAGGGCTCGCGCAGGACGCCGCGAACCGGGATGGGCAGGCGCTTCGACATCACGCGTCTCCTTCTGGGTCGAGTTCGACGTGCTTGCGCACGAGCGCGTCCGCCGCCGCGATGCGACGTTTCGCCGTCGCGAGCGAGCAGCCGCAGGCGGACGCGACCTCGTCGAGGCGCATGCCTTCGACGTGGCGCAGGGACCACGCGACGCGCTCGGCGGCAGAGAGCTTTGTCAGCGCGCGATCGAGGAGCGCGAGCTCGACGCGCTGTTCGGGCGAGGCCTCTGCGGACGCAAGCTCGGCGAGCCCTGACGCGTCACCGGGCGCCAAGCCGAGGAAGCGCAGCAGCTTCTGCAGCCGAAATCGGCGGTGCACTTTGCGAACCGCGATCTGCAGCAGCCAAGCGCGCAGCGCCGACGCGTCGCGCAGATCGGCGAGCTCGGCGAGCGCTGCCGTGAACGTCTCTTGCACGAGGTCTTGTGCTTCGTCGAGATCGCCGACCAGCCGCGCGACGGTCCCAGCGACCGCCGCGGCGTGACGGCGAACGATCGCGTCTTTTGCCCATCGGTCACCCGCTCGCGCGCGCGCGACGAGCGTCGCATCGGTCACGTCTGCGGCTTCGGGCAGAGCGACGATCGTCGCGGAGTGCGGCTTCTTGTTGGCGGGTTTCACGGCTGGCTGGTCTCTCGGCGCTCGCGCATCAACGTCGCGGGTCGTCGATCACGCCGGTCAACGTGGTCGACGCGTAGTCCTCAAAGACCTGCAGCGTGATCTCCAGCGAGAACGCGCGCCCGTCGAGGTCGAGCTCCGCCAGCGTCTCGTCGAGCGGTACCAACATCCACACCGGCTGATCCGCGCTGTCGTGATAGAGGCCGCCGAGACTGACCGTCACAGGCGCCACCCCTGCGATCGTGAGCACTCCGCGGGCGCAGAAACAGAGGAACGGCGAGCGGCTGGTGGTGAACGCAAACGGAAGTACGAGCGCACCGGAAGCGCTGCGCGCGAGCGTTGCGGTGACGGCTCCCGCACCCGCGGCGACGTACGCGCCGGGCAGTCCGGTGCCAAGCCCGTACGACCAGGGGATCTCGGTCGTTGGGGCGGCACAGGGAGCCGCACAGGTTCCCGCGGGCGTCACCATCGGTAGCTCCGCAGCGTACGCGCTGAAAGCGCACAGCGGCTGGATCCCTGGCAGGCACGTACCGCCTACATGCGGCCCGCCGCTGTCTTGGAACGCGAAGCGATAGTTGGTGAAGTCGTACGATGCACCGCCAACGCTCACGCGCGCAGTGTCGCCAGGGGCGATCGGTGTCGCGACGCCGGCGAGCGCGAGCGCAACGTTGGTTCGGCCCACGTAGCACCAAGAGCCACCGCTCGGGACGGGCGCCGGTTCGCGGCAGAACGGCACGCCGAGTGCACCGACGAACGGTGCGAACAGGGCCGGCAACGGGTCTACGCCGCCTACCCCGATGTCACAGCCAGTGCCGGCGGCTGCGAGCAGCGATCCGTCGGAGCGAGAGAGGCGAACTGTCCGAGTGTCCCACACCGCTGGAGGGTACGGGCTCTCGGTGCGCGCGACGGACACGATCAGCGCCGCTCCGATAGACAGCACAGGAAAGTCCGCCACCGCCCGCGCGAAGTCGAACACCAGCATCCCGAGCGACGGGACTTCGAGCGTGACGCGGGATGGTCGCTCGACGTCGCCTGATTCCACGACACCACGCCAGACGGCCGGTACATCGACGCCACCCATCTCGATGAAAGCGCGTGTTGCCTCGTCCGCGGCTTGCACCGGCTCGAAGACAGGCGGGATGAACGGGATGATCGAGAGATCTGCGGGCGGAACTGCTGGCGAGCCCTGACAGCACGGCAAATCGTCGGGCGCTCCGCACCAACTTATCGCGCCTCCGCCATCCCTCGCAGCAGCATCCGGAGTGGCCGCATCCTGCGCAGCAGCATCTGGCGCGTCGAGGACGGTCACACCGCCTGAGCATCCGTGGGCGGCGGCGATGACCACGATCGCTGCGAGATGGGCGACCGCCGAATCAAGAGGAGTTCGTTTCATATTCTCCTGGACCTTCGCGCGTTCAAATCGGCTCACCGTGACGATAGATCAACAGGATCCCGAGCTCCAGTTCGCGCGAGCGCAGAGCGCCGAAACTCTTGGCACGCTGAGACGCTCGGCGTAGCCTCCCGCGGTGACTCGCTTGCGGCTCCGCTCTCTTGCCACTGTCCTGACCGCGCCGCTGACGTTGGCCGCGATTGCCATCGCGCAGCTCTGGCCGAGTCTAGGGCACGGGCTCGCCGCGCCGATCAGCTGGGATCACGGCGCGCACCTCGGCAAGGCGATGCTCACTGCGGGGATGCTCCCGTCGCTGCGCGGATGGTCTGACCTCGTGGAGAGCGGCGTGCCTCTCAACACCGTTTACTCAGTGGGCGGCCCGCTGTGGGTGCTGCTCTTCCGCCTTCCGACGAGCTGGCTCGACTGGCACCAAACCTACGCGCTCGCGTTCGCCGCGTTCCGCGTACTCGTCGGGCTCGCGCCGTACCGGCTGGCGCGCGCGGCGGGCAGCTCACGTTTGGGCGCGTTCTTCGCGGGCGTGATCGCGCTCGCGGACCACGGCGACCACAGCGAAGGCGGCTGGTTCTACGACGTCACCTACGGCGTCTGGCCGATGTCGTTGGCGATGTGCTTTTTGTTTTTTGGGCTCGGTGATCTGATCGAGGCGCGCGATGCCGACCGCCGCGCGCTGCTTCCCCGCGCGGCGCTCTTTTTCGGCGCCGCGCTCGTGACGCACCAGATGCCGCTCGTGGCGCTCGCCGCGCTGCTGCCGTTGTGGCTCGTCACGCGCTGGCTCGATGGACGTCCGCGACTCGCCCGCGACGCCACGGCTGCGATCGGCACTGCCGCGCTCGGCGCCGCCATCGCGGGCTTCTGGTTGGTCCCGATGCTGCTGCAGAGCGCTTGGCTCTCCGAGCATGGGCAGCTCTACCGGAGCTTCAGTGAGCTCGGCCGCGGCGCCGCGGGGGGTGAGATGGTTCTTCGCGCCGGCCCGTGGACGACGGTGCTCGTCGCCATCGCCGTGCTCCGCGCGTTGTTCGTGAGCGGGACGCGACGCTTCCTCGGACTCGCGGTCGTCCTGATGATCCTCATCTCCGCGCGGACCTGGCTGCTCGAGCTCGACGCCGTGCGATTCATTCCGGCGCTCGGCAAGCTGATGTTTCCGCGCTTCCTGATGATCGCCAAGCCGATGGAGTTCGTGCTGACCGGAATGATGGTCGGCGAGCTTGCGGAGCCAGTCTTGGACGCGATGAAGCGCGCGCTGAAGACGCCGCGCGGCATCGCAGGCGTGGCCATCGCGTCGCTCCTGATCGCGCCGTTCGCTCGCGGGATCGTGCAGGAGATCGCGGCGCGCGTCGTCGTTCGCGATCTCGATACGACGGACTCGGTGCCGCTGTGGAGCGAGTTCCGCGACTACGCCGCGTGGCAGCGGGCCCAGCCCGAGAACGACGGGTTCTATCGGGTCGCCTACTACAATGTCGAGTCGCACCTCTTCCAAGGCGCCCCCGCGTACACGGGGCGCCCGGCACACAAGATTGGAATGCTCATCGCCGAGACCTTCGGCAACACGACTGACTCCGGCGATCCGGAAGTGCTCCGCGCGATGAACGTGCGCTACGTCGTGAGCGTCGGCTCGCCCCCTGGCGGGCTGGGCGCCCACGTCACGCCGGTGCGAACGTTCGGACGGATCCGCGTGAGCGAGCTGCGTGGTTGGAACCGCGAGCTGGCGTTTGATCCCAGCGACGCGTCACATCGCGCTCGCGTCGTCGCACAGGAGTCCTCACGAGTCGTCGTCGACGCCGCGGGTGCGCGGCGCATCGTCGTGCGCCGCGCCGCAGGTCCAGGCTGGCGCGCCGAAGTGGACGGGCGCCATGTGCCCGTGGGCGAGTGGGATGTGCCTGGGACTGCACACCTGCGCTACCTCGCGGTCGACGTCCCGAGTGGTGGACGCCGCGTGACGCTCCGTCGTGAAGAGTGGCAGTGGTTCGACATCGCGGGGACGCTGCTCACCTGGCTGGGCTTGCTGGCGGCGCTTGTGCTGCGGTGGCCATCGCTGGTACCAGCGGCGGCGCGGATGCGACTGGCACCATTGCGCGATCGCGCTCGCGCGATTTCACGGGGCAACGTCGCCGTCGCAGCCGCCGTCATCGTGGTCTTGCTGTGCATAGGAGTTGGGGTGCGGAGCGCAGGCACGTATGAATTCGCCGCGCACCTCGATCAGGCACGCTATGGCATCGAGACCAGCGCAGGCAGCGTCGTTGCGTGCGACCAGCTACGTGAAGACGGCGAGCCCGGCGTCGCTTGCGCGGTGGCGCCGTGGCTGTGGCTCGGCACCACGACGCAGGCAGTCGATGGACGTCTGCGCTCGTGCATCTGGGCACACCCACCACCGCAGGGCCAGCTCGGACGCATCACGTTTCCCAGCGTTCGACTCGGCACGAAGCTGGTCGTCGGCGGCGGCGTAGGAGACGACGCACAAGGCGGCGAGGGGCCACCGGTCGTGCTGAGCGTTCGCATTGATGGCCGCCCGATTGGCACGCTGGAGGCGCCTTGGCGCTCAAGATGGATCGAGCGCGAGTTCCGCACGCCGAGCGGCACTCACAGCGTCGACTTCGAGGTGCGCGCCGAGCAAGACGCACGGCGGTTCTTTTGTTTTGAGGCGGTGTCGCGGTGAGTCGGTCTAAAACGTCCCACCAGCGCCCGAGGGCTCACCTCGGCGCTATGAGCTGACCTAGGCGCCCGTGCACAGGGCGGCGTTGGCGTGTACGTTCGCGCCCCGAGCCGCGGTACGAACAAAGTGAGCGAACAGCCCACAGTCCACACGACACGCGCGCCGCCCATCGCCGAACAGCTGCTCGTCGGCGCAACGACTGCGCTGATCGCGGCGCTCGCCGATACCATCGTCTGCGCGGCGCGCGCTGGGATCAGCCGTGTGCCGCCGCTCGCGTTCGTGCGCGCAGGCGCGAGCCTCATCGCGATGTATCTGCCGCTCGGCCTCGTCGCCGGCATCGCGCTCGGGGTGACGCTCGCGCTGCTGCGCGCGACGCCGTGGCTCGATCCGCTGCGCTTGCGCCTCGGTGCTCCGTCGCGTTTTTCGCGGCGTGATCCGGAGGCGTTCGCCACGGGCGTCGCTGCGCTCGGCGCGCTCGGCACGATGGTGCTCGGCACGCAGCGCGCCGCGCTGCACTTTGCGACGCGCTATCACGATCCGGTGCTCGCGGCGTGGGCGCTCGCGGGCGTCGTCGTCGCGCTCGCGCTGCTCGCGCTGCTGGTGCTGGTGCTGGTGCGCCGCGTTTTGCGGCCGCTCGCGTCGCTGCTCGGACGCGTCGCGTCGATGCTGACGGTGCTGGCGATCTGGATCGGCGCGGCCATCGGCGCGGTGCTGTTCGTCTTCGTCCGCTCGCGACGCTTGTTCGAGGTGCTCGATGTCGTCGCGGTGGTGTGGGTTCCCGCTGCGGTCGTCGTGTACTTCCTCGTCGCGGCAGTGGTGCGTCGCGGAATCCGCGCGACGCGTCCCAGCCGCGTGCGCGGGCTCGCGGCGCTGCTCGTCGCGGCGTCGGCGCTCGGACTCGCGTTCGTCGCTGTGACGTACGGCGGCAGCCAGCGTGTGCGCGCGGTCGTCGAGGGGCGCGCGGTGCTCGGCCAGCGGCTGGTGCGCTTCTATCTCGATGCGAGCGATCGCGATGGCGACGGGCACTCGTTCGCGTTCGGCGGCGGCGACTGCAACGACCGCAACGCGCGCGTGTATCCCGGTGCATACGACCGAAAAGGCGACGGCGTCGATCAGGACTGCTGGGGCGGCGATGGCTCGCCACAAGATCTCGCGGCGCTCGGCACTGGGCACTACGGCAACGCGCGCACGGTGCCGCCACTGCCGAACGTGCTGCTGATCACCATCGACGCGCTGCGTCCCGATCATCTCGGCGCCTATGGCTACGGCCGCGCGACCTCGCCGAACCTCGACGCGTTCGCGCGTACCGCGGTGCGCTTCGACTACGCGCTGGCGCAGTCGTCGCGCTCGATTCGATCCATCCCCGCGTTCATGACCGGGTTTGCGCCGTCGCAGATCGCGTACGGCGACGAATATCTCTATCCGTCGTTGTTGCCGGAGAACGAGACGGTCGCCGAGGCGCTCAGCACTGCGGGCTGGGCGACCGCGGTCACGATGGGCACCGACTACTTCGATCGCACTGGCGGCTTTTTCCAAGGATTCGCCGACATCAACCAGATCCCGATCTACAAGGCGCCGCGCGGGCGCCCGATGGACGACGCGATCCCGCAGATGCGCCGCATGGCGAACGGACAGCGCCCGTGGTTTCTGTGGGTGCATCTGTTCAACGTGCACGAGGAGTATCTCTGGGATCGGCAGCCGTCGCGCTTCGGCCCGACGCCGCTCGACGCCTACGACACCGAGATCGTGCTCGCCGATCGCGAGGTGAAACGGATGCTCGAAGAGCTCACGCGCCTCGGCCTCGACGGCAAGACGGTGGTCGCGATCGCCTCCGATCACGGCGAGGCGTTCGGCGAGCACAACAACCGCGGGCACTCGTTCACGCTCTACGACGAAGAGCTGCGCTCGGTGCTGATGATCCGCGCGCCGGGCCTCGCGCCGGGCGTGGTGCGCGAGCCAGTGCCGATGATGGATCTCGCGCCGACGCTGCTCGATCTCGCGCGTGTGCCGGTACCGCGGCCGATGCCGGCACGCAGCCTGGTGCCGCGCATGATGGGTCGCGCACAGGGCCGCGTAGACCGACCGATCTACAGCGAGCTGATGCCCGATGGGCTCTACCCGTTCGACCTGAAGAGCGTGCGCCGCGGGCCGCACAAGCTGCTCTGGTGGGTGCGCGATGGGCGCACCGAGCTCTACGACGTCGTGCGCGATCCGCGGGAGCAGGACGACCTCTCGGACACCGATCCGCGCACGCGCGACGAGCTGCTCGGCTTGCTGCGCGCGTGGGTCGCCGAGACGAACCGGCCGTCGAATCGCGACGAGGATATGGTCTCGCGCGCGCTGTTGGCGCGGCCGCCCGGGCGCATGACCAAGCGCATCAACGCGACCTTCGACGACAGCATCACGCTGCTCGGCGTCGACCTGCCGCGCACCGACTTCGCGCCGAACGATCGCATCCCGGTGACGCTCTACTGGCGCGCCGACACCGAGCCCGAGGCGTCGTATTTCTTCGAGCTGACGTTCGAAGGGCCGCCGGGCTTCGGCGTGCCGCCGCACTTTCACGCGGCGCACGTGCCGGTCAACGGACGCTTCCCGACGGATCGCTGGCGCGAGGGCGACATCGTGCGCGACGAGAGCGAGATCGTCGTGCCGCACAACATCGGACATCCAGTGCACCTGCGCATGCGGCTCGTCGTCAAGGACGGCAATGCGCCGATGACGTACACGAGCGACGCCGGCGACGGGATCACGCTGCCGCTCGCGGAGATCGACATCCGCTGACGTGCGCGGTCCGCGCGCTCATCGAGCGTGCGTTGCGCATCGGCCGTGCTCTGGCGCCGAGCGTGCGTTATCCTCGCGCGCATCATGAGCTCTTCGATTGCCGAGTTCTTCACGCTGCGGGGGGTCGCCGCGGAGATCGCGCAGGAGCCGGCCGCACGCCGGGCCGAGCGAACCGCCGTCGTCACGCGCGCGCGGCAAAAGCGCGAGGCGGCCGAGGCGCTGTGGTCCGTGTCGCAGCCGGTCGAAGCGTTGCGCTTGCTGATCGAGTCGCTGCGCTTGTTCCGCGAGGCCGCGCTCGATGGCGTCCCGAGCGCCGCTGCGACCACCGTCGCCGAGCCCGCCGCAGTGACGGCATCGACCGACGCTGCCGCCGACGCCGACGCTGCCGCTGCCGCTGCCGCCGACGCTGCCGCCGACGCTGCCGCCGACGCTGCCGC
>Ga0163144_10018624_pt1 | contig 14021 bp, 16 predicted proteins | sample OliLak19BULKMAT1_FD_123175 | JGI IMG/M metagenome (GOLD analysis project Ga0163144, IMG submission 123175) | Freshwater microbial mat bacterial communities from Lake Vanda, McMurdo Dry Valleys, Antarctica - Oligotrophic Lake LV.19.BULKMAT1 | ecosystem: Environmental > Aquatic > Freshwater >... | reverse complement strand
TGGGTCACCGGTCAGCTCAGCCTTGCGCTTGGCCGCCCGCTCAACCGAAGTTGATGTGTGTAGTGGGTCTTTACCACTGCTGTATTTGGTTTTAAGAAAGTCGCCGCCTTGTTCCATAAGGGTATTATAGCAGAAACCCCACCTTTTCCGCCATCCAGAATCTAGGTTGTGTAGCTATTTAAAAGGGCAGTTCTCATCCATTGGTCAAGCTGTTTTTCTGTAATAAAATCTACTTGAGAAATGGTTCGAGTTTTTCTACTACCTGGCTCGGGGTAAGATCTGTTTTGACAATATAATCACGAGCGCCCAACTCTTTGGCTTCTGCGATAGTCTGCTGATCCATAACGTTTGTTAAAACAATAACCGGCAACCCAGGTACAACACCTTGTTTTTTTAGTTCTCTTAGTACTTCAGCCTATTTATGTGACCGTTGTTTATTATAAGGTTAATTCATATCTAAAATGTACACCAAGTTATACAAAAAACATATAACATTGACATCAATAAATTATAATGCTAAAATATGGCCATCCACTCCGAACATTGTTTCCACAGGGAGGCACCTCAAAAATGAAAAAGTGCATTTTACTAGTTCTAAGCTTAGTTATTACAGGATGCAGTACATCTGCCATAGAGCTGTCTACAACAAGCAATAGTACAGACAACCAAGAGAGTTCAGCACCAGTTAGCCCAATTTTCCAAGAAATTCCTTTTAGAAATGAGCCGGTATCAGGAAGCTTGAGGTACAGCGATCTATATGTTGGTATGATCGTATGTGTCAAACAAGATGAAGGAGTCAACACCGATAGCCATCAAGCAAGTATTGAATCCTTACCTGAGAGCACACCGCCAGAAATTGTATATCTGTCAGACAGCCTTGGCAGTCATCCAATTACTACACAAGGCTATGGTCTAGAAGATATTGATGGCAAATGGGCAAACGCCTGGTTAACTGCTGGTAATTGCTAGCAAATCAAGTTATTCAACTAACTGCCCTACACTAATATGTAGGGCATTTTATATTTATAAATAATAGCTGTAGACTACACGCATTTTTTAGATGGATACCAGCGGCCAAGAATTATTCTAGCATTTTCATTACCAGTAGATTTTACACCAAAATATGCATTCCACGAATTAACCGCTTCTTGAGTGAGTGGTGAGAAATAGCAACCACCAATTTGACCATTCTTACGATAGGTCTTATAGGCAAAGCCGCCTTCTCGAACCAAATGAACATCTCTATAGCCGTTATCATAGTAGAAATACTGATCTATCTGAGCCTCAGAACTTCCGGCTCCAGCATAACTGAACCTGAGAATTACAATACCAAGTATTGCTACTACACCCACAAGAATCAACGCCATCCACCATTTGAACTTAAACTTAGTCAATTGAGATCTACTACTAACTCGAGATTTTGATTTTGACTTAGCTGCCATTTATGTTTTTCCTTTACATTATTGTTATGCTTATAATACAAAAAAATAGCTATCTGGTCAAGCTATTTTAATATAATCAATCTATTTTAAGAATGGTTCAAGTTTTTCGACAACTTGACTTGGGGTAAGATCTGTTTTGACAATATAGTCACGGGCACCCAGCTCTTTGGCTTCTGCGATAGTCTGCTGATCCATAACGTTTGTTAAAACAATAACCGGCAACCCAGGTACAACACCTTGTTTTTTTAGTTCTCTTAATACTTCAAGGCCACCAACATTTGGCATCATTAGATCAAGTAAAATAATATCAGGCTTGTGCTCAGCAATCTTATCTAGTGCCATTTTGCCATCAATAGCTTCTACAACAGCTAGGTCAGCCTTGGCTAACTTTAGCTGATACATATTGCGGATAAAATCATTATCCTCTACAAGTAATACTACTTTGCTCATATACCTAGTATACTGCTTTTGCCATAGTGATTACAAGAGAAAATACACTTACTATTTAACCTAAAGCTGTTCTAATAAGATTATTTCAGTAATGAATAGACTTTTTGGGTATCAATACTACTGGTATCAATCTTAATATGAACACCGGGAGTATATTGAAAGCTTGAAGTCTGGGTGAGAAAATGTCGCAACAGACCATTAAGAGCAGGTATACGCTTAGTAAAATCATCTGTGTCAATCTTAATTAAACCCACCCATACATCAGCATGCTTACTGCCGTCTGACACATCAACACCAGTAACTGTAATGATGCTGTCACCACAAATTTCTCTTTGGGCAAAAAACTGACTACTACTCGCTTGAATAATTGCAGCGATTTTTTGATTCTTGATGTTCATACTATTCTAGCTCGTTTAAAGCTTTCGTGGCTTTGAATGACTTGAGAAGAATACTATTTCTGTACCAACTTCAATAGGCGCTGAAGTTTCGATACTCAAGCCACACTCTTCACCTTCAACAACTTCTTTAGATACCTCTTTGTTCTTCTGTAGGCTTACTAGCTTACCAAGACCAATTTCTTTTTTGGCTGCTACAATCTTTACTGCAAGGTCTGGTGTAATTTTACCCGACATTACTTTACCTCCACAAATAACAAGATTTTTAGAGTTTTTGAAAACTCCAAGAATTTTTAGCTTGGCATGTTCTGTTTCGATAATTTCTGGTTCGAGTAATGTGCTAAGCCAGTCACGCACATCATCAAGAAGTTCATAAATAATCTTATATAATTTAAACTCAACTGTACTGCGCTTAGCTAACTGATTAACAGGCCCAGAAATACCAATATTAAAACCCAAAATAAGTGCATTACCGGCATTTGCAGTATTCACGTCACTTTCAGATATATCCCCCACGCCAGAGCTGATAATTTTTACCCGTACTTCGTCATTACCAATAGCCTGGAGAGAACTTGTTAGGGATTCGAGCGAACCCTGCGCATCGGCCTTTACTAATATAGCTAGCTCTTTTACTTTACCATCAATAACCGCACGAGAAATATCAGAAGAATTCATGCTTTTTGTAGCGGTTAGGCTTTTAAAGCTGGCTTTGCGTGACTGAGTGTTCATCCAGTCTTTGGCAACTTTCTCATTTGTAACTTCTTCAAACCAATCACCAAAGGCCGGCAAGTCTTTAAGCCCACTGACAACAACTGGCATAGCCGGTGTAGCTTTTTTAATTGCCTTGCCAGTAAAATCTTCGAGGTTACGAATTTTACCATAGCTTTTACCAACCACTATCCAATCACCAATACGTAGTTCGCCGTTTTGCAGTAACAAAGTGACAACTGGCCCGCGACCTGTATCTAAATGAGATTCAATCACGACACCATTACCGAGCCCCGTATATACTGCCGTAGGGTCATGTATATCTGCAACAAGCAAAACCACATCAATAAGCTTATCAAGCCCTTCATTGTTTTTAGCTGAAACCTCTACACAGGGTACATCTCCACCCCAGTCATCGGCAAGTACTCCTACTTCAGAGAGCTCTTGTTTTACTCTACTAACATCGGCACCCGGCTTATCAATCTTGTTAATTGCCACAACAAGTGATACGCCAGCTTCTTTAGCATGCTCTATAGCTTCTTTCGTCTGAGGCTTTACGCCATCATCGGCTGCAACAACAATAATTGCTACATCACAAGTCTTTGCGCCATGTGCTCGCAAGGCAGCAAAAGCTTCATGGCCTGGTGTATCAAGAAAAGTAACCACACGGTCATTTTTGGTAATTTGGTATGCCCCAATATGCTGAGTGATACCACCGGCTTCACCACTTGCTACATCGGTTTTTCTGAGAGCATCGAGCAAAGAAGTTTTACCATGATCAACGTGCCCCATAACAGCAATGATTGGAGGGCGGGGCTGCTTTGTATCGTTTTCGGTAGTGATTGCATGACTTGGGCGTTCTTCTGGTACTTCTGCCTCTTGAGTAATTTCAAAGCCCAGCTCACTGGCAATAATCTCGGCGGTATCAAAGTCAATCTGCTCATTAACAGTCGCCATAACACCGTTCTTCATAAGTTCACCCACTACTTGAGCAACACCAAGACCAAGACGTGCTGCAAAATCAGAAACGGTAATAACTGCGGGTATGGCGATGGTTTTTTCTTCTGTACTCATGGCTTTTCCTTTCTTAGTTTACTACCTTTTTGCTTGCGAGTTTCGAATTTATTAAGACACTCATCAGAACAAATATACTGACCTCTACCTGGTTGTTTTTGGGCTGTATCAAATATAGGCTTACCGTCTACAATGCTAAATCTTTTAAGCTTAGTGGGTTCAAGCTTTTTGTGACAACTCACACACATTCTCATAGATTGCTGTGTGGCCTTCACAACAACTCTTACTCCTTAGCTTTTTTTGATGACTTTTTGTCGTCTTTGACTGTTTTTTCTGCTGTAGAATCTTTACTGGCTTCTTTAACCGGTTTATCTGCTTTTGGCTTTAAGCTCAGTGAAAGTTTGTGCTGATTCTTATCTATACCTATAATACGGAACTTCTTCTTTTCGCCAACACTCACAAGCGTATTTGGGTCACTAACGTGCTTGTCGCTTAATTCTGATATATGCACCAGTGCTTCAATAATAGGAGATACCTGTACAAATGCCCCAAAAGGAGTAATGCGAGTTACTGTACCTTCTACTTCATCACCTTCTGTGTAATTTGCAATTTCTTCTGTCCATGGGTCAGCTGACAATTGCTTGATAGATAGTGAAAGTTTGTCTTGATCAATCGCAATAATAATCGCTTCAATCTCTTGGCCAACTTTTACATACTTACTTGGGTTATCTACTCTGTCCCAGGCAATTTCAGAAATATGAATTAAACCTTCTACGCCATCAACATTAAGAAACACACCAAAGTCTACGACGCCAGTTGCAATTCCTTTTACCTTCTCACCAACTTTGAGATTAGAGATCTTGCCTTCAGTAAATTCTCGTTGAGCTTCTTTTTCTGACACAATCAATTTATTTTGTGAGCGATCTAGATCTAGAATGCGCACCATTAGTGTACGCCCAATCAACTGATTAAGTCGCTGTAATATTTCGTCTTTGTCTGCACCAGTTACGCGCGGGTAGTTTTCTGATGATAACTGACTCACAGGTAAGAAGCCACGGACACCTTCTACTTCAATAAGTAGGCCGCCTTTATTAGCATCAAAAGGCACAATGCCAAAACTTTCTTTGGTTTTGGCTCGCTCTTCTAGAACCTCCCAGCCCTTCTCGCGTGAAAACTTGCGCAGGCTCAAAATAGCATAGCCTTCAGGTGATTCGGTTTCGAGTACAGATGCACTCATGCTATCGCCTTCTTTTAGCTCTTTTGCAACTTGTTCTAACTCACGACCAACAACAAGACCAGTACCTTGCATACCAAGATCAAGCCACACTTCATGCTTGTCATGGCTAATAATTATCCCCTCTACCGTGTCGTTTTTCTGTAACGGTGTAATTTCTGCTGACGCTAACAGCTCAGCCATATCTGGTTGATTTGCACTCATATTAAATTTTTCTCCTTAAAATATAGATTTACTCTTGAGAGAAGATATGTAAGAAAACTATTAAGAGATCTTTTAAACTTCTTTGAATTTCAAGAGCAATGAAAGTCTTAGTAATGAAGATTCATCTACTAAAAAACCTAACCTATACTATATCTGAAAAAATACTATTTGTAAATATGCTTATGGGTGAAAAATACTGATACTAACGGAGTTGTGATTTTGAGACAATAAGGTCGCGCTTTTTCAGTACAATATATGCAAGAACTGAGAGAATTGTCATTGGTATGACTGCATCACCTGCGCCTGTAGTTGGCATATTTGCTTTAGCTGGAGGTGAAGTAACAACAGGCGCTGGCTTAGATGCGGGGCTTGGAGCTGGAGTAGGAGTCGTTGTAGGAGATTTTCCTGATTGACCAGGCTGACTAGACTGATTTGGCTTATCTTGGCCTGTGGTATCGAGTGTCTTTACACTTGTTTGATTAGAATTATTGGTTGATTTTTGCTTATTTTGATTAGAGCGTTGAATATTACCATACACAAAAGTAGCCAGAACAATCAATATAATCGCAAAAACTGCAATTATTACTTTTAAAAGCGTTTCGTTTCTCATAATATTCCCCCGTTAAGTTAGCTATATTCTATATATACTGTGTTGTATTTGCAAGCATAGGGTACATATAAGCAGATTACCCCTAGCCTATAGACGCTAGCCAGATTATAATAAGCTTATGATTATCGCAATAGACATTGGCGGAACCAAGATACGCATAGCCTACTCTCAAGTAGGTGATAGAATTGAAGACTCACTAGAGTTTTCTACACCCACCAGTCAAAGAATTGTAGTAAAAAAGCTCATTGATAGTATTCATCAGCTTGTAGGTACAAGCCCAATTGACGCCATCGGTATTGCCTCGCCTGGCTCAATCAATAAACGTAAAGGCATAATTGTAGCACCCCGCAATGTTAGCTGGCACAATCTTAAAATCGTTAAACCTTTGCAAGATTTTTTTAAGTGTCCGGTTGTGCTTGAGCACGACGCCACCGCCGGAGGCATTGCCGAAGCTCGCACTGGTGCTGGCAAGGCCTACAAGGTTGTGTTATATGTAACAATTTCGACTGGCATTGGTACAAGTATATTGGTAGCCGGTGAGCCACTTCCTACCGTCCATAACTCTGAAGGGGGTTGGCAGATTATTGATCATACCTCACAAGAGCGCTTTGCAGAAATATGTAGTGGTAGGGCTATTCAGAGTCGCTACGGATCTATTGCTGCTGACATACATAGTCACACTACCTGGAAGCTTATCGCGTCTGAAATGGCCGTTGGGCTATACAATTATATTACCATTATACAGCCCGATGTTGTCGTGCTAGGCGGTGGTGTTTCGGTTCACTTTAAGCGCTTTATTAAACCATTACAAAAAGAACTCGCAAAGTTTGACCCTATCTACCCTATTCCACCCATCAAGCAGGCTCGTTATGTAGAAACTGCTCCAGCTGTAGGTGTAATGATGTTGGCTGCTGAGCAACTAAAATAAATTCTTCACTTTTTATTGTCTGCCTTGCATACTTACCCACATTATCTTTGCTATACTAGTAAGTAATTCATGGGGGTGAGTTTTGGAAATAATTGCGTCTTTTAATCAATACCGTTTTTTACCAGCTGGCTTTTTTAGTTACGATGCTGCCGATGAGATTATTAACTATGACCCGTTACGGCTAAATCATACAACAGGCAAAATCTCACTCCTCCACGAGATAAGTCATTGTGAGCTAGGGCACTTTCACTACCAACATGATCTTGAACTTCTGATGATGGAAACCGAAGCTTGGCACTATACAAGAAAGCTCGCTCTAAAGCACGGGATAGATTTAGATGAAGACTACATTGAAGAATGTATTCTTAGCTACAATACGTGGGTTGAAAAACGTGCCTGTTGCCCGCGCTGTAATAACTTTTGCATAGAAAGCGACAACAAATATCACTGCTTTATTTGCAACGCCGCATGGCGAGTTAGCCCTGAGCCACAGCTACAAATTAGACGACGACAAATAGCTGGATAGGTGGTTTTTTTATAAAAGTGCTTACATGCCCTTATAGGTCGATGATTTCATACAGGTATTTCCAGCAAGAGTAGAGTGGCCATTCACACAGAGATTATCATTAAGATATGATGAATTACCACGGTCCCACTGCGTTCCCGCGCGACCGAAACGAATAATTACTATCCCAAGAATCGCAACAAGACCAACTAGAATTAACGCCATCCACCATTAAAACTTGAATTATGTTAACTGAGAGTTATTACTGACACGAGATTTTACTTTTGATTTTATTGCCATAATTTCCTTTCAGGCATTTAATAGTTATGCTTAATTTACATTATATCGCAGATATTTGTCAAATTAACATGCTAAAAACCCTCTTGAATAGAGGGTTTTTAGTTACTAAACCTTAAAATAACTTAGTTTTTTACTTTTTTACTCCACCGACCGTGCCAGTTGTGAAGCACTGTCTAAACTGCGCGTAGCCAGTAGGAGGGCATTCATAATTAAAACCAGTATTCCCAAAGCCTTGTGTAAATGTAAAGCGATTACCTTCATTTTGACAGTAAGGTACTCCAGACTCCCATCTACAATTAGCTGAACCGTAATGAGTATAGCCGCTTGCGTTACTGAAACGAACAACTACTAGCCCAATAACAGCTACAATGCCTACTAATACAAGTGCCATCCACCATTTAAATGTGAACTGGGTTATTTGAGAACCAGAAGATACTCTACTCTTTGATTTTGCTTTTGCTTTTGACTTTGACTTTGACTTTGATTTTGATTTTGATTTATTTGTTGCCATTTTTCCTCTTTTATTATTTTAATTATTCTTAAGCTTAATTCTAAATCATTATAGAATAACTTGTCAAGTGACATATATGCTAAAGTTATTTTATATTCAAAAAAACCTCTGAACAGAGGTTTTTTTGGTCTAAGTAGTATTTACTTAGTTTTAGTCTTACGGCTGGCTTTACCACCCTTAGCACCAGCTGTTCGAGCTAGTTCTGGGTTAGCTGCAAAGCCACCGCCACGGCTGATTTTGCCGCCCATGGCACCGATACGTTCGTAAAAGTTTTTACCGTATCGTTTTTTGTTTGTAGAAGCAGCTTGAACGCCACCTGTTTTTGTACCTGACATAGTTTGTTCTTCTCCTTTGAGAGATTTAAGAACAAACCCTTCTTGATATTGCCACACAGGCAATGTCACCAGCACCCACCAAGAGCTTGTTAAACTCTGGTTTTAATAATTAATACTATAACGGTATGTATTCTATCAGCTTATGCTTTAAGTGTCAATAGTTTTTATGTATGATTTTTTTAATAATTACTTTACTACTACTTTACTACAAGAGCAATGCTTGTCATATAAGCCAGTACCGGCGAGATGATAGTAATTGTATCTATTTCACCAAGTGGTTTATCAGTTATACCACATGCAACTATACCTGCTAGATCATTATTTGGTCCATAGTTAGCTTGTACTTTTGTTACTATTTTACCCTTCAAAGAAAAGGTAATAGTGATAGGCTGGGTTTTATTGGTTGAAATTGAACCAACACATATTGAAGCTCGCGTATCCGGAAACATAAACGATTGTGCATTGGCCTTAAATGCAGGGTTCGGTTTTAAAACAAGCGGTGCGGCACTTGTTACTTTACAGCCCTTAAAGTTTTTGTTAGTCTTAAAGCCATTTTGCTGCTCACAGCCTGTATCTGAGATTCCTGGCTGATTTACTAAAACATATTCTGGTGGGTTAGTCAGGTCAATCTTAACTTGCTGGGTGATATCAAAAGGAATGATAGCTACAGGTGGCTTGGCAAAACTCCCTGTTTGCAAAACATTTACAATATACGTAGTCAATTTGTCTGACCCAGTTGCTGAGTAGTGTGTTCCGTCTACTATAAACCCTTGCGTATCTTTTTGATCATCTATCTGGGGGAACTGTAGTAATGTTGGAAATTTATCTTGCCAAAAAAACTTATACTGACTAATAATATTATAGTTGAATTTAATTGCATTAGCATAGATTGCCAGTTGATTGATACTTAGTCGCTTACGGGTGTCATTAAATGCATTAATAAGATCTTGGGTAGTAGTATTTGGATTACCGAGATGAGCAAAGTTCAAGCTATCTTGGCTGATTGATTGTGCATAATTTCCTGGTGCTGCAATATCTGCCCATACATAGCGGGCATCAGGATTAACAGCTCTTAATTTAGTCAGTAGCTCTTGCTGTAATTCTGAAAAAGATTTAGTTTGATCAGTCTCGGGGTTTGTACCAATAAAGAGCACAATTGTTTTGGCATCTTTAACTGGATTGTATGAATTATTATGATTGGCGCAATAAACTTTGATGGACGCTACGATAGAATTGACACATACATTTTTATTATCTGCATCTACAGCATTTAATGCATTTACACCCGGTGTAAACCCAGCCTGGGTAATAGAGCGGCCTGGATTGGCATTTACAAAAGCCGGGCTGTAACCAGCAGTTTCAAGTTTTTCTCGTAAGCCTCCGCTAAGAAGAAAACCCGTACTGAGAGAGTCACCTATCCAATAAATTGGGCCAGTTGGTGCAGGTCCATCAGCTGTACTGGCTTTACTAAAACGCAAAACCACTAGGCCAATAATCGCAATTAAAATAACTAGTAAAAGCGCCATCCACCAGCGAAAATGAAAAGTAGACTGTTGACTTTGATTAATACGAGATTTAGTTTTTGTAGCCATTTTTTTTACTATCTTAGATAACTTTATTATACACAAGAACTATTGTCATGCAAGATTTTTATTGCCATTTCGTATTTATCGATTAGTAAAAAATTGTATAGGAAAACTCAGTGAATACAAAAATCTATCTATTGATGAGTTTTTAAACTGAGCCGTATAATTACTTTGAGCAATTGTATTATCTTTATTAAGAACTGCAATTGCAAGCTTGTAGTTACCATTTGGAAAGCGACTAGTGTCAAAACCAAAAGTATATGGCGACTTCACTAACTCTTCTACAAGTGTATTATTTACAAAAAGCGCCATTACCTTTACCGTGTCAGGGTTTTGAGGAACGAAATTAACCTTAACAAAACCCGATAAAGTTCCCAGATCTTTTACGACTGGTAGTTGCTGGATTGTAGGTGTGCTACTATTATCAATCGCAGCGATATTCTGAGGCTGGGTATCGTTACCGGTGACAACTGATGTACTTTGATCTGTACCTTGGCCACTTGAGGGGGTTTGAGTGTTAGAACTTGACGATGAATTAGTCTTATTGCTAGATGATTTTGTTGCAGGAGAAGGAGTAGGGGCTGGTGTAATTGGTACTGGGTGGTTTTTGATATATATTTTTTCTAAGTCTGAAATCACCATATCATATAACTTAGAATACCCTTCGGGGTTAGTGGCTGCTATACATTCTTGTACACTAAATACGCGATTATACCCATAAGGTGGATACTCAACTGAACACGGTAGGGACCGTTTAATAACAACCCCAGCATCAATCTTCGCAAGCTCTTCTGGTGGCATAACAGATGCATGAGAAAACCGCAAAACAGCGATTCCGATGCCGGCAATTGCCACTACCAGAATAACTGCTATCCACCACCGAAAACGAAATTTTTGTTTAGTCTTCACGCCCGAGGTATGAATAGTGCGAGATTTTGAAGTGCTTGTTATTGCATCTATTTTTTTGCTCTGCATTACTTTTTATTATACCTCTTATGTTTTACAGGTGAAAGGCTTGGCTTGGTTCGCCATAGTGCAATACCTTGTGCTATAGCAATAACCAAACTAACCAGTACAATCCATTCTCCGAGAAGTGTATATAAGGTGCGCTGATTATTCGTTATAATTGTAGCTGTAACGAGCTGCATCTTGTCTTGCCTGCTCTTCACTATCCAATTGCCATTACTGTCTAATACGAAGCTATAGCTACCGTCAGTCGCCTGTACAAAAGGCCGGGCATTAGCTACCGCCATAAATCGGGCCATTTGTTGAGCTTGATTGTGATAGCTCTGAGCATTGGCAAAAATAGACAGTGAGGCTGAATTTGTGAGTATATCTGCTCCACTCTTTACTAAATCACGGTATAGCTCTGGGCTAATAGCACCACTACAAGCTTGCAGACCTAGCTTGATACTATTAACACTAAATGGAGCCGCTGAGGTATCGCCCTTAGATACTTCACGAACCTGTGAGCTTGGGTCAACAATCTTACCTTGACCAATGAGTTTGAAAAGGTAGATATAGGCATAAGGCATCGCCTCACCAATAGGCACCAAAAACTGCTTATTGTGCTGATACATATTCTCACCACCTGGCTTATATATAGTGACTGTATTAAAATTCTTATTGCCGACAGATCGCTGTGTAGAAGTTATAACAGGGGTCATAGTATTTGCAGCTACCTCACTTAAAGCATCAGAGTCTTTTTGTAAATTGCCCTGTTCAAAGATTGCTGAGTATTCAGGTAATACAATAATATCGAGGCTTTTGGCAGGCGCAATACCTTTGAGACTTGCATGATAATCAATACTGCCAATCTTTAAATCTTGATTAGTACCAAGCTGCAATGCCCCCACTCGCACAGGTATGCCATCGGGTTTTTGATAGACAATGTAACCCAAAAAACTTACTACCATTATACTGGCCAAAATAACACCTGGTAATTTATACCGTCTCTGCACAAGCCACCAAACACACAAATTGATCATAATGATCGCAAAGCCTAGGCCGTAAAGCCCCATAAATCGAGCCAAGAACACTAGTGGCGTTACGCTAGCTGCGAAGCCCAAATCACCAAAGTTCCAATGTGGACCAATGGTTGTATTGGGGCCAAGTGATATAACAGAAAATAACCAGCTCCGAACCCACTCAGCTAGTACCCATAGTGCGGGTAAAACAAGAAATATGCGTTTTTGCCAAAATTCTGGTTTGAGATATAGCCAGGTTATTCCAAAAAAAACAAAACCTAATGAAAGAAACCCTGAAAATAATATATTTGTTAGTACTAAGCTACTCATAGAGAGCCAACCCGTCAAGCCCGTCCAGCGGCCTGGTTCTGTCTGTATGAGCCAAAAAGTAACGCCAAGTAAAAATACCCAGCCACTTAGCCATATAAATCCTACCTTTGAGCGCTTAGTTAGGTCTGTTCTATTGAGAACTTCCAGCATATAGATAAAAGGTAGTAAGACTACAAATACCAACCAGCCGAGTTGGTAGCGCCAAAAAGGTATGGTCATAACAAGCCCAACAGCAATACTGAGGCCAAAAATCTTTAAAGAAGAATAGTGATAAGCTCTGTGTATTTTTGGTAAATGAGTATTTTTGGCCATAGCTATAAATTAAACAAAGCGTACCACGGATATGTCACAAGGTTTTTGCCCTGCTGAATTATGCCGGTAGAGTTTTGTACATTTAGAGTTTTACTGGTAGCCGCCACAGGCGCATTTGTACTATCAAAAGCTACTGCCGTAAGCTGATGCTCACCGTTACTAATGCGAGTCGTATTGAGAATAAAATTATACGGTTTTTGAGTAACTGTTTCTATGAGTTTTTGATCTAGATAGTAGGCTACCTGAGTAACAGGCACAGTTGTTTGCTGTGGTGTATAAGCAAACTGCGCATAACCACTAACATCCAACATACTAACAGGCTGAGTTTGGGTTTGTGCAACCACAAAGTTTTGAATATCTGTTTGATTAAGTGGAATACTCACCGGCTCAGTGCCTGCAGCACGACTAAAGCGAATAATGAGTATGCCGAGTACTGCAACCGCTACAACAAGCATCACAGCCTGCCAGGGGTTTATACTAGCTTTTTTTTGAGCAGTAGACGATAATCGCTCTGGTGCAGCGGTATGTTCAGCCTTGGCTTTTTCTGGCTTATGAGATTTACTTGACCGAGAAATTGAGTCTGTCGAAACCTTGGTGGTTTTTTTTGCAGCTCCGTCTTGATGGAATGGTATTGTTGGTAACATAACTACTATCAATAGTATCTTTTTCAGATGTAACAGTCAATTGTAAATTGTCCTTCATAATTCTTCTAATGGACTTGGTATTCTAGACTTTAAACAATTTTGACTTACTATTGATACCAGATTCCGCGACGCGAGATTGTGGTTGTTTTTGTTTGATTACCATATCACCCTTTTTTAATTATTATGGATATTGTATCACAATTTAATATTCTGTTTTAATAACGAGATATTCTTGAAGCAACACATTATTGATATATACTAATGTAATGAATAAAGTCGAATTGGTCTTGATACTCAGCGATGTACGCAGTTGCTACAACGTCGGCTCTATTTTTCGCACTGCCGATGCCAGCGGAGCCAGCGAAATAGTATGCTGTGGCATAACCCCCTACCCTCGGCTAAAAAATGATCCACGGCCCGAAAAAGTCATAGCCAGTAACACTAAGATGATTCACAAAACAGCCCTCGATGCCGAGAATTCTGTAGAATACTCTCACTTTAATTCAGTAATTGAAGTAATTAATCAGTATAAAAAGCTAGATTTTG
>Ga0163144_10018621_pt1 | contig 14022 bp, 13 predicted proteins | sample OliLak19BULKMAT1_FD_123175 | JGI IMG/M metagenome (GOLD analysis project Ga0163144, IMG submission 123175) | Freshwater microbial mat bacterial communities from Lake Vanda, McMurdo Dry Valleys, Antarctica - Oligotrophic Lake LV.19.BULKMAT1 | ecosystem: Environmental > Aquatic > Freshwater >... | reverse complement strand
TATTCAAATTCTCACTTTCTCCTTCGTCACCCTGGCGACGAGCAGCATCCACGCCCAAGAGCCAGCTGCGCCTGCGTTTGATCCCATGGAAGCCGCACTCGCGCAGGCAAGTGCAGCCGCAGCCGCTCCTGCCGAGGCCACACCCGCACCGGCAGATGCGTTCAACGACCTCGCCGCACAAACCAACCCGACGACACCCGCTGCAGAACATGCAACCGAAGCGCCAGGCGTCGCCGCTGCGCCATTCGCACCTCTTGAACAGCAAAAACAAGAAATGCAGAAATCTGACGAGGGCTTCATTATCAAAGATGCCGCGCTCAATGACATCTTTCAGTTTCTCGCAAAATCCGCAGGGCGCCAGTATTTCCACAATACCAAAATCACCGGCCCGGACTTCCTCGTCACCGGACACCTCAATGATGGCAATCCACTCCAGCAAATGGAGGAACTTGCCTTCATGTATGGGCTATCCCTCCACACCAAGGGCAACACCATCTACGCCCTTACCCAAGCTCAACTCAGCCAGCTCCCAAGTGCCGAGTTTCACTATCAACTCCGCTATCTCCGCCCCACCGACGTCGAGCAAATTAAAGAACTCATCAAGCCCATGCTCAGCCCGGGAACCGGCATCGTCAATTTCGAGCCAAAGACCAACACCGTCATCATCATCGACTCCGCCCACCGCATCGAGCAAGCCCGCTCACTTCTACACGGTATTGATAAAGCCAAGGGTCAGATCATCGTTGAAACCAAAATCCTCCGTGTGAACAGCACCGCTGCCGAACGCCAGGGCGTCAACTGGGCAACCTCACTCGGGAAAGACGGTACCAGCTTGTCGATGGTATCAAATCTCAATTCACTGTTCGGCCTCCCCCCCGTCTTGGGCGGTGATGGCGAAGGCGATGGGCTAACTTCTAACCTCGTTCTCAGTCCAGTTCAAATTTCCGGAGTTCTCCGGGCGCTCGCAGAGGGTGCCATCTCCAGCCAAGAGTCAAATCCCGCTCTGATCACCGAAGATAATGAGCAGGCGTCCATCTCGATCATCGACCGGATTCCCATCATCACCACCACCACCACCGCTGCCTCAGGTTCGGCCAACCCAACCGTCACCGAGGAGGTACGCTATAAAATCGACTCGGGAGACCCAACCATTGATTCAGCTCCCGACAAACACCGCGAAGTGGGAATCTCGCTCGTGGTGACTCCCACCCTGCTTCCCGACGGTACCATCCGCATGAAGATCCGCCCCCGCTCGGCGCAGATTGTTGAACAAATCCTCAGCCTTTCCGGGAACAAATACCCCCGCGTGACTGAATCCATGATCGAGTCCATCGCCCGGGTTCCTGATGGATTCTCGCTCGTGATCGGCGGATTCTATGGACAGGCACAGTCCAATGCCAAAACCAAAATCCCTCTCCTTGGAGATATTCCCGCACTCAACTTCTTCTTCAAAAGCAAGGACGCCACCAAGGAGAAAACCAGCCTCGTCTTCATCGTCACTCCCAAGTCCTACAACCCTGCGAATCCAAGTGCCAACTATCGGGCAGGTGCCGGCATGAAAGCACGCATGGACCTCGACTGCGAGCACGGCTGGGTGGACGAGAACAATCCCGGCCCGGCCCACGAACCTAACATGAAACGCAGCATCCGCGGTCTCCAACCGGCCCAAGCACCCTACTACCCGCGTGCTGAAGAACTGGAGCCAGCGCCCACCCCACGCCCAGCCGCCCACAAGCAGCCAAAATTCACCCGCGCAGGAAAGTAATCAGCCCCATGTCCACCGCCGCCCCATTTCTTGAAGCACCTCCGACGGCTGTCCCACAACGCCAAAACCTGTGGGACTTCGCGGAATCTTGCCTACAACTCACCGCAGGCGCTGTGCATGAAGCGCGTGCTGCCACTCCCGCAGAACTTTCCCAAGCCATCACCGCAGCGCGCGAAGAACATGCCCGGGAAATCCCATGCGACCTCTTGGAAGTCCTCGCACGAGTCCAGGGAAACGGAGAAGAACACCTCAGTGCCGCCATCACCCTTCTAGGCAACAAGACTGATGCCACAACCAGCCCTCACGCACCCCTCATCCCCTTCGCGGGCAAACTCATCGCTCCCAGTGCTTTTTATGAATCCTTCGATCAAATTCATAAAATCGCGCGGATTCTACTCACCCCGATCATCTTCGCCGAAGACACGGATGCCATCGGAGTCGCTTCGGTCAATCCTCTAGCCGCTGCCATCCTGGCAGATCAGATCCGGGATGCCGTTTACAAACGATTTGGAATCCGCCCCTTCGTCACCATCGCCCGGATCGACTATGAGAGTTGGGCCTTTTTAACCCGTAAACACTTTGAGCTGTGATTGAATTTGATGGTATCTCCTTTAACGAACTGGTCAGCCGCCGCATCATGGGCGAGCTGGGAGCGCACGACCCCGCCTTTGCCGAGCTGGCACAAGACCAAGTGCCTAACCGGGTCACCCGCTTCAGCTTCATGTCCGCCATTGCCAAAATCAATGGCCTGCCGTTTTTCCCAAAAGTCGCCGAGTTCTGCGACGGCAGCCTTCATGCGACTTGTGATTCCACCGTGATGACCCGCGGCTTCTTCGCTCCTCTCTGCCTGTCAGGCACCGACAAGATCATCGTCGCCATCGCCAACCCATGGAGTCCGCTTCCCGAAGAATACCTTGCCCCTCGGTTTCCCAATCTTGAGATCGTTAAAATCGTCACGCTGGCCACGGAAATCAGCCGGGCCATCGAATCCATTGCCACCAACAACGGACCGAGCAGATCGGACCTCGAAGCGATCGACGTCGAGACCTTGGACGATGGCATCCATGACTTCGACGTCACGACCGACTATGCCGAGCCGATGGCACAACTCATCGCCGCCATCATGTCCGACGCGGTGCGTACCAAGACTTCCGACGTGCACTTCAAGGTCGAAAAGGAGTCCTTTTACTATGCCTTCCGGATCGATGGTGATATCGGCGCCAAGGTGGAGATCCCCATGAAGCTCAGAGATCGGTTAGACGCATTTCTCCTCAACCTGATGCGCCTCCCGACCGAAATTCGAAACACTACCCCGGGCATCTCCGGGCGTTTCACGATTTCCTATTTCCACCGCCCCATCGATATTCGTTACGAGCGCCACCGGACCTACCGGGGCTATCACATCACCATGCGTCTGCTCGACAAGAGCAACATCAACGTGACGCTCGGGAAAGGCACCCTGGCCTTCGATGACGAGACCATGTTCGCCCTTAACAAGGTGATGAAAATTCCAGCAGGAATCATCGTCATGTCCGGTCCTACCGGTTCTGGAAAATCCACTACCCTGAATGCGATCCTGCGCGAACTCAACCGCCCGGATGTGAACATTCTCACCCTCGAAAACCCCGTGGAAGATGAAGTGCCGGGCATCACCCACTGCGACTTGAAGAGTCCCAAAGAATTCAAGCCGATGATCGCCTCCTTCATGAGATCCGACCCGGATATTATTCTCATGGGAGAGGTGCGCGACATCGAGTCCGCAGAACTCGCCATCGAAGCTGCGGTCACAGGCCACAAGGTTCTCACCACGATTCACACTGCGCGGGCCTCACAGATCATTGAGCGCTTCGAGCAACTCGGTCTGGAACGCTGGAAAATCGCCCAGACTCTCAAAGCAGCGTGCGCGCAACGTCTCGTCAAACTCCTCTGTCCCTACTGCAAGGAACCGACGAACGGCGTCGATGAGTTGGACCGCAAGACCTTCAGCCTTGATGATTCCTGGGCCACCATCCCTGTCTTCGCCGCGAAAGCAGGTGGCTGCCAGGAATGCCGCTTCACCGGTTATAACGGACGCACTGCCATTCTCGAAATCATTCCGATCTCTCCTAAAATTTCCGACCAACTCGCCAAAGGCGAAATGACTCCTTATGAGTTGGAAATGAAGGTCGCCGAAGAAGGAATCCTTCCCAGTCTCCGCCGCAGCGGCTTGCGGCTCCTCCGCGATGGAAAAACCGACCTTGTTGCCGTCAGCAAGGTCATCGACATGACCTACACCGATGACTAGCGCCACCACCACCGCCGCCAATGTTCCCGCCGCAGCTGTTTCAAAAAAGCAGACACCTGCCGCTGCGGAAAAATCTAGCAAGATCAAGGAGTTCCCTAAAAAGCAACTCGTCGATTTATTCCGTGGTCTGGGTTCGATGCTGCGTGCGCAGATCAATACGGCAGACGCGATCAAATACTATGCCCAGGGCCTTCCTAACAAAGCAATGGTGGATTCCCTCACCCAGATCCGTGAAGACATTGGTTCCGGCATCAATGTTCACGAGGCCTTTCGCCGCAGCAAACGCTTCAATGAAACCATCATCGGCCTGATCCAGGCAGGCTCGGACTCGGGACAACTTCACCATGCATTTCAATCCCTCGCCGCCCGCTTGAAAAGTGACTTGTTTTTTACCAAGCAAATCAAAAAAGCCACCATCACCCCGGGCGTGATCATTTGCGTGCTTGTGGGTGCGTTCATCATTTCCCAGGTCAAAATCGTCCCACAGGTGGAAGAGATGCTAAATGGTGTCGGTGCCAAACCCGACGGCATGACCGCGATCTCCTTTCAAGTCAGCCATTTCACCCAAGCCACGTGGCCCGTCTTTATCGCCATCGTGGTTGGAATCGCCGTGACCATCGCTCGCTCAAGTCACGTCCGCAGCCTCATTCTGGGTTTTGCCATGTCCAAGTGGCGTCTCCTGCGCCTTTTGGTCATGAGTCTCCGCCAGCTGACGTTTCTATCAACCATCCAGTTGCTCCACTCAAACGGCATCAACCTCGCCAAATCCATCCGCGTCTCCGCCAACAGCGTACCCAACACTCCATTCTATAAAGAACTGAGAACCGCAGCGGATAAGTATGAACACTCGGGTGTCCCGCTCTCCACCGCATTCGCCAAATATACCTCGGTCGATTCCCAAGTCACCCACATGCTATCCATTGGCGAAAAATCCGCCTCACTGGATGCCCAGCTTGGAATGCTTGCCGAAATGTACGAAGAGGACTTGCAGAATCACATGTCCGCCTTTGCCGCAACCATCAGCTTTATCGTATTGATCATCGCCGTCATGCTCATCGCCGCCGTCTTTATCGGCACCTTCCTGCCGATCTTCCTCATGGGTCCGAAGATGATGCAAGCTGCCTAAAACCCTAAACCGCCAAACTCATGCAACTGACTCGATTTGACCGCTGGCTCCGGGAAAAGTTTGTGTACGAAATTCACATTCAAACGTTGCGCCCGCCGGAGACCGTCCCCTTGGGGATCCGCGCCATCGATCTGCCGGAGATTCCGGGAAAACGCTACAAGCATCTATTCGTCGCTGACAGCAGCACCCTCGCGGATGAACTCATCGCCGTGCTCAAGGAGAACAGCCAGATGTACACCACCCAAATTATCGATAAGGACGCTTGGTACGTGCCCTTCATCGCGCCCAAGGGCAAATCCGTCACTTGGTGGCTCTTCTCCGTGATCATCATTTTCATCTCGGTAATCCTCGTCCTACTCTACCTCAAGGAGCTCCTCTCCGATGAAAAACTTCGCAATAACCTCTGGGAAGCCCTGAAGCTCTTTAAAAATGGCTAAGTATTCCAGATTTCTAGCTTTTCAAAATCAATCCAATCCACTAAAACACCCCTGTCATGAAAACAAACGTTCCATTATGTCACTCCGCCCGCGGCTTTACGCTGCTTGAAGTGACGACCGTGATCGTGATTCTTCTCATTTTTATGAGGCTCGGGCTCTATTCGTCTTCAAAAATCGACCAGTGGAAACTCGGCCGCAATGCCTCCGAAACCCTCCGCTCTGTCCATACCGCCCAACGCATGTATCTCGCGGATAATCCCACCGTGAATGTCACGACACTCACCAGTGCCATGATTCTTCCTTACCTGCCACCCGGTAACGTCGCCACCATGCCGACGGTGCCATCTCTAACCGGAGCCAATCTTTCAATTACCATCACTGTTTCTCCCCCTATCATCAACAACGGCGCGGGGGTTGCCTACGACCCCTCGGGCAAAACAAATGACTCCCTTTGGGACATTGGGGAATGATCCGTGGCATTCTAATCTCGCTGATCCTTCAACTCCCACCGCTAGCTTGCGCCAGCGATTTCAAACACGTCGGCGATTTTCTGCTGCAAGCCCATTTCAAGCTGACAGGCCAGCATGTAACGCCCATCCCGATGAAGCCAATCGCCTTCAGCGTCTTCACGGATGGGGTCCACATCCGGGTCAGCGCGGAAGGGGCCGAGGATGCACACAGCACTTTTGAAATCTACCGCTCCGATGGCATCGGACGCCAGCGCCATGGAGCGGGCGCACTCGAAGTCATTCCCGGCCTGCAGGCCATGAGCCATTCCGGCGGCATCCTCCGACACCTGCGTCTTTCCCGTGAATCACTCACGATTACCACGTTTCCTGGAGTGTCGGACCAAACCATCGTGAGCCACTCAATCGCCGCCGAACCCAAACCACCGAAAACCGAAAATTCGGAAATGCCGGTCACAGCGCCATGAAACCTCTTCCCGTCCAGCATATCATCGAACTGAAACCCAGCGACAGCAAGCTCCCGTCGCTGCCGCCTGCGGCATCCTATTCGAAAGCGAACCGTCGCGTTCCCACCCAGTCAGCCCTACGCGTTTACCCGTGGTTGTTGTTTCTAAGCACAGCCGTCGCCGCCCTGTTCTGCTTGATGTACATTACGAAACCCGTGATGATGGCCTCTCAGAATAGTCCGACGAGCCAAGCACTTCCATCCATCGCTACCAATGTGAGCGACCCCAAGGCCAGCGTCGCGCTGATGCCGAGCAAAGATCGCCTCCCCGGAGAAAAAATCACAAATACCTCACATCCATCCGCTGAAAAGCACGATGCGCCCCCTCAGGCACGCGCCCCCTTCGAGCAAACCAACCTCCGCATCCAGCACATCCTCACCGCCGAGGCTCCTGGTGGACATCGGGCCAAAATCGACATCGACGTGCCTGTCCTCTATCAGAGCCGGAACCTGCGTTGGACCACCACCGAAGTGGCAACCGCCCGCGCCCTTCTGATCCGGCTCGCGAACTATCAGGAACGAACCCAAATCCTGCGTGCCGAGGGCGTCGAATTGCTCGACTCATGGAACCGGCTCGTCGAGCAGTCGATCCCTGCAGCAGATCTCCGGGCAGACAGTCCCACCCTTCCCACCAATCAACAAGACGCCGCAGACCTGCCCCGCCCCGCCCTTCTCGACACCAGCGAATCGATTAAAATCCAACCCGCCGGAAAATGAATCCTTTCACCACCCTCATCGCCCTAACTTTTTTCGGCACGCTTCTTGCAGGCGCTCAAAACGTCCAGGAAGAACCTCGCGTCGATCCAGTGCAAGACGCCATCGAAGCATTTACCAATCGCGACAAAAAACCAAACGAAGTGGTAGTCGTGTTAGAACCACCCGCTCCGGAGAAACCCGTCGAAGTCCCGAATCCCGTAGAAAGCAGCGCGGAACCTGCGCCCATAAAAGTCACTGGCAGCGTCCCTTCAGAAGCCCTGGCGGTCACGCCAACCGTCCCGGCACAACCCGCTGATGGTGATGCTCAATCTCCTGAAAGCCCGGCAAAGCCTGTTTCCGAACTCATCGTCCGGGTTGAAAAACTCCAAGTCGGCAAAGGAAAAATCGATCCCACCCAGGTCAAATTACACACCCCCTATCCGGCCAAGCCCCTTTCCGCCACTCCCGCTGGCTGGCGCCTTGATACTTCGGAAAGCGCTCCTCCGTTCACGCGTGAGGTGGAGATTGCCCCGGGATCCAAGATCACCCTTACCATCTCCCCTCACCTCATGATTCCTGACGCAGATGGGGCCAATGTCTTCGCAATTTCAGAACCGGGTTATGACAACTCGCTTGGCTATCAACAAAACGCTACCGTCGGTGCGATTCTATCCAACTCTGTCAGACAGTTGGATGAAGACTCCAAAAAACTCGGCACCGCCATCGATCGGATCCAACAGCTCCTTGTTTCACTGCCAAAACCCGAACCTCCTCCGGCTCAGCCGGCCACGCCAGCGCCCACACCTGCAACCACTCGCAAAAAATGAAACCAACCACCGTTCCCATCATCTGTGGAATCGCTCTTGCTGCCATTTCTTCCGCAGGCTTCAGCCACTGGTGGTCCATCCGCACGATGGCATCTGCATTCCAAGCTGGACTCACCGCGCCCACAGAATCATCGGCCGTCCGAAGTGCCGCCGGAGCCCCTCAATCAGGTTCAGCTCTTCCCATCCAAAAACCGCAGCCCTCGACAGTCGCTGCACAACCGGACCCTTCGCAAAAAAAATTCTTTGAAGCACTGGTTCAAAAAATGGGTGCCCTTGAAAACCAAAACCGTGACCTCGTGGATCAGATCGCGGAAACCAACCGCGACATGATGAAGTTGGAATTCCGCGTGGATACCCACTCCGAGTCGTTCCGCCCGTTGCCCACCAGCGAAGAACATGGGGATACGACATTCGACGATGGTCCGGGAGTCCTTCCTCCGCGTGCCGACCCTGTTTTCCTTCCATCCGGCGAGTGAACGGTAGATCCTTCTCCATGAAATTTTTGCACCTGGCTCTGCTCGTTTTTACCCCATGGCCGTCGCTCAACGCCGTTGCCTTCGAGCTTCCCGCAAGTTCCACCCAATGCATCGTCGGCACCGCGGATGGTTGGAACAACTCCAACGTCACCCTGAGGCTTTACCAGAAACAACGGGGAAAATGGAATCCAAGCGGGGAACCATGGACCGGACGCCTTGGCAAAAGCGGTCTCAGCTGGGGAAAAGGGATCCACCCCGTCCCAGCGGATGTGCCAACCAAACAAGAAGGCGATAACCGCTCACCCGCTGGAGTCTTCGCGATCGGTGGCGCGTGGGGCTACGAACCCTCCATCCGCAAGCATTCCGCGTTGCCCTACCGCCAAGTCACTTCACGTGACCTTTGGGTGGAAGATCCCACCTCTGAAAAATATAACTATAACATCGTTCTTGACCACGAGCCAACCACGGCTTGGGAAAAGAAACAGCAGATGCAGCAAACCGACCCCGTGCATTCGCTTAAACTATTCATCGCCCACAACGCGCCACCCAAAGTCACTCCCAACGCCGGCTCTTCCATTTTCTTCCATATCTGGCGGGGTGGCGGCAGTCGCGCAACCGCAGGATGCACCACCATGGATCATGCCAAACTCCAGTGGCTCATTTCTCAAATCGATCCCACCCGCAAGCCACTTTACATTCTTCTTCCTCAAGCGGACTATCAGAAATTCAAACCTCTCTGGAAACTTCCATAAAGCCGCCTCACGGCTCTGTGCGGAATTTCAAAACCCGTTCGCCCTCACGGTAATAATTCAATCGATCCCGGGCGTGGATCTCAAGAAATGAAGGATCTTCACGGAGCGCGACAAATTCGATCTGATGATACTCTCGGTCTGCTAGAACAGATTCCTCGCGTTCTTTCGCACTCGCAAGCTTCGCCTCAAGCCTTTCCAACTCCCGCCACTGCGGAAACGCTGTCGCAACCACCACAAAACCCACCGCCAGGCAAAATAGCCAAAATGCCCCGCGCATCACCCCATGGACCGCCCTACATTGGGCCTCCAAGCGGGTGAATTGCACACCTTTCATAGATCGTTTTGCCATATCGCTCCGGCAAGAAATCCATAAATTCTAGCGATTGTCAAGGAAACTAAAGGATTTCAAGCCACCGCAACTTCGACCTGCTTGTCCACATCGTCACGCAGGTTCTTAATAATGAACTCTTGGCGGTCGGGTGTGTTCTTGCCCATGTAAAAGGCCAACAATTCTTTCACGCCTTTGCCTTCTTCGTATTCCACATGATCGAGACGCATTTCAGGACCAATCATGAAACTGAACTCATCGGGTGAGATTTCTCCCAATCCCTTGAAGCGGGTGATCTCCGCGGCTTTGCCCAACTTGGCCATCGCTTTCTTACGCTCGTCATCATCGTAACAGTAAATCGTCTCCTTCTTGTTGCGGACGCGGAAAAGCGGCGTTTGTAAAATATACAAATGCCCGTCGCGAATCATTTCCGGGAAGAACTGAAGGAAAAACGTCAGTAAAAGAAGCCGGATATGCATCCCGTCCACATCAGCATCCGTCGCAATCACGACTTTGTTATAACGCAGGTATTCAATGCCGTCTTCGATATTAAGCGCGGCTTGGAGCAGCGCGAATTCCTCGTTTTCGTAAACAATCTTACGCGGCAGACTGTAGGTATTGAGAGGCTTGCCACGCAGTGAAAAAACGGCTTGGATCTCGACATCGCGGCTCTTGGTGATCGAACCGGATGCGGAGTCACCCTCGGTGATGAAGAGAGTGGATTCTTCGCGGCGCTTGTGTTTGCTATCGAAGCGCACGCGGCAGTCACGGAGTTTTTTATTATGCACCTTCGCCTGCTTCGAGCGCTCTCTTGCAAGCTTCTGGATTCCCTTGAGATCCTTCCGCTCGCGCTCGGCCGAGAGGATGCGCTTTTGGATCGCCTCGGCCACCTGCGGGTGTTTGTGCAGATAGTTGTCGAGATTCGTCTTGAGGAAATTACCAATGAATGTGCGGAGAGACTCACCTTCCGGCGCAATGCCCGCAGAACCCAGCTTGGTCTTGGTCTGTGATTCGAAAACCGGTTCCATGATCCGCACACAGACAGCGGCTTCAATGCCGGCGCGGATGTCGGACGGCTCGTATTGCTTCTTGTAAAACCCTCGGATGACCGTCACCAGCGCTTCCCGAAACGCCGCAAGGTGCGTGCCTCCTTGCGAGGTGTTCTGACCGTTGACAAACGTATAGTATTCCTCGCCACTCTCCGGCGTATGGGTGAAAGCAATTTCAATATCCTTCCCGACCAGGTGAATCGGCGGATAAAGCGCCTCGTTTTCCATTTCCTCTCGTAAAAGATCCAACAAACCATCCTTGGATCTGAATTTCTTGCCATTGAAGTTGATCGTCAGCGCTGGATTCAGATAGGAATAGTAACGACACATCTTCTCCACAAAGGCCTCCTTATACTTCGCCTTGGCAGGAAAGATGGTCCGATCAAGCTCAAAGGCAAGTCGCGTCCCGTTCACCCCATCATCGCGGCGCGGATTTTTCATATCCAAGGTGAGCAGCCCTTTTGAAAATTCCAACGCTTTCGTCTCTCCATCCCGCCACGCTTGGATTTCAAAGAAGTTCGACAAGGCATTCACCGCCTTGATGCCAACCCCGTTGAGACCTACCGATTTCTTAAAAGCCTCGCTGTCATACTTGGCACCGGTGTTGATCTGCGCGGCACAATCAAACAGTTTTCCCAACGGAATTCCTCGACCGAAGTCACGCACCTCCACGCGCCCTTCCTCGTCGATCTCCACGCGCACCTCCTTGCCATACCCCATGATGTGCTCGTCGATGGAGTTGTCCACCGCCTCCTTGAGCAAAATGTAAAGTCCGTCGTCCGGCGAGCTGCCATCGCCAAGTTTGCCGATGTACATGCCGGGGCGCATCCGGATGTGTTCGCGCCAGTCGAGGGATTTAATGTCGTCTTCAGTGTAATCAGCAGCCATGGGGAAATTTGTTTCGGAGTTCCTAAACGGTTGCCACGCCGTGCGCAAGGACGACGTAAAAAGAGACTATAAATCCCCCCATTGCCCCTTCCTATTGCCGTGAAATCTCCCTTTCCCGGCTCCTCGGTCGCCGCCATCGTGGCTCACGCTGCAAACCCCGAGAAGGTCGGCAAAGGAGCCAGCCATCAATCAACGATCTTCAAGCCCGTAGGAATCGACGGTGCCAAAGGGATCAAAAACGCGCGCATCACCGCCATATGTTGCATTTGTGGAGCGCCGCTATCGGTCGCAAGAATGGGAGGCACATCGCTCAGGGACGTGAAAACCCGGCTGTCAAAAACCAATCCGTCAGGAAATGCATTTGCACCGATCACCAACGGCGTCCGGCGTGCTTGCAGATTCATGTTAGGAATCACCCAGTCATAAGGACTCGACCGATTTGCATTCGTGTCGCCATCGCCTCCTTGGTCAACCGGCCACGGACCGCCAGTGGCAAAAAATCCGCTGAGGGTCTTGATGCATGACTCCGTGCGACTGGTCGTATTCAGATCCCCTCCCAGCACCATATAATCGGCGGCGGGAATGTCTCTGCGGATCACCTTGAGAAGTTCGTCTGCCTGTTTCCCACGAATCTTTGCAGAATTTCCAGATGCTTTCAAATGCACGCTGATGGCCCACAAATCCGTATTGCCTGGGATATCGATCCTTGCCCACACGAATTCCCGATTCGGTAATTCATGGTCCTCCCAAAATCCAGAACCAAGGATCGGGTAGCGGGAAACGATTCCGTTAGGAATGCTCTTCCCTGTTTCCACATGATAGGAAAACACGGTTCCGAAGTTCGCATTCACCCAAGCCCGATAAGTCGCGGGCGTATTCTTGTTTTCCCCGACGCCCACGTTCATTTCCTGCACCAGCGCGATGTCCGGCTTCAGCCCTCGGAAAATCCGGTTTCCCTCGCTGGTATCATAAGAAGCGTTGTTCCCCGCCGTCGTATTGGCAGCCATGATGCGAATCACCTCGTCAGCAAAAACCGGCTGTCCGGCGAGAATCATCACCGTGATCATCAGCACGGCTTCTAGCGGCTTGGGTAGGGAGTGGTAAACCTTCGATTGCATTCGTTGATCATGCAGACTGCCGGAAAGCTGACAAGCCTCACACCTGAAAAATTCCCGTGCAAAGACGCATAGGCGCAAAGACGTAAAGTTTTTTAAAAGTTTGACAAGCCAGACATTCTATTTGGATTTTACTCGCCGGATCGAAATGGTTCAGACACCGGGCTTTTTGAACTCTGGAACCCTTTGACAAACAGCATCATCACATGCGCCAACCACCGGACTACGGGCAAAACTTGAGCCCCCTCGCATAGGTGGGTTCCCGCAACGTAACCATTTGCCTCCGCACCCCATGGACGAATCCCGCCCGAAATCACGACCAAGGTCAGGTCTGCGGGCGACAGGCGTCAAATCCGCCCCTTCAGAATTTCCTGCTTCCTGCCGATGGAGGGTAAACGGGATCCCAAAGGCCACGTGAAGATTCTTACGGCCCTATATCATAGGCGTCATCGTTAGGTGGCTTATGACAGCGATGAACAACTCCATCATGAAGACCAGCCACAACTCGAATCCATGGCGCGCTGGCGAAAAGCTTGTCATCGTTCCCTTTTCCGTTAAAAACCCTTCGTGAATATCGTCGATCAAATTGCTCTCAGAGCCTCCGCCGAGTGCCCGGCATTGGTGGCTGATGGCGAAACGACCACATTCGGCGAACTTCTCGAGCGAGTCTCAACCGTTGCAATGTGGCTCGTCCACTGCCCGGGATTCAACCGCCACCGCGTGCCTCGCATCGGCTTGGCCTGCGCACGTGGCGTGGATTACATCATTCTGGCCCTTGCGATCCTCAAGGCAGGGGGCTGCCTGGTCCCCATGGCAGAAGAACTGACTGAAGCCGAACGTTTGGATTTGATCAAACGAACTGCCTTGTCCGGATTGATCTTAGGGCCGCACGAAACCTGGAAAAATTCCAAACCCCATGGACAAGACCCCTCGACGGGCGCAGGTTGGCTCGATCTCAATGGCGACAAACTCGAAAATGAAACCGCATTCACGGCTCTGAACCCCGCATTCATTCGTTTCAGCTCAGGCACAACTGGAAAGAGCAAGGGGGTGATCCTGAGCCACTCGAAGCTGCGCGAAAGAATTGTAGCGGCGAACGCCGCCTTGGAAATCTCCCCAAGGGATCGAATCCTCTGGATGCTCCCCATGGCGCACCACTTCGCGGTATCCATCGTCCTCTACCTCTATCACGGGGCATGTACGGTGTTGGGAACCTCACACCTTGCCGAGGAAGTCCTGCGAACCGCCAAGAAGACGCGCGCCACGGTCATTTATGGCGCACCATTTCACTATGCATTGCTTGCCGC
>Ga0163144_10018620_pt1 | contig 14022 bp, 5 predicted proteins | sample OliLak19BULKMAT1_FD_123175 | JGI IMG/M metagenome (GOLD analysis project Ga0163144, IMG submission 123175) | Freshwater microbial mat bacterial communities from Lake Vanda, McMurdo Dry Valleys, Antarctica - Oligotrophic Lake LV.19.BULKMAT1 | ecosystem: Environmental > Aquatic > Freshwater > Lake... | reverse complement strand
GGCCTCTCGCTGCGCCTCCTTGGACGCCTTGGTGCCCTCGGCAATCTTCTCCGACAATGTCGTGGTCTGCGCCTCATGGTCTGTCCGCGCTGTCGTCTTGTCGCTCTCCATCTTCCGCGCCACGTCCGCAAACCGGAGGCTCGCCTCTGCGAACTCCTTCGAGCGCGCGGTGCTGGCGAGCAGGAGGGCGAACTTGACGTCCGCCAACTCGCGCGCCGTCTCCGCTGCCGCGTGCTTGGCGACGAGGATGTCCCGAATGAGCAGCGTGGCCAGGAGCCAGAATCGTGCGAGCGCATTCCCGGGCGGCGGGATCAGCTCCGTGAGCAGCGCCACGGCGATCGCCACGACCGACCACCCCGCCGGCGTGGCGAGCGTCCTCGCCGTCATGATGCCCGCCCTCGCGCCGCCGCCGCATTGATATGGTCGAGCATCCGTTGCATCTCCTCGGCCTCGCGCTCGTCTATCGTGATGCCCGCGCGGAACGCCACACTGTCGACCGATTCCACCCGGGGCGGCCCCGTCGCCGTGTATGTCGCCCGTGCCCGCCACACCCGCGTCGCCCATGCCGCCATGCGCCGCCACATCGTCAGGTCCTCTTCGCTCTGAGCGGATCGCGATCGGGCGCCAGGTCGTTGATGCGCTTGGTCTGCAAGTCGAGGATGCGCTCGTAGAGCGCCGTCTGGGCGGCGAGCGCCTCCACGTGGTCCGTGCGCCACATCCAGAGCCGGAAGTAGCTCGCGACGAGCACCGCCCCGAGGGGTCCATACTTGAGCGATTCGGCGATCCATCCTGCAACTCCTTCTTCCATGTGGGGGTCCTACTACTTCACGTCGAACGCGAGCCAGCGGCTGCTGTTCCCGTCGTAGATCATCTGCACCGCTTTGGTGGCTGTCACGACGATGTCCGCCCCAGTGGCGCAGGTGATGCGATTCGCCGCGAGTGAACCAGCGTTTTCGTGGCGTAGCGTGAGCGAGGCCGCTGACGCGGGTGACGTGACCACCCAGATTTGCCGCCCGCTGACGCCGCCCGCGATGCCTGTGAAATCGGCGGCGGCGAAGCCGCTCATGAAGAGGATGCAGCTCGCGTTGCCGATCGCCCAGTTGTGCGTTGTGCCAATCGGGGGACTCGCTGGCGTGAGCGTGAGCGCCCCAATCGACACGCCCCCGCCCGCTTCGAGCGTGATGCTCGGCGTGAGCGCGCCGCCGCCGTAGAACCGGATTTGCCCGGAGGCGTGAGACGCGCGAATGGAGAGCCCTCCCACGCCGGTAGCGACGAGGGTCACGCCGTTGGCCTGGTTCGGCCCGGACGACGTGTACGCGGAGCTGAACGCTTGCAAGATGGCAAGCGCGTTGCTGGCATCGTTCCCGACGAGTAGTGACGCGAAGGCGGCGACGTCGACGGCCGTGTTTCGAATCCCGAAATTGTGGCCGGCGTTGCCGCTGGCTGCGATGGAATGGTCGCCGAACCCGGTGACGCGCAAAAGTCCGCCCGCGATCGTGAAGAGCCCCGTGAGTGCCGCGGTGATGTCGTTGCCGAGGAACGTGAGCGACGGCGTGCCGTCGGCGTCGTCTCGAATGATGAGCGCGCCCGCGGGGGTCGAGACGATCCCGTAGGTTTTGCCGGTGCCGCCGATCGATTGGATGCTGAGGCCCGCGTCGGCGCCGGTGCGGCTGATCTGCAGGCCGCGGACATTGGCCGCGGTGACCGTCAGGACGCTTGAGAGCGCGCCGAACACGTTGTCGACGGTCCAGACGTCCACGAGCGCCGCCGTCTTCAGGTTGATCTTGTAGCTGACGGCATCGTCCAGAAAGAACGTCTCTCGGCCGTCGCCGTCAAGCGTCACCGGATTGGTGTGCGGGACGGTCAAGGCGGAGTCCTGGTAGACAGGCGACGGCGTATTGGTGCCAGCGAGGAAGGTGTGGAGCTTGCCGCCGGCCAACGGGGTGCCGTTGCCGTCGAAGAACTGGTGCCGGGGGACCGGCATGAGCGTGCCTGGCATTTACTGTTCCTTTCGCACGGCCTGCGCCGGTGCCCTCATTGTGCCGCCTGCGCGACCGATTTGGTGATGACCTTCTCTTGCACTGCGTGCCTGGACGCGGACCATTACTGCCCCGCCTCTTGAAATCGAGCCCTCGGCCGCGGCCGGAACTTGGGCCGGACGCGCGTGCGCGCCGAGGCAATTGCGTCGTCGAGCATCTCGGTCTGCTTCCCGTCGGTGGCGCGTCGATACGCCTGCGAGGCCACGACCCGCGTGACCTGCGTGCGGATGGCTTCACCCGTTACGCGCACGCGCTTCGCATAGTCCTCGGCTGCTTCTCCGCGCCGCTTCTGCGGCCAGCCGACGCCGACGTCGTGCGCGATGAGTTCGCGGAGCACGCCGTCGGACATGTCGCGGGCCACCGTGGCGATGGTGGGGTCCCAGATCGCCCTAGTCTCTTGCGTCTCGCGGTCGCCAAAGACATTGAGGCGTGGGGGCAGGCTATTCCGTAGGCCAGGCAGGCGGCTCTGCGCGCCGACCCAGAGGCTCGTGCGCACGCCGTCAGGCCGCGCGTTGCGGCGGTAGGGGTCGAAGGCACTCGCCGCGTCGTTGACCAGCGTCGGCACGAAGCTACCGGCCAACGAGGCTGCGAAGTTCTCGCCGGCTGACTCTGGCCGCTGTAGGGCTTCGATGAGGTCGTTCATGCCCTTGAGCATCGGCTGGTCGAGCACGAGGCCGGCGCCAATCCCGATCATCTTGCCCGCCCGCTTCGACTCGTCCGTGAACGGTCGGCTGGACGTGCGCTGCATCTCCGCGCCGAGCGATACGAGGTTCCCGGCTGGGCTGAATGTGGCGATCTGATGCCAGCGGTTACCTATCCTGACGGCGCCATTGAGCATGCCGGCGGCAGTGCGCACGTTGCGGTCGCCTTCGTCGTCGCCGCCGGTGCCTGTCGCGAGTCCGGCTGCGGCCAGCGTCCAGCCCAGGTAGATCAGCGCCGACCCAGTCAAGCCCCTGCCGATGGCCAGCGAGAACACGCGCTGTTGCTCCACCGTCATGCCCTTGTTGACGAGGGCAGACGCCGCGGCTTTGCCCGCCTTGCCGGCCAAGCCCACCGGGGTGTAGTCGAGCATGCGCGCGACAATATTCGACGGCGTGTTCACGAACGGCACCGCCATCTCGATCGTGAAGGCGGCCACGGCCCCGGCATCGCCATGCCGTCGAAGCGAGCCCTTCATGTGGGACACGGCCTCGGCCACCATGTTCTTATTGTTGAATGTGGCGAACTCGGCATCCGCCACGGCGCGCGCCAGCATCGTCTCCGAGGGTCTCGCCAGCAACTCAATCGGCGAGACGCCGGTGTTGATCGCTTCGAGGGCCGCTTGCTCTTCCAGGGACCGGCGGAACGCGTAGGACTTGAACACGCGGTCAGTGGCCGCCATCGTTCGGCCCACGAAGTTCACGTAGCTATCGATCCAGCGGATGCCGCTGTTCAATTCCCGCACGGCGTCAGTCTTCCGCATCTCGTTCGATGTCTGGCCCGTGCGCAGCACGTCTGCGGCCTGCTGTAGCCCCCTGGTCGCCGCGTGCTTGCTCGCTGCGGAGACGGCGCGCGCGCTGATGCCGTGGACCGTGCGATGCCCCGTGCCGACCGCCACGGCCATGTCGACCAGTACCGCCGGCAGGCGCATGGTTTCCTCGAGTATCTGGAATGCGGCGTTACCGAGGATGTTCCTGGCGTGCGTCTTCGGGCCGGTGAGGAGGCCCGCCTTGCGGAGCGCGGCGATGGTTTCGAGCAGCGTCGATCGGCGCAGTTTCGTCAGGAAGGTGGACAGCTCCAATTGGATCGGCGTGGCGTCCATCCCCGTTTCTACCGCCTCACGGCCGCGGCCGAGGATGTCGCGCAGCGCGCGCGCCACATCGATCGGAAGATCCACCCCCGGCGGCAGCTCGAGTTGCCGTTTTGCCTTGCTCATCCAGAAGGTCGCGTCGTACCACGTCTCCATCGAGTCGGCCATCATCCGGTGCATGGCCAGGTTCCGACCGTCTTCAGAGCGCATACGCATCCAGGTATCGAGCAAGCCCTGCACGTCGCGCTCCTTGGCGGCGAGCACCGCTTCTCTCACGAGGAGGTCTTCCGGGTCCGCGCTGCCGTTCATGGCCTTCCAGCCTTCGACGATCTCCTGATTCAGCACGTTGATCCGCCGCCTCGCGGCATCGCGCACCGCTCGGAACGGCGCCTGGGCCTGCTGAAAGCCGGCCAAGTGCCGCACTGCGTCAGGATGCAGTTGCCGCGCCTCGGCTCGGATGGCGTCCCACGACTCGCGCTCCTTTGGGATGCGGCCGGTGCGGATGATCGTCTCGGTGATGCTGCCGCGCAGCTCGGCGCGTTCTTCGTCGCTGATGTTCACGCGTTTGAGGTTGAAGTAGTCGTCGATGTCGAGGTCCGAGACCAGCGCAGCGCGATTCTTGGCGTCCGCGAAGATGGCTGGGATGTGCTCGCGGATGGCCTCGCCGAACTCGCGCACCATCTCGGCGGTGAACCGCGCCAGTGTGGCGGCGCCGCGGGCGACCTTGGCGGCGCCGATGACCGCGAAGTCGGCCAGGTCGTCGATTGGCAGGCCGGCGCTCAGGCGCTTGCCGCTGAATGTGCCACGCTTGGTGATACGGTCCTTGGCCGCCTGCTCGATCTGGTCGAGTGCGCTCGTCAGCCCGCCGAGCGTGCCCTGTGCCGACGACCGCGTGCCGATCTCGCTCGTCAGGGAGAATGGCACCTCCTCCGTTGGCTGGGCGCGTTCTTCGTCACGCACAGCGCCGACGTCGCCAGGGAGCCGATTCTGCACCTCGCCGGTGTCGAGGGTGTCGGCCTTCGTGTCCTCGGCCGCGTTCCTCTCCCGGCGCGTCACCAAACGGTCGAAGACGCCACGCATGGCCGGCGAGATGTCCACGTCGATGGGCGACCCCTCGAGGCTCGCGTAGACGTCCCCTAGCCAGGCTGCGAACTTGGCGAAAATGCCGCGCATCGTCTTGGGCGTCGTCGGTGTCGCTCCGTCTCGCAGATACCGCTCGAAGCCGCGCGCGAACTTCTCTTCGGCGGGCTCGCCCCACGTCCCGTCCTTTGCGCCGGCCCAGTCCTCGGCCGTGGCGATGTCCTCGTCAGTGATACCCCGACGATTCTCGGCCGGGATGTCCCGGTTGAACAGCCAGCGGCGGGCGATGTGGGCAAGTTCGTGGACGCCGCTTGAGACGTTCGGGTTCTCAAGGCCGCGGATGATGGCTTTCCCGCTCTCGGCGAACTCGACGGATGCCTGTGCGCCGGTCGCGTCGGATTGGCGCTGGCTGCCGTGCCGCACCTGCTGGAAGAGTGGCAGGCGGTACTTCGTGATGGCCTCCCAGGTCGTTTTCCCAGCCTTCTGGAAGAGGACGTTCTGCCCCTGCCGCGAGAGTTGCCGGCGGAACTTCACGACCGCAGCCCCGCGCTTCGCTTCGTTGAGTCCGCCCTTGTTGCTGTACTCCACGTACGGCAGTCCCGCCGTGTCGAGAATCGCTCGCGTCTCTGGACTTGCGTCCTTGGGGATGACCGCTCCCGCGAACTCGTTCAGCATGACGGCCCGCTGCGGCTTCGCCTCGAAGTACGGGACCGGTGCTGCGAGTAGCAGCCGGGCCGCCTCCATGCCGCTGACGATGCCCGCGTTATCGACCTTGCTGACCTTGAAGCCTTCACGCCTCAGGGCGTTCCGCATGTTCGCGTCCGTCTTGGCCCCGCCAGCGTAGCGAGCAATGGCACGCATCGAGGCGTCCAGTGCCTCCCATGTCCCCTCGTCGTGCGCGCCGATCACGCTGTCCCGATAGGCTTCCAGCGCCTCGAGCGACGCGAGCCGGCCCGCTTCGATCGCCTCTTCGTCGAGCACCGACCGCTCCGCACTTGACCGCATCTGCTCGAGACCGGTGAACCGTCGTGACGCGGCGGCGCGGGCCTTTCCCGGACCGTACGTCATCGTCGTCTCGTCGCCCCTGATCCGTGTCGACGTCGCTGCGTCCACGATGTTCGCGAGCGTGTAGGGCGCCTTCTTGCCGTTCACTGTGAGATAGGGCGGCCCGAACATCTGCCACACCTTCTCGTCAACCCATGTCGCGAACTCGGCTTCCTTGCCCTTCAGGGCGCGGGCGACACGGGCGTTGGTCTTCTGCGTGTTGACACGCGTCTGACCGCGGCGCCTGATGTCGTCCCGGACGGTATCGACCATGCCGAATCCGAGCGCGTCGACGTCAGTGAGCCATTCCGGCCCTTGCCCCCAGGCTGAGGCGATCTGCGCTCGAGCGGTACGTCTCGACCCACGTTCCGTGATGGCGGCGGCATATGCGCGGCCTTTGGGGCTGTCCAGGAAGAGGTCGACGGCGGACGACAGGACGGCCTGCATCGCCTTGGTCCCGGCGTCTTCGGTCCCGTCGCCACGCATCTGTTGATAGGCGTCCGTGAACGTGGCGGCATCGACCATCGCTGACCACATCAGCTTGGCGGGGTCCACCTCGCGTACGGGCTGCACCGTCGTGCCATGCACCGCGTCGAGGAACCACGCCGCCGAAGCAGGCCCGCGCGCCATGCGCCGAATGATGTCCTTCGGCTTCGCTTCTCGAACCAGGTTGTCCCATGTTTCGTCGTGGGCATCATCGAACGCGACCGCATAGGGGCGCAGCGCGTCATAGAAGGGCTTCGCGACCGCCATCTTGACCGGGGGATACAGCGGTCGCGCTGAGCGGCCGCTGTAGGCGTCCGCGTCGAAGACCGGCTCCGCGGTCGGGTCCGCCAAGTGCGCGCGGCCGATCAACGTGATCTCGCCAAAGCCTCGCATCGCCCCGGTCTGCTTCGTGATGCCGAGCGACGGGACCGGGATGCCTCCCATCTGGCCGACGAATGCTAGGTTCTCCGCGCTGAGGTTGTGCAGCACCGACAGGCGCGTCTTCTGCTGTTCCAGGGCGCCACTCCCAGGCGTCCCGCCCTTCACGACTTCGACCTGGTCGAGGTCGAGCCCCATCGCCTCCGCAAGCGCGTAGGTTGCCGCCGCCTGTTCCTCGGGTAGGCCCATGGCCTCTTGTAGGGTTGCCGCCGTGAACGGTCGCGACACAGGCTCGTCAATTTCGGCGAAGTCGAAGCTGTCGTCACCCTCGCCGGTGTCCACCGCATCTGAGGCGAACGCGTCCGCCTCCGGAACCCACCGGTTCTCCCACCACGCGGTGCCACGCGTGATCTCCAGCTTTTCCATGATGGTCGCGCGTGGAGTGGCCGCGCTTTTCTGCACGTCGTCGAGCCAATCGGTCAGCGTGTTGACGTCCGCGCCTTCAGCGTTCAGAAAGGGGAAGTCGCCCTCTGCTTGCAAATCCTGCAGGAGGACATCGAGCGGCAATCCGCCACGCATCTCCATGACGATCTTGGCTTGGCCGTCGACCTTCCGGGCGACAGGGCGCATTTTTCGTTCCTGGCTCGCGAACACGCCCCCAATGCCGAGGACGTTGCCGAACCGTTGCCCTTCGCTGAGCCGAGTCACCTCTTCGGCTTGCTTGCCCTTGTTGATCTCTGACTTCTGGTAGATGCCGCCTGACTTGGCGATGCGCTTCAACAGGACGCGCGGATCTGCGGCAGCGGCCTCGGCGCCAAGTTCGAGGAGCATCCCTGCTCGGAAGTCCCACTCGGCGCGCACGTCCGCCGGATCGACGAGAGGGTCTAGGGCTTGGGCGTCTGCGAGGACGTCGGCGTAGAGGGCGTCAACCGCGTTGGCCGCGGCGACGGCGGGGCGCTTGGCGGCGGCGACTCGGCGTTTGCGGTTCTTGGCGGCGCGGTCTTCGTGGGCTCGCGCCACGACGCCCGTACGGCTCCCCCGATGGACATCCCCGACTGGACCAGTCTCCGCGCCTTCTCTACGTCCATCGGCATCGTGAGCCTCAGTCTCCGTCTTCTCGGGGCGCGCGTCAATGCTTCGTGGCCGCTCTTGCAGCGTCATGCCGCGGAACTCGCTGACGGCGCTATCGAGGGGGCCGACCTTCCCCTCATTGCCGAGTTTGTCGTAGTCGCGGTGGCCGGTTGGCTCACCGCTGTGGAACGACGTCACCTGATACTTGACGCCGGCCCGTGTGCTCGGCGCGAGGAACAGTGCGCGGTTCGGGCTCTTCGGGTCGGTGGCGTAGAGGTAGCCGTCGCGTGCGAAGCGTTCCGCTAACGCGGCGCCTTCCGCCTTGTACTTGGCCGTGAACTCCGCGATCCTGGTGCGGCCTTCAGCCTTCTTCCGGTCGGCGGCGTCCTCATTGGTGAACGACTGCTCAGCCGCCGCAAGTCGCTGCTCCACTGGGCCAAGGATGGCGCTCACGTCGCGCCCTTTCGCTTCGGCTCGCTGCCGGAAGTCCGCAAGGCGCTTCGTCGCCGCGGTCAGCTTCTCGCCCTGCTCCGCGAACGTGGCACGCGCGTTGACGGGACCCCGCTGCGCCTCGACGAGATCAAGGACGTCGTTCACGTCACCGATGGCGCGCTCGACACCAGCACGTACCGGCGGCGGGACGCCCCGCCAGGCTTCGCCGGAGGCCTGTACGGCCGGCTTGGCTGCGGCGGGCTTGGGCGCCGGCACTGGCGCGGGAGCGCCACGAAGCGTCGGCCGGTCTATCGTCTTTGGCGCCCGTCCGTCATCCGCGACGTCCTTTGCGAGGCTTTTGGAAGACTCGACACGCTCGCCGTCTTCCCAGATGCCGGGCCATTGGCTCTTTGGGACCGTCAGCCAGGACGAATCACGTTCAACGATGTCGCCGATGCCGAGTGACATCTCTACCGTGCCTGGGAGCCCTGCTGATACGACCTTCACGCGTCCGCGCGCGGTAAGACGGCCGAGGATCTGTCCCACTTCCTTGCCGTCAACGATGAGCGGGTGCTTGACGTACTGGCCTGGCTGGGATTGGGCGTCCGCAGCAGGCGTCACGTCCACGCTGGCATCGATCTCTTTCGTGGCCGGGGTCCACTTCTTCCCCGCGGCCTGTCGCCAGATCCGGCCGTTCGGGGAGATAACGGCGAACTGCTCGCCAGTCTCAGCGTCGATGATGGAGATCACGGGCAGCCGACCGGCGCCGGGGCCGTTGTCGTCTCGCTGAGCTTGGAGTGTCTGCGCGGCCCGCTTCGCCTCCACGAGCGTCGACACCTCGATGGCGCCCTTGCTGGCGTTGGCGAACTTCACGGCCATGCGCGCCGGAATGACGCCGGCGTCTCTCGGCGCGATGGGTAGGCCGCGAGCGTCCACCGTGGCGGCGTCGTCAACGACAGTGGCCGCGGTCGGAACCGCATCCACCCGCCCCTCGACAAGCTCCTGGTTGACGGACCAGCGACGACCGTCGAGCGTGACCTGAAGACCGGAGAAGGGATCGGCCGCGGCCCGAGCCACGGTGACGATACGGCCATCCACGAGCTTGAGGGTGTCGCCCGCCTTCCAGTCCTCCCAGCGTGTGTCGTCCTCGTAGGACTGGCGCGGGATGGGCTCCTGCGCCTCTATCTCTTGGCCTCGCGCGTCGATGCCGAGGTCAGGACGTTCCCGGTCCAGGACTTCAGGACGTGTGCCCGCGACACGTTGGCGGTCTTCCGGCGCGGCGTCGAGCACTTCCGGAGTCGTCGCCTCTCTCGGCGGGGCCTCCGCTCGCGTGGCCGTCCGCATCGACGCCACATCCGCCTGCCGCGCAGGGTTCTCCATGAACTCCGTGCCAAGCGCCACAAGCCCTTCAGGGCTCATCGGGTCAGCGATGGCTGGGGCAACAAGGCCGCGGGGCTGTTGACGCCGCTCCACGGCAGGCGTGCCCGTCCGGAGCGCCTCCTGCACCTCGGGCAGCGTCATCGCCGCCACGCGTTCAGGCGCATAGCCGAGCGCCGTCAACTGCTGCGTCTGTTCGGCGCTCACCCCTGGCGGCAGCGGCCCGAGGGCGTCGCGCATCGTCGCGGGCGGTGCCTCTGCGGCTGGCGCCGGCTGCGTGAGCGTGTAGGTGCCCGCCTGCGCCGTCGGAGTGACAAGCCCTTCGCGCTCGAGCTGGTCGATCGCGGCGCCTGCCTCACGCGGGCGCATGGCCGTGGCGCTGCTCACATCGTTGATGCTGATCGTGGTGCGGCCGGGCTCGGCCATCAGCCGGCGCACGTTGCGCGTCTCTAGGTCGGTCGGCACGTACGCGGGCGGCGCTCCGCGTGGAGCCACCGGCGGCACGTCGACGGGAGCGGGTGACGGGCCGGCCGGCGGCGCCTCTGATGCGAGGTCGGCCAGGGGCGGCGCTGGCGGGGCGCCGGCGGCCGTGCGAGGACGGCGGATGTTCGCGCCGCCGCCCATCACAGCACCGGAAAACAGGCCGAGCACGGCGGACTCGTCCACGCCTTCAAGGATCGGTCGGTCCTGAGCGACGTTCGCCAAGAGCTGTTCGGAGATCGACTGCGGCAGCTCTTCGAGGACACCTTCCTGCACCATGCCGAGCGCCACACGCGTAGCCAGCCCACGAGCGGCGACAGGACTGGCCGCACCAGCGGCGATCATGGTGTCGATGTCGGCGATACCGAGCGACTGCGCGATGCGATTGCCGAGCAGGCCGAATGTGGTCGTCGCCGCGCCTGTCGCGACGGCGAGGGCGGACTGCTTCACCGTGAGACGGCCGTCCTCGGAACCTTCCCTGGTGTGTGACGCCGCGCTCCCGGCAGAGGCGATACCCTCCCCGAGCGCGCCACGTACACCGGCACTCGCGTACGGAATAGCGCGACCGATAGCCCCCCCTGCCAGCATCATGGGCGCCGACTCGACAACCGTGTTTGCGACCACGCCGGGGTTCGAGAGTGCGGCCACGGCGGTAGCGAGCACACCATCAGCCGCCTGCACGGCCGCGCTGCCCTCGCGCTGCTTCTTGGAATACCAGGACGAGAGGATCTTCGTGGCCTCGGCGGGGCGGAAGCCGATCGTCTCTTCGAGGAACTGACCCACACGACCGCCGGTCGCGATGTCCGCCAATCCCACCGGCACATTCACAGCGCCGATGGCACCCTTCACCGCGCTGATGACTGGGTCAACGCCAAGGCGACGCGGCAAGGACATGCCGAAGTCCGCCAACGTCCCCAGGGCGCCACGGGGCTCTGGGGCGCGGCTGATGCCCGTCGCCTGGCCCATGATGTCGCCCATCGACTTGGCGGCGCTCGGCTCCTGGGTCGCGTCGAGACGGGCCGCCGCGTCCGGTTCCCAGCCCAGGCGCACGAGATCGTCTCGAGACGCGCGGGGCGTGCCAGGCACGCGCGCGCCGGTGCGGGTATTGAAGCCGCCCACGACCTCGTTGGGGTGTCCGGGCTTCTTGAACGCCGATGGCCAGTGGCCGTCCGGCCCTGGCTCGGCGCCGGCCGCGAAGGCGGCGCGGTAGTCGTAGGACTGCTCGGGGGCGTCGGGGTTGGGGTCGAGGCCGAGCGTCTTGGCGCGCTGGCCGTACCACGCCTGGAACGTCGGCTCGTCTACACCAGCAGCAGGTAGAGCGCGGCGAGGATCGTCGGCACGAGTCGGCCCGGAAGGCAGCGCGGCATCTAGCGAGAGTGTATCAGTGTCCTCTTCGATGGTGAGCCCCATCGATCGAGCCACATCGAACGGGTCGGGGTCTGGCGTGTCCTCTTCGATGGTGAGTCCCATCGTCCTGGCCACATCAAACGGGTCCACACGCGGCGTCCGCGCCGCAGGCCGCGGCGTCGGCGGGCGCATCTCAGCCGTGCCAGCCAGGATCGACTGGCGTTGCCAGTCCTGGTCGTGCGTCTCAAGCGTCGGCGTGTCGTCTTCGACGGCGAGTCCCATCGATCGAGCCACGTCGAACGGGTCAAGTGGGCGGGTCGGCATGGCTTATTTCGACATCTCGTAGCCGCTGGCCTTCAGGAACTTGTCAAGCTCGGCCTTGCTCTTGGCGATGATCCGCTGACCGTTCAGCTTCACCGCGAACTTGCCGTCTGGGAGCGTCTGGACGGTGATCTGGCCGGAAGCCGAAGGCGGTGCCGCCTGCGCCCGTGGAGCCGGCGGACGCGCGGCGGTGGCGGGCGCCGCACCGAGGGGCGCCGAGGGCCGCGCCGGTGGCGGGGCGGCGGCGTTCGAGGGGTCACTCTGCGGGAATCCGGGGAGCCGGCGCGGGGCCCCACCCCCGGCGGCGCGGAGCGGCTGGGCGGTCGCGAGGTCCGCCATGCTGGTGGAGTCCTGGTTCTGCTGCTCCTCGAAGGACATCTCGGCGGACGACTGGGCGCCGGGCTCGCCGCGCTGCACGCCAAGGCGCGGCGGCGGCGGCGGCTGGCCGATCTGCTGGGCGTAGCTCGCTTCGATGCGGTGGAGCTCGTCGCCGTACATGTCGTCGGTGAGCGTGGCGTCGGCGTCGCGGCGTTCCCGGTTGAGGGCCGCGATCGCGGTGTCTCGGCGGCCGGTCGCGGCGTTGATCTGCACCTGCGTCAAGCCGCCGGCACCGGCGGTACTCGGCGCGCGATCCGCGGTGCCCTGCCGGCGCACGAGCGCCAGCTTCTCGTCCGTGTTCAGATCCCGGCCCAGACGCGTCTGTTCGCCCGCGATGATGTCCGCGGCGCTCCCCAACGGGGCGTCTGCCCGGCGGGGCTGGGTCAACTGTGCGGCCCGCGCCGCGGCCTCCGGCGAGTAGGTGGCCGCGAACTTGTCCAGCGCGATCTTGGGGGCGCCGGCTTCTTCGGCCGAGCGGAGCCCGGCCGTCCAGTCGGCCGCCGTCGTCACGGTGGGAAGATATTGGCTCAGGGACTTCGTGAAGTGATCCTCGCGGTCGGCCGCATCCTTGAACGTCGTCCGCGTCTGGGCCAGCAACTTCGCGTTGTTGTCGAGCGTCGCTGTCGTGGACATCCCCCACGCCATCACCCTGTCGAGGCTCGCGGGGTCGTACGTCTTGGGGAGGTTCTGCGCGAGATCGGCGCCCACCATCTCCTGGATCTTCGGGAGCGACTGCGCGTAGGCCGCCCCGGGGTCCGGGGCCTCGCGCACGCTGCCGAGCAACGTGAGGGCCTGTTCGAAGGTCCCCTTGGTCAGCGCGAGGTTCGCCACACTGGTGTCGATGGCGCGCTTCCGCGTCTCGGCCAGCTCCTTCGCCATCTCCGACGCTTCAGGCGCGAAGCCGCGCGTCCGCAAGAACTCGATCGCCTCGTCGGGCGGCCTGGTCCCAGCCTCCTTCAACGCCTCGTTGAACTCGCCTTTGCGCCGGCTGTTCTGCAGGGACTCGTTCGCCCGCTGCCGCTCGGCGTCGCGGATCGGCTTCTGGTCCTGGTACTCGGCCAAGTCCGCCATCGTCCTGCCGGCGATCTGGCCGACCTGCTGCACGCCGCTCGCCCACGCTTGGCCGGATCGGAGCGCGCCTTCGGCCTCGATCTCGCCTCGGTGGAGCGCGAGGTCGGCCATCCGCGACATGCCGCGGCTGTTGTCGTAGGGTCGCGCCTGATACGGTCCGATGCCCATGAGAACCCTCTACCGCTGTCCGAGTTCGGCCAGGAAGCGACGCCGCGACTCGGATTCGTCGCGGTAGCGCCACATGTCCTGGTTGCGGAAGCGGCTATCGTCTTCGCCCGCGCGCGAGCGCCGCCAGGCGTCGTCGCGGCCGTAGAGTTCGCGCTGCCAGTTCCGATCGTAGGTCATCTGCCGGCCGGTCGAGTTCTCGTCCTGCTGGCGGTTCCATGACAGCAAGCGGGGCGCGTACTCGGTCTGCGTGGCGGAAGCGTCGGCCTCGTGGCCGAACCGGCGCTCGCCCGCGTTCACGCCATACTCGCCGGCCCGGCGGTCGTAGAAGCTCCGGAACTCGTTCGAGGCGTAGTCCTGCGCGGCGGTGTTGAGGTCGCGGAGATGCGTGCCGGTGCCGAGCATCCCCCGGCCGGCGGCGCGCGACTCCATCGCGCCGAGGCCCTCGCCGAGCCGGCGCGCGTAGGTCGGGTCGTTGGCGACCATCTCATCGAACGTCGGCGGCGTGAACTGCTGCTGCTGGTAGCGCGGGGCGTTGATCGTCGGCGCGGGTTCGACGGTCGC
>Ga0163144_10018619_pt1 | contig 14022 bp, 17 predicted proteins | sample OliLak19BULKMAT1_FD_123175 | JGI IMG/M metagenome (GOLD analysis project Ga0163144, IMG submission 123175) | Freshwater microbial mat bacterial communities from Lake Vanda, McMurdo Dry Valleys, Antarctica - Oligotrophic Lake LV.19.BULKMAT1 | ecosystem: Environmental > Aquatic > Freshwater >... | reverse complement strand
TATAATAGCTTTTGCAAACCGCTATAGATTCGCTGGAAGCGAATCAAAACAACAACCTATAGCGATTAATATCAAAAGGCTTGCCAATTTTATTGGCACCGACTTTTGATAATCGCTATAGTCACACCCGCCCATGCACTGGCTGCCAAACACATCATACATGGCTCAAGCGAGGAATAGAGTGTTAGTGGCGCAATTGCTTGCCGTCCGGCAGCCCTAATAGCCTGAATCTCACCGTGAGCAGTAACGTCATTGGTGGACTCAGTACAACTGAGACCAATAGAGATCTCTTGATCATTGCGGACCAGAATAGCAGCAACCGGAAATCCACCCGCCTCAAGAGATTCGCGCGAAAGAGTGACCGTGCGATTTAAGAATTCTAGATCAATCTGACTATACATAGGCGATCGTTGATTGGAGCATAGGGATTAGGCTGACGTCGGCAGCCTACTATACCGGCCCACCGTACCGCCTGTCATAGCACTAATCAACCCAGGCTGCGGTCGGAGCCTGACTGTAGTGATCTTTTTCGGCAACTTTTGGTGATATTTTCCGATACAGCTGTATGAACGAAATTTCAACTGATCATTTGAACAACTTAATTCTGCTAATTCGAGGACGGAAAGTCATGCTTTCTTATCATCTTGCGGATCTCTATGAAGTCCAAGTTCGCGCCCTGCTCCAAGCTGTAAAACGTAACTGCAACCGCTTCCCTGAGGATTTTATGTTTCAACTGACTTCAGCCGAAGTTGAATCTTTAAGATCACAGAATGTGATCTTAAACATTGGAAAAAGAGGCTATAATATCAAATACTTGCCATTTGCTTTCACCCAGGAAGGAATTGCAATGCTATCAAGCGTCCTTCGAAGTCAGCGGGCGATCCTAGTTAATATCGCTATAATGCGAACTTTTGTTAAGCTTCGTGAACTTATGAACTCACATCGCGAGCTTGCGCTGAAGATTGAACCTAGAAAGCGCAGTAGAATCGTAGCGAGGTGACCGAGATGCGTGATATTCTCAATGTTCTTCGACGAAATTGGCACGGAACCCTAGCACCGCTAGGGTGAGTACCAATTTCTAGAAAACATTAAGAAGATCATGTAGATCGGTCGCCGTAGCAGATTCTACTGCGCTTTCTAGGTTGAATCGCTGGAACGCCGCTACGACGGACAATTCAAGGTGGTATTCAATAGTATCCGTAAGATAATTGATGCCCAACCAAGTGAACTGGTTCGAGTTCCTACTCCCCGGCGAAAGATTGGATTTGGACGGGATTAATGATGAGCTAACGCAAACTGTAACGCGGCCTTGGCATGAATCACAGCAGATAACGATTACCCAACACACCCAACACACCCAACCAAACCAGATTTTGCTATAAGCTTATCGGCCGTAACCAAGGTCGCGCCTAAAAGTTTGGCAGTAGCTACAATCACTCGGTCAGCCGGGTCGCGGTGGAATGATTCAGGAAGCTCTGCCGTTGCCGCTGCAATTGCCGGAGTAATTCGCTCCACCTGAACCAATGGCGGGGCCGAGGCGAGCTCCAGCCACTCTCGTAGTGGGCGATCTAATCGAACTCTTCCGAGCCCAACTAACATAGCGATCTCCCAAAGCGAAATATCCGAGAGATAGATCGGATTCTCAGCAGATATGTGTTTTACTATTGCGCGCATCTGTGGAGTAAGACGTTTGGAGTCGGCGATCCACCACAACAACACATGTGTGTCTAGCAGATACCTCAAAGCAGGCCCTTCTCTAGCTTGATCTCGCGTTCATCTACGACCGGCCCGATTACATCTCCTAGAATCTCAATTGAGCCCTTCAGGGCGGCCTGTGGTGACTCAACATTACTGTCTGAAACAGGCCGAATCTCGGCTACCACCTTGCCCCGCTTTACTATTCTAAAGACCGCTCCGCGATTGGCAATGTCATCCAGAAACGAAAAACATTTGGTTTTGAACTCTGTGGCGTTGATTTTTCGCATATGACCAGTCTAAACGACCGGTTGGGAAGTGTCAATTAGGGTTCCTACTACGGACTGAGCAGCTATAGCGGTTTGCAAAAGTCGCGAGCGAGATAATAGCTTTTGCAAACCGCTATAGATTCGCGAAAGCGAATCAAAACAGCAACCTATAGCGATTAATTTCAAAAGGCTTGCCAATTGTATTGGCACCGACTTTTGATAATCGCTATAGCGGTGCCCCGATCCTCGAACTTTCCCCCCACATATGCCAAACTCCATCCCATGTTTGCCACACTCCATTCAAAGCTCGAAGGTGCCTTAGCTAAAATTCGTGGTCGCGGTGTAGTTACACCTGCCGATATCGACGCCACGATGAAGGACGTTCGCATGGCGCTCCTCGAAGCGGATGTTAACTTTAAGGTTGCCAAAGATTTCTGCACTACAGTTGGCGAGAAGGCTCGCGGCGAAGCGGTCCTACGCAGTCTCAGCCCCGATCAACAGATTATTAAGATCGTCCATGATGAGTTAGCAGTAGTAATGGGCTCCTCGGCTACGGAGCTGAATCTGCGCGTCGCCCCTCCAGCGATCATCATGTTGGTCGGATTGCAGGGATCCGGAAAAACCACCACCGCCGGAAAACTGGCCAAGCTTTTACAGAGCGAACATAAACGCAATCCGCTACTAGTTCCAGCCGACGTTTACCGACCAGCGGCTATTGAACAGTTGAAGACCTTGGGTCGCAACCTATCAATCGCGGTCTTTGATTCTAATTCCACTCAGGATCCGGTTGATATCGCCAAAAATGCGATCGAGTTTGCCCGCAGCCACAACCATGACTCGGTAATTATTGATACGGCCGGACGCTTGCAGATCGATCAGGAATTAATGCGTGAACTACAAGAGATCTCGGCCGCCGTTAAGCCACACGAGATTTTACTAGTCGTCGATGCGATGACCGGGCAGGAGGCGGTGAATGTTGGGAGTGGCTTTGATCAGGCACTGGAGATTGATGGTCTAATTATGACCAAACTAGACGGCGATGCTCGTGGTGGCGCAGCGCTTTCGATGCGTGCCGTTACCGGCAAGCCAATTAAGTTTATCGGTGTTGGCGAAAAGCTCGACGCCCTCGAAGTATTCCACCCCGACCGCATGGCTTCACGGATCCTCGGTATGGGTGACGTTATGAGCCTGATCGAAAAGGCCACCAAAGAGATCAGTGTCGAGGACACGATGGCGCTTCATCAAAAGATGAAGAAGAACGATTTCACCTTCGAGGATTTCTTAGGTCAGTTACGGATGATGAAACGGATGGGTAGCATCTCATCGTTAACCTCGATGATCCCCGGAATGGATAAGATCGCCAAAAAGATCAACCCCGAGGAGGCGGAACGCGAGATGAAGCGCGTTGAAGCGATAATACTCTCGATGACCCCCGGCGAGCGCTGCAATCCAGCCGTAATCAACGGCAGCCGCCGAAAGCGGATCGCAATCGGTTCAGGAACCTCCGTCGAGGCTGTGAACCGATTATTAAAGCAGTTCCTAGAGATGAAGAAGATGATGCAGAAGGTCGCCAAGATGGGGATGGGCGGACTGATGAATATGTTTGGCGGCCGCGCGGGCGGGATGTTGCCTAAAGGACGATAAAATTGACGGTAAAATTCTTTAAAGGTGTGCTATTTCGTCAAGATAGCTTTCAAAGTCCTGTAGGTGGCTCTCAATTACCGCCTGAACTATCGTTAGGTCAAGCCTTGTGTAATCGTGGACAGCAATATTGCGAAACCCCACCATCCGCTTCATCCGGTCCAATGTCCCTTCTTTTATTAATCCCGCTCTGTGAAGCAACTCGAACGCTTCTCGACTTGATTGCGGAACTCCCAGGTGCGTTTTTCTAACAAGATACATTGCAAGATCAACGCTCATCTCCACAGCCCTTTGCAGATTTAGGATGATAGAATCCTGCTTCGTCAGATTGCCGAATAGATTCTGCTGGTCTGCGTTATACTCCGTGCGAATACGCTCTATACAGCGGCGAATCTGCGATGATTTATTAATTACCAGATCATCGATTGTCATTTTTCACCATAGAAATCCTTAAGAATATCGCGGCGTTCTTCATTCAGCCGCGCGTAATCGGATAAAGCGAACATCTCGAACTCTGCTCGCCGACGAGGATTGCGATCAACTAGCAATACAGAATTCCCTAGCACTTGCGTTCTAAACACCGTAGAAGCTGCTCGCATATCTACAAGATCAACATCAGCCGAGAGTCTATCTGCAAGCTGCTGTCGGAGATCAAAGAGTTCGATTGGAGTTGGAGATGATTCTGCAAGAAATGCGATATCAAAATCCGATTCTGCATTCGCTGACTTGGCTGCGCGGGAGCCAAAGAGATAAACTGTATGTGCCGACTGCAATAACTCTTGGACAACAGCCCTAAGCCTGACTTCTTCTGCAGAATTAATAGCAGTTTCTGGGATCAATTTGATTGCCTCGAGTAATACACCTAATGCCCTAACATTCTATATGAAGTGTCATGCTTTGTAACCTAAGCAATGTATTTCATGACACTGATACCTGGTTAACTTACATTGGTGTAACCGGTACGAGACGGGCTTTTGCACTGAGAATAGGCGAACTGCAAAGAGGCGATACGCTACCAATTCTGCCTCTTAACCCTGAAATGATTTCCATCCTGGCTTTTCAAATGCTCCAGCTCCCGACGCGAGGCTCCGATTCGCTTACTCACTAATATCTGTCGCCGAATACATTCTCTAGCGGTTTGCAAAAGCTATTATATCGCTCGCGACTTTTGCAAACCACTATATTGGCAATTATGAGCAGTTCTCCGCCACTAGTTCCCCCGCACGCTCCCTCCAATGATCGTGACGCAGAAAAATTGCGTGACCGAAATGTTGTTGGGCTAAATTTACATCCGCATTCCCACTAATGCGAGGTGCTGGAGCGTCCTTTGCTTCGACGCGATGGACCAAGCACCATTCGCTATTCTGCAACAGTACAGTTACTAACGGACTCTCTAAGCGCCACAAAACCGTAACCGGCTTTACGATATTGAAAAAGTCACGCCAATTGGACTGTGCGGTTTCTGCCGCAAAGTATGCATCCCAGATCTCCGGCTTCCCGACATTAGTGCGACCGTCGATCGGCACCAGATGCTGCGGAGTACCCCGCAGATCGCTGAAGCGATAGATCATATATCCACCCCGTCCAAAATCATTCAGAACTGGGTGCGGTAGATTATGCTTCTGAATAAAATCTAGCGCTGCCACGGGAATAATCGCTGTATTGAGGGGCTTGCTCCAAATTCCTGACACAAACACAGCCGCCATACATACTAATACAAAGCTCGCGCCCTCGGCTGGAAGTTTGAGCACCAACCATCTTAGCCGCTCGATCCCCTCGCCCAGATTACCAAATCGATTTCGCACCCCTGAACTCTCGCCCCAGGCTGCCGCCAGAGTCGCTGCAATATAGATCGCCGCAAACGGTAGAAATTTTACCACTGCGAGTCCGGCAAGTGTAAACGCCAACCCACCAAGTGCGCGCACCATCGGAATACAGCCTGGACGCATAAACATGAACGCTGTCTGAAGTGCCACAAGCAACACTACAAAGACCGTTGAAAACTGCATTATCGTCGCGGGCTGAAACTCCGCGATTGCGCGCATGTGAAATGGATGCCCAGTTTTTGTGAAGAAGGTGATCCATTCACCACCCATATATGGGGTCAGTAGGGTTCCAAGAAACGCCACCAATCCAACCTGAATCGGCAATCTTAAACTTGCGAACGTCAATCGCTGCGCCGAGCATACCCAGATTACCGCGGCCGCAATTCCAATGATCGTTGTAATCTGGGCGTTGGCCCAGAGTGCCATCACAATCGCCAGCCAGACTCCCGCGCGACGGATGCCTCTTTCGAGGACCAGATTGCAGCAATAAATCGTCAGCACAAAATAGATCCACACAAAGGACTGCGGACGAAGTGTAAAGTGATTAAAGCAGGAGGCCGTGACGTAGAGTCCAAGCAGGGCTCCAAGAAACCAATCACGCGAGATCTTTGAGAAACACCACGACATGGCAAGTCCAATCGCTGCGCCGAGTGCCAGTTTGAGGGTCATCAGCCCATGAATGCCGAAATTGGCGTCTATCGCCGCAAAGAGAACCTCAATACTCCAGGAATAGGCTCGCCAAGGCTGCCCTACTCCAAACATGTTCCAGTAATCAACCTGGGGCACTGTGCCGTTTGCGAGAACCCAGCGACCAACTGTAATATGCCACCAGAGATCCGGATCAACGATCGGTCCACAGATGTAAATACCTGCCAATACAACCGCAAACACCCAATAGGTGGCAGATCGCACTGAGCTAATCTTTAGCCGTGATCCTGCCGAGTTAGAGTGTAACCGTTCACGAGGGGTGGGTAATTTTAGACACATTTGGTGGATTGATTCATTGTTTGAAATTTCAAGACCGATCTATCCTTTCTTGTCGCCCCTAAACGGAGCATTTCTTGCGAACGGTTACTTGTTGTCCCTTCGGGGACCGCCTTCGGCGGACGGAAATGCTCCCAACTTGTTAGATTGCTGTGATTTTTGCACCCCACTGAACAGTTACGTTAGAATGTTGTGCGCTCATCTTGAACTAGTTCGTTAGGGGCAATCTTATGCCCCAAATCATACCGAAGACTAGCGGCTACTTGTCTATAGGGGCCTAGATGTCTAAAATAGCCTACGCTATGAAATTGAACTTACTACTCTTTCCATTCTGTGTTGCATTGGCAACTTCACTTTGTGCCTCCATTGCACAAGCCTGTCCCCTAATTGGCGGTTTCGTGGACTATAACTGCGATCAGCAACACAAGATCGTTTTTATAGGCGATAGTATCGTCCGCGGCATTGGTGACGAGCGCTACGATGGAAATGGCGGATATCCAGTCCGCCTCGGCAATTCATATCCCAGCTCAACGGTTGTAAACCTGGGTCAACCTGGATTCTCAACCAAGCGCCTTTTACGATTGGTAACGAAACGCATTAAGAATGAGCCGACATCTGAGCTGCGGGCCGCGGCAGCAAATGCTGATATCGTTGTTATCGGTGTCGGCACCAACGACTTCTGGGAAGGGAACGATCCAGCCCTCACAGTTCGAAATATCAAGCGCATAGTTAAGTTAGTTCGCAATGAGCTGGCTAAGGATCTCGGTGTAGCACCACTAATGGCGGTTACCAAGTTGACTCCAACAACACGCGGATTCCAGCGTGATTTTGTGAACTCAATTAATGCCCTGCTCGATCATTTTAAGAGCACCGCACTTCCCGTCCGTTTATATTTTGACGTCCTGCCTGTTAATGCGATCAGCTTCGATGGATTGCACCCAAACTCAAAGGGCTACGATTCAATGGCACGCATTGCTCGGAAATTTATTGAGGGCTACGCCCAGCAGATCTCCGCGAAGTCTCGCCTCGACCTAGATGGTGATGGAGTGTACGACAGGTTTGAAAAGTCACTATTCGGCACCAACCCGGGACTACTAGACTCCGATGGCGATGGGATCAATGACGGCGAGGAGATATTTACATTCCAAACTGATCCGCTTAATTTTTTTAGCACTCCTGTTAGCGCTCCTCCGGGCGCAGAGTAGTATTTCAGATCGGCGCGGGCGGCATCGAGCTATAGCGAACTTCCATTGTTCGCTGAGATTTTATAGCGAGCATCAGAAGTCGTGAGCGATAAAAGTTGCGTTTGTAAAAATATCGGCTCGCCGGGTTGTCCAGATACATTTTCACAAAGAGGTCAGCGAGTTCAGCTAGGGGGTTTTCTCGCTGCGGTTTTCTCGCTGCTCTCGTTGTACTCTTTGTGAAATCAGACGGTTATGAACTCCAGAGTGCTATATGACGTGAATTCATCCTAGCAATTTGCAAAAGCGATTATATCGCTCTCGACTTCTGCAAACCGCCATATACGATCGGCGCCGAACGCTGAGAGAGGAATGCACCTTATCAAAGGAAATAGCAGGTAAAAATTAAATTTAAATCTGACTGGGGGATCTACTCATCATACTCGAGGTCTTTTTTTAGAAGATCAGCGATAAGCAATAATAGTTACGTGGGAAGATTTAAGAAGCATCTTTCATTCCTATTACTTTTTCATATGCGGGTTTTCAATGAGTAGCAGCGACATAACTCGTCGTGATTTCGTGATGGGATTACTGGCCACAGTTCCAGTACTTACCTCTACACCTGATCTGGTCTTTGGATACGGACGCCCTCCCAGCGGTGGTGTTATAGAGTCACTACCGACGTTCCTGTGCGAACCTGGAGAGTATTTTTTAGAACGCAGCTTAAGCTTCGACCAAAATTTAGGAACAGCTATTCTAATCGGGGCACCGGACGTCAGCTTAGATCTACAAGGGAACTCAATTAATGGCATCGGATATAAAGATCCCTTACAGAAGACCATTGGGATCTATGTAGCTCCGCAAGCCCACCGCGCCACGGTGATTAACGGTAGCCTGAACGGATTCACATATGGCGCAATGGTCGGAAGCGCAACCTTAGTTCCGAACAATGTAACTTTATCAACCTTAGTAGCAAACAATTGTCTACAGATAGGCTTTGTTAACCGCGCCAGTGATACATTAATTGTAGAATGTGCCGCAATTGATACCGGGTTCTCTCAGACAATCCTTTTATGTCCAGGAATTGGAATAGGATTCGTATCGATCTGGGCTGCCGGGGGAAACGGTATATGTCATATCGAAGGGTGTCATTCAGATTTTAGTGGTAGTAAAGGCGAATCATATCCGAACTCTCCACTAAAGATTGGAATTCTAGCTTCAGCTACCTTTAATCCGCCTGTGGTGCTTAGCAAAGTGAGCAACAACTTGATTGAATTTGCTGAGATAGGTCTGTGTCTACTTCCCTCCGTACTTAACACACCCTCTATTGAATACTATGGCAATAGTGTGGTTGGTGCGCAGTATCCATTCAATGGTGGAAAAAATTTAGGGTCTAACCAATCTGTATAATTATAGGCGAACTTGTCGCAATTATAAGAACTAGAACTTCTGCGCTAATCTTATCGCTCAATGGAGATCTTATGGAATTTAGCTGTCAATCCCAACTTCAAAGTCTGTACTATAATGGATCAATTCTTTCATTAGGGGCGCTACTCCAATTTGAGATTCTATCTATTTCTGCCTTCGCTCATCTCTCTGCTATGGATGTACTTTATTGTGGCTCAAGCGTGCCGGAAATGATGATGTCAACAGATTTTCGTGGGAATGGTTCGACCCTGGTCCAGGCGATCAATAGATTGTCCAGCTCTCGTTAGCCTTGTGAAGCCCCCGGGTACCCACATTCAAAGCAGCGCCAAAGTCGCATGAGTTCAGCATGTTGGCGATTCGGCTAAAGTGGGTGTCCGCAACGTGTCCCTTTCAAACCGCTATCGCTGCAATTCTAGCCGCCACATCTCCAACCGCAGCCGACAATGGTCTACCAACGATCTTTTCAAATGCGTCGAGATAGTGCCGTGCAATCTCAATCCGATACTCGTCGCTGAAGTTTGGAATTGTGCCGTCACCTTTAAAGCCCTGCGCTAGCAACCATTGACGAACCGGTTCCTTGTCCAGCATGACCGGGGACTCTCCCCGCACAAGACGTTCCTGATAGCTCTCCGCAACCCAGTACCGCGACGAATCAAGGGTATGGATTTCGTCAGCCAGTATCAGCTCCTCGCCAACCAGACCGAACTCATATTTTGTATCAACTAAAATTAGTCCGCTTTCGCGAGCATATTTGGTACCTTCAGCGAAGAGCGCCAATGCAGCCTCGCGCACCTGTGCCCATACTCTAGGTTGAACAACTCCGCGGGATGCAATCTCTGCTTCAGAGATCGGCTGATCATGCATTCCACGTTCTGCCTTTGTTGATGGTGTAAGTAACACCTCTGGTAGTTGGGAATAGTTGGCAAGCCCTGCTGGCAAGCGAATACCGCTGATCGTACTACCGGCCTGATAATCACGCCAAGCGCTGCCCGTTAGGAATCCGCGCACCACAACTTCGATGGGTAGGATCTTACAGCTGCGAACGATCATTACGTTTGGATCGGGCAGATCAATTATATGGTTGGTGATAATTGATGAGGTTCGCTTAAACCACTCCACCGCCATCTGGGTAAGAACCTGGCCCTTAAAGGGTATTGTAGTCACAACGCGGTCAAAGCAGCTCAAGCGATCGGTGGTAATTAAAACTCGCTTATCGCCACGGGCGTAATTATCGCGGACCTTGCCTTCATATCGCTCACCCCACTTACTGAAGTTAGTTTCCGAGAGCACAAAAGGTAGTTGGTTTCGCAATTCCTGATCAGTGATCATTTTTGACTCCCCCTATTGTTTCTCTTCTTTCGTTGAACCCGGTTTGCACCGGAATGACGCGAGAGATCTTTCTCGGCGAATAAATTAATCCAGTGCAAATTATAGTATGCAACACGCCATGACTCGTAGCGCTGCAACTGCGGCGTCTTGTCGCGACGCATTCGCACGGCAGCTTTGAATGCTTTCCTTGAAAACTTCAGATCTACCTTGGAAGCTGAGAAATACTGCTTTATCGCTACCGCTATCGCGGCGTTATTCGATATAGCTGCGCTTAGCTCGGCGTTGCCCTTACCTGGCAATGCCTGACGCGCACGTCTGTAGGCATAGAGTGCACACTGCATCTCACCCATTCGAAATTCACCGCCAGCTAACGCCTCGTAAAGGTAGCGATTGCCAAGTTCCCACCATGGAAGTGCTTGGTGATTCAATCCGGTCCAATGCGCTCGATAAACCGCAGCTGTTCGCAGAGAAAGTTCGTCCTTGGAATCGCTCCCCGCAACCTGCCGCTCGATGGGCGTTCGATTCGGCAGCAGGCCATCAAAGAGATGCGCCAAAAAAAAGCTGGTATCGTTCGAGGGCTCGAATGATATACCCACAATCGGAACAGATGTAATCAATCGCAATCCCCGCAGCCGCTCCGGTAGGTTGCTTAGGCCCAGCTCCTCTAAGGAAAGCGCTGGGGTGCGTGGTAGAGAAATTGTTAGGTACCGACGATCTCCCCAAACAATTCCGTTAAGTGAAGGATCCTTCTCTAATAACTTTCTAGCCTCAGCTTCATTCTGAAGCGCTCGGTGATAACGCAGAACACGTGCAGATAATCCTAGATCCATTTTATGGCCGATCTGTTGGCGAAAGATGCGCGTATCACTCTCCAATGAGTCATCACGCAGTCTTGCAACTACAAAACCAAATGCATTGTCAGAGGGCAAGGCGAAGCTGATGAAGCCAAGCACAAGGAATCCTGCCAGACTAAACAGGACAATTTCGCGCGGTACTAGGCGTCCGATCCATCCACATCTCCAAGCCAATAGGAAAACAAATGGTAGAACTACATATTGTAGAATCGGCAGGTCAATCTCATGATCTCGAACATACTGCCCAGTGCGAATCACCCAAACTATGAGCGACAATAGCACCAGAACGGCGATTGCATTCCAAACACGCCCAACAGGCGGAACGCAGCGCACGTCGTTACCTGAGGTTCGATTACGCGCAATTTCGTTGTCAGCCTCGCCCATTAGCTATCAGATCTACCAGAATCTATCGTCAGCAGTCCACTTGGGCTTCGAGAAACGAATAAAGGTCAAGGCTACCACGTGGATCGAGCATCTCAGCTAGCTCACCTTCACTAATTGTTACATAGCGCACCCCTGCTGCTTGCAGGATCGGGCGTAAAAACTGCTGATGCTCGAGCTCTCGTACCTCCAGGGCCTGTGCAGTGCTGGAGAAAAATTCGACCACCATACGCGGAAGGTCCTGACCATCAACTATAGTAAAAAGCCCTCGGTTGGCCTTTGCCCAATCGAGCATCTTCACCCCAGTTACCGAGCTCGCATCCCGAACTTGGCTAGGTAGCTCTCCGCCACAGATTGCAATCACCCGCATATTGGGCACAACGTTCTCACGGCCAAAAAATGCCGTCAGGAGGTGATAAAGCTGGACCTCAATTAAAGATAGCTCCTGCATAGAAATTAGCGGTATCCGTTCACGAGGGGGTAGATTTTAGAGACATTTGGTAGAGTGTTTCGTTATTTGGCATTTTAAACCCTACTATCCTTTCTTGTCGCCCCTGATCGGGGCATTTTTTTGTGAACGGCTACTTGTTATCCCTCCGGGGGTTCCGCCTCCGGCGGAAGGTTTCGGATAATTTGTATAGTTTGCGACGCTCTTACTACCCCCGTGAACGCTTACATCTAACGATTATGATAATTGGCTACAGTTCACCTGGGCTCGCCCTTATGCTAGCTTCAACACATGGCTCTACTCGATATTATAAAATTTCCGGCCCGAATACTGAAGGCCAAAACTCAAAAAGTATCTGACTTTGATGGTCCCCTACACCTTTTGCTTGACAATATGCGCGACACTATGTACGCCGCTGAGGGAATCGGATTAGCCGCCCCTCAGATCAATGTTGCCCGCCAAATCACGGTTGTCGATGTCGGTCGTGATGAGAGCGAGCTTCGGGAGTTTATTAATCCCACGATCACCGCGCGTGAGGGTAAAGTAGAATCCGAAGAGGGTTGTCTTAGCATTCCCGACTTTCGCGCAACGATTATGCGCAGCGAGAAGGTTCAGGTGAACGCTTATGACAGATACGGTAAGGAGTTTGTACTCGATGCTGACGGACTCTTGGCGATCTGTTTGCAACACGAGATCGATCATCTAGATGGTGTTCTATTTATTGACCGCATGAGTCAGCTTAAGCGCGAGATGTTCATGAAGAAGTTCCGCAAGTTTGGTGCCACAGTTGAGTAGTCCATTAAATATCGTTTTTTTTGGAACTCCTGAATTCGCCGCTGTCGGATTGCGAGCCCTATTTGAGATGTCTGAGATTGCAGTTGGCTTAGTAATAACCCAACCCGATCGACCCGCCGGTCGCGGTGCCAAAGTGGTTTCACAGCCGGTTAAGATTTTAGCGACCGAGCACAAGATTGAGACCTATCAACCGTTAAGCTTAAAGCGCGAACTCGATCAGGCGCTCGTTAAAATTTCAGCTCACGGTCCCTTTGATCTTGGTGTGGTGATCGCCTTTGGTCAGATTCTACCGCAAGCGATTTTAGACATTCCAAAACTGGGGTGCATAAACGTTCACGGCTCCATTCTACCGCGCTGGCGTGGAGCCGCCCCGATTCAACGCGCAATTATGGCCGGTGACACGGAAACCGGTGTGGCCCTAATGAAGATGGAGGCCGGACTGGATACCGGTGCTGTATTTGCGGAGACTCGCATAATGATTGGCGAGTATGAAACATTCGGTGAGCTCCATGACCGACTGGCGCTGGCGGGTGGCGAACTACTTAAGTCTAAGCTAGTGGAGATTGCGCATGGTCGGGTAGCAGCCGTTCCACAATCCGAGGTCGGTCTCACTTACGCCTCTAAGATAAAGAATGAAGAGGCACAGATCGATTGGTCAAGATCTTGCCAGGAGATCACGCGCCTCATCTGTGCCCTGAGCCCAGTGCCGGGTGCATTCTCAACTTTGAACGGCAAGCGCTTAAAGATCTTCAGCGCTATTCCGCACCCGGAGAGGCTGCCATCCGATCCCGTTCCTGGAACACTGGTGCTCAGTGACGGGAGCGGTTACCAGGTGGTCTGCGGCTCCGGTACGATTGAGATTCTAGAGCTCCAGCTTGAAGGGAAGCGGCGAATGCCGATCGCCGAGTTTATACGTGGCGCTGGTGATGCCCTAGGTGGACAGATCTTGCGGTGATTTCAAACGATTTCCACGGCTTCTAATAACTCTACCGACCAATGTATATATTGTAAGAATTACGAACAGCCCCTACGCCTTTCTCCGCCACAACTTTGCGCAGTTAATTCTTGAACCTAGATTCCGCAGTTGAATCTGCTACGGAGGCCGATCTGCCTGATCTTTTTGATGTTTTCTAGAAATTGGTACTCACCCTAGCGGTGCTAGGGTTTGCGTGCCAATTTCGTCGAAAACCT
>Ga0163144_10018618_pt1 | contig 14023 bp, 13 predicted proteins | sample OliLak19BULKMAT1_FD_123175 | JGI IMG/M metagenome (GOLD analysis project Ga0163144, IMG submission 123175) | Freshwater microbial mat bacterial communities from Lake Vanda, McMurdo Dry Valleys, Antarctica - Oligotrophic Lake LV.19.BULKMAT1 | ecosystem: Environmental > Aquatic > Freshwater >... | reverse complement strand
GTCGTCTGGGTGACGCGACGACTTCCGCACGCGGTGGAGCAAGTGCTCGCCGAGCGATTCGAGGTGCGGCAGGACGCGGGCGATCGTCCGCTCGATGCAGAGGGATTGCGCCGTGCGTTTCGGGAGGCCGATGCGGTCCTGCCCACGGTGACAGACCGGATTGCGGCGGAGTGCTTTGCGCAGCCGGGTCGCCGCGCGCGGATCGTGGCGAACTTCGGCGTGGGGGTGAATCACATTGATCTGGCCGCCGCGCGCGCTGCCGGGGTGCCGGTCACGAACACCCCCGATGTGCTGACCGACGACACCGCGGACCTCGCGATTCTCCTCATGCTCGCGGTCCTAAGGCGCGCGGGGGAAGGGGAGCGCCTGCTCCGCGCGGGGGCGTGGTCCGGCTGGAGCCCTACGGGAATGCTCGGAGGGCGTTTGACGGGTCGCACGCTGGGCATTGTCGGACTCGGGCGGATCGGGAGTGCCGTGGCCGCGCGGGCGCGGGACGGCTTCGGGATGCCGGTGCTCGCGTGGAGCCGGTCCGCGCGACCCTCCTCGGCGGCGGCCGATGGCATTGAACGTGTGGCATCACTCGAGGAGCTTCTTGAGCGCTCAGACCTGGTGAGCCTGCATTGTCCCGCGACGGCGGCTACGCGCCACCTGATCGGTGCGCCGCAGCTCGCGCGAATGCCACGGACGCCGTGCTGATCAATACGGCGCGTGGGGATGTGGTGGATGAAGCGGCGCTGGTCCGCGCACTCGAAGCTGGCACCATTGCCGGGGCGGGACTCGATGTCTTTGAGGCGGAACCCGTGGTGCATCCCGGATTGCTCGCCCGCGAGGAGGTGGTGCTGCTTCCGCATCTGGGGAGCGCGACGCGTGAAACGCGGGAGGCGATGGGCATGCGGGCCGTCGCGAACATTGCGGCATGCTTCGCTGGTGTGGCATTGCCGGACGCGGTGTAAGTGCAGCACATCCGGCCGTGCGGCGGGGAATCGACGCCTCACGCGCTCGCGCACGATAACTTGCTCGGGGCGGCAATCGCTCTCTAGCTTTCGCCCACCCTCCAACGTCAGCGAATCCACATGGCCGAGTACAAGTACGCGCGCGTCCCCTCAACGGGTGAGCGCATCGAAGCTTCGGGTGGCGAGTTCAAGGTCCCCGACCAGCCGATCATTCCGTTCATCGAAGGCGATGGCACGGGCGCGGACATCTGGCGCGCGAGCGTGCGTGTCTTTGACGCCGCCATCGAGCGCGCGTATGCGGGAAAGAAGCGGATCCACTGGATGGAGATCTTCGCCGGCGAGAAGGCGTTCAATCTGACGGGCGAATGGATGCCCGCGGAGAGTTTGGAGGCCATCCGTGAGTTCAAGATCGCCATCAAGGGACCGCTGACGACGCCGGTCGGCGGCGGCATTCGCTCGCTGAACGTCGCGTTACGCCAAGAACTCGATCTCTACGCCTGCATTCGCCCCGTGCGCTATTTCCAGGGCGTTGGCGCTCCGGTGAAGCATCCGGAGAAGGTCAACATGGTGATCTTCCGTGAGAACATCGAGGACGTCTACAGCGGCATCGAGTTCCGCGCCGGGACGCCAGAGGCCGAGAAGCTGCGCCTGTTCATCGAGAAGGAGTTCGGCAAGAAGATCCGCCCAGAGTCGGCCATTGGCATCAAGCCGATGTCGGCCTTCGGGTCGAAGCGGCTGATCGAGATGGCGATCCGCTATGCGATCAAGCATCACAAGCCGTCGGTCACGATGATGCACAAGGGCAACATCATGAAGTTCACGGAAGGTGGCTTCCGGGATTGGGGCTATGAACTCGCCAAGGAGAAGTTCGCGTCGCAGGTGGTCGCGGAGGCCGATCTTGGCTCGGCGGCGCCAGGGCCGCATGCCGTGGTGCTGAAGGACCGCATTGCCGACTCGATGTTCCAGCAGATTCTCCTGCGGCCTGATGAGTATTCGGTGGTGGCCACGCCGAATCTCAATGGCGATTACATCTCCGATTCCTTGGCCGCCGAAGTCGGTGGGCTCGGCATCGCGCCGGGGGGCAATGTCGGGGACGAAGCGGCCGTGTTCGAAGCGACGCACGGCACGGCGCCCAAGTACGCCGGCCTCGACAAGATCAATCCGGGGAGCGTCATCCTCTCGGGGGTGATGATGTTCGAGCTGATGGGCTGGGACGACGCGGGCAAGCTGATCATCAAGGGCCTTGAAAAGGCGATCGCCGAGAAGACGGTGACCTACGACCTCGCGCGCCAGATGACGGGCGCGACCGAAGTGAGCACGACGGGCTTCGGCGACGCGATCATTCGCGGGATGGAGGGCTGATGTCTATTGCCTTTGCCGTGAAGCGTGGCGATCCAGCGCGCGGCGCGTCGCCGCTCATTGCGGTGGCGCTCGCCGCCGATACGGCGCTGCCGAAGGCCCTGAGTGGGCTCGACAAGGCCACAGGCGGCGCGCTCAGCACGGCCATCAAGCGCAAGGATTTCAGCGGCGGCAAGGATGAGTCGCTGCTGATCGTGAACACGGGGAGTGGTCCGGAGCGCGTGCTCCTCGTGGGCACCGGTGCCGGCGATGTGAAGGGTGTGACACGTGCCGCGACGCTCGCGGGCCGAAAGGCGAATGCGATGGGCGTTGGGGCAATGACGTTCTGGAGCGACGCACTGGAGGGGGAGAAGCTCGAAGGCGCGGTCGTCGGACTCTCGCTCGGCAGCTGGGAGTTCCGTGAACTGCACTCGGCAACGCCGGTGGCCACGCGCAAGAAGCCACTCAAGGCGGCAACGCTCTTCGTGGAGAACACTGGGGCGGCGAAGGGGCCCTTGGCGGCTGGCGTGGCGGTGGCGGAAGGGCAGCGCATCGCACGCCGCCTCGCGATGCTGCCCGGGAACATCTGCACGCCAGCGTACCTCGCCAGCGCGGCACGCGACATCGCCAAGCGTGGGAAGCTCGCGTGCAAGGTGTTCGGGCGAAAGGAAATGACGCGCATGAAGATGGGATCGTTCCTCGCCGTGGCGCAGGGCACGACGCAGGATCCCAAGCTGATCGTGCTCGAGTACAAGGGCGGACGTCGCGGCGAGGCGCCGGTGGTGCTCGTCGGGAAGGGTCTGTGCTTCGACACCGGCGGCGTGAGCATCAAGCCGGCGCTCGGCATGGAGACGATGAAGTTCGACATGTGCGGAGCGGCGGGTGTGCTCGGCGCCATGGAAGCGATTGCGCGCCTCAAGCCGCGGATCAACGTGGTCGGGCTCGTTGGGTCGACCACCAATGTTGTCGATGGCGATGCGGTGAAGCCGGGCGACGTGGTATTCGCGAGCAACGGCAAGAGCATCGAGATCCAGAACACCGACGCTGAAGGGCGTCTCGTACTCGCCGACGTGCTCGTGTACGCGCAACGCTATAAGCCGCAAGCGGTGATCGACGCCGCCACGCTCACGGGCGCGGTGGTGATTGCGCTTGGCCACGTGACGGTCGGCGTGATGGGCAACGATCAAACGGTGGTCGATGAAGTGCTCGCCGCCGGACGTCGCGGGGGTGAAGTCGGTTGGCAGCTCCCGCTCTTCGAGGAGTACAAGGAGTTGCTCAAGTCCGATTCGGCCGATCTCCGGAACATCGGCGGCCGCGGCGCGGGCACGATCACGGCGGGGCTTTTCCTGCAGGAATTCGCCGGAGATATGCCGTGGGTGCACTTGGATATCGCGGGGACGGCCTACTCCGAGACGGACTTGACCGTGATGCCGAAAGGCCCCACGGGAACACCGGTGCGCACCTTCGTGGAGTTCGTGCGCGGCAGAGCGCGTTGAGACGCCTGCTTGTCGCCGGTGCCCTGCTTTTGGGGGTGCCGGTGGGCGCGCAACAGCGGCCTGAGCAGCCGACGCCGGCGGATACCATGCCGCGGTCGGCCGTGCCACTGCCGGTGCCGCTCCCCGCGAGGGACACCACACCGCCGCGCGACACGGTGAAGGCGCCGATTGCGGTGTCGGAGCGACCGCGCGCCCCAGATATGTCGGGGCGACGCATCGTGTGGGACCGCGACGCACTCTTTGCCACTGGCGCCTTCACGCTCCCGGAACTGCTGGCCCTCGTGCCGGGCGCGAGTGTCGGAAACGCGGCCTTTTTCGCCGCGCCCACCGTGACCAGCTGGTACGGACAGCCGGGGCGGGTGCGCGTCTACCTCGACGGGCTCGAACTCGATCCGCTCGATCCCCGCACGCAGGGGACCGCTGATCTCTCGACCATTCAGCTCTGGGCGATGGAGGAGGTGGCCGTCGAACGCGCGCCAGGCGAGTTGCGCGTGCATCTCCGGACCTGGCGGGTGCGACTCACAACGCCGCAGACGCGGACCGACGTGGTGACCGGTGCGGAGAACACGAATCTGTATCGCGGCTTCTACGGCAAGCGATTCAACAGCGGGGCCGTGCTGCAGTTCGCGGCGCAGCAGTTCTCGACCACGAACTTCCTCGTGCGCGGCGACGGCGATGGACTCGGGGCCTTCCTGCGCGTGGGCGTCGCACGCGAGCGGTGGACGGCGGATTTTGTCGCATCCCGCAACGGACGCATCCGGTCGGCGACCAAACGCTACGTGACGGCTAGCAGCATTGAGCCGGCTGAGGACGCCGCCATTCCCAACTTCAAGGGGAGCGATGTGGTGGCGTACCTCCGCGCGGCGTATCGCACGCCCGACGACGAAGGCCTCTGGGCGCAGTTTCTTGCGGGCACGGTCCAATCCGTCGAGGACGACTCCGCCGCCGCCAGCGCATTGACGCCCAATCTCGATTCCGTGGTGGTACAGACCCAGTGGGTCGCGACGGTCGGTCTGACGCGTGGTCCGCTGCGCCTTTCGGGCACCGGACGACTGCGGACCCAAGGCGGAGCGTCGGGCTTTGCTCCCGCTGTGCGAGCTTCGTGGGACCGCCCGCGGTATGGCGCGAGCGCTTTCATCGAACTCGGCGGGCCGGACTCGACAACCCGCATTGACCTCCTCGCGCGGGGCGAGATCTTCCGGTGGATGCACGTGGCGGGCGGCCTCTCTCAGCATTCCCCGGACGCGGTGATCGGGGGACCGGCGCGAACGACCATTCGGGCCGAACTCGGTCTCGCATGGAAGGCCCGCTGGCTCACCCTCGGCGTGGTTCAACGCGGGGCGGCGCTCGTGGACGGCATGCCGCTCTTCGACTCGGTCTATGTCCCAGTCGAACTCAAGTCGGCGACCGGCCTCGAAGTGGGGCTCCGTGGCCAGCTCAGAGGCCCGTTCAGCTTCGAGTTCCGCGGGATCGACTGGGGGAAGGAAGCCTTGTACCGATCTTCCCTTGAGTCCCACGCTGAGCTGCGGGTCGCCACGGGGTTCAAGAAGAAGCTCCCTCGCGCGGACTTCATGCTCACGGCCGCCGTGACCCACGACTACCGCAACGACTTCCTCGCGCCGGACGGGGCGGGGGGCGTTCAGCGGGCCAAGGGCGCCGCCACGCTTGGAACCCAGCTTGACCTCCGAATTGGGGCGGCCCACGTGTTCTGGTACAACCGGAACCTGGCCGGAAAGGTGTACGAGACCGTGCCAGGCTACCTTATGCCTCGGCTGGTCCAACTTTACGGCATCCGCTGGGCGTTTTGGAACTGATTCTGCTTGCCCAAGTGTTGGTGGCAGAGTAACTTATCAGGCTCTAATGATCCGTAGCATGACTGGTTTCGGAGCGGCCGAAGGGCCGGTCGGCGGCTCGCGCGTCAGCGTCGAGCTGCGTTCTGTGAACCACCGATTCTTCAATCCGAGCCTCAAGCTCCCCTCTGCTCTATCGAAGTGGGAGGCCGAGGCTCGGGAAATGATGCGGCAAAAGATCTCCCGCGGCCACGTTTCGGTCTCCGCGCGGGTGGTTCATGAAGACAGCTTGGGTACCGTGATTGACGAAGCGCGGTTCGCCGCGGCCGCCGAGGCACTGAAGGGACTGATGGTGCGTCATGGGCTGGGCGGTTCGGTCGATGTGGCGACCGTATTACGGATGCCGGACGTGATGCAGATGGCGCGGGACGACGCGGGGCTTGAGACGGCGACGGTCGAGGAGTTCCTCGCGGTCACCGAGGCCGCCATTGCGGCCATGCAGGAGATGCGGGCGGCAGAAGGCGCGCGGCTCGCGCAGTTCATCGGAGAGCGGCTGACGCTCATCGAGCAGGCGGTCGGGCGTCTTGCCTTGCGGGCCCCAGAACGGATGGAGGCGCAGCGTACGCGGCTGCGTGAGAACGTGGAACGGTTGGCGGGCGGCATTGCGGTCGATCCGCAGCGGCTCGCACAAGAGATTGCGATTCTCGCCGACAAGCTCGACGTCGGAGAGGAGTTGGACCGGTTCGCGAGCCATATCACGGCCTTCCGTGAGGCGTTGCTCGGGCGGGCCAGCGAAGGGGTGGGGAAGCGACTCGGATTCCTGTTGCAGGAGATGCTGCGGGAAGCCAACACCACAGGGAGCAAGGCGAACGATGCCCCAATGCTTCAGGACGTAGTGGCGATCAAAGAAGAACTCGAACGCATCCGCGAACAGGTGGAGAATCTCGAGTGAGCGGCCGGCCATTTCCGCTCGTGCTCTCGGCGCCGTCCGGGGCTGGGAAAACGACCATCGCGCGGACGTTGTTGGATCGCCGGACAGATGTCGGGTACTCGGTGTCGTGCACCACGCGCGCCCCGCGGCTCAGTGAGCAGGATGGAGTGGACTATCATTTCCTCTCCCGCGGGGCGTTCGACGCGGCGGTGATTCGCGACGAGTTCGCTGAGTGGGCTGAGGTGCACGGCAACAGGTACGGCACGCTGAAGGCAGAAGTCGAGCGGGTGATGGCCGAGGGGAAGCATGTGATGTTGGATATCGATGTGCAGGGCGCTCGGCAGGTGGTGCAGCGTTTCCACGATGCGGTCACGATCTTCGTCGTACCACCATCGGCAGAAGCGCTGGTGGCCCGACTCACTGCCCGCAAGTCGGAAAGCGACGACGCGTTGGCCCTACGCCTGCGCAACGCGCGCATGGAGTTGGCCGAGGCCGAGCGGTACCAGCACGTGGTGGTGAACGACGATCTCGAGTTGGCCGTCCAGCGAGTTGGGGCGATCATCGACGACGAAACGAGTAAGCGCGAGCGGTTGCCCGCGCTTGGACAGCAGGTGGAAGACGTCATTGGTAGGTTGCAGGCAGAGCTGGCTGCACGGATCTGAGGGCCTCCGGCCTTCATCTTTCAGCCTTCATCTCTTTTTCGGAGCTACACCATGCAGGTTTTCACGCCCAAGGACATCACCGAGCACGCGACCAACAAGTACCTCGCCGTGCTCGTCGCGGCCAAGTACGCCCGCGTACTGAATGACTTCCCGCGCGATCGCGCGAAGAACGAGAAGAAGCTCACGACGCGTTCGCTCGAAGATCTCTCGCATGGCGAGATCGAGTACCGCGTGGTGCCGCGTCGTCGCGCCAAGGGCGCGTAAGCGCCCGTAAGCGCCCGCCCAGTCGGCTCAGGCCTTCACTCGGAGCGCGTCATGCGTCCCTTCGACGGCCGTCGCATTCTCCTCGGGGTGACCGGGGGAATTGCCAGTTATAAGTCCGCTTGGCTCGCTCGTCTGCTCACGCAGGCGGGCGCCCAAGTGGAGGTCATCCTCACGCGCTCGGCCCGCGAGTTCATCGGGTCCGTGACGTTCGAGGCGCTTACAGGCCGCCCCGTACATACCGTGTTGATCGGGGACGGGCATGCCCTCGACCATATCCGGTTGGCCCGCGAGGCCGATCTGCTCGTCATCGCCCCAGCGACTGCGGACTTTCTCGCGCGCGCCGCGCACGGGCACGCCGACGAATTGCTGTCGGCCACACTGCTCGCGGCAGAGTGCCCCGTCCTGATCGTGCCGGCGATGAACGACAAGATGTGGGCGAACGCGCAGGTGCAGGCGAACGGCGCGTCGCTGCGATCCCAAGGTCGCGTGGTGCTTGACCCCGGCGTTGGTCCGCTTGCCTCGCCTGATGAAGGCGCAGGGCAGGGACGGATGCAGGAGCCGGAGACGATTGTGGCGCACTGCGGCCGGTTGCTCGAGGCGCGTCTCGCGCCGGCTGGAAAGCTCCGCGGCAAGCGAATCCTCCTGACCGCAGGCCCGACGCGCGAAGCGCTCGATCCCGTGCGTTATCTCTCCAATCACAGCACCGGCAAGATGGGGGTCGCGCTCGCGGAGGCGGCCTGGCGGCGCGGCGCGGAGGTCGTGGTGGTGCACGGGCCGCTCGCGGTGCGCGTCCCCGATGGGATGTGCGCGAAGCCGGTGGAGTCCACTGAGGACATGGCCGAGGCGGTCCGGAGTGAGATCGGCGACGCCGACATCTTGGTGATGGCCGCCGCGCCAGCGGACTTCCGGCCGAAGCAGGTCGCGAGCGCCAAAATCAAAAAGCGGGGCGCGCCGCCGGCACTCGAGCTCGAGGAGACGCCGGACATCCTCACGAGCACGATGTCGGCGCGGAAGGCGGGGCTCGTTGCCGTCGGCTTCGCGCTCGAGACGGACGATCTTATCGAGAACGCCAAGTCCAAGCTCGTGTCCAAGGGATTGCACCTGATCGTCGCGAATAGCGCGCGCGAGGCGGGCGCTGGATTCGGCTACGATACCAACCGGGTGACGATGATCGGTGCCGATGGTGTGCAAGAGGAGACCCCGCTGATGTCGAAGCGTGATGTCGCCGATGCCATCCTTGATCGCATTGAGTCGTTGCTGTGATTGCTTCGTGAGCGACGCGCACGAGCGACTGCGCCAGTATCTCGAACAGCGGCGCGAGCTCGGTGAATCCGAGTTCGTGCTCGATGGTCTGAGCACCGAGGATGCGCTGAAGGTGCTCACGGCGAAGGCGCCGATGCCTCCGGCCTCGGCGCCGTCCGCCTCGCGTGCGCCGCGCGGCGAGTCGTCGCCTCCGCCGCGCGACTCGGCGCCTCCGCCGCCACCGCGCGACTCGGCCATGCGTCGCGCCGCGGAGGAGGCTGCTGCCTCGGGCGACTGGCGTGAGGCACTGCGGGCGGTGAACGCCTCGGACGACAAGGCCGCGCCGTCGTCCGCACCCAAGCCCGCTGACGCGGCAACTCCGGAACCTCCCGCCGACAAGCCAAAGATCGGTGGCACCGCCTTTCCGCTTCCCGCCGACGCCAGCGCATCGGGCCCACCGGAGGGGCGCATTTACGAGATTGGCTCCGGCTCCGCGCGCTCCAGCCTGAGCGACATCACGGATCTGGCGGGTGTCGCCGCCGCCATCGCCACGTGCACGGCCTGTTCGCTCTCCGCCACGGCGCAGAATCATGTCCCGGGCGAGGGCGACCCGAACGCGCGCTTTGTGGTCGTCGGCGAGGCGCCTGGCCAGACCGAGGACGAGCTTGGCCGTCCCTTCGTTGGGAAGTCAGGAGACCTCCTGACCAAGATCCTGGAGGCTATCGGCTTCAAGCGGGAGGACGTCTTTATCTGCAACGTCCTCAAGCACCGCCCCCCCGCGAACCGCAATCCGACCCCCGAGGAGATTGTCGCCTGCCGGCCTTTCTTGTTGCGGCAGTTGGAGTTGCTGGAACCCAAGGTCATCCTCGCGCTCGGCACGTTTGCCGCGCAGACGCTCTTGGAGACAGATTCCCCTATCGGGAAGCTCCGCGGTCTGGAGCATCGCTACCACGGCATTCCGCTCGTGGCCACGTACCATCCCGCCGCGTTGTTGCGGAACCCCAACTGGAAGCGCCCCGCCTGGGAAGATGTCCAGCTCGCCCGTCGAATTTTCGATCGCCCGTAAGGGCCCGCCCGACGCCTTCGCCGACCGCCGACCCCCGTGGTCGGAGGACGCCGAACGCGCCGTTCTCGCCGCGATGCTTCTCTCTGGTGACGCCGTTGTCACCGGCATGGAGCTCGTCACCGAGGACATGTTCTATCGTGAAGGGCATCGTCGCCTCTTCCGCTCGATGTCCGCGCTCGCGAATGGCGGGGCAGTCATTGACCCGCTGACGCTCTCCAACGAACTCGATCAGCGCGGGGACCTGACCGCCGCGGGCGGCAAGGAATACATCGGTGGGCTCCTCGATGAGATCCCGACGGCGGCCAATGTTGAGCATCACTGCCGCATCGTGCGCGACAAAGCGCTGCGTCGGCGACTGATTGAGACGGCGACCTCGCTCGTCCGCGAAGGGCACGAGAGCCCGGCCGACGTGGCCGAGTTGCTGGACCTCGCGGAGCACAAGATCCTCGAGCTCAACGACAGCCGCGGGCAGGAAGGATTCATCCGCATCAAGTCGTTGCTCTGGTCGGCGATGGAGCGCATCGAATTCCTGCGCACCGCCGGTGGCAACCTCACCGGCGTCCCCTCGGGCTTCACTGATCTCGACAAGCTGACGCTGGGCTTCCAGCCCTCGGACTTGATCATCGTCGCGGCGCGTCCCTCGATGGGCAAGACGGCCTTCGTGTTGAACGTGATGCAATACGCGGCCATCGAAGGCAATGTTCCGACGGCGCTCTTCTCGTTGGAAATGAGTACTCAATCCCTCCTGCTGCGTATGCTCGCATCCGAGGGATATGTGGACGCTCAACGGTTACGCTCCGGTGCCCTGACGGCACAGGACGCGTCGAATCTCGCGAAGGCGGCCGCCCTGCTCGGGCAGGCGCCGATCTGGATTGACGACACCCCGGGGCTCTCCGTGCTCGAGGTGCGTTCGCGCGCCCGTCGTCTCAAGGCGCAGGCCGATATCAAACTGCTGATCATCGACTACTTGCAGCTCGTCTCTGGGCCGCCCAACTCCGAGAGCCGTCAGCAGGAAGTCTCGGCGATCTCGCGGTCGCTCAAGGCGCTGGCGAAGGAACTCGGGATCCCCGTGATCGCGCTTTCGCAGCTCTCCCGTGCCTCGGAGCAGCGCGGCGGCGAGAATCGTCGCCCGCAGCTCTCCGACCTCCGCGACTCCGGCGCGATCGAGCAGGACGCCGACGTGGTGCTCTTCATCTACCGACCGGAGATGAACGAACGGCCGTACGACGATCAGGGCAACCCGCGGATGGTGTCGGGCACGAACGACATCCCGCTCGACGGCTACGCGGAAGTGATCATCGGGAAGCAGCGCAACGGCCCCACTGGACACATCCGGCTGCACTACCGGAAGAGCCACACGCGCTTCGAGAATTGGACCGGTCGCCAGGAAGAGTGAGGATGCCGATGCCTCATCTCCTCGGGAGCGGCACATGGCGGTGAAGTCGAAGTCGGTCTATCGCTGCACCGAGTGCGGCGGCGAGTCGATTCGCTGGCAGGGACGCTGCGATACCTGCGGCGAGTGGAACACGCTCGTCGAGGAAATGGCCGCGCCCAAGGTCACCGGCACAAAGGGCGCTGGCGCGCAGCGTCGTCTCGCGGGGAGCGCGGGCTTCGGTGAGGGCGGCAACGTCGTGGCCACGCCGCGACTGCGGGACGTCGTGGGCACCGAGGCGAACCGGCTCGCCACCGGCATCGCGGAGTTCGACTTCGTGCTCGGCGGTGGCGTCGTGCCCGGCTCCATGGTGCTCGTTGGCGGCGAGCCCGGGATCGGCAAGAGCACGATTCTCCTGCAAGTTGCGGCGCGCCTTGAAGCCGCTGGCCACAGCGCCCTCTATGTGAGCGGCGAAGAATCGCCACTCCAAGTCAAACTGCGCGCCGATCGCCTCGGTGCCACGGCGGGAGATGTCTCGCTGGTCGGCGAGACGAACCTCGAGACGATTCTCGCGACGGCCTCGACGATGGGCCCGAAGGTGATGGTCGTCGACTCCATTCAGACGGTCTTCACGGGTGATCTCGAAGGGGCGCCCGGCAACGTCGGGCAGGTGCGAGAGTGCGCCGCACGCCTGATGCGCTTCGCGAAGGAGTCGGGGACCGCCGTGTTCGTGGTCGGCCACGTGACCAAGGGAGGCGGTATCGCCGGCCCCAAGACGCTTGAGCACATCGTCGACACGGTCCTCTACTTCGAGGGCGAAAGCTCGGTCGATCATCGCGTGCTGCGGGCGACGAAGAACCGGTTCGGGAGCGTCGACGAGATCGGCGTGTTCCGGATGACGGTGCAGGGACTCGAAGCAGTCGAGAATCCGTCCGCCCTCTTCCTCAGCGAGCGCGCCGAGTCGCCGGCCTCTGGCAGCGCAGTGACCTGTTTGATGGAAGGCTCGCGTCCGATGCTGCTCGAAGTGCAGGGGCTCGCGGCCAAGGCCGGCTTCGGCACGCCGCAACGCGTGAGCACTGGCTACGATGGCCGTCGCCTTGCGTTGCTTCTCGCGGTGCTCGACAAACGCGCGGGACTCTCGTACGCGCAGCTCGATGTGTTCATCAACATCGTGGGGGGCGTGCGCGTGCAGGAGCCCGCCGGAGATCTCGCCATTGCGGCGGCGCTCGCGTCAAGCTTCTACGACAAGCCGTTGCCTGCCGATGCGATCTTCCTCGGCGAGGTCGGGCTCGGCGGCGAGATCCGCGCCGTGTCGCAAGCGGAGCGTCGGTTGCTGGAGGCGGAAAAGATGGGGATGCGCCGCGCCTTCGTGAGTCCGCGGTCCATTCCGAAGCGTGCACCAAAGCATCTCAAGGTGGAGGCCGTACCAGATCTCGGGGCGCTCTTCCGGGTGCTCTTCCGATGAGTCCGCGCCTGGTGATTCGCATTGCGGGAGTCAATCGATGACCGTGCGTGATGTGGGCGTGGTCGTGGTGGCCGGTGGCTCTGGGAGCCGCGTCGGTGGCACCGAGCTCAAGCAGATGCGCTGGGTCGCCGGGAAGCCGATGCTCCTGCACTCACTGCAGACCTTCCAGCGGCTGCCCGAGGTGGGGATGGTCGTGTGCGTGATGCCGCGGCGCTATGCCGGGGATCCGCCCCCGTGGATCTTTCAGTGCGATCTCGAGCGTATGCTGATCTCCGTCGGCGGCCGCACGCGCGCGGAGTCGGTGGCGAATGGACTCGAGGATCTTCCGGCCACGTGCACGACGGTGCTCGTACACGACGCCGCGCGTCCGTTGGCCGATGACGCGATGATCGCACGCGTGATCGCCGAGGCAAAGCTCGGGCATGGTGCGATCGCGGCGCTTCCGGTGGTCGACACACTCAAGCGCGTGGCCGACGACGGGACCATTCTCGAGACCGTGAGCCGCACCGGACTCTGGCGCGCCCAGACGCCGCAGGGGTTTCCGCGCGAGGTGATCGAGCGCGCGCATCGTGAGGCCAAGCGCGGTGGGTGGCACGGCGAGGCGACGGACGATGCCGCGCTCTGCGAACGCATCGGTGTGCCCGTGAAGGTCGTGCGCGGCAGCGAGAAGGCGATGAAGGTGACGGAGGAGCTGGATTTCGGGCGCGCCGAGGCGCTGGCCTCGTGGCGCGAGGAGCCCGATGCCTGAGCCCCGTGGCCTTCCGTTCTGGTCGGCCGAAGAAACAGAGGCAGCCGTCGGGCCGACTCTCGCGCATCTGCGAGGGGGGAAGGTGCTCGCGTACCCGACAGAGACGTTGTACGGCTTCGGTACGACGATCGACAACGAGGCGATTGAGCGCTTGGTGTCGCTCAAGCGGCGCCCGCCGGCGAAGCCGTTCCTCCTGTTGATCGCCGATACGCCGATGCTCGCGCGGCTCGGACTCCATTTGCCCCAAGCGGCATCGATGCTCGCGGCACGCCACTGGCCTGGCCCGCTCACGCTGGTGCTGCCGGGGGGCGAGCGGCGTATTCCGCCGCGCTTGCGCGGTCCCGAGGGCGGTGTGGCGGTGCGGTGGACGCCGCATCCGGGCTTGCAGCGTATCATCGCCGCGCTCGGTGATCCCATCACCAGCACCTCGGCCAATCGGCCCGGCGAGCCCGCCGCCACCTCGGCGCGCGAAGTGCTTGAGCAGTTCGGCCCGCAGATCGCGCGTGGCGATGTGCTCCTGCTCGACGCGGGCTCGTTGCCGACCGACACCGCGTCGACGGTGGTGGACTGCACCGGACGTCGTCCACGCGTCATCCGGCCTGGGGCGATCTCCGCGGCGGTGTTGCGTGAGAGCTGCCCCGATCTCGTGGGCGACCGGTAAGTTCAGCTCATGCACATCCTTTTTGTTTGCACGGG
>Ga0163144_10018617_pt1 | contig 14023 bp, 16 predicted proteins | sample OliLak19BULKMAT1_FD_123175 | JGI IMG/M metagenome (GOLD analysis project Ga0163144, IMG submission 123175) | Freshwater microbial mat bacterial communities from Lake Vanda, McMurdo Dry Valleys, Antarctica - Oligotrophic Lake LV.19.BULKMAT1 | ecosystem: Environmental > Aquatic > Freshwater >... | reverse complement strand
TTTCGACGCTCATTATCTTTTTGTTAGCTACGGCAGTTTGGGAACAGTTGGCAACCGTGCCAGTGAGTCTTGGTAGCAGCGAAACCAACCCTATTCAAATGCCTTCCAGTCCTTCGGATGTGAAGAAAATCAATTCCGACTTGAAGATTACGATCAACAAAGACGAATTGATTTTGTTCGATTCAGGTCGCAGCACACGAATCAGTAGGGATGAATTGGTCACCAACGAGTTTGCGCAGATTCAAGAATTTGCGGATAAAGCTCGTAAAAAGTACACCACTAAAAAAGATGTGGTGTTGTCCTTGTCAGATGAGGCTGTTTATTCAGACCTTGTTACTGTCATGGATAAGTTTTTGGCCGTTGATTTTGATCAGCTAATTGTGATGGGAGCTGAGTTTTAATGGGAATTATTAAGCCAGAATATCATTTGAAGTCGGCTCACGATTTGCCTTGTTTCCGAGACAGAATGTCGGGTGCAATCGGTGGTAGAAAACTATCTGCTGATTTGAACCTCACTTCTTTGATCGACGTGTTTTCAGTTATTATTCTTTTTCTTGTGAGTACTTTTTCTGCAACCGGAGAAATCTTATTTGTAAATAAGGACATCACACTCCCCTCGGCTAAACACGCTTTTATATTGGAACGCTCTCCCATCGTTACAGTTACCGAAAAGGGAGTGATCCTTGAAGGAACTGAAGTGGGTGAAAATGACAATATCAAAGAAAAGATCGAAGAAAGTGATTGGCAACTTCCTCAGCTCAAACAAAAATTGAGAGACTACAAAGCATTCTTTGAAGCTGCCGATGCCGGCGTGCCTTTCCCTGCCAGAGTGATTATTCAGGCCGACAAAGATCTTACATTTCTTTACATGAAGCGTGTTATGTATGCTTTGGTTCAAGAGGGTTATGTCAATATCGATCTCGTTGTGCGTGGTGAAGCTGAGTATCGCCCTCCTTCAACAACTGATTCTGGATCTGCCGAACTCTAAGAATGCCTCACCCAACGTCAGAGCAGTTTTTTATTGGTGGTGAATCCGTTCGTCAATTCGCGAGATTATACCTATAGATATATTGCCTCGTGTTCGAGGTTTCATTGGGCCCGAATATTGCATCCCTATAGGCATGAGGCATTTGTGGGAAAAATTGAGGACTAGCCTTGGGTTTTTGCCAGCTATCATAGTCTTGTCATGTGTGGCCATGGCGCTCACCTTGCTAAAAATCGACGTTCACTATTTAGCGCCAATGAAGCTGGGGCAACGCTTCCCAGAATTATTTGGTGCCGGGGCAGAAGCTGCTCGCCAAATGCTTTCGATGATTGCGGGAGCTGCCATGGGAGTGGCCGGCATTTCTTTCTCAATTACGGTTGTGGTTTTATGCTTGGCCTCGAGCCAATATTCGCCTCGCGTCTTACGCAATTTCATTCGCGATTGGCGTAGCCAAATGGTCCTTGGAGGATTTCTGGGGACCTTTGCTTACTGTTTGGTGGTGTTAAAAACAATTCGCGGAGAAAGCGAATTCGCCTTCATTCCACCTTCAGCTATTTTAGGAAGTGTTTTGTTGGCCTTCGTGGTGATTGCCCTGCTCGTCTATTTTATCGATCATATTGCATCCTCAATTCAGGCCTCCAGTATCGTAAAGGCTATTTACACCGAAACTCTAAAAACAATGGACTATGTGTTTCCCCATAAGCAAAGTGAAGAAAATGAGATTTGGGATACTCACAGAAAAATTGTTCTGGCCTCTGAATCTCTAAAATGGCAACCCGTGATGAGCCAGACCACGGGCTATGTTCAAAGTGTTGATTTGGAAAGACTGGTCAGCTTGAGTCGAAAACACAAATTGCCCATTAAGATGGCTAAGGCTCCGGGCGAGTTTGTAGTTTTTGATACTCCTTTGGTTTGGGTTCCTCAAGATTTTGACCACGAACTAAGCGGTCAAGTTTGTTCTGCTTATAGCATCGACATTTCTCGAACCATGGAGCAAGAAGTTGGATTTGGAATTCGACAATTGGTGGATGTGGCCTTGAAGGGCTTGTCTCCTGGAATCAATGACGTGACCTCCAGTGAAATTTGTATCGATTATATAGGCGCCTTATTACGAGAACTTGTTTCTCGTCCCATGACACTTGCTCCCATTTTTGAAAATGATTCATTGCGTGTGGTTAGGCGAAGTGAAACTTTTTCTCAGCTCATTCACCTCGGATTCGATCAGATTCGACGTTGTGGGGAAGAAAAACCGACCGTACTTTTAAGACTAGAAATGGCACTTGATTCGATACAGGAGAAATGTGTTTCCCAGGAGCACCAGAAAGAAATTCAATGGCAGAAGGAAGTTCTTGGCGTTGTTAAACAAGCCTCTAAATATCGGTACGAGGACTTGAACTTGCGCTGAGTTCTTCTTTCTTGCGTCTAAGCCCCAAATTGCACTATGAAGACCTCATTATGTTGCGTTCCGGAAAATTTCTACTTACGACTCTCAATTCTCAGCCTAAAAGTTTCGAAGGAACAGAGGAAACGGATTGGGTGAAGGACATCTTGCTGGCTTCGGCTCCTGGAGCTGAGTTGACCCAATTGACCTCTGAAGAGTGGGCAAATCAATCTCAGATGAAGGTTTCAGTGGAAATCACCAAAATGCCTGGGGACGAGGACTACTCCTTACGGGGGAGTTTTAAGGCGGTTGTCCCTACGGTTTGCGCTCGATGCGCTGAACTCGTTAAAGTGAATCGTGATACTGATTTTTTGGTCTATCTCAAGTTGGTCGGAAAAACTCGTGGAAACGAGGACTTAGACTCAGGAGATGCGGATCTGGTTTATATTGTAAACCCCGAGCTCGATTTTCGCAGCTTCGTTTCTGAACAGCTGATTCTCTTGGAACCTTTCGCTGAAGTGCCTGAAAAGGATTTTCAAGGGAATCCCCATATTTGCGCGCAATCTTTGGAAAATCAGACTGGACAAGAGCCTGAAACTGAAGCAATGTCACCGTTCTCGAAGCTCGCCCAGCTTAAGTTGCGCGAGTGAAAGAGTTGTAGGTGCAAGAGGCACCTATTGATAAGGATACTGGGTACTAGGGTACCTAGTTAAAGTATAAGGAGCCCAAGAAATGGCTGTTCAAAAATCGAAACGCTCTCGTAGTCGTCGTGGTGCAGGTCGTGCCCACTTTGCTATCGTGCCCAAAGGCTGGACCATCTGTGCACAAACAGGTGAAGCTGTACAACCTCACCGTGTGACTCCATCTGGTTGGTACAAAGGTAAAAAAATCTTTGTAACTAAAGAAGAGCGCAAAGCTGAGGCTGCTACTAGCCAAAACGCTTAAGACCTCGGGAAACTCTTTTTGCTGTAATTCAGCGATGAGGGTTTCCTTTAAAAAAAAGGTACTGCGTGAATAAAAATATCAAAGCAAAAATCATTGGTACTGGTCACGGCATCCCATCTAAAGTTGTTACAAACGATGATCTCGCTAAATTTGTGGAGACTTCCGATGAGTGGATCCGCACTCGTACGGGCATCGAACAACGCTATTTCCTAGATTTTGAAAAAGGCGAAACAATCACTACGATTGTTACTGCCGGTGCTCAAGAGGCTCTAACAATGTCGGGCCTCAAGCCTGAAGACATTGAACTTGTTATTTGTTCTACAGCGACTCCTGCTGAGTGGATGCCTATTGAGGCCGCTCGTATTAAAGAAAATCTAGGTCTTGTTAATTCGGCAGCTATTGATGTGAATGCGGCTTGTTCTGGATTCACCTATGGAACTCATTTTGCCAAGGCTCTCATTGAGAGCGGCGCCCATAAGAACATTCTGGTTGTAGGCGGAGACGTTTTTCAAAACGTGATCGACTTTAAAGATCGTGGCACTTGTGTGCTGTTTGGGGATGGGGCAGGAGCTGTCGTTATGACGGCTGTTGAAGTGAAGGATCCTAAAACTGATTCTTATGTCATTGGCACTCGCATTTATGCCGATCTCGATCGCGAACGCAGCCTTAGTGTTACTGAGAAAAAGCCTGGCGAAAATCAATACATTACTATGAATGGTCGCGAAGTGTTTAAGCATGCTTCTAAGGGCATGGCTCAAGCGGCTACAGAGATTCTCGCTCAACACAATATTTCTCCCGATGAAGTGAAATGGTTTGTGCCTCATCAGGCCAACCTTCGCATTATCGAAAAAGTTGCAGAGTTTTTGAAATTCCCTATGGAACGCGTTTTCGTGAACGTCCACAAGTGGGGAAACACTTCTGCAGGAACAATCCCAATTTGTCTTTCTGAGATGAATCAGCAAGGACTCCTCAAAAAGGGCGACATCATTCTTCTTGTTTCCTTTGGTGGTGGCTACACTTGGGGCTCCGTTCTCATTCGTTGGTAATTATTCATGATTCAAAAAATATTTGTATTCCCCGGACAAGGTTCTCAATATCCAGGCATGGCTAAAGACTGGTACGCCAATTTCAAAGCCGCAAAAGAAGCTTTTGAAGAAGCTTCGGATCATTCTGGCCTCAACCTCAAAAAGCTTTGTTTTGAAGGTTCTGAAGAAGAACTGAAGCGCACTGAGATTACTCAGCCCGCTATTTTAACAAGCACTGTCGCTATCTATCGCTCACTGGAAATGGATAAGAACGCTGTGTTTGCCGGACACTCTTTGGGTGAATACTCCGCACTCGTTTGTGCGGGGGCTTTGTCATTGGGGGTTGCAGCTAAGATTGTTCGCAATCGTGGTGCCTATATGCAAGAAGCTGTTCCTGCAGGCAAGGGTGCTATGGCCGCACTCATTTTTAGACCTAAAACCGAAGGTGCTGAAAAAGCTGATGCTTTGTGTCGCGAAATTCGTGCTTTAGGCAAAGGCTATGTCTCTGTGGCTAACTACAACACTCCCGAGCAAATTGTGATCTCAGGTGATGCAGATGCAGTGGCGTTCGCTGTATCTCGAGTGATGGACGCGCCTTATGAGGCTCGTAAAGCCGTGCCTTTGTCGGTGAGTGCTCCCTTTCATTGTGAACTTATGAAACCCGCTGCTGAACGCTTGGCTCCTGAGCTCCAGAGCATGCCGTGGATTCAATCAAACTCTAAATATTTCGCAAACGTAGACGCGAAACTTTATGGATTGGGTGGAGAAAAACACGAGGCGGCTGATCGTTTGGTTCAGCAGATTGATTCCTCTGTTCTTTGGACTCAAAGCATGAGAGCAGCCTTGGAAATGGAATACTCTAAACTTGTAGAGATCGGTCCTGGCGCCGTTCTTTCTGGAATGGCAAAACGAATCACTTCGGGTGAGCGTAGTTTTACTGCATTTAGCATTGATCGATTGGAGGACTTCAAAAATGTCGAACAACAACTTTAGTTGGCAACTTGAAGGAAAAAGCATTCTTGTTACGGGTTCAAACCGTGGCATTGGTAAAGGCATCGCTCAAGGACTTGCGAAGGCAGGGGCACATGTGGGCGTGACTTTTTCGGGATCGAACCCCGAATCTGAAGCCAAAGCTCATGAACTTTGCAAGGAGCTTGAAGGTTTGGGGGGCAAATCGATCGCCATCAACCTTAATGTATCGGATGAAGAATCCTGCAAAGCCGGCATTGATCGTATGGTTAAAGAGTTCGGTGGGCTTTATGGCCTTGTAAACAATGCTGGAGTGGCTATCGATCAACTCACACTTCGTTATAAGAGCGAGGACTGGGACAAGTTGATGGGAATCAACCTCAAGGGAGCCTTTATGCTCTCTAAGGCTGCTCTTCGTCCTATGATGAAGTCTGAGTCGGGTTCTGCCTCTATTGTGAATATGAGCTCTGTTGTGGGCCTCATGGGCAATGCTGGGCAGGCTGTTTACGCGGCCTCTAAGGCTGGGCTTATTGGAATGTCAAAGTCGCTGGCTAGGGAGTTTGCTTCTCGCCAGATTCGAGTAAACTGTGTGGCACCTGGCTTTATTGATACGGAAATGACCCGTGCTTTGAGCGAGGATCAGAGACTCAGCCTAACTAAGGAAATTCCTTTGAATGACCTAGGCAGTGTCGAAGATATAGCCAATGGAACGATGTACTTACTGTCACCATTGTCACGATATGTCACCGGTGAGGTGCTGAGTATCAATGGTGGCTTGTATATGTAATACCAGCGGATTATTTAATCCAGTTAAAGATCCAGTTAAAGATCCAGTTAAAGATCCAGTTAAAGAAAGAGGAATGAACCATGAATATCGAACAAAAAGTTAAAGACATCATCATAGAACAATTGAATGTACCTGCAGAGAGCGTTGCTCCTGAAGCTAATTTCATCGACGACCTCGGAGCAGACAGCCTCGACATCGTTGAACTCGTGATGACTATGGAAGAAGAATTCGACCTTGAAATTCCTGACGAAGATGCAGAGAAAATCAAAAGCGTCGGCGACGTTATTTCTTACGTAACTGCAAAAGCGAAAGCGTAAGCTTAGCTTTTAGTATTTATTTAAAGAGGTTCTATCTTTATGACAAAGCGCACGTTGGCCAATTCTGGTCGTAGAGTTGTGATAACAGGCATGGGCTGTGTGAGTCCTTTGGGCAACACGGTTGACGAAACTTGGAAGTCACTCCTTGCAGGTAAATCAGGAGCAGCGACTATTAGCTCTTTTGATTCATCGGCGTTGTCGGTGAACTTTGCTTGTGAAGTTAAGAACTTTGATCCAGAACTTTATATACCCAAGAAAGATCAGCGACGCATGGATCGTTTTATTCTCTTGGGTGTTTCCGCAGCTGCTCAAGCTCTCGAACAAGCCAAACTGACAAGCGATTCTGTAAACCCAGAGCGCGTTGCTGTTTTGTTAGCTTCGGGAATGGGCGGTTTGCCGGGAATTGAAGAACAGGTGAAGACGATTGCTAGTGGCGGTCGCATGTCTCCTTTCTTTATTCCACAAGTGATACCGAACATGTTGGCGGGCCAAGTGAGTATTCGCTACGGCTTCCAAGGCCTCAATTACAGCATCGCTTCAGCTTGTTCGAGTTCTGCTCATGCCATTGGCGAAGCCGCTCGTTTGATTGAACGTGGTGATGCCGATTACGCCGTTGCGGGTGGGGCAGAGGCAGCAGTTTGTGCGACGGGTATTAATGGTTTTGCGACTATGAAAGCTTTGTCCACACGCAACGACGCTCCTGAAAAAGGATCACGTCCTTTTGACAAAGACCGTGATGGATTTGTTATGGGCGAAGGCGCTGCTGTGCTCGTTCTTGAGTCGCTTGAAAGCGCGCAAAAGCGTGGAGCTACTATCATTGCAGAACTTGCAGGATACGGTGCCAATTCCGATGCCTATCACATGACCAGTCCTTCTGAGGGTGGTGAGGGTGGAGCACGTTGTGTGAAACTCGCGCTTGAAGATGCAGGACTACGTCCTGAAGATGTGAGTGTTGTGAACATGCATGGCACTTCCACACCTGCGGGTGACGTTGCCGAATCAAAAGGGCTGCTAAGTGTTTTTGGAGATTATGCTTCAAAGATTCATTGCACTTCTTCTAAGTCGATGACAGGACACCTTTTAGGTGGAGCTGGAGCTATTGAAGCTGTTTTCTCATCTCTCTATTTGAGAGATCAAATCGTTTCTCCAACGATCAATCTCGAGAATCAAGACGAAGCTTGTGTGCTTGATTACACTGCTAACAAGACTCTTAAAACTGATGTGAATGTTGTTGTATCCAATAGCTTTGGCTTTGGCGGAACCAATGCGACATTGATTCTAAAACGTTTTGTTTGATTGGCGTTTCTCTCCTTGAAAACTCCGCTTAACTTTTTAATACGTCCTCTTAATGAAGATTTGATCGATGATTTTGTATGTTTGGCTGATTGGGAAAATAACCTCGAGATTCGGCATTTGATTCGACCTCATAAAAATGCGGCTAGTCTTGAGAGCACTATCAGCGCCAAAGAACTCTTCGACGAACATCAACAAGCTCGTATCTACAATCAACAACGCGGAGTTGTGTCTGAGCAATGGATGTTTTGTGTGGATGAAGTGCCTGTTGGGCACGGATCCTTGATGCTCAATCCACCTCACCGAGTGACCAAGGGTGATGTGACTGTAGCTTGGTTTGGTTTGGAAGTGGGTTCTTCAGAAATGCGTCGATTAGGAATTGGATCGCAAATACTTATTCACCTTGAAAAAGCGGCTCTTTTAAGAGGGGCTACTTTGGCTGAGGTGGGAGTTTTTGAATTCAATGAAGCCTCTTTGGGCTTTTTTAAATCTCGAGGCTATCGAGTTGTAGAGCGTCTTGAACATTTCAGTTATTGGCAGGGCAAAATGTGGGCTGACCTGAGACTCGTCAAAACCCTTTAAAACTGCGTTGAGTAATGGACTCGAATCTCTCAAGCGTCTATCTCGGCGGAGCGGGGCGTTATTTGCTCGCCTTTTAGCGGAAAGACATGAATTGGGAGGTGGGGCTGTGATAAAAGCAGGCTCGTGAAACTCTTTCTCTCCGCTGATCACGCCGGTTACGAACTCAAAGAATCCTTAAAAAAAGCATTGCCTGAAATCGAGTGGGAAGACCTAGGAACTCATTCTTTGGAATCGGTCCATTACCCAGAGTATGCCGCAAAGCTTGCAAAAGCTGTCATTGCTTCTGATTTGGACCACGACGAACCCTGCGGAGTTTTGATTTGTGGATCGGGAATTGGGGTGAGCATTGCTGCCAACAGATTCTCTGAAATTAGAGCGGCTCTTGTTTGGAACGAAGAAACGGCTCGTTTGGCTCGTGAACACAATCGCGCGAACGTGTTGTGTTTGCCGGCTCGCTATCTTGATACCAAACAAGCGAGTGTCCTTGTGAAGGCTTGGTTGGATGCGAAGTTTTTGGAAGGTCGTCACGATCTTAGAGTAAAAATGCTTAAGGAGATTTTATGAACCGTCATTTTGAAGAAGACCTTTCCATTAAAGATCCTGAAGTTTTGGGGGCCATGAAGGCCGAGTTCGGACGCCAACGTGATCATCTTGAAATGATTGCCAGTGAAAACTACACAAGCCGTGCTGTTGTGCAGGCTATGGGTTCGATTCTTACAAATAAATATGCAGAAGGTTATCCTGGCAAACGCTACTACGGCGGATGCGAGTGGGTGGATGTTGTTGAAGAATTAGCCCGCAAACGTGGAGCTGAACTTTTCCGTGTAGGAGATTTTATTCCTCATGTGAACGTTCAGTCACACAGTGGAGCACAAGCCAATCAAGCTGTGTTCTTAGCGATGCTTAAGCCTGGAGATACTATCTTGGCAGCAAGCCTTGATCATGGAGGACATTTGACTCATGGATCGCCCGTGAATCTTTCGGGCAAATGGTTCAATGTGGTCCCTTACGGAGTGAATCGCGAAACTGAGCGTTTCGAAATGAATGAAATTCGTACGCTCGCAAAAGAGCATAAACCTAAAATGATTATTGCAGGGTACTCAGCTTATTCTCGCACGATTGATTTTGCGGAGTTTCGTTCGATTGCTGATGAGGTTGGCGCTGTATTGATGGTGGACATGGCTCACATCAGTGGACTTGTGGCTGGAGGAGCGCATCCTTCGCCATTTCCACATGCGCAAATTGTAACTTCAACCACTCACAAGACTTTGCGTGGACCAAGATCAGGAATGATTTTGAGTCACCCAGAATTGGGTAAAAAAATGGACTCGGCGGTCTTCCCCGGGCTTCAAGGTGGCCCTTTGATGCATGTGATTGCTGCCAAAGCTGTTATGTTCAAAGAAGCTTTGGAGCCTGAATTCAAAGACTACTCAGCTCAAGTTGTGGCTAACTGTAAAACAATGGCTGATTCGTTAGTTTCTCTTGGTTACCGCATCGTGAGTGGCGGCACCGACAACCACTTGTTGGTGATGGACCTCACTGCAAAAGGTTTAACGGGTAAAGAAGCTCAAGAGGCTCTGGACAAGGCTGGAATCAATGCCAACCGCAACACCATTCCTTTCGACACTCAATCGCCTTTTGTTACCAGCGGTGTCCGTTTGGGAACCGCAGCTGTCACAACTCGTTTGATGGGCGCTAGAGAAATGCAGCAGATTGCTGAGTTTATAGATGCGTCTTTGATGGCACGTACCGATGAGAAAAAATTACACTCGATTCATGATGCCGTTAAAACGTTGTGCAATCGATTCCCTGTCTATGCTGGAGAGAGAGGCTAACTGTGAATTGCCCATTTTGTGGTAGCGAAGATTCGAGAGTGGCCGATTCCCGCCCTGGTGGCGATGGGCAAAGTATTCGCCGTCGTCGTGAGTGTGTGAAATGTTCGAAGCGTTGGAAAACACTTGAACGTGTCGATATTGAAATGCCACTTGTTAAAAAACGTAACAACACATTTGAACCTTTTGAGAGAGAAAAGCTCAAAGGCGCGATGACGGTATCCTGCGGAAAACGCCCTGTGAGTTTGGGTCAAATCGACAAAGTCGTTGCTCAGATTGAATGGGATATTTTGCAGAACGGTCAGGAATATGTGACTACGCGTGAGCTCGGAGAAGCTGTTATGAAGGCTCTTCGTGGAATCGATGAGATTGCCTACATACGTTATGCCAGTGTGTATAAGCGCTTCCGCGATGTTGAGGAAATGCTCGAAGGCATGCGTGATCTTTTGGATGCGCAAGCTGAAGCAAAATTAGGAGCTAGCGGGCCTGCGGGTGAAGCTTGAGTTTTAAGAAAACTCCTCGTGACTTAATGCTCCTTGCTATCGAGGAGGCACAAAAGGGTGGACGTCGTGTTCGACCTAATCCTCAAGTGGGTTGTGCCGTTGAGACCCTTAGCGGTGAAGTTTTAGTTTCTTATCATGCTCAGTATGGCGAAGCTCATGCTGAGAGACGAATGATTGATCTCGCTCGTTCAAAAGCATTGTCTCTTAAGGGAGCTCGTGTTGCTGTCACACTTGAGCCTTGTTCGCATTTTGGGAAAACGCCTCCGTGTGCTGATGCCTTAATTCAAGAAGACATCTCAGAATTGTTTGTCGGCTCGGAAGATCCTTTTGTTCAGGTGAAAGGGCGGGGACTAAAGAAAATTGAAGCTGCGGGAATTAAGGTTGAATCAAACTTGATGCGTGTAGAATGTGAAGCGCTCAATGAAGCATGGCTTTTTGCACATCGACACCAACGTGCACGCTTGACTCTAAAAATGGCCACTTCTTTAGATGGAGCTTGGGCTTCTGAGAATGGCACTTCAAAATGGATCACCTCAGAAAAAGCTCGTAAGATGGGTCAAACGTTAAGATCAAGAGTGGATGCTCTTGTGAGTGGATTCTCAACTTTGCGACACGACAACCCTTCATTAACGGCTCGAGGTGACAATGAGGCTCTTTTTGAGTTTCAACCTCGAGTGATTATTTTATCTAAATCTGAAAAATTTGATTCTTTAAAAAACTTTAAGGTTGCGGCTCACCCTGGCGGTGTAGAATTGGTCAACGATATGGAGCCACTAAAGTTGCTTAAAGATCTCTACGCTAAAGGTTTTTACGATGTGATGCTGGAAGCGGGACCTACTCTTTCTCAGCTATTCCTTGAAGCCGCTTGTGTGGATGAGGTTTGGCACTTTATGGACACACAGTTTCTGGGAGGAGCTTCGTTGGGATGGGGACATTCGTTCAATTCAGGAAAGCTTCCTGGCCACCGTTTGAATCTTTGTCATTTAGAGCAACTTGATGAAACCTCTATTTTTATGAAACTCAAAGCATCTCTCCAATAAAAGGAATATTTCATGAGCGTCTTGGTTTTAGCAAAAGATACGACGATAGAGGGGCTGACTGAAACCGAGTTTCATCTGCGTAAAGGGCAAACCCAGGAGTTAAGTTTTCGTTTGCCTGCAAGCAGGAAGCCTTGGGTGGATTTCATAAGAGAAAATGAACCCACTTTGGAAAAGTCTTTAGAGTTCTTGTTGGGTTACGAAAAGAAGCTTCCGCTTCAGGAAGCCCTTTCTTTTTTGCAAATGCTCTCTCAAACAGGCCATCTTTCAGGGCTAGAAAAGTGGCAATCAGAAATAAAAGGCGAAGAAGCTCTATCTCAACTGCTGCTTGAAACTGACCCAAAAAAAGTAGCGGCCGAACTGAGAAAAATAAATTTCTTTGAAAAGTTTTCAGACGCGGCGCTGACTATGCTGTCAAAAAAAGCGATGCTTCATCAGGTAGCACCTGGCACATATATTGTTCATCAGGGCGATGAAGCACGTGACTTTTTCGTTCTCTTGCGAGGAAGTGTTTCGGTTTACGTAAAGAAACCTAATGGAGTCCGAACACGGGTTTGCGTCTTGCGTGAAGGAACTGTTTTTGGAGAGGGTTCATTTAAAGGGGTTGGTTTGCGACAGGCGGATGTCTTTGCGAAAGACGAAGTGCAGTTACTCTCTATTTCTGCCGACTTGTTCGATGAATGTTTGAGCATGCATACTGATGAATCACTGAACACTTTTTTAAGAGAACGAATCATGCTCTCACAATTCCTATCGACCTCGCCTATTTTTAAGGCGCTTCCCGTGGAGGCTCTTGGTCTTTTTATTCAAGAGGGAGAAATGTTCTCGCTCGCCAAAGATAAAGAAATTTTTCGTCAGGGCGAAATCGGCGATGCTTTTTACCTATTGGTGCGTGGACAGGTTTCAGTTCATCGAAATAATGAGGCTCCAGTGCTCCTCAGCCAAGGCGATTGTTTCGGAGAGATTGCTCTTTTTAAAGGGGTCCCTCGCACAGCGACTCTTAAGTGTATGGAGGAGAGTTTCCTCCTAAAGATTTCAGCTAAAGGCTTCTGGAAAATTATTTTTGGAAATTTGGGCATGGCCTTGATGTTGGAAGAAGTGGCCGAAAATCGTCTTAAAGGCGATCCACTAACCTTAACGTAAAGGCACCTTGATAGAGACCCAAGGTGTAGTACATAATGGGCTTATGAGCACAGTAGGCAATACAAACGAATATAGCGTTGAACTCGAGTTCACTCCCAACCCTAATACTCTCAAGTATGTGACCAACGTGGCTTTTTTGCTCGCAGGCGCTCATAATTTTGAAAATACAGCTTCCGCCAAGGGGAAATCTCCCCTTGCTGAGAAGCTCTTTGCCCTCGATGGTATCGGTGGAGTGATGGTTGGGAAGAACTTTCTAACAGTGACTCTTGATGATCAAGATCGCCTCACTGAACTCAACGATGAAATCATCAACACCATCAAGACCTTTCTTGCGACAGGCGAGAAGGTTATTCTTTTGAATGCTATGGAGGCTGAAAGCTCTCAGCCCAAAGCTCAGAACGAAATCGAGCAAAAGATCATCGACATTTTGGATCAGGATATTCGCCCAGCTGTTGCTATGGACGGCGGAGACATCACTTTTGATCGTTTTGAAGACGGGATCGTCTTTTTGCAGCTCAAAGGTGCTTGCTCGGGGTGTCCCTCGTCCACGGCGACTCTAAAATTGGGCATCGAGAATCGCCTCAAAGAGACTATTCCTGAGGTTCTGGAAGTCGTCTCGGTCTAGGTCGCTCCCTAACCTAATAAAATCTAGGCTCTAGCGGCAGAATTTGCTAGACCAATGCCCATGTTTACGGGACTCGTTCAAGACACAGCTAAGGTGCTGAGCTACTCCAAAGATCCGTCTAGCGAATGCTGGAATCTTTGGGTTGAAACTCGCTTGCCCACCTCGGCTTGGGGCTTGGGTGATTCGATCGCCAATAATGGAGTTTGCCTAACGGTCGTGCAAATCGAATCTTCGCGGGTGCTTTTCCAAGTCGGTCCTGAAACTCTTAAAGTTAGCAATTTCTCTTCGCTAGATCCTATCGTGAATCCGTCTGTGGGCGTTCATCTTGAAACTTCTTTAAGAGCGGGTGATCCTTTGGGGGGACATTGGGTGTCGGGGCATGTGGATGGAGTGGCACAGCTCAAAACACGTGTCGAAGGGCACGATGTTCTCACTCTTGTTTTTGAAATATCAGGCGCTTCTCAGGACAAGGTCGCTCCGTTTCTTGTACAAAAGGGTTCTATTGCGGTGGATGGGGTTTCTCTCACCGTGAATGAGCTTCGTGACACTTCTCAGGGAACTGAATTTGAAGTGACTCTCATCCCACACACACTTAAAAT
>Ga0163144_10018616_pt1 | contig 14023 bp, 10 predicted proteins | sample OliLak19BULKMAT1_FD_123175 | JGI IMG/M metagenome (GOLD analysis project Ga0163144, IMG submission 123175) | Freshwater microbial mat bacterial communities from Lake Vanda, McMurdo Dry Valleys, Antarctica - Oligotrophic Lake LV.19.BULKMAT1 | ecosystem: Environmental > Aquatic > Freshwater >... | reverse complement strand
GCGCGTCTTGAGATACATCCCCTCCATGAAAACCATCATCATTCCCAGCCCAATCGAAAGGGGCGGAAACAGATAGTGGAACATTATGGTCAGGGCGAACTGAATGCGCGAAAGAAGAACGGTGTCGAGATCCATGCAAAAGCTCCGGACAGGGAGGGCACGGTATTCCTAGCTATCGCACCGAAGACTTCAAGAGCGCGGGCGTTAGCACGACGCGCGAGCGAGTGGCGACACTTGCTTGCGCGGCGTGCTAACAAAAGGCGACACTTGCTTGCGCGGCGTGCCAACAAGACAACGCCATGCCTTCGCTTGGGCAAAGACATGGCGTCGATAATTTACAGTATTCTAAGGCAGCGTTCGCTAATCGCGATAGCCGCCGCCTTCGCGGGGAGGATCGCGGCGCTCCCGACGTTCCCCGCCTCGCTCTGGTCCACGATCGCCGCTGCGAGGACCACGGTCATCGCGCGGCGGGCCACGGTCGTCCCGACGTTCCCGGCGTTCGGGGGCGGCGTCAGGAGGCGCCTCGCCGGTCGCGCCGCGCTGCTCGCGAAGCAGAACTTTGCGCGACAGCTTGACGCGGTCCTGATCGTCGATGGCGATCACCTTAACCTGCAGCTTGTCTCCCATCTTCACGACGTCCTCGACGCGCTGCACATAGTCCTCGGAAAGCTCGCTGATATGGCACAAACCATCCCGACCGGGCAAGATCTCGATGAAGGCGCCGAAATCCTTGATGGACGTGACCTTGCCTTCGTAGACCTTGCCGACGCGGACTTCTTCGGTGAGGGCTTCGACCTTCGCCTTGGCGGCTTCGGCGCCGGCGGCACTGGAGTGCGAGACGTAGACGGTGCCGTCTTCCTCAATGTCGAGCTTGGCGCCGGTGGCTTCCTGAATGCCCTTGATGGTCTTGCCTCCCGGGCCGATCAACAAACCAATCTTGTCCGGACTGATCTTGACCACGAGCAGACGCGGCGCGAATTCGCTGGTACGTTCGCGCGGATAGCGGAGCGTCGTCACGATATGGCGCAGGATTTCGCGGCGGGCGTCGCGGGCCTGATCCAAGGTGGCGCGAATGATCTCGGCGTTGATGCCGTCGATCTTGAGGTCCAGCTGGATGCCGGTGATGCCCCGCACCGTACCGGCGACTTTGAAGTCCATGTCGCCGAAATGGTCCTCATCGCCCATGATGTCGGTGAGGAGCGTGAACTTATCTGCTTCCTTGACCAGGCCGATGGAGATCCCCGCCACCGGATCGCTAATCGGCACGCCGGCGTCCATGAGGGCAAGGGTGCCGCCGCAAACGCTCGCCATGCTGGACGAGCCGTTGGATTCCAGAATGTCCGACACGACGCGGATCGTGTAGGGGAATTTTTCCGGTCCGGGAATGACAGCCTTGAGACTGCGTTCGGCGAGGGCGCCGTGGCCGATCTCGCGCCGGCCCGGACCGCGAATGGGCTTGCACTCCCCGACGGAGAACGGCGGGAAATTGTAATCGAGCATGAACTTTTTGCTGATCTCGTCGGCCAAGCCATCGACGCGCTGTTCGTCGCTGACGGTTCCCAGCGTGATCGTGACCAGCGCCTGCGTCTCACCGCGGGTGAAAAGACCGGAGCCGTGCGTGCGCGGCAGGAGGCCGACTTCGCAGCTGATCTCGCGGAGATCCTTGGGCGTGCGACCGTCGATGCGTTTGCCTTCCAGAATCAGGTCGCGGACGACTTTCTCCTCCATCGCGTCAAAAGCGGCGGCGACCTTTTCCGGCGGGAACTCGCCGCTGCCATCCTTAGGAGACATTTCCGCAAAAATGCGATCGCGCAGAGCCCGAATGGCGTCGGCGCGGGCAAGCTTGCCGGAGGTCTGCTTGACGTTCTTTAGCTCTTCGAAATACTTGCTCTGCATCGCCGCCTTGGCCGGATTCTCGGGCGGCGCGGCGGGCAGTTCCTTCGGGGGCAAGCCGGCCTTCTCACGCAGTTCCTCGATCAAATCGATGACCTTGCGAATGCCGTCGTGGCCGAAAAGGATCGCCTCGACCATTGCCTCTTCGGTCATTTCGCGGGCGAAACCTTCGATCATCGTGATGGCGTCGCGCGTACCCGAAAGGATCAGGTCGAGATCGCTTTCCTCCATTTGCGAGACGGTCGGCATGAGGATCAATTCACCGCCGACGCGGCCGACGCGGACGGAGCCGGTCACTTTCAAGAAGGGGATATGCGAGACATGCAGCGCGGCGGAGGAGCCGATCATGCACAAGATGTCCGGATCATTCTCGCGATCATAGGACATGGTGCTGCACATGATCTGCACTTCGCGGACATAACCCTGAGGGAAAAGGGGACGGATGGGGCGGTCGATGAGCCGACAGGTCAAGATTTCCTTGGTAGTCGGGCGCCCTTCGCGCTTGATGAAGCCGCCGGGGAATTTGCCGGCGGCGGAGGTTTTTTCACGATAATCCACGACCAGGGGGAAGAAATCGCGAACGGAGTCTTCGCGTCCTTCGACGGCGGCGACGAGAACCATGGACTCGCCAGCGGAGACGACGACGGAGCCGTGCGCCTGCTTGGCGAGTTTGCCGGTTTCAATGGCGATCGTTTGTGAGCCGAGAGTAGTTTCTACACGACATGCCTGCACGGAACGTACCTCTTTCCAACCGGCAGGAAGTCGATGCGAGAAGCTGGAGCCGCAGGACTGAGGCCAGGAGAGGCGACCGAATTCGGGCAATCAGCCTACTTACGCAAACCAAGGCGACCGATGACCGCGAGATAACGACTGCGGTCCTTATTGCGCAAGTAGTTTAGCAAGCTCGAGCGCGTGCTGACCATCATCAGAAGGCCGCGCCGACTGGCATGGTCCTTCTTGTGCGTGCGCAAATGCTCAGTAAGCTCGGTAATCCGGGCCGTGAGCAATGCGATCTGCACCTCGGGAGAGCCGGTGTCGGCTGGATCCCGCCGGTACTGATCAATAATTTCGGTCTTGCGCTCCTTCGTTATGGCCATTGCGGTCCTCACCACCTCCGCTGCCGCGACTTTCTGCCTGAACAATTAAAACAACACTTTTCGTTCGATTGTATCAGGATAGTCAGGCGCGGGGAGATTGCAAGTAGAAAGTTCTTGGTTGGGTAAAACAGCCTCCCGCGCGAACAAGCCGACTAAGAGCGTTCGTGCGGGAGGACTGTAATTCTACAAAGTTGACGATGGGTGTCCATCCCAAGGCGGGATTCGCAGCCCATTTTGAGGATTTCCAAGGGCGAACGCGCGGTCTGCCGGCAGATGCGAGCCGCGCCGCCGTTGCCTTCCCGAATCAACCCATCATCATGACGACCTGGTTACGCGCCGCGCGCAGCTGACGCCAAATCGGCTCAAGCAATTCGCGATCAATGCTGCGGGAGAGCATCATCGCCTCGTCGATCATGATTTCAAGCGCTTCCAAATTGCGGGGAACGCGCGGACGCTCAACGACATTGGGCGCGCCGGCGGAAACCGCGGCCTTGCGACCCTTCTTGCGGTAATTCTTGCGCTCGACACTTTTGACATTGGCGAGATTGTTGATGATGCGTTTTTCGATTACTTCGTTTTCCGACATGCCCTTGTCGCGCCGGTAATGGGCGAGGATTTCGTCGTTCTTCTTCTGTTGCAGCAATTCCGGTTTCGACCTGAAAAGGGTCCGGAAATAACCGCCTATGCTGTCCGGTTTCCCGCTTCGCTTGGCCATAGTCTTCTCCCAATGTGATGATGCAGGCGAGTCGCCGCGCCGATCGCGACGAGCGATCCTCACGGTGGGAAACCGTCCCGCCGCCCGCCGGTGTGATTTTTTGGCATGACGCCAATCATCCCACAGCGTTAATAAGAGGATTCGATCTAACTCTTCTTATGACGCGAACATGAGTGAGGCAAGAAACTAATCTTGATTTGAAGATGTTCGCGCCTGTTCCAAAGCCGGCCACACCACTTTGGATACAGTCCGTTATTTGCAAGCCAAACTTCGCACGATATCTTTTTTCGTGCTTTGCACGATGGCAAATAACTCCGCCTGTTCCCCCGCGGGCACATGGAAATGATGGAGGCCGTCGCGAAAGTCGTCGAAGAAGACCTGTCAAGACGCAAACAAGAATTCGTTCGATAACAATAGCGAACACATGATTTCAAATCTAAGGACTTATTCCCTACGGAGGTCAAACCGCAATGGGACCGCAATCTAAGCCTCGCCCGTGAGAATGCCGGCTTCCACGAGCAACGAACGCCGTTGCATCGGCTTCGTGCGCCATTCCGGATAAATCCGCTCAAGAGCCAACTCCGCGGAGAGACGAACGAATTCCTCGCGGTCGCCCAGCGCGAAGATCAACGGCGACGCCGCGCGCCGGGCGGCGGGTCCGAGTCGGCCAAGGACATCCGCGGCTTGTTGGCGAATTCGCCGTGAGGAATGCCCCAGCTTGGCGATGAGCGCGGGAACGGACGACAGCGCCGTGCTGCCGCGTTCCCAGCCGGGATAAATGCGGCACAGCGCTTTCTCCGCCAAGGGAGGCAGCGAAGGATCTTCATCGGCGAGTTTCTCGACGAGACAAGGCACGGCGGCAAGCGCGGTAGGCCCCATATTCCCCAAAGCGGCCGCCGCGGCGCGGCGCAATGCCCAATTCGGATTCCTTAGATTCGCGACCAGTTCCGGCAGGCGCGACTCGGGCGTCGGACCGAGGCGCCGCAACGCGCCCCGCACCGCCGTTCCCACGCCCGCGGAATCCTCCTCCAGAGCGTGAATGAGATCGGGCACCGTTTCCGCCGCGTGCGGTCCGAGATTTCGCAGCGCGCGTGCGGCCGCCTCGCGCACCGTTTCCTGTGGGTGATGCAAATCTTCGACGAAATCTTCCAGCGGGCGTAACGCCTGCGCCCCCAACCAGCGAAGTTGTAAGGAACATAGAATCTGGACCACGACGAAACCGAAGGCGAGTCGGTAACACAGGCCGAGAACGCTCAACCACGTTGAACTTTCCACATCATGCAAACGCCAACCAAACGTATACAGAATGCGCCCTAAATCGAGCGTGCGGAGACTTTGATCCAAAGGCCAAGCCAGGCAATCCCCAATCGACCAACCTTGGCGCCCGGCGGTGGCGAGGACCGCGCCGGCCGACAGCAGCAACGCATAACGTGAACCGACTTGCAGCCGACGTTTGCGCAACCTGCGCCCCTGCGGATCCGGCGCGGCGCCGGATCGAACGAAGACGCGGGAGAGTCGCCGTACCAGTAGCCCCACGACATAAACGCTGACATGCAGATTCATGGCCGCCAAAAGCACAAGGACGAGAAGTGAGTTCGGCTGGATGAAATGCGGTCGAACGCCCAGTTCGGGAAGAAGTCGCAAAAAATCGGCGGCGTGGATCGCATGCGCCCATGCGAAGATTTGCCAATCGAGCAGCAAGGGAACGTGAGACGCCTCAAAATGACCTGGCCCCAGCACGCCATGGATTTGGCAAAAGAGCATCGCCAGGAGGAGCACCTGAAGCACATTGACGGTGAAGAGCAAACGCTTTCTTTGGAACAGGATGATCCAGGAGACGACGCTATTGGACGCAAGCCAAAGACACGTCCCCAACAGAAACAGCAAATAATCGCGCAGGCCCGGCGCTAACGTGAGCAACACGAGCCAGGTTGCGGAACCCACGGTCAGGAACGGGATGACCATGATATCGAACCACGGACAAACTTATCGAGGGCCATGAAGTGTGATGTCATCGTACTCGAGAGGTTCTCGCTCTGGAAAGAGAATTCGAGGTTTTCGCGTCCAAGGTCGGAACGAGCTTCCATACAAAAAGGGTTGGGAAATTCACATGGGCGGCGCTCGAAAGCGGATTTGTCGCTGCCCCTCATTCGTCGAAAAAGGGAGCTAGGGATGCGTACGATCGGTTTGCTTGTATTGGGTGCCTCCTTCTTGATTCTCGGCCCCGCGCTGACTGGGGCGGGCGACAAGAAAGATGGGCTGGATGTTTCCAAGTTGATCGGCAAGTGGACTTACATCTCGGGAGAAAAGGCCGGCGAAGCTATTGCCGCCAAAGATCTCAAGAATCAGAAAGTCTCGATCGACAAGGAAACCTTCACGCTGACCGGCGATGACGCGCTGTTCATCATGAAGTACGAAGTGGACGCCAAGAAAAGCCCGGCCGTCATCAATTTCGTCATGACCAAGAGTCCCTTCGGCGCCGGCGCCAAGGCTGCGGGCATCATCGAGGTAAAGGGCGATGAATTGAAACTCTGCTACAACCCCGAGGGCGGCCCCGCGCCGACCGCGTTCGCCACCAAGGGCAGCAAAGCACATTACTTCGTCCTCAAGCGGGCGAAGTAAGCAATGTCGGTTGTCGCAACGCGCCGGCGATTGCAGACACTCGCTGGCGCGTCGTGCTAACTCGGCAGCCCCTCCTCGCCCTCGACCACATCGGCCGCATGCGCGAGTTGAATAATCTCCTCCGTGCTGGTCGGGTCGATGTCGCGGCAGGTGGCGGTCAGCACATCGGATACCTCGCGCAAATCTCGACGCCATTCTTCCGCCGTCGTCTCCTCCGGCGTCACCTGCATGAATTCGCCGCACAACAGAATGAGGCGCAAAAAGTGGCGGAAGATTAGCCCTTCTTGCTTCACCAGATCATGCGCGGAGACATATTGATTGAACTTGCCCCCATAGCGAAGCAAATCGCCTGCGGCCCACACGGATTGAACCGACACGTCGGTCACTTCCGGATACTTGGCTTCGAAGAGCAGAAATAACTTCTCCGCCAACGTGGGCGGACGTTGCTCGTCCCTTTGCCAGGGAGGCAGATCCTCGTCCTCATCTTCCCCCGCGCCCGGTTCGGGCAGGGCGGTCATGAGGCCCCGGCGAATCAGTTCGTCGTCCAGGCGCGACATCGCCAGCGGTCCCGGCGGCACTTCGTCCGGCAACGGCACACGCACATAACGCAAGATCGGCCGCGGCAACTCCAGCACGCTTTCAAGCGCCTGCAAACGCTCCGCGCGATCCGCGACGCCGAGATGCTCTAGCAAATACGCGCCATAGAGCGGGTGGATGCTGCGAAATACCAGCAGTTGATCCAACTTCTCCGTCGCGTGCGCTTGGGACGCCGAATGCGCGGTCTGAAAGTCGACTACGGCATCGCCCGAAGGAGGCGGCGGTTCCGGATCCAAACGCACAAACCCGGTGCGGTGCAGCGTCAGCAGCATCCGGTCCAAATGCTTCTCCGCCGCCTCGATGCGCGGCTGATCCATCAAGCGCTTTCGCACCACCGAACGGATGCGGCTGATCTCCGGCGAGAGCTTCAAAAGATATGCAAGCAAGCGCCAGGGCAATGGTCCTTTGCTGTAGAGTTTGCCCGAGGGCGCGCCTTGCAGTTGCTTGAACTGTGTCTCCGTCCAATACGTCGCCTTCTCGCTGAGCGTGGGCTTTTTGCGCTTGAGCGCCTTCTTCGCCCGCAGCAAGCCGGGATCTTTCGTGTTTTCCGGAATGGCTTCGTACTTTTCCTTCCAACGCAGGAGCTTGACGTCGTCTTCATGCGCGACCGCGTACACATAGCCGCGGTCGTCATATTGCGGCCTGCCCGCCCGCCCGAAAATCTGCTGAGCGCTGCTGGCGTCGACCAGTTTCTGTTTGCCCGGCGGACCTTTGACGAGCGAAGTAAGCAACACGGAGCGGGCCGGCAGGTTGATGCCCGACGCCAGCGTCTCTGTGCAAATAGCCGCAGCCAACAGCTTCTTCCCGAATAAATCTTCGACGACACGCCGATACTTGGGCAGCAGTCCCGCATGATGCACGCCGATGCCGCGATGCAACATCTGTTTGATTTTCGGCCCAACGCCCTGCGACCAATCGAGGTTGTTGATCTCCGCGTGCAGCGGCCCCTTTTGGCTTTCCATGAGCAACGGCAACCCCTTGAGTTGCTCGGCGACGCTCCAGCATTCGTCCCGATTGAAGCAGAAAACCAGGGCCGGCAGCGTCCGCTGCGCATCGCTCCCCTTGGCCATCTCGATCAACTGCTCGCCCAATAACTGGTCGGCAACATAAATGTAGGTCAGTGGTATCTTGCGTTCCTTGCCTTCGACAAGAACCAGCTTGCGGCGATGGCTGCGCTCCAGCCAATTAAGGAATTCCATCGAATTCCCGACGGTCGCCGATAACAGCAACAAGCGAACATGGGCCGGCAACATCGCCAAAGTAAGTTCCCAAACGATGCCGCGCTGGGGATCGGCGAAGCTATGAAACTCGTCCATGACCACGGCTGCGACTTTGGAAAAGTCGAACTCGCCGACATGCAAAAGGCGATTAAGTAGAATCTCAGCGACAACGACAAGAATGCGCGCCTCCGGGTTGACGCGGCGATTGCCCGTCACCAGGCCGACGTCCTCCGCCTTGAATCCCCAAGCCACCGCCGACGCCTGCATCTCCTGAAACTTTTGCTCCGTGAGGGCGATAAGCGGCGTCGTGTAATACGCGACGCTGCCGGTATGCAAGGCCTCGAACAGCGCCGCCTGGGCGATGAGCGTCTTGCCGGTGCCGGTCGGAGCGCAGACGAGCACGCCCTGTTCACTTGTGAACCAGGCGAGCAACGCGTCTTCCTGAACGGGATACGGCGCATAGGGAAGCTGTCCGAGATATTGGTCGGCCAGTTGATCGCGGGAAGGGATGGTCATGGATTCGTTTGGAAGATCGCAAAAGGAGGGAAAGCGAAACGCAAGCCGCGTCCGACTTAGCCTATGGCGCGGCGAACCGGACGGCGTCAGACATGGGAGCGGGAAAATGATTGTTGCCCGGCGACGAAGATGTTAGCGTGGCGTGAATGTGGAAACACCGGTTGCGCGGCAAGGGGTTGAATGCCGCTCGCGTTTTTGGGAGGACGGGGTCATGGCCTTCGGATTGGGACCAGCGGAAGTGTTGATCTTGTTGCTGCTGTCATCGGGGGGGAGCATGCCGGACGCGGTGTCGATATTTCCCGCGGGCGACTACTTCAAAATGCGCGGGATCGAAACGACCCAGGCGAAGATGATGGAGTTGGCCGGCACAGAGCCAAAAACAGCCAAAGCGCAAATCCAACAATTGCAGGCGTTGCGAGTTCTGGCGAGCGATCCCAAGCTGGAAGCGGCGACGCTGGCGCTGGTACGCGACGTCGCCATGGGCAAACGGGCGAACGACAAGCAAGGCTTCGCGAAGAAATACGCTCAGAAGGTGTTGGCCTCCGTGGGCGAGAATGTCGAACCCGTTATGGTAAAGGCAAAGGCGGCCGAAGCGCTCGAATGGTTTCCCGCCGATGCGACGCTGGCCGCGGTCGTGGATTTTCGGCTGGCGCGCATCCCCGGCTTTCCGCAGACGCATGCCGAGCCCGCGATTTGGAAAATCGTTCCGGAGAAAGTTAAGCGGCAGATCCTCGAAAAGGCGTTCGAGGTTCTGGAAGAGACAGGCAACGTCGAGGTCTATCGCGGCTCGATGGCGATGGCCGAAGGAAACAACGGCCTCAACGATCCCAGACTTTTCGCCCGCTTCTCCGGCAGATTCAACCAGGAATGGCTGGTCGCCGCCGTCAAGAAGTTGACCCCTGCCGTGATCGAAACCGCCAAGGGCGCCGGCGGCGAGACCTATCAATACATGGAAATCGAGGGCGTCGCGCTGGCCCTCATGAACGACAGTGAGTTTTTCTTGGCGGGTCAATTCGACCGCGGGATGCCCGGCGCCGGTCCCAAGCGATTGCAGGAAATGCTGGAAATCAAAGCCGGCAAGAAGGACTCCGTGCTCAAGGGCAAGCATCTCAAAGACCTCTTTGCCAAAGTCCCTCCCGCCGCGCTGGGTCTTTTCGTCATGGAATTGAACGCCCAAGCAAAGGGAGTCTTCGCCTTCTTGGGAGACAAGGTACACGCACCCGATAAGGTCGTCCTCTTCGCCACGCCCGCTTTCAAAGCGATTGACATTCAATTTGAAGGGATGATGCAAAATGGCGACCATGCGAAAACCACGGTCAAGGGCATCGGCGAGTTCCGCGACATGGGCATTCAGCTCTTGAAGCAAATCGAGGGCAAGGCGCCCATCCCCGGCTTTTCCAGCCGTCCTTTCATCCAACTCCTCGAAAGTCTGCAAGTCGAACCAAAGGCCGACTCGGTCCACGTTCGCCTTCTCTTGCCGGAGGACGTGATTCGCAGCATCGTCGACATGATGATGCGCGCTTTCCCCGCCAACAATCTGGAGGGACGCGCCGCGCCGCCCGCGCGCCGGAACGCCGCGTAACCGCCGCTTGCGGCTTAGCGCGCCGCTTTATTCCTCCGCCTCCCCCTCTGGCGCCGTCGTGCTGATCCTCTTCACGATTAGCGTCGCGTAACTGCCGCGCGGCAGATCGAACGTCAGCGTCATCATTTCCTTGCCGGGATGCATGTCGTCCGCTTCCCGGCTCCATTTTAACTCCCGAGGCATGCACAGGGCCGGGCGATCACCGCGTGAGAAAAACACTTCCTTCAAGCCGCGCAGCCGAAACTGATCCAGCGTTACCCCTTCTTTTTCCAAAACCTGCTGCATAGGCGCGGCGATGGGATCGTCGTCTTCCCGCTGTGCCTTTGGCGAGGGTAAGGGAATGCGTGAAGATTCCAGCAGCGCTTGTTGGTCGGAAGTCAGGCGGCGCGGCATGGGGACGGCGCCAAGCATCAAGCCCACCCGCACGAGATCTTCCGGCGGCAAGATCGCCTCGATCCAGGCCGCGAGAATGCGATTCCACAGAAAGCTTTGATACGCCGACAGATACAGCCCACGCAGTTCGGGACGCAGGCGTTCGAGCGCGCCCGCAAAATCGGTGGGATGCGTCACCAGGTAATCCACGAGACTGCGCGCGTGGCTCCGCGGCAAGCGCTCCTTGCACCGCTCCCAATTCCCCCAAAGGCCGCGGACAATGTCCTTTTCGTTTTTCTGCTCCTTGCGATCATGGGGATACGACGCCGTCAGGGCGACACGCAACGCTTCTTCATGGTCGCCCTGGAGCAGGCTCCGGGCCATAAACGGGCCGCCGCCGGCCACCGAACCGAAACGCTGATCGTCAAAATAGTTAGGAACACCAAAGTCTTGTACCTCGGGCAAGTTTGCCGTCGCGTAATCCGCTTCCGCTCTTGACATGCGGCGCAGGACCAATTCAAAGCGGTTCGCCTCGATTTGCTGGGACGTGAAGGGCTCGCCGACCTGGCCCAAATATTCGACCTGAACTCCCGAATGGGTAAGTTTCCGCTGCGGTCCCCGATAAATCGTGAAATACTGAGTCGTTTGCGCGTGGCGGTCCTTCAGTCCGCCATACGAAAGCCGACGTACTTCGATTTTCCAGCGTCTGCGGACCGCGGCCAGTGCGTCGGGAGTCGTCCAACCGGTTTTCTCCAAACGATATAGGGCGAAAGCCCCGTCGGCGCCCGGCGTCGCCCCGGTTAGTTCCTCGACCCGGAAATCTTCCGGTTTTCGGCGAATGATCATTTTTTTTCCAGCTGAATTATTGATGCCGCAGCGGGAATTTTCTCGCGACAGCGAATTACCGCGCCGCAAAAATTCCCCAAACTTCCCGCGTGAGTGTCAAAAGTGATCTACAATCGAATAGATCGCGAATTACTCTCCAACCTGAATTGTAACGATTGGTGCGGGATGGTGAGACTGGAACAACTCCTGACTTGGTACGCATCCCTACGCGGATCCAGCGAACCCACGGAGTTGCCCGCGCGGCTTGCCGAGGCGTTCGGCGCCGAGGGCGCCGGCCTGGCCGGTCCCTTTCGCGGTCGCCACGCCCCCTCGTTTTCCTGGTGGAAGTCTCAGCCTGACGCCGGCTTTCCTTGGCAAGAGAAAATGTCCCCCCTTCCCGTGATCCGCCAAGTCGTGCGCCACGAGAATCTCACCTGGCTCTTGGCCCCCCTCGGCTTGCCCCTGGAAGATGTTGTCGCTTGGGTTGCTCTTGCCACGCCTCCTGCCGGCGGGGACGCCGATTTGGATCCCTTGGCCGCAGCCGGTTTGCTCCTGTGGCAGGCGCTGGAACGCTCCTGTCCCGGGCACCCCTGGCTGCTGGGACATCGGCAAAAGCAAAGCGATGATCGCAACGAACACGCCGCCCGCTTCGCCGGCAAACTCGCCCACGACTTTGGCAACCTTCTGACCAGCGTTCTGGGCTTCTCCGAATTGGCGCGTGCTCAGGTGCCGTCCGGGTCGAGCGCGGATCAATTCGTGTCCGAAATCCTTGCCGCCGCCCGCCTTGGAGCCTCTTGGGTGCATAAACTGCAGATTTTTAGTCGACGAATCCAACCAGAAATCCAAAGTTGCGATTTTCTCGAGGTCGCCCACCGAGAGGAACAACGCCTTCGCACCCTCTGGCAAGCAAAAGCGCTCTTGCAACTTCAGATCCCCGAAGACCTGCCGCGCCTCGCAATGAGTCCGTTCGCCGCCCAATCCGTGCTGGCGCCCGTACTCGACAACGCCTTCGAGGCTCTGGATTCCAGCCACTCTGTCCGCCTGGTCGCGCGGCAAACACGCCTTGCCGACAACGACGCGGCACGGATCGTCGGCCAACCTCGGTCCGGCCTTTACATCGAAGTAGTTGTCACGAACACCGGTGAACCCTTGCCGCGCGCCCTTCTCGAAGGACGCCTCGACACTTGCTACATCGAATCGCGCAAACGCCAACGGGGCCTGGGTTTGCCCGTCTCCTATGCCATTCTCGTCAACCACGGCGGCGGCATCTCATTTCAGAATGACGCCCCCCGCACGGCCACGGTCCGCCTGCTCTTGCCCGTGCATACCCCGGGCGCTCCCGCGTCCCAACCGGATTCCGCGCCGGCGGTCGTCGGCGCGGCCCGGCCCTCGACTTTGTCTAAATTGTCCGGTGACCGCCTAATTGTCCGCTAATACTCTTTGTGACGCCCGCATGAAAAAAAATATCGCCATACCTGAAAAGGGAGCCCACGGAGGATTGAGCTTATGACAGCACCCCTATACGGCCAAACCGAAGCCCGCAGCGCCGCGACGATGTCCGCCGAGGCGCCCGCCCCCATGTATCATGCGGGCGATGTCCGCATGCTCGTGATCGACGACGATCCCGCCATCGGCAGACTCATTCAAGCATCCTTCGCCCAGAATCCCTTTAACATTGATGTGGTTTCCGATCCTAGTCTCGTCGAGGCAAGACTTCGCTCCGGCCCGTATCACGTCGTCATCCTCGATTACGTACTACCCGGCTTGGACCCCAGCGAGGTCATGGAAGTGATCCGCGACACGCAAACCGACATCAGCGTCATCGTCGTCACCGCCTTCCCTTCCATTGATAGCGCCCTCCATTGTCTCCGCGCCCATACCTACGACTACATCACCAAACCCTTCCAGGTCGAACACCTCAAAAAGACCGTCCTGCGCTGCCTCGAATCGCGCGGGCTGTTGCGTCTCTCCGAGGAAGCCCTCCGCGACCAATTGGGCGCCGCCATTCGCGAACGCCGTAAAGCCCTCGGGCTCACCCTCGCCGATATGGCCAAGCGCACCAGCGTCAGTCTGGGCTACCTGTCCCAAATCGAACTCGGCAAAAACTCCGCATCGATAGAAACGCTCTATCGCATCGCCTTGGGATTGCGCGTCCGCGTGGCCGATTTGTTCAATTCCATTCAGACTTCCGCTTGAGCGCCGTCGCGCGCCGCGCCGACCTTCCTGCCTTCTTCTTGCTTTTCCCTTGCGAAGCGCGCGCCTTTGCCGCATCCTTACATGCGCTTGATCACCTCCCTGGGAAAGGCATCATGAATTATCGCACCCCCTTTCATATCCGGCCCGAACTGGCGCAGGCCATCGCCGAGAATCGCCCCGTCGTCGCTCTGGAATCCACTCTCATCGCCCACGGCCTGCCTTGGCCTCTGAATCTTGAAACCGCCCACGCCGCCGAAGCCGCCGTCCTCGCCGAAGGCGGCATGCCGGCGACCATCGCGGTCCTGGACGGCCGGCCCACCGTCGGCTTGACTCCCGACGAACTTGAACAGCTGGCCCGCTGCCAAAACGTCACCAAGGCCAGCCGACG
>Ga0163144_10018614_pt1 | contig 14023 bp, 1 predicted proteins | sample OliLak19BULKMAT1_FD_123175 | JGI IMG/M metagenome (GOLD analysis project Ga0163144, IMG submission 123175) | Freshwater microbial mat bacterial communities from Lake Vanda, McMurdo Dry Valleys, Antarctica - Oligotrophic Lake LV.19.BULKMAT1 | ecosystem: Environmental > Aquatic > Freshwater > Lake... | reverse complement strand
TTCCGCTCTCGTTGCGTTCAAAAAAAACCCCGGGCTGATCCAAGGGGACCAACCCGGGGAGTGGTGACCAGACCGAAACCCTTTCGCTCATCCTTACTCAAAGGCTGGCTGAAAGCTCCGTGGCGGCGGCCGAATTGTAGGCGGAGGTATTTTGTGCGGCGGCGAACGGCGTACCCCAGCCGACGGCAATCAGCGCGGCCAAGGCCTCGCGGCGATATTGTTTTGTGGAGGAAGAAAGTCGCTTGAATGTGAAATGGCGAAGTGACATGGCGTGGGGATTCCTCAAGGAGTGGAATGAAGCCGTATGCACGGCCGAAATATCCAGCGTTGGAAGCCGAGTTGCAATTTACTTTCCGTGGGGATCGTGGTGTCGCGCAATACGGGACCAGACGTACCAAAAGTGGACTCAGCGCTGCGCGTGGGAACCAAACGGATTGCCGATTTATTTATGGAGTATTCCAAGCATCTTAACTAGGTGAAACGAATTACTCCAGTGTTAGGGAATAATTCGATTCTAAATAAGCTGCGGAAGATTTGAACGCGCAAAATCCGATCTGGTTAACGGAACTTACCGTAACAGAATCTGGCACGCTTTGTGATCGCTTGAACTAGCATTGCACGCCTTCGTTTGGGACTCAAGTTTCGTGGTCGGACTATTTGAAAAGCTTGATTCCCGGCTGTTCTTGCCACCCCTCTGAATTCCTCATATCGGGGTGGTTTAAGTCGCGAAGCTGCCGTTTCGCGGCGACGGGGAAAGATATCTCCCTTTCTGCACGCGCGTCATTCGCTGACTGGTAGGGAATTTCTGGCAATTTTGTGGCATTAGTCCGCGCATGTGTTATGCTGATAGGTTGATTTGGATGGAAAAATTCTCGGTTGCCGAATTTTGGGACCGCAAAGGCAACGGCGGCGGCATATCAATTGGGCCGAAGTTTCAGAACGGAAGCATCGTTTGAGGTGCGATCCGGTAACATTCCCGGGTGTAGGCGACTGGACAGCGAAACGCAATACGGCAGGGCAATGTAGCGACTATCGAATCTCGCCGACGGCAGAAAGTCCCTCACTGAAAGCTGCAACATGTTCCCGCCTGATCCAGAGCTTGCGCGTTCCGGCAACGGAAAACTTCAGCGTCGAATTAACAAGTCCAAGCTGCAGCGGAGAAGCCGGTTGCAAGCCGCGATCGGCTTTGAAACGCTGGAACGCCGCTATCTGCTGGCGGGCCAAACTTGGGACGAGCAGGGACGCGAATTTATCGACGGGCGCGTTCAAGCGGCGCTCCGCACGCCTGAAATTTTTAAGACGCAAGCCCAGGTCGATGCGTTTCTGGCCGGGCAGACTTGGCCGGCGGCGTTGTCCGGCGGCACCGCCGACTTCAAGCTCGAATATAGCTTTCTGCACAGCTCCGGCGTCTTCCACGCCGTTGGACAATTTCTGGTTACCGCCGGACAAAGCGTGCCGCAAACCGTCAGCGCGCTTGACAGTCTCGATTTCGTCGTCTGGGCGGAACCGGACTATGTGAGTAGCGAAGTTGCGACCGCCTTTCCTAACGATCCGCCGAATGATCCGTTGTTCAATCAACAATGGCATCTGCAAAACATTTTGGCGCCGCAGGCGTGGGTCACCACGATCGGCGCGCCCAACGTGCTGATTGCCGTACTCGACGATGGCGTGCATTGGGCGCATCCGGATCTGGCGGCCAATATTTGGACCAATCCCGGCGAAATCGCGGGGAACAACATCGACGACGATAACAACGGTTACTTCGACGACGTGCGCGGCTGGGATTTTATTTCAACCGCAGACGGCGGCTTGGTTGACAACGATCCTTCGCCAATACCGAGGATCGATCGCGGCGATCTAACGAAATCCGAAGCCAACAGCCACGGGACGACGGTCGCGGGAGTGGCCGCGGCGACGATTAACAACTTGATCGGAGTTGCCGGGGTGGCGGGGGGAGCCAAGATTCTGCCGCTGCGCATCGGCAACGATGTCAAGTATAATGACAGCGCCATCAACGATGCGCTCCGTTATGCCGCCGACATCGCCGCGGCGAACAACATGAAGCTGATCGTCAACATGAGTTTCGGCTCAGATCGGACATACGATCTTGCCAGACTCGAAGCACTCGACTACGCCATCGGTAATGGGGCGCTGCTCGTCAAAGCGGCCGGGAACGGCGGCAACGACGGAATCGGCGACGCCAACGCGCCGGAGCACCAAGTGGGCTACCACCTCACCGTGGCCGCGACCAATCAGCAAGATCAAAAAGCGGTTTTTAGCCAATATGGGATCGACATCGATTTAGCGGCACCCGGAATTGAAGTCCTGACAACCGCCGTGCGGATCAACGCGCAAACCGTCGCAAATAATCCCGCGACGCTGGTCAGCGATTATGAAAGAGTTAACGGAACAAGCTTCTCCGCGCCGATTGTCTCGGGCGTGGCCGCGCTGATCTGGTCGCAACACCCGGACTGGTCGCGCGACCAAGTCATTGCGCGGCTGCGCGGAACCGCGGACAATATCGATAACCTTTCGCGAAACACGCGTTTCGCGGGATCGCTGGGCTCCGGCCGGGTCAATGCGGCGCGGGCCCTTGATAACGCGTTCCAGCTTCCCGCGCCGCAAATCTCTCGCGTTGAGCTGCGCTCCGCGTTGAATACCAACCAGTTCGACGGCGTGCGCGTTTTCTTTACGCAGACGCTCGATCCGGTGGCGGCCAGTCGGCCGCAAAACTATGAGTTGCGTTACGCCGGCGCGGACAATCTGCTCGATACCCCGGACGATTTGACCTACGCGGTCTCCGTCGGCCGCAAATATTTCAGCACGACATACCTGGTCGGCTATCGTGCCGGCAGTAACTATGTGGACCTGGTTGTGCCGAGTTTCAGTGCGCCATTGCCCGTGGGAAATTATCGGCTAAAGGTCATTACGGCCGGTCCGGACGGCTTAAAGAGCCCGTTCGGCGCGGCGGTGAAGGGTGATCTCACCAGCGTTTTTGAGATCACGGCGGGAATCGGGCGAACGGGAGATGTGATCGGCGTTGACCTGAAAGCGATCTTCAACAGCGGCACTTCGTTTACGAACCTGACGTTCACGGGGGTGACTCAAACTCCGGAAACCAACGGAGACATTCGCCTGGAGAACTCTGGCGTACTCGGCAAAGTGGTCCTTTCGGATCGCGCCACAAGCCAGCCGTTCGCAACGACCGGACGGTTTTATTTTACGCCGGAAGCCAAGGCTGACCTAGCCGACGGTAACGCGGCGCAGGGATTTCAGGGGAGCATTTTCGGACAAGCGAAGGTCAATGGCATTGTCAAAAACTTCAAGATCACGGTTAACGCAGGCTACTCGACCGAGGGGGTGAACATCGTCAAAACCGGGACCGGGGTCTTGGCCGTGTTGGGGCAGCAGCAGCGACTCAAGTTTCTGGGATATCCGGGCAAAGACGGCCAGCCCTTGGTCGTGGATGGGGTTGTCGGAGCGGCTGTTGATGACACGAATCTGCGCTATGCGACGCGGCTGTTTAACTCAAGCGTCCGCAGCGCGCCGCAGCCGCGGCCGGCCGACGCGTTCGATCGGGCCCATTCGGAAACCGTCGATACCACGTTCATCAACTCGGCCGTCTCGCCCCGCTGGCAGCTATTGGCCAGCGGGCCGGGTTTGAATTTTCTTACGCCCGATATTTCTGAAGCCGCCGCATTGGGTTTGCCGATCAACTCGAATAATCCGAATCCTGAGCTGTGGGGAACGAACTGGTTGTCTGACTTGTTGGTTTCGGCGGGTGCGGCAACGGCGGCCGCCGGAGCGCCGCCGATCCAAGTTCATAACGCGAGCCTTCGCCTGGGCGGCGAAACGGCTATTGGCATAAATATTTTCAACGATACTTTGCGTTTGCAACGATTAGGCGCGCCCTTTGACGGCGGCGTGCATGTCGCGATCGATCTGCCCCTGAGCGCAATCCTACTCTCGGATACGTTTTTCCGCACGCGGTCGTTAAGTGATGGAAACACATACGTCGCCGCCCGGACAAATGCGGACGTGAACGGCGACAATCACGTGGCGATGCGCGTGACCGGTTCCTGGCACACTCGCAATGGAACGTCTAATGAATTCACGGTAACCACGAACAGTTCCGCCTGGCTTGCCCAGTTGGGACAAAACGTTGCCCAGGGCCGGCCGGCCTTCGCGGTGACCAAAGATAGCCGCGGCCGCGAGATCGTCAGTCGCGTGACGGCGGTGAATGCGAGCCAAGGGCGGATCACGCTGGCCGATTCCGCCACGATTTTTTCCAACGCGGCCGCCACATTCACGATCGCCTTCGCGCAACTTAATACGGCCGCGCCCATTGCCGGTAGTAACTTTGGCCTTTCGGCTCTCGACGCAAATTCCCTCCGCGCGCTGGCGGGAGTCCTAGTCGATAACCCCGATATGAACGGCCCCGCCCAGCCGGGAGAAGTTCCCTATCGCGGCCAGGACATCCTCGACCAAATGCGGCGTTTTCAAAACGCAAGTCCGGCCTCCGGCGCTGGCGTTTCGCAATTCTTTTTCAACGATCCCCGGTTGTGGGATCTGCCCGACGTTCCGATTAAATTTCGCGAAGGGAATTTTGGCCAGTTCACCGTCGCCGTTTCGCCTCCTCCCACAACCCAGAAGATCGCCGAGGGACTTAAGTCAACCTTGCGGTCGTCGCTGACTTCAGTCAGCAATTTGTTATCAAAAATCGAAGACCAGCCTGAGCTTGATCAGGCGATTCCCGGCTTGGGGGAAACAAAACTTAAAGACGCGGTCGATCCGGTCAGTTCGCTCAATAACGACATCTTTACGCCCCTCAGCAATTACTTGAATCAGGCGACCGACCCAGATGTGGACGGGCTGCTAGGGGTCTTGAGACCTGGAACCAGGGGGAGCGGCAACGTGGAGACCGGCTTCCGTCAAGAGGGGACGCTGCTGCTTTTTGACATTGCTTATCGAACCGAGACCGTTATCGCCACAATGCCGCTGGGGCTGGATGTGGGCTTCGCTGCGTTGAACGTCGATGCGGCGTTGAACATCGAAGTCAAAGGAGAATTGAAGCTCGATTTCACGTTCGGGATAGATCTCGCCAACTTGGGGAATCTCGGCGAGGCGTTCTTTATTCAAGTGCGGGAGTTTACGGCGTCGGCGTTTGTGCAGACGTACGACCTGGACGCATCGATCAGCCTGGGCTTCTTAGACGCCGCGATTGTGAATGGCAAAGTGGTGTTAGACGCGACATTGTCGGCGCAGCTCACGGACCCCAACCTGGACGGCAGGATTTCGCTGGGGGAACTCACGGACAACAGTTTTGCCGAACTGTTCGATCTCAGTTTGACTAGCAAGCTCGAAGTGGACTTGCCGATCTTTGCTAGCGTGGGGGGATTCAGCACTTCGGCGGCAAATCCTCCTCGCATCCTGGTGACTGATAACGATCTGTTCACCGATCCGGCGCCGGATATCACGCTGCAAAACTTTGAACAGATCCTCGATTTCAGCTCGTTCGACTCCGATTCGATCCTGGCGATGCTCCGCTCGCTGGCCGAACGCTTTCGCGGCATGGGGGAGTCGGCAGCCTTGAATTTCAAAATCCCCTTCACGAATAAGCGGTTGGGGGACGCCGTCGATTTGGGACTCGATTTCGTCGATGCGTTGGAGAACGTCTCGGGCGATCCAACGTTTTCCGGCGCGCAGTCTCTGGCCACGAAGTTGGCGGCGGTGCTGGGGGTGGACATCTCGGTCGTTAATCCCGTTTTCAATGTAACGTCGCGCGAGTTGACCTACACAATCGCTTACAACAAAAGCATTGCTGCCACTGCGGGATTCGCGTTCGACGCGGCGATCGATCCGATCGCGGCCATCGCCGCCACGGGGAACATTTCGCTTGCCGGGAGTGTCGATTTCGACCTGACCTTTGGGATTGATGTCTCACCGGTCACGGCCAAGATCACGGCCGCGGGTGATGCGCCGGCGAACGGCAATTTCAGCGGCGAAGCGGTCTTTCAATTGCAGATCGGAGCGGATAGCCCCATCGAGGTCCGGTTCTTCGGGACGGGGAATTCAACGCTCGATGATTTGATCGTCGATATCAACACAGCGCTCACCGCAGCCGGATTGTCGGTCCTGGCCTTGCGCGACGGCAATAAAATTCGCCTCCGCACGACGCACCTCAGCGCGACGCCGACCTTGAGGATCACGGCCGCCGCCGGCAATCCGGCGGTGACCGCGCTCCGCTTACCGGCGTCGGCCGATGCCTTCGACAACGTCGCCAACCACATCTTCAGTCGCAATCAGGCGATCAATGCCAATTTGGCCCTCAGCGGCGCGTTGGCCGCGAGCACCAAGTTCGGCTTTGTGGGAATCTCGGGCGGCCTGAGCACCGGCGGAGAACTCGATTTTAGCTTCTCGCCCGCCGCCGGAGCACGCTTGGGGCTGCTCGACTTGTACCAGATCATCACCACCGATATCGCCGCGTTGGGAACGCCGACTCTCAGTGGGTCATCGTTTTTCCATGTCGATAACATTGCCGTCAACACAGTCGGGCTGAACCTCGGACTGCCAACCACGATCCCCGCCGGCCAGCACCAAATCAGCGTGACGATCCCCAACTACCTGGGAGCCTTGCCGCAGATCGCCCTGAATCCGTCGCTGTTGGCAGGACTCAATCAACTCACCGAATTGAGTTATGACGATGTACTCAATGCGCTCGAAGGCTTGGCGAACAAGCTCGTCGAAATGGGGAAAGCGCAACTGCTGGGGATCCGAATTCCCGGCCTGGGGCTAAGCGCCGGCGAATTAGTGGGATTTGCCAATGACTTCCTCAAAGCGGTCCAAGACCTGCGGGCGAATCCTGTCGCAGCCCTGGAAGCGCTCGAAGCCCGAATCGAAGCAGCGTTGGCCCCCGCCTTGACCGGTAACCTGTCATTGCTGTTCCAAGGCAACGCACTATATTTTCAGTTTAACTTGAACAAGTCGGTCAGCAAGCGCTACGACCTGAACTTGGATTTGGAATCGCTCTTGAACGTCCCCGGTCTGGGGGACGCACTGAGCGTCACCACCGCCGGTACGTTGGATTTCAGCGGCAGTTTGAATGTCGCTCTGGGCTTGGGAATTGATTTGACCAACCCGGCGTCGCCGACGCCGTTCATTGACAAGGCTTCACAGTTCAGCGTGAACGGCAAGGTGCATGCCAAGAACGTGACGTTCGGGATTACGGTCGCCGATTTTCTCACGCTGGAAATCCGCAACGGCAGTTTGGTGATCGACGCCGATGGAATCGACGGCGGCGCGCCCGGTCCCGCGGACGATCCCGCGGCAGCGTTTTCGTTGGGCTTTAAGCCGACGGCGCCGCAGCGGATTGCACTTTCGAACGTTCTGGGCGAATTGACCACGAGCCTGACGGGGGGGATGACGCTCAGCCTGCCCCTCTTTTTCCAGAACGCACCGCTCGACGATGGCGTCCCCGCGACCGGAAACACGATTACGCTCGCGGCGACCAATTTGGCTGAACTTTTGCAGCTCAATTTCACGCATGTGACGCTCAATCCCGACCGGCCCGATCTGGGGGCCGCGATCTCGAATAACCTCAATATAACTACGGTGTTGAAGGGCTTGGTGTCGCAGTTTAGTTTCGTCTTTCAAAAGCTCGACGGCGCGGTTGATAAGTTCCTGAATTTTGAACTGCCGCTAGTCGGCGTGAAGTTGCAGAATCTGCCGGCATTTGGATTTCTCGACACACTGACCAACACGACGACGACGACGCTGACCAACGCTTTGACCGGCAGTTTCACTCCCGCGACGATCCGCACCGCCTTGCAAAATGCGTTGCAAGGGGTCTTCCCCGGTGCGGCGGTGGTGTTGGAATCGCTAACCAACGATGTGCGATTTCACGTCATGGTCGGAGGAACCGTTAACCAGACTGTTTCTATGGATGCCGATCTCGGGTTTCCGGCGCTGGGGTTGAATGTTTCGGCCGGTGTGAATGTCGCGCTGGATTGGGCAGCCAATTTCACCCTGGGGGCGAATCTCGACGACGGTGCCTTCTTCGAGGTCTCGCAAACGCCGGAGCTGCATGTTGGCTTGAATCTCACCTTGGCGCCGGGGAGCATGGTCACCGGCACGCTGGGATTTTTGAAGCTGGACGTGAAGGATGATCTCGTCAATCCCACGCATCTATCGGGGACGTTCGATTTAAATCTGGTCGATCCGGGCGTGGTCAACGATAACAAAGTCACGCTGGGCGAGTTGGCGGCGTTGACCGATATCGGAAGTTTGGTACATGTCACCGTGACGGGGAGCGCGGCCGCGAATTTAGATTTGAAATTGAGTTCTCTTTATGATCTGAGCAGCCTCCCTTTCGATCATCTAGCAAAGGTCAGTCTGCCGAAGATTCTGGCCGATCTGGATGCCTCATGGAATCTGAACGATCCGACGAACCCGACGGTCGGCTTTGGCAACATCCGGCTCGATTTGGGAGACTTTTTCAAAAGCTTCGGCGGCAGCGCGCTGAATGCCATCGATGATTCGCTGGAACCGATCAGGCCGGTCTTGGATATTTTGACGCGGCGGATTCCGGTCCTTTCGGATGTGAGCGCGATCGTCAGCGCGCTCGATAAAGATGGCGATGGCAATGTCACGCTGCTGGACGCGGTCGCCATGCTCGGCGGTACCTCGGATGCGCGGATGATCGCGGGGTTGGCCTATCTGGCGGATCTGATTGATATCGTCGGGGACGTGAATTCCGCCACGGCGGCCGGCGGCAGTTTTCAGATCCCGCTGCCGGGCCTCAACCTGACCGGGCTAAACCTGAAAGTCGCCGGCGGACTTAACAATTTTCAGATCCCCGCTGCGATCGACGCCAATTTCAATCTCACGGGGGCGATCAACACGCTCAATGCCCAGGTGGCGGCTCCGGCGAATGCGTTTGTGGCGAAAGCCAATCAAACCCCGAGTGGCTTTGGGTTATCGATACCAATCTTGAAGAACCCCTCGAGCGTGCTGGGACTGCTGTTGGGAAAAGACGTCGATCTGTTCAAACTCGATCTCCCGGCGTTGGATTTGGAATTCAGCGTTGAAAAGAAGTTCAATATCTTTGGTCCGATCATCGGCGTGTTAGGGGGTTCGTTGGCGATCCACGCCGATTTGGCTTTTGGTTACGACACGGTCGGGTTGCGGCTATTTAAAGATAGCGGTTTCAACCCCGCGCAAGCAATTAAACTGGCGAATGGGTTTTTTGCCTATGATCGCGTTGACAGCCAAGGCAATGGCACCTTGACGGGACCCGACGTCCCGGAAGTGACGTTCACGGGCTCGTTGACCCTGGGGGCGGGCGTTGGCATCACGGGCTTTAGCGCGACGGTGAATGGAGATATTACGGTCGCAATCGCGCTCGATCTGCCTGACGGCGACGCGATGAATTTGGCGGACGGGCGAACGAGATATAATGAGCTGGCGAATTGCGGGATCAATCTCACGGGGACGCTTTCGACCGGAATGGGCGTCAAGATCGAAGTCGGCGTTTCGCCGTTTGATTTTACGATCTACAAGAAGACCATCGCGCGGGTGACGCTGTTGGATTTCAGCTTGGGCTGCGTGGTGCCGACTCCGTTGGCCACGCTGAATAACGGTATTCTCACGCTCAACGTAGGGAACAGCGGGCAAAATGAGCAAGTCGCGATTACGCCCGCCAAGGACAAAGACGGCGTGGATGTCGTTCGCGTGCAGATGTTCGGCGTGGCTCAAGATTTTCCGCGGGCGGAAATCCAGCGGATCGTGGGGAACTTTGGCGACGGCAACGACTCGGCGTACATCGATCCGCAACTGACGATCCCGTGTTGGTTCGTGGGAGGCGCGGGGAGAGACAGTTTGGCCGGCGGCGGCGGCAACGACGCGATCCTCGGCGGTACCGGCACGATCACCGCCGACGCTATGGGCAACCCGATTTTTAACGGGACTGGGAGCGACAATAGCGACGACGAACTGACCGGCGGCGCCGGCAATGACCTGATCGACGGTCAAGGAGGGAACGACCAGATCGACGGCGACGAGGGGAATGACGAACTCTACGGCAACGCCGGCAACGACACGATCTCGGGGGGTGCCGGGGATGATTACATTCAAGGGAACGCCGGGAATGACACGGTTATTGGTGGCGATGGCAATGACCGCGTCTTTGGCGACCATGAACTCGACGACACGCAGCGAGGTGATGACGATGTGCAAGGGGGTGCGGGGAACGACATTCTGGTCGGCGGTCCGGGCAGAGATACGCTCCAAGGGAGCGACGGCGATGATTGGCTGCGCGGCGATACGGCCAGCGGCGTGGTGCCGGTTTTTATGCCGACTCCGCCCACGAATGCGAATGACGATATCCTGACGGGCGAGGCGGGGAACGACACGGTCGAAGGAGGCGTGGGGGCGGACCAGATTTACGGCGGCGAAGGGAACGACTTGCTGTACGGTCAGTCGCAGTCCGGCATCGGCGATGACGCGAAGGCGGATTTACTCTTCGGCGAGGGGGGTAACGATCAATTGTTCGGCCAGGACGGCACCGACACGCTGGAAGGGAACGGGGGAGACGATCAACTCTTCGGCGGCAATCAGAACGACACGCTCCGCGGGCAGGATGGCGCGGATCAACTGCACGGCGGGGACGGCGTTGACCAGTTGTTCGGCGGCGAGCAGAACGACATTCTGGAAGGGGACGCAGGCGCGGACACGCTGCATGGCGATTCGGACCAGGATCTGTTGTTCGGGCATTCGCAATCGGGGGCGGGTGACGACGCGGCGGCGGACATTTTGTTCGGCGACGCGGGGGACGATGAACTGCACGGCCAAGGGGGAGCCGATCAACTGCACGGCGGCGCGAACAATGACCGCTTGTTCGGTGAAGCGGGAAACGACACGCTCGAAGGGGATGCGGGGGCGGACGAGCTGCGCGGCGGCGCGAACGACGATCAACTGTACGGCCATTCGGTCAGCGGCTCAGGCGACGATTCGGCGGCCGATGAACTATTCGGCGACGCGGGAGCCGATACGCTCAGAGGCAATGCCGGTAACGACTCGCTCCACGGCGGGAGCGAAATCGACACGCTCTACGGCAACGACGGCAACGACCTACTCGAGGGAGACGCCGGCGCGGATGTCATGTTCGGCGGCGCGGGCGACGATCAACTCTTTGGCCAAAACTTGACGGACACTGGCGAGGATAACGCGGCGGATATTCTGTATGGCGATTTCGGCACGGGGCATCCGCAGGGAACGACCGGCAATCCGCTGCTCGCGGGCCGGGACGAATTGTTTGGCCAAGGGGGGAACGACCAACTCTTCGGCGAGGAATTCCGCGACAGGGCCCACGGCGGATCGGGCGACGACGTGATTCACGGCAACGCGGATGCGGACTACATCGACGGCGCGGCGGGAGCCGATCAGCTTTTCGGCGACGCCGGCGATGATCGCATCTTGGGGGGCGACGGCGCGGATGAACTGCACGGCGGGACCGAGAACGATCAACTCTACGGCGGCGAAGGGGTCGATACGGCGTTTGGAGATGCAGGCGATGATCAACTCTTCGGCGAAGGGGGCGAAGACCAGCTTCACGGCGGCACGGGGAACGATTTGCTAACGGCCGGGGGCGGGATCGTCAATCAATTGTTCGGCGACGAAGACGACGACCAACTGATTGGCTCGGACGAAGGGACCGACGATCCGAATCTGCTCGATGCGGTCTATTTTGGCGATCTGCTCTCCGGCGGACTGGGCGATGATACCATCTTTGGGTTAGGCGGTGCTGACATTATTGCCGGCGACGCGGGAGACGATTGGATCGACGGCGGCGTACGAGGAGATTTGATCCGCGGCGGCACGGGACGAGATCAACTCTACGGCGCACAAGGGAACGACACGCTCGAAGGAGGAGCCGACAACGACCAACTCTACGGCGAAGAGGGGATGGACACGCTCCGCGGCGATGCCGGCGATGACTTTTTGGAAGGGGGCGTCGCAGCCGACATGCTCTTCGGGGGCGCGGGGAACGATGAACTGGTCGGCGGCGGCGGGGTCGGGGATCAATTGTTCGGCGAGGATGGCGCGGACGTCCTGCACGGCTCGGACGACGGCGCCGACGTATTGCTAGGGGGTGCCGGCATTGATCGACTCTTCGGCCACGGAGGTAACGATACGCTCCGCGGCGGCGGCGACGATGACGTGCTCCAAGGCGGCGCGGGGGACGATCTGCTGGAGGGGGAAGCCGGCAGCGACACGCTCGTGGGCGAAGCCCAGCATGACACGCTCTATGGCCACAGTCTCTCCGGCGCAGGCGACGACAACGGCGTTGATTTTCTCTATGGCGATTTCGCCACCAACGACAACGAACCCGGCTCGGGCCGCGACCAACTTCACGGCGGCGGGGGGAACGATTTTCACTACGGCGAAGGTGACGACGATTTTCTCGTTGCGGGGGCCGGAACCAACGACACGCTCGATTTCGGCGCGGGCGACGGCGCGATTCCGAACAACTTTGTTCCGCCCGGCGCAACGCCCCCCCCCGCGGTCGCCGCGCACGTTCACGAAGCGCGCACCGACGGCTCATTGCCGGCCGGTTTGACCGAGCGGGGGCGTTGGCGACAACTGGGCGGTTCGGCGCTCGGATTGGGGTTAAGCGGCAATCTGGCCGGCGCGGCTGATCCGGTGATTGCCATCGCGCCGTCAGGGCAGATTTACGCGGCCTGGTCCGATGCGCGCAACGGCAACGGCGAAATTTACCTCGCGCGGTGGACCGGCTCCGCCTGGCAAGGACTGGCTGGCAGCGAGCAACATGGCGGCATTAGCAATACGGTCGGCACTTCGCACAATCCCGCGATCACGATCAACGCGGCCGGACAGCCGCTAGTGACTTGGATTGAAGCCGGAGATGTTTTCGCCGCACAATTCGATCCCGCGGCAAATGGCGGCAATGGCGCCTGGGTGGCGCTGGGGAATTCGTTGAGCGCGGGAGGAATTAGCGGCACGGGAACTGCGAGTTCAACGCAAGTCGTCAACACGTCGTCCGGCCCGGCGATTGCTTGGATCAATGACACGGGCGCGGCCCAGGAAATTCGCGTGCGGCGTTTCAACGGCGCCGCGTGGATCGCCGTGGGCTCAACGGTCGCATCGAGTACGGGCGTAATAAATGATTTGGCGATTACCACTGACGGCGTCAAACTCGCCGTGGCTTGGAGTCAAACGGCAGCGGGCGTTTCACATGCTTATGTGCGTGAGTTTGTCGGCGCGTCGTGGGCCGAACTTGCCGGGTCAGCGACCGGCAACGGCGTCAGCCCCTCGGCGTTGTCGGCCGATCAACCGACGTTGGCGTATTTCAACGGCGAATTGGTCTTTGCGTGGCGGCAGGTGATCCTCGCGGAGTCGAATAAAAGCGAGATCTATGCCGCGCGGTATAACGGCACGGCTTGGAGCGCGGCAGGCGCGGAAGGATTGTCCGCGGGAGGCGTCTCGTCCACCGAAGGAACGGCCGCGCAGCCCAAGCTGGCGATCGGCGGCGGCGCGCTACATCTGGCCTGGGCCGAAGACTTGCTCAGTTCCGGCGGGGGGAGCGGTACCACCGTTTATGCCACGCGCTGGGATGGCACGGCGTTCGTCGAACGATTTAATCAATCGGGCGATCTTCGCGGGGGAATCACCGCGACCGGCGACGGGTTGCAAATGCTCGCGCTGGCTGTGAATGCGGCGGGACAACCGTTTGTCGCTTGGAGCAATACGGCGGCCGGCTCGCCGCAAATTTATCTTCGCGGCGATACGCTGGCCGTGGATCGCGTCTTTTACACCAGCCCCGGCATTCCGCTGGCGGCCATATTGGAACTGAATGCCAATCAACCGGGCGATATCATTGTCGTCACCGAAGGAACCGAAACCGCTCCGGCGACGTTGACCGCGGCGCACTCAGGGATTTTTATCACGGGATTGGGGCTTGAGCATTCGCATCTTGCCGGCACGGTCACATTGGCCGGCGCGAACG
>Ga0163144_10018613_pt1 | contig 14023 bp, 16 predicted proteins | sample OliLak19BULKMAT1_FD_123175 | JGI IMG/M metagenome (GOLD analysis project Ga0163144, IMG submission 123175) | Freshwater microbial mat bacterial communities from Lake Vanda, McMurdo Dry Valleys, Antarctica - Oligotrophic Lake LV.19.BULKMAT1 | ecosystem: Environmental > Aquatic > Freshwater >... | reverse complement strand
TCGTAATTGCTGAGAAGATATGATCGGATTGCTGAGCACTACGATGTGGGAGTGCTCAGCATCACGACAGCGCCGATCACGCTTTCAAGTCCGCCGCGAGGGGTCGCCGGCCGGACGCATACGAATGAGCAGCCGCGTTAGAGCCTAAGATGATTCGGATTTTCAGCTTCGGCCACCTCATCAGTGGAGGGCAGACGCACGTCCCAAGCCAGCCCCACGCGACTCAGCCCGCTGATGACCATCCAGGTCGCGTCCACTTGCCACCAGCGCAGACCGTGGCGCGCCGAGGAGGGGAATGCGTGATGATTGTTGTGCCAGCCTTCGCCGAGGGCCAGCACGGCGCACACCGCGTTGTTCCGGCTCTGATCTCTGGTGGCGAACGGCGCGGTTCCGTAGAGGTGACAGATCGAGTTGATGCTCCATGTCACGTGATGCACGAGGAATATTCGCACGAGCCCTCCCCATAACCCGCCAGACCACGCCGCCGCCCAATTTCCGGCGAAGAATCCTCCCACGATGGCGGGTAAAGCGATCCCGCCAATGACCAAGAATATATAGCTGCGATTGACTGTCGCCGCGATTGGGTCACGCACCAAATCTGCGACGAGTCGGAAATAATTCTGCGGCTTCGGCGCGAGCATCCAGCCCACATGTGCGTGCCACCACCCGCGCAATACCGCCCGACCGCCGGCGCCGTGCGCATGGGGCGAGTGCGGATCGCCTTCGTCGTCGCTGTGCTGGTGGTGCCGTCGATGGCTACTAACCCAGTAGAATATCGGTCCCTGGGCTGCCATGCTGCCTGCGGCCCCGAGCGCCCAACGCAGCGGCGCAGCGCACTTGAAACTGCGATGGGTGAACAATCGGTGATAACCCATGGTCACACCGCCCGCCGTTAGAAGATACATTCCCAGGCACAAATAAATCTCACGCGACGAGACGCCACGGGACCCGGCCAAAACCACCGCGAGCGCCGCGGCGATGAGCGGCAAGAAAATTGTCAGAAGTGTAGCGGTCCGCTCAGTTGATTGGGCATCGTTCGTCGCTCCCGTTGCCAAATTGCGGGCCGAATCTACATGCGCGCGCTTGTCCCCGTTAGCGGGCGTTGTAATTCTACTGCCGTTCATCCAACGCCTTTATCGTGGATCGCCAAGGCCACTTCCGCCAAGTTCATCGAAGTTTGGGCCAGAAACTTCGCGCACGGAGGACCATAGAGACAGAGCTCGTTTTCCGGCTCTTTGCCTGCGCGTGAGTGAGAGCCATCGCACAACGGCCCATTGCCACTCAGGCCACAGCGGCAGATCCAAACCGTGCGATCGCCAAGGCGAAGCGGGCAAGGCTCCTGCGCGTCGATGTAAACCAGCCTCCCCATAGGTCAATTTAGCGTAGGCATTACTTCGCGCTTCGCTCGTTCAAACGCTGCCGTCCACACCGGAATCGGATAGACATTCTCAAAGGTTCGGTAACCGAAGCGAATGGCCTCGGCCGCGGTGGGATCGAGCGCGATCAGATCCTTAATCACACCGACGATCATGTGGGTGTGTCGGATGTCTTCCTTTGCGTGCAGGTCCACGAACTCGCGCGCCGCCGGAGCGTAGGTAACCGTTGCCATCACAGCTTGCGCTCGTGTCGCGACGATAGGCGTGAGCCCCTCGAAGATATACATGAATCCGAGATATGACGCCGGATGCGTATGTTCGCCGAGGAAGCGGCAGACGGCTGCGACTGCCGCGCAATCTGGAAACATCCTGCCTTCGGCGAAGTTTTTGTCGACGCTCAGTCGCAATAGCCTCGAAGCGCTATATCAGCGTGCTTTACCTCCTCCACCTGCCGCACGATCATCTCGCGGATCAATTGTTCGCTATGTTTAGGCATCCGGCCTACCGCGGTGAAAGTTGCCTCGGTGACGTGTGACTGATATTGGTAGATCGACAAGTAAACATACTTGAACGTTGCGGCGAGCAGTGCGGGGTTGGTGTCAGCATGCGTCAGTTCGCGATAGAACTCAGTCTGCTCAAGTCGCTCGACCAAACGGGCGAGCGCGTCTTTCAAAAACGTGCCCGCTTCTTCAGTCCGCGGATATACCAAAGATTCGATGTTCCTCATGGTGTGATAAAGCTAAAAGGAAAAGTCGTCGCGATGCCGTTCTACAGGGCATTGCGTTCAGTGAGGCGAAAAATGGCGAGATTTCGGGCGATAGGAACGCCGCGATGATGCAGTCAAAGTTTGAGCCGTATTACTTGTCCGACCTGCGCTGCGCTCGCTGGTAAGCTGCCTGCCAGACGGGTAGCGGGTAGATTGCGAGAAAATACTCGATTCCTTCCTTGATCGAATTTTCGGCTTCCGGGTATCGCGCGACGGTTTCCTTGATCAGGTGCCTAACCAATTCTGTATGCTTGGGGTCCTCCGTCGAGTGAAACTCGACAAACTCCAGCGCGGCCTCGGGAAAACCATTCTTACGGAGCGCCTGTTTAGCCAACTCCGAAACGATCGGAGTCAATCCCTCAAACGGGTAAAGTGCCCCGAGGTAGACGAAAGGGTCGCGATTGCGCGCAATCATCCACCATACTGAAGCCACGGCAAACGACTGGGGGCTGATACGGTGCAAGGTTCGAGCATAGCTCTCGTCCCCACCGGCGGCGACATAATCGCGCATTGCCATCTCGCCGTGATCGAATTCCTCGGCTTGGTGTCGCAGCATCGCCTTCACCATGCGGACCGGCATGGATCGCGGCATCTGACCGATGGATGCAATTGCCGCCTCGATCACATAGGGTTGGTAGGAGGTAATCTCGAGGTATACTTCCCTCATCACGGATTGGAGAAACTTGGGATTCGTTTTCGGCGAGACTATCGTCTGCCAAACCTCTGTGGCTTGGATCGCAGAGAGAGTTAGCTCGATTCTCGCGTCGAGATAAGCGATAAGCTCGTCGCCCGCGGAAGTGTAATTTTGTGATTTGATGGCCACGATTTTTGTGATGAAAACTAACGGCACGCTTGGACTGGGCTGAGCTTCGCGAAAGGAGAGCCGACCGCCCCGAGATATGCGGTATCTGTGAGACTGAGAACCATGGGCTGAACATCGCCGTATTCGGGATGATGCACCTTGCCGCAAGCCGACCGGTAACCCATGCCCCTGAAAAACGATTCGAGGTGCGGGTTGCAGTCCATGAAATCGAAATGGATGTCTTCCTCCAAACCGAATCGAAATATTGCCATCATCATCCTGACTGCCAACGTGCCGCGGCGGCAGCGTGGCAGCATCATAAACTTAGTGGTTATTGAGACGTGCCGGGGAAATGCAGCGCCCACCTCCGCCATGTTATAGAGCACGGGATAGTAAGCGAGGTCGCCTTCTCGCGCGAAATTTACACGCAACGTAGCGACGAGTTCCGGACCCTCGTATGCAACCATGATGCGCGCGCAGGCATCTAGCGGTTCGCAGATCATTTTGGTGTCATGATCGGCGTAGCCCTGAGTGCGTCTCATTTCCTCGCAGTAAATCCGGTAACGAAACCGGTATACGTCCGAGATCTCAGTGGGGTCGGTTGCGAAACGGATGTCGATTGTTGCCAAGATAACAGGTGGACGAGTGGTTGGATCGGGAGAAGCCGGCCCACACCGGGAGCGACTCCCACGCGAACCTGGTCGCAGTTTATACAACTCATGCTGCCGAGGGAATACGGAGTCCTCCGTATTTCTTAGAAATCGCGTTCAGCTACAATTGCGCCATGCATTCCCGCCCCGCTGCGACGAAGGATTCTTCGGACGACTTCACCTTGTTGCGTGGAGGGGGCCTCACTCCACGCCAGTGCGAAGTGCTGACTTGGGTCGCCCATGGCAAGCGCGATGCCGACATCGCCCGCATCCTCGGCATCGCTCCGAAGACCGTCGGCAAACACATCGAGCATCTCCTCGCCAAACTCCACGCGGAAAACCGCACCGGTGCCGTCAGCCTCGCCCGCGAGCGGCTGCGCCAGTTGCGCGCGGCTCGCGGTTGATGACACGGATTTTTCCTGTCCGACAATAATATAGGCTCGCGATTGGATTCATTCACGCTCAGTAGAAAGACGCCCCGCATGAGCTACTCGCTCCAGACCATGACTGCGTTTTCGGCCGCTATCGGGTCCCTGCATTCGCCTGAGGCGCCCATCGCATCGAGCGCGGACATCATGTTCGCACGAGGACCGCTCGGCGGACGTGATCGGTTGAATGACGATGAAACCTACCTCGTCGAGCTTCTTGAAACGCACCGCAATAGGCTGGCGAAGCGCCCCTCTCTCCCCGCAGCGGCCACATCACCCTCCCCGGAAAATGCCTGTTATTTTCGCCTGTGCCGCCACGGACTCACCCGGCGGCAGTGCGAAGTGGTGTTCTGGATAGCCCAAGGGAAGCGCGACGCGGAGATCGGATCCATCCTCGGCTGCACGCCCAAGACCGTGAGCAAGCACGTCGAAAACATTCTGGGCAGGCTAGGCGCGGAAACCAGGCTCGGGGCCGCGCACACGGCACAAGCGTGGCTGTGGCAGGAGCGCTGAGGCAATATATCTGCGCGGCCATGTTCACCCGACTTGACGCACGCTGGCTTTCGGAAACCACCGCGGCGCTCTATGCGGCCGAGGACATCGCGCAGATTACCGCCGCTGGCATGGCCGCCGTGCAACGACGCTTCACTCTTGTCGCCTCCACGTGCGAGGAGGTGAGCTACGACAATTCCTGGTATGCGATGCACGGCATCCGCTGTGAAACCGCAATCCCGGCAGACTACGCCGCATCTTTCCACGATAATCCCGGCGGGCCCTTCGTTGCCAGTGGCGCGGCCCGCACCACGCTGCAATTGCGGAAAATCGTTTCGCTCGCGGCTTGGCAGCGCACCGATCACTATAACGGCATCGCGCGTCCCGTCGGGTTTGGCGACCAGCTACTGACGTTGGCGACGGACTCCTCGCGATTTTTCGGACTCGGCATTTATCGCGATGGCGTTTTTTCGGATGAGGAGCACGCCCTGATGAGCTTGCTCCAGCCGCACCTCAACTCCGCGTGGCACCGCGTGCGGCATTCCTCGGATCCGGTTCACTTGCCGCAGCCGTTGCGCGTGGTGCTTTCGCCGCAGCTCCGCCCGTTGGCGCTGAGTGCGCGGCAATGCCAGCTTCTGCGCACCTATTTTCCGCGCTGGCGCGAGAGCAGTTCGCTCCCGGTGGCGTTGCAGCGCTGGATCGTAGAATCGCTCGCGCGGTTGCAGTCGATGCCGCCGCCGCACCCACTGCACGCCTTCAAGATCGATTCGGCCCACGGCCAGTTGCTCGTGCGTTGCTTTCCCGCCGTGGCGAACGGCCCGGTCACCCTGTTCATGGTTGAGACTCCGCATGTCCCGGACTTTCTCGGCTTGCGCGGACGCGGCCTCACCACCCGCGAATGCGAGGTGCTGCACTGGATCGCCCAAGGCAAACGCGACGCCGAGATCGCAGTCATCATGGGATGCGCGCCGGCGACCGTGAGCAAGCACGTCGAAAACTTGCTTCGGAAACTGCACGCGGAAAACCGCGCTGCTGCGGTGAGCGCCGCCAGAACAATGCTGGGCGGCTAGCACCTCCAAGGTTTTGGCCCTGCCGCGCAGTTCTCTCAGCCGAGATGCAAACCATGCGATAGCGTCGAATGAAAGTTTGCACAATTCCGCGCTTACCGACTATCACCCACGTTTAACCGACTAACAAACACGGTGTCCCTGCGCTCGATGTACGCGTTGAATTCGTGATTCGCGGAGTCCTTTTGAGTCGGGTTCAGAAAAGCATAGCGAAATCCTGCGCCACCGGTTCATCCGGCTGACCGTCCTGCGGCGTCTTTGCTGGCGCCGTCGCCAACTGGGAAGGCGCCAACGGTCGCGGCTGCCTGCACGATTGCGGCTTCCCCAGCCCAGTTTTCGTTGGTCGCCACCAATACCGTCGGGCTGACACCAACGTTGTTGAGCTTTAATTGCGGATCAGACATGACGCCGCCAATCCCTAGCGGAGTGAGCCCGGGTCCTATCGCACGTATCAGCACGCCGCGGGCTGCTGTGCCACCAATCACAAAGCCCGCGGTAAGGGATGTGCCAGCGCTGATTTGCTTCAGCACCGACACATTGATCAACCGCGGTGTCGTAACGGTGTAAGTGGTACCGTTTGCATCGTAGATCGCAGCTATCACAGTGCCGCTGCCGCCGATGGCGTCGTTGACTTGTATAGTGTATTTGCCGGCCCCCAGTGCAGTCGCGCCCGTTTCGAACAGGGCCGCATCCTTCGAGGATATGCTCGCAAGGGGAACGCCCCGACCGCAGTATGTGCGGCGTGTCGGCTTCGCCTTTGCTCCAAGCCACCGACGCGAGCATTTCACATGGCGGATGCGAGTACTGCCGTACGCGACAGTTTAAAGGAGCTACGGTCATACGAGCGATCGGAGCGTCGTAACGGCATGGGGATCATTGTAGAGAAAGCCGCTGCCGCGCGAGAATACGTAGTCCTCCGTATTTTCGGTGGTCGCATGTTCCGCTACAGTTCACCCCATTCAGCGGAAAGCTCAGCAAGCATGTTGGCTACGCCCCGTTTGCTTCCGACATCGGCACGCTCCCTTTCTCTAACCTCATTTAACATGGCCGACAGCGAATACGTCCTGTGCCAGTATGCGCAGTGGAAACTCCTTCTTGCGATTAGTCATTGCCAATCGAATCAACGAATGAGTGCTTTCTCGAGCTGAAGACGTTCGCCGAGCCAGTGCGACAGGAGACTGAGTGTCATCAACAGTCTGCCGTCCACTTGTTGTATCCCACCAAGCACCGAGGTTATAAAACCCGAGGTTATAAAATCGACTTTCCCCGGCCTTTAATTTAGTGACATTCTAGTTCGCTACCTTTCGGGTGCCTGTCGGCGATGGTCGCCCCGAAGACGGTGCGGGTAAAAGTGCAGGGCACCGATGCCGTACTCCTTCTGGTTTCGCTTCATCATCGCTCACTTCGCTGGCGTCCCCGGTAATTTTCTTTTCATCCGATGAAATTCTCCCGCCTCGCCCTGCTTGCATTCGCGGCTCCGTGCGTCGCTCTCCTGCCGGCACAAGACACGCGTCTCTCCAACGTCTCCGTCCGCACTTCTGCGGGCGGAGCGGACATTCTCATCACCGGCTTCACCATCGGCCCCGGCCCCGATAAGACGGTGCTCATTCGTGCCGTGGGCCCCACGCTCGGCGTATTCGGTGTGCCCGGCACCCTCGCCGATCCGAAACTCGAACTGTACTACGGCTCCACGAAGATCGCGGAAAACGACAATTTCAACGCGAGCGATGCGCCCGCCTTCGCGGCCGTCGGCGCTTTTCCTCTTGACGCTGAGGCGAAGGACGCCGCGCTCGTCGCCACGCTCGCGCCCGGCAGCTATACCGCGCAAGTATCCGGCAACGGCGGTGCGAGCGGCGTAGCCCTTGTCGAAGTTTACGAAGTCACCGGCGGCACGACGCGCCTTATTAACCTCTCGACGCGCGCCCATGTTGGCATTGGCACCGGCATCCTGATCCCCGGCATTACCGTCGCGCCTGGTGCCGGCACGCGCCGTCTTCTCTTCCGCGCCGTCGGCCCTACGCTCGGCGTATTCGGCGTCCGTGACACCCTCGCCGATCCGAAACTCGAACTTTACTCCGGCACCGCCAAGATCGCGGAGAACGACAATTGGGGCACGCCCACCGGGCCCGCGACTGCCGATGCCGCCACGCTGAACGCCGCGTTTGGCGCCAATGGTGCATTCGCCCTCACCCCAGGCAGCAAGGACGCCGCTCTGCTGATCAACCTAATTGCCGGCAGCTACACGCTCCAAGTCAGCGGCGTCGGCGCGAACACGGGCGCCGCGCTCGTAGAAGTTTACGATCTCACTCCCGCCAACCAGACTGGCGCGCGCCCCGCCGCCTCGCTTTACCTCGCTCAGCTGCGCCCTGATTCCGCGGCCGCCGGCTCGACTGCATCCGGCTACGCCACCCTTCTTATCAACCCCGACGGCACCGCGACAGTAAACGTGACCTTCACCAATCTGACCTCCGCACAAACGAGCGCTCACCTGCAGATTGGCACCTCCCGTGACTACGTGCTCGATCTCCCGCGCGGTCAGGTGAATGGAGTCACGTGGGTATTTGCCCCGAGCGGAGCCTACACTACCAACGAACTGATCAATGCCCTCAACACCGGCAACATTTCTGTCGGCGTCGAGTCCGTGAAATTCCCCGGCGGCGAGCTTCGCGGTAACTTCACTACCGCAACGGGCTCGCAAACCTTTACCGCTCCTGCCGCGCCGCCTGCGCTTCCCTCCGACGCCCTCTCGTCTCCGACTGCACTGGAAGCTACTCGGTTTCTCCTGCAAAGCACTTTTGGACCGACCACTGATGACATCACCGCCGTGATGAGTCAGGGCCTCGCAAAGTGGATCGACGCGCAGATGGCGTTATCTCCGTCGTTACTGCATGCGGCCGCTCGGGAGGACGTGGCCCTTTTCCCCAACCCTCCACCGCTGGCGACGCAGAATAGTTTCGAGAAATTCAACACTTGGAACCGGAATGCTGCATGGTGGAAGATCGCGATCACAGCTCAGGACCAGCTGCGGCAGCGCGTGGCATTCGCACTAAGTCAGCTATTCGTCATCTCCGGTGCGAACGCGAACGTAGGCGACAAACAAGAGTCGATGCAGGAATACTACGACACCCTCGTCAGACACGCGTTTGGCAACTATCGACAGTTATTGGAGAGTGTGACTGTCAGTCCAATAATGGGCGTCTATCTTAGTCATCTGAAGAATCAGAAGGCTGATCCGGTTAAAGGAACGAGCCCGGATGAGAATTATGCCCGCGAACTACAACAGCTATTTACCATTGGTTTGGTGCAACTTCAACCGGACGGAACGTTGTTGCTTGACGCGGCAGGAAAGCCGATTCCCACCTACAATCAGGCGACTATTAGCGAGACTGCGAAGGTCTTGACCGGCTGGACATTTTCAATTCAGGGAAACACGAATTTTTTTGCGGGTCCCCAGGATATGCGCACGACCGGCTACGTGGACTCATCGGGATGGCTCAATCCGATGGTGTGTTTTGATGCGTTTCACGATAAAACGCAGAAGAAAATTGTGAGCTTGCAGCAGGTGCCGCTGGACCAAGCCAATCCCACAATTGTGCCGGCAAATCAAACGGGTCCGCAGGACTTAAAGGTGCTGCTCGATGCACTTTTCAATCACCCCAACACCGGTCCCTTCGTTTCAAAGCAGCTCATTCAGCGTTTGGTCACCAGCAACCCGAGCCCTGGCTATGTTTATCGCGTCTCCCAGGTGTTCGCCAACGACGGTGCCGGCATACGTGGAAACCTCGGGGCAGTAGTAAGGGCACTCCTCACAGATTTCGAAGCTCGGTCACTAGCGGTGGCAGGCAACGCCGGCTTCGGGAAAGTGAAGGAGCCATTGCTCCGCGTCACGGCGTTTATGCGCGCCCTCAAAGGACGCGCGCCGAATGGCCGATTTCTCGACAGTTGGGCGGGGGACCCGCGAACGATCTACGGCCCAGTCGGCGCTTTCGCGTATCCCCACGCAGGTTTCAACCAAGGGCCGATGATGGCTCCCAGTGTATTCAACTTTTTTTCTACCGACTTCGCCCCACCTGGGCCTTTGGCCGCGGCGGGCCTTGTTGCGCCGGAAATGCAGATCATCGATTCGTCCTACGCACTCATCGGGCCAAACTCGTTTGTGAATTATCTGCTTCGCGAGCTTCCAAATGTCGCCAATCCACCCTCGCCGTCTCCTTTCTTCACTTTCGATTTCTCAGGATTCCTGGCCAACTCGAAAAATGCCGATGCTCTGCTGGACCAGCTTAGCTTGATATTCTGCGGCAACAGCATGTCGGTCTCAACCCGCAGCCGAATCGCGGCTGCGTTACAGGCACTAGCCGCTAATACCAGTGACCTTGAACGGGTGCAATCCGCTATCCAGCTCACAGTTTTGTCACCGGATGCGGCCGTCCAACGCTGACCTCCAAATGAACAGCCCCTCCTCCGAACTCACGCGGCGAAATTTTATTCGACAAACGTGCTGCGCCGCCGTCGGCACAACCGGCATGCTCTCAGCATTGACCCAACTTCGGGTCATCGGTGCGGTGGCGGCAGACGCGCTCAAGCCGGCGACTGCGGCGGCAATCCCGGCAGACTACAAAGCCCTCGTATGCCTCTTTCTCAATGGGGGCAATGACGGCAACAACGTGATCGTGCCTTACGATCCTGCGAGCTACAACGCTTATGCCGCCGCTCGCGGGGTGCTCGCGATCAACCGGGCGCAATTGTTGCCTATCGCGCCGAAGTCCTATTCCGACGGCCGCACCTACGCGTTGCATCCGGCACTCGCCGACGTGCATTCACTTTTCGAACAGGGAAAGATCGCCGGCTTGGCCAACGTCGGGACACTTGTGCAGCCGACGACCCTTGCTCAATTCAGGGACGGGCGCGCGCTGCCTCCGCAGCTTTTTTCGCACAGCGACCAGATGTTGCAGTGGCAAAGCAGTATCCCCGACAAACCGTTTGAGACGGGTTGGGGTGGCAGGCTTGCCGAAATCACCGACGCGCTGAACTCAAACAACCAGATTTCAATGTCGCTTTCGCTCAGCGGTGTAAATCGATTCCAAGTTGGTAAGTCCGTGCTTCAATATGTCGTGAATCCGGGTGGCGCGATTACCATGGCCGGCTTTGGCGGTGGTGGTAATACGGCCGTTCGCTACAATGCGCTGAAGTCTATGCTAGCAGACCCGCAGGACAACTTGCTAAACGGCACATTCGCCAGTGCTACCAAGAACGCCATCGCCGACGGTGAAGTCCTTTCTACTGTGCTAAGAACAGCTCCCACATTGAGTACAATATTCCCCGACACGCCGACGGCGCAGCGCATGGCGATGATAGCTAAATTAATCTCTCTGGCGTCAACCCTCAGAGTAAAGCGGCAGATCTTCTTTGTGCAGTTGCATGGCTGGGATCTGCACGCGGGCCAGCTTCTTGGCCACGGCCCCCTGCTCGCGGAACTCAGCGGCGCCCTAAAGTCATTCTACGATGCCACCGTCGAACTTGGCGTCGCAAATCAGGTGACAACATTTACCGCCTCCGACTTTGGCCGCACCCTCAACCCGAACGCCGAGGGCACCGACCACGGCTGGGGTAACCACCAGCTTGTCATGGGCGGCGCAGTCAAGGGTGGGGACATTTACGGCCGCATGCCGAGCCTCACCATCAACGCCGACGACGACACCGGTCGCGGACGCTGGATTCCGAGCACGAGTGTCGACGAGTACAGCGCGACGCTCGCCACATGGTTCGGCGTAAGCGCGAGTAATCTTCCCATCGTTCTCCCCAACATCGGCCGCTTCGCGAAATCGAGCCTGGGCTTCATGTCGTAATGCGAGCGCCGTCAGTGGGGCTCACCGAGAAGGTCAGTTTGCTTTTTTAATCAAAAGGAGCCGCTTTCGCTACTTTCAGTCGTTGTTAAGTAGTGGGCTCCGCCGTAGTTCAGTTGGCCGAGGTCTCGGAGTGCCAGTCTCGCTCCGCCGCAAGTTGAATGTGTGCGAGAATCGTAGTCACAAGCTTTCCGTTGCAGCCGATGCGACGAGCTGCGCACTGACAGTTCATCGAAGTACGTACCCGGTGTGGCGCGCGCTCGATCGAGACATCGCGGCCGATCTCTCCGAGGAAAAAGCGAGGCATACAACGAGAAAAGCAGCGGCAAAAAGTTGCGGCATGAATCAACTGCACCGCATCACGTTTAAACCCAACCAATGTGGGAGCCGGCCGTGCATCCCAGGCAGGCGGGTCGCGTTTGCCTTGGGCGATCCAGTGCAACACCTCGCATTCGCGCGAGGTGAGACCGCGGCCGCGCAAGAGCAGAAAATCCGGGTTGTGCGGAGTTTCGATCATGAACAGGTGACCGGCCCGTTGGCCTCCGCGGGAAAACACCGCACCAGCAGCTGGCCATGCGCTGACTCAATCTTGAAGGCGTAAAGTAGATGCGGCAGCGGCGCGCCCCGCAACCGCACGAGCGATGTCGCGACCCAACTTTTGCAGAGCAGCGGGCAGCGATCCATTTTCCCGCCAATGCGGAAAATAGGTGCGCAAGCTGTCGTTGACGTGAATTTAACTCGAGCGGGCGCAACTGCGGGGAGAGCACGATCCGGGATTGCTTGGATGCCTCGCCTGGCTCCGACCGCGGATGCACGCGACGCCAGGCGGCGTTCAAATGCGGCTGGAGCAGGCTCATTAAACTATATTCCCCCTCTGAAAAGACACCGTCGCGGTAAATCCCGAGCGCGAGAAATCGCCGCGAATCCGTGGCGAGGGCGAGCAGTTGGTCGCCATAGCCGACCGGGCGGGCGAGCCCGTTGTAATGATCGGTGCGCTGCCAAGCTTCGAGCGAAACGATTTGCGCAGTTGCATCGTAGTGCGAATAGCGCCGCTCGCGATGAGTGGGCCGCCTGGATTGTCGTGAATAAACGCCGCATAATCGGCGGGGATTTGCGTTTCGCTGTGCAACGCGTGGATGACATAGCGGGTATTGTCATAGCTCACTTCCTCGCACGTAGAAGCAATGACCGTGAAACGCTGACGCACCGCCGCCATGCCAACTACGGCGATCTGCGCGACGCTCTGCGCGGCATAAAGCGCCAATGTGGTTTCTGAAAGCCAGCGCACATCGGGTCGGGTAAACATGAGAAGCGACGGCGTGCGTTAAACCGGGACTTCCCGCTGCAAGCATTCCTGCGCGGTGTAGGCGGCGGCGAAACGTGTCTCGGAGCCGAGCTTGGCGAGGATATTTCGACATGTTTGCCGACCGTCTTCGGCGCGCACCCGAGCAGGGTGGCGATCTCCGCATCGCGTTTGCCCTGTGCGATCCAGAAGACCACTTCGCACTGGCGGCAGGTGAGGCCATGGCGCCGCAGGCCCAAATAGCCCGCGGGTTCGGCCGACGAGGGCTGAGCGGGTGCGGGTCGGATGGGCAATTCGGATGCCAAGTGGCGATGTGCTTCAAGGAGATCTATAAGATAAGCTTCATCGTCCGGCGAAGGCGCGGGGCCGCCGTGACGTCCGCGCGAGAGTTGAAGGGCGGTTATGGATGCGGAGGGGTATCCGCCGAATGCAGGAGGGCGATCGCGTCTGGAAACGCGGCCATCGTTTGGGGCGAGTAGCTCATGAGGTAACGGGCTCGACTAGTGAGATGAACCAAATGCGCAGAGAAGCGACGCCAATCCGTGTCACAGTCCCGCGGCTGTCTGCTCGATAATGAAGACGTTCGCGCGCGAGGCTGACGGCGGTGGTGCAGATTTCGGCGTGCAGCTTGGCGAGCAGATGTTCGCAGTCACAGTTTAAAGGAGCTACGGTCATACGAGCGATCGGAGCGTCGTAACGGCATGGGGAGCATTGTAGAGAAAGCCGCTGCCGCGCGAGAATACGTAGTCCTCCGTATTTTCGGTGGTCGCATGTTCCGCTACAGTTCACGTGATGAAAATTATCCGCCCGATATGGGCAATCTGCATATTTCTGACGTTGATCAGCCGGCTTCACGCCGTCCCAATGGCTATCCAACACTTGTACACCGAGCCAGGCGGTACTGCAGGAATCGTGCTCAATCCCCAGCCGTTCCTCTATGCGACGGCAGGCAACAACCAAGGAGGTGCGGCAAGCGCGATCGCCCATCTACAATACTATTTTCAGATTGTTGGTGCGGGATTCGTTGATGTCCCGGTGCTGGTCGAAGCATCGGGCGGGGTCGCATTCTCGATAGACCGGACGGGGTCGGCTGCGGTTGTATCGCGCTTCTCATTGGATGCGAACCTAGTCCGCGAAGCTTCCATGTCCCCGGGAACGTATCTGAATGCGGTCGCAGGAGAGTCACTATTTCAAGTTTCCGAAATCAGGTATCTTACTACAAACGTCGTTCACACCGTGGACTTGTACGTAAGTGCAAATGTGTTCGGCCCACTGTCTGGGGCGGCTGTCGCAAAC
>Ga0163144_10018611_pt1 | contig 14024 bp, 16 predicted proteins | sample OliLak19BULKMAT1_FD_123175 | JGI IMG/M metagenome (GOLD analysis project Ga0163144, IMG submission 123175) | Freshwater microbial mat bacterial communities from Lake Vanda, McMurdo Dry Valleys, Antarctica - Oligotrophic Lake LV.19.BULKMAT1 | ecosystem: Environmental > Aquatic > Freshwater >... | reverse complement strand
GGGCCGGCTGCCTATAATGCGCTGCCACGTGAATCTGCTCAAGGCTGCCTCCACTGTTTCCCTGCTGACCCTGTTGTCGCGGATCACGGGCTTGGTGCGCGAGCAGCTCATCGCGGCCAACTTTGGGGCCAGCGCGTCCACCGACGCCTTCAACGTGGCGTTCCGCATCCCCAACCTGTTTCGCCGGCTGTTTGCCGAAGGTGCCTTTTCGCAGGCCTTTGTGCCGCTGTTGGCGGCCACACGAAGCGCCAACGGCGACGAAGCCACACACGGTCTCATCGATGCCGTGGCCACGGTGCTGGCCTGGGCCTTGCTGGCGACCTGCGTGATTGGCGTGGCAGCCGCGCCGGTGTTGGTGTGGGTCATGGGCTCGGGTCTGGAGCGTTTCGACATCGCGGTCGACATGACCCGCTGGATGTTCCCCTACATCGGTTTCATGTCACTGGTGGCTCTGGCGGCCGGCGTGCTGAACACCTGGAAGCACTTTGCGGTGCCGGCGGTGACGCCGGTGCTGCTGAACCTGAGCGTGATTGCTGCGGCCTGGTGGGGCGCGCCTGCACTGCAGGCGCGAGGCATCGAGCCCATCTACGCACTGGCCGGCGGGGTCATGCTGGGGGGTGTGCTGCAACTGGCGGCCATGTTGCCGGCTCTGGCCCGAGTCGGCTGTCTGCCGCGCATCGGTCTGCTGCCGGGTGCGATTGCCCGCGCCTGGCACCATCCCGGCGTCGCCCAGGTGCTGAAGAACATGGCGCCCGCGTTGCTGGGTGTGTCGGTGGCGCAAATCTCGCTGCTCATCAACACCCAGATCGCGTCGCATGTGGCCGTCGGTGCGGTGTCCTGGCTGACCTACGCCGACCGGCTGATGGAATTTCCCACCGCGCTGCTGGGCGTGGCGCTGGGCGTGGTGCTGTTGCCGCAGCTGTCGGCGGCCCAGGCCCGGCAGGACGCGGCCGACTTCTCCGGCATGCTGGACTGGGGCCTGCGCCTGGTGGTGCTGCTCACGGTGCCCTGCGCGCTGGCGTTGCTGCTGTTCCCACAGGGCCTGGTGAGCGTGCTGTACCACTACGGCGCCTTCAGGGCGGAAGACGTGGCGATGACGGTGCTGGCCCTGCGTGGTTACGGCGTGGGCCTGCTCGGACTGGTGGCCGTCAAGGTGCTGGCGCCGGCCTTTTACGCACGGCAGGACATCCGCACGCCAGTGAAGATTGCCGTCGGTGTGCTGGTGGCCACGCAGGCCATGAACCTGGTGCTGGTGCCCTGGCTGGGGCATGCCGGCCTGGCGCTTTCCATTGGCTTGGGCGCCCTCGTCAATGCCGCACTGCTGCTGGCCGGGTTGCTGCGCCGAGGTGTCTTCGTGCCGCACGCCGGTTGGCTGGGTTTTGCCTGGCGGGTGGCGCTGGCCAATGCGGCGCTGGGCCTGGCGCTGGCCTGGGCCGCGCAAGACATCGACTGGATCGGTCTGCAGGCTCATGGCCTGCAACGTGCCGCGGCCGTGGCGGCGGTGCTGGCCGGCGTGGCGCTGCTGTACTTCACCGTGCTGCTTCTGTGTGGCTTGCGTCCGCGGCAGTTCATGCGGCGTGGCTGACCTACACTGACAACGATGGCCGCACACCTGCATTTCGACGCGCCCAGCGCGCTGGACTATTTTGCCTCGCTGGTGGCTGAGGACACCGGCTTTCCGGTGCTGGAGGCCGCAGCCGCCATTGCGCAGGACGACGACCCGGGCCTGGACGTGCAGGCCGTGCTGGCCCGTGTGGATGAACTGGCCGACCGCCTGCGCCGCCGCATCCCCGCCGACGCCGCGCCGCTGCAGCGGCTGCGACTCTTGAACCGCTACTTCTTCCAGGAGCTGGGTTTCGCCGGCAACGTCAACAACTACTACGACCGGCGCAACAGCCTCGTGCATGCGGTGCTGGAAAGCCGGCGTGGCATTCCCATCACGCTGGCGGTGCTGTACGTCGAGATCGCTGCGCATGCCGGCTTGCAGGCACACGGTGTGTCCTTTCCGGGTCACTTCCTGGTCAAGGTGGCCATGCCACGTGGCGAGGTGGTGATCGACCCTTTCAGTGGCCAGTCGCTGTCGCGCGAAGAACTTGAAGAAAGGCTGCAGCCCTTCCGCACCATCGCTGACCAGGCCGACGACGACGAGGTGCCGCTGGGCCTGTACCTGCAGCCCGCGCCGGGCCGCGACCTGATTGCGCGCATGTTGCACAACCTCAAGGAGATCCACCGCAGCCATTGCGATTGGCTGCGCCTGGAAAGGGTGCAGGCGCGGCTGGTGGTGCTGCTGCCTTTGGCCTGGGAAGAGCGGCGTGACCATGCCTTGGTGCTGGCCGAGTTGGGCGCGCACCAACGTGCCGCTCAAACCCTGGCGGTGTACCTGCAACATCGGCCTCAGGCCAGTGACGCCGATGCGCTGCGCCGCCACCTGGCGGCCTGGCAGAACGTGCCTTGAAAGCTTGAGAGGCTTGCGCCCATGCCCGATCGCATGAGACAGATTCCCCTGGCCATTGGCCCCGAGTCGCAGCCCAGCTTCGACAACTTCGTCCCCGGAGCCAACGCGGCGGTGCTGGCGCATCTGCAAACGCTGGCCGTGCGTACAACGCCGGTTTACCTGTGGGGCCCTGGCGGTTGTGGCAAGACGCACTTGCTGCAAGCCCTGGCCGCGCGCTGCCAGCAGGCGGGGCAGGTGGTGGGCTGGTTCGACGCGGCCGACCGCCAGCCCTGGGTGCTGTCGCCGGCATGGTCGCTGGTGGTGCTGGACCGCTGCGAGACGCTTGACGACGCCGCCCAGCACGCCGCTTTCGCATTGTTCGAAGACGCCACGGCGCATGGTGTGCAATGGGCAGCGGCCGGCCGCCTGCCCCCCGTGGATTTGCCCGTACGCGACGACCTTCGCACCCGGCTGGCCTGGGGCCATGTGTTTGCGATGCACACCTTGCCCGATGCAGAAACCCGGGCCGCGCTGCGACGCGAGGCCGACCGGCGTGGCATCTTCCTGTCCGACGAAGTGATGGACTTCGTGCTCACCCGCTTCGACCGTGACCTGGCTCACTTGATGCGCCTGCTGGACCGCATCGACGACTACGGCCTGTCCAGGGCGCGCCGCATCACGGTGCCGCTGGTGCGCCAGATGCTGGCTGAAGAAGGCGTGGATGAGCTGGGCGATGTTTGAGCAACTCCTGCAGCGCAGCGCATGAGACTGACCCTCTTCGATCTGGACGGCACTTTGCTGCCCCAGGATTCCGACCACGCCTTCGGCGAGTGGATCGTCGGCCTGGACTGGGCCGATCGTGACGCCTTCCGAAGCAGCAATGACAAGTTCTACGCCGACTACCTGGCGGGCCAGTTGGACATCGACGCCTACGTCGACTTTGCCACTGCGCCCTGGCGCAATCGCAGCGTGGCCGAATTGCAAACCACTCTGCACGGGTTTGTCGAGCAGGTTGTGCGCCCCATGCTGAGGCCGGCTGCGCTGTCGCTGGTGCGCGAGCACCAGCAAGCGGGCGACCTGATCGTGCTGGTCACGGCCACCAACGACTTCATCACCCGCCCCATCGCTGCGCTGTTTGGCATCGATCACCTCATCGCCACCGAACTGGCGCTCGACGGCAGCGGCCGGGTGCTGGGCACCATCGCCGGCGTGCCTGCCTTTCGTAAAGGCAAGATCACCCGCGTCGATCAGTGGCTGGCTGCGCGCGGCCAGTCCCTGGCCGACTTCGAAGCGTGCACCTTCTACAGCGATTCCACCAATGACCTGCCGCTGCTTGAGCGCGTCAGCCACCCCGTGGCCACCAACCCCGGCCCCGCGCTGCTGCGCATTGCGCAAGAACGCGGCTGGCCTGTTCTGAACTTGTTCACATGATCAAAAAATTCATCAACCGACTGCTGGGCAAGAGCGACGCCGCTGCACCAGCCGTGATTGCAGAAGCCGCAATGCCGGAGGTGCCGCTGGGCGCTCGCGTCGAGGTGCCGGCCAGCGAGCACGGCATCAACCCGGCGCTGCTGGACGCCAACGCCGTGCGCGTGGTCAAGGCCTTGAAGGACGCGGGCCATGAGGCCTACATCGTCGGCGGAGCGGTGCGCGACCTGCTGGTGGGCTTGCGGCCCAAGGACTTCGACGTGGCCACCGACGCCACACCAGAACAGGTCAAGGCGCAGTTTCGCCGCGCCTTCATCATCGGCCGCCGTTTTCGTCTGGTGCACGTGGTCTTTGGGCGCGGGCGTGAACACGAGACCATCGAGGTCTCCACCTTCCGTGCCTACCTGGACGCCGCCGCTGCAGAGCAGGTGGCTGGTAACGACAAGCCCAGCAGGTCGCAGATGGTGGACAAGACCCACGTCGTGGACGCGGCAGGCCGTGTGTTGCGCGACAACGTCTGGGGTCCGCAGATCGAAGACGCGGCGCGGCGCGACTTCACCGTCAACGCCATGTACTACGACCCCATCACCCAGGTGGTGGTGGACTACCACGGCGGCCTGGCGGATTCACGCGCCAAGGTGCTGCGCATGATCGGCGACCCCGAATTGCGCTACCGCGAAGACCCGGTGCGCATCATCCGCGTCGTGCGCTTTGCGGCCAAGCTGGGCTTTGCGCTGGAACCGGGCACCGAAAAGCCCGTGCGCGCCATGGCGGCGCTGCTGGCCAACGTGCCCGTCTCGCGCCTGTTCGACGAGATGGTCAAGCTCATGCAGACCGGGCACGCGCTGGCCAGCATCGAACAGCTGCGCAAGTACGGCCTGGTGGGCAAGGCCGGGGGAGTGTTCCCGCTGCTGGACGCCGCGCTGGCGCAGGGCCCCAGCGCGGCAGCACGTGAAAAGTTCGTGCGACTGGCGCTGCAGGACACCGACCTGCGGGTGGCAGAAGGCCGCGCCGTGGCGCCCAGCTTCATGCTGGCCTGCATGCTGTGGCACGACGTGCAGGAGCGCTGGACCGCCGTCCGTGCCACGGGTGAAGCGCCGATCCCAGCACTGCAGCAGGCCGTGGATGCGGTGTTCGATGCGCGAGTCGGCGACATCTCGGGCCGTGGCAAGTTGGCATCCGACATGCGCGAGATATGGCTCATGCAGCCACGTTTTGAGCGGCGCACGCCCAGTTCTGCGCTGGCCTTGGCCGAGCAGGCGCGCTTCCGGGCTGGTTACGACTTCTTGCGTCTGCGCGCCGATTGTGGTGAGCTGGATACCGCGCTGGCCGACTGGTGGGAAGACTTCCACCTGGGCAGTGACGAGGACCGGGAAGCCCTGCTGGCCGATCTGCGCACACAGACCGCGGGCAAGCCGCGCCGTGGCCATGCTGCGGCTCGCGGTGAAGACGCCGCAGCTGCGCAAACCGATGCCGCGGGCTCCCCCGACGGACCCGACGGACTCGCCGGACTCGATGTGCCCGCTGTGCCCGCTGACCGGGCCGAAGGTGGCGAAGCCGCGCCGCGCAAGCGCCGTCGGCGCCGCCGCAAGCCGGCCGCCCGCGATGGGGTCGGACCCACGCCGGAATGACCGCTGCAGCCGGCAAGGGCAGCATGGAACCCGTTTTTGTCGGCTTGGGCGCCAACCTGGGCAATGCCCAGCACACGGTGCTGCAGGCACTGGACGACCTGTCACGGCTGCCCGGCACGCAGCGTGTGGCCTGCTCCTCGCCGTACCGCAGCGCACCGGTGGATGCGGCTGGCCCCGACTTCATCAACGCGGTGGCCGAGTTGCACACCGAGCTCAGCCCCATCGATCTGCTGCACGCCCTGCAGGCCATCGAACAGGCCCATGGCCGCAAGCGACCATTTCGCAACGCGCCGCGCACGCTGGACCTGGATTTGCTGTTGTTTGGTCAGCGCCAGATGGACACGACTGAACTGACGTTGCCGCATCCGCGCCTGCACCTGCGCCACTTTGTGCTGCAGCCCTTGCTGCAACTGGCACCCGATCTGCACCACCCCGTTCTTGGGCCGTTGCATCGATTCTTGTCGTCCACGAAAGACCAGGCCATCCAGGTGCTCAGGCCGCCACAGCGCTGATCGCTGTTAATTTCTACGGGCTCAATCGGTTGTTGTTCTGCGCCCGGCTGTCTTCGAGCTGCCACTCAAAGAACTTCTGGCCACCGTAGGCCACCGTGCCCGTCAGCGCGGCACCGCCCAGCAGCAAGGCGGTGATGGCGGCCAGCACGGGCCCCCAGCCCGTGACCGCGCCAGCCTGACCCGGGTTGTGGCGGGCGTCCCACTTTTCGTCGGGGGTCAGCGCGTAGACGATGGCGGTGAGCATGGACACCGAGATCATCAAACCCAGCAGCGGGATCAGCATCCACGCCAGCCGGTCGTCCTGACCCCAGGTGTCCAGGCGCGACACGCCCAGCAATCCCGCGGCCGTGGGCCAGGGGTGCAGCCAGGCCCAGCGGTCGCTCAAACCATGCAGGTACATGCGGTGCAGGCCCAGCGTGCCCAGCAGCAGCGCCAGCCAGGCGGCCAAGGTCTTTGAACGGTAGTGTGTGTGGTCGGTCATCGTTTACAATGCTCGGTTTTCGACGCTGGCTTTGAAGTGGCAACACCCAGGGCGTATCTACGGCGGCGACAGCGGCTGCCAGCAGCCCCGGGTGAACCGGGGCTGCTGGCAGCCAACACGATGGCCTGCCCGGTGTGTCCCCGCGGTGTGGCGATCGACCCAACGATTTCCAAGGAAACATCATCATGGTCGTGATCCGACTGGCTCGTGGCGGCGCCAAGAAGCGCCCGTTTTACAACATCGTGGTGGCCGACTCGCGTGAGCGCCGTGACGGCCGATTCATCGAACGCGTGGGCTTTTACAACCCCGTGGCCGCTGGCGCCGAACAGCCGCTGCGCGTGGCGCTGGACCGCGTAACGCACTGGGCCGGCGTGGGCGCCCAGCTGTCGCCCACCGTGGCGCGCCTGGTCGACCAGGCCAAGAAGGCGGCCTGATTCAGGCTGCCGTGCCTCGGCCTGCCGTGGGCACGAACCCCAGCATGGCGGCCGATCTGCCGCCGGACGCGGTTGAAGTTGGCCGGGTGCTGGGGGCCTGGGGTGTGAAGGGCGGCATCAAGGTGAAAGCCTTTGCCGCCGACCCGCAGGCCCTTTTTTCTACCAAACGCTGGTACATCCAGCCGCCTGAATTGGCGCGCCCCGCCGTCGTGGGCTCTGCTGTCTGGCCGACGCTGCTGCGTGTGGTGCAGGCCCGCGAGCAAGGCGACGCCGTGGTGGCCACCGTGCAAGAACTGGAAGACCGCGACGCTGCCGAAGCGTTGAAGGGCGCGCGGGTGTTTGTGCCCCGCACCAGCTTCCCCACACCCGACAGCGGTGAGTACTACTGGGTCGACCTCATCGGCCTGTCGGTGTTCAACCGCAGTGGGGCTGCCATGGGCGAAGTGGTCGGACTCATCGAGACCGGCCCGCACTGCGTGCTGCGCATCCAGGCCGCCGATGCACAAGTGCCCGAGTGCCTGGTGCCCTTCGTCGACGCCTATGTCGATGCCGTGGACCTGCCCGGACGGCGCATCACCGTCGACTGGGAAGCCGACTACTCGGCCTGAGAGACTGCTGGGAGCGCCCGTCATGCGTTTTGACGTCGTCACGCTGTTCCCTGACCTGTTCACGCCGCATCTGTCGCAAGGCATCACGCGGCGGGCTTTTGAGTCACGCCAGGTCGCCGTGCGCCTGTGGAACCCGCGCGACCATGCCGACGACGCCTACCGCCGTGTCGACGACCGACCTTATGGCGGTGGCCCGGGCATGGTGATGCTGGTCGAACCGCTGCTGCGCACCCTGGACGCCGTGTGCGCCGATCGCGGTGACGCCAGGCCCCAGGTGGTGCACTTCACGCCCACGGGCCGGCGCCTGGACCAGTCGCTGCTGCAGCAGTTCGCGGTCGGGCCGGGTGCCGTGCTGCTGTGTGGCCGCTACGAAGGCATCGATCAGCGCTTCATCGACAGCCACGTCACACTGGAAATCAGCCTCGGCGACTTTGTCTTGTCTGGTGGTGAACTGCCGGCCCTTGCCTTGTTGGACGGCGTGGCGCGTTTGCAAGAGGGTGTGCTGACGGCGCCGTCGCACGAACAGGACAGTTTTTCTGACGGCCTGCTGGAAGGGCCCCACTACAGCCGGCCCGAGAAGCTGGCCCTGGGCGATGTTTCGTCGGATGTGCCGCCGGTTTTGCTGTCGGGCCACCATGGCGACATCGCCCGCTGGCGGCGCGACCGGTCGCTGGAACTCACCGCACAACGGCGGCCCGACCTGATCACTGCTGCCCGCGCGGCAGGGCGCCTGAGCCAGGCCGACGAACAGACGCTGTTCCGCCTCGGGCTATAATCATAGGCTTTTCGATCCTCTGCCGGGCGGCACAGATTCCTGTTCCAACAACAATGCCCGCGACACGATCGCACGGAGAACCCCCCCTTGGACCTCATCGCGACCCTCGAGCAGGAAGAGATCACGCGTCTCAACCGCACCATCCCGGCCTTTGCCCCCGGCGACACTGTCATCGTCAACGTCAATGTGGTTGAAGGCACACGCAAGCGCGTGCAGGCCTACGAAGGCGTGGTCATCGCCAAGCGCAACCGCGGCCTGAACAGCAGCTTCATCGTGCGCAAGATCTCCAACGGCGAAGGCGTGGAACGTACGTTCCAGACCTACAGCCCGCTGATTGCCAGCGTCGAAGTCAAGCGCCGCGGCGATGTGCGCCGCGCCAAGCTGTACTACCTGCGCCAGCGCAGCGGCAAGTCGGCGCGCATCAAGGAAAAGCTGGCCGCGCGTGCGTGAGCCTGGCTACCGCGCCTGAAAGCCCCAGCAAGCAAGGCCGCCTCCGGGCGGCCTTTTTTGATTTCAACGGCCGCTGAACCCACCCCCCACCCGCGACCCTGCCCATGGCGCCGAAGCGAATCCTCGATCCCCGAGCCATTCCAGTGGCTGGGATTGACGCGCACCTGCCGCCCCTTGAACTGGCCAGGCTGACAGCAGACGCCCTGCGTGGACGTTTTGCCCAGTCCCGGGTCTGGACGCCCGAACACGCGGGCGACGGCAGTCGTTTCCAGCCCGAGCGCGAACCGGCGCACGCTGCTGTGCTGGTGCCCCTGGTGCAGCGCCCGCAGGGCCTGCAGGTGCTGCTGACACGCCGCACCGACCACCTGCGGGATCACGCCGGCCAGATCAGCTTTCCTGGCGGCCGCAGCGAGCCGCACGACGACGGACCTGCAGGCACGGCGCTGCGCGAAACCCTTGAAGAAGTGGGTCTGGCGCCAGACCGTGTCCAGATCATCGGCCAGATGCCCACCTACACCACGGTCACGCACTTTGTGGTGACGCCCGTGGTGGCCTTGGTGCTGCCGCCGTTTGACTTGGCGCTGGACAGCTTTGAAGTGGCCGAGGCCTTCGAGGTGCCGCTGGACTACCTGATGAACCCCGCGCACCACCGCCGCCACGTCTTCAGCCTCGAAGGCGCCGAGCGCCAGTTCCTGTCCATGCCCTGGCAAGGCCCGGGTGCCGACGGCGTGGCGCGTGAATACTTCATCTGGGGCGCGACGGCGGCCATGCTGCGCAACCTGTACCGCTTCCTGGCGGAGTGAGCCTCTATCATCGGTGGCGATGAGTTTCTTTGCCGTCCTGCTTGCCTTGCTCATCGAGCAACTCAAACCCCTGCCGCGCGACAACTGGGTGCACGAGACCATGGTGTCGTGGGTGCGCTGGACGGGCCGCAACTTTGACGCCGGCGAAAGACACCACACCCGCGTGGTGTGGGCCGTGTCCGTGCTGGCACCGGCGTTGCTGGCCGGACTGAGCTACCTGCTGATACGGCACTACAGCTTGCTCGTGGCGCTGGCCTTTGACGTGGCGGTTCTGTACCTGACGCTGGGATTCCGTCAGTTCAGCCACTACTACACCGACATTCGCGACGCGCTGGACCGCGGTGACGAGGCGCAGGCGCGCACGCTGCTCGGCGAGTGGCGCCATCTGGACGCCAGCGAGCTGCCACGCACCGAAGTGCTGCGCCACGTCATCGAACACGCCTTGCTGGCCGCGCACCGGCATGTGTTCGGGGTGTTCTTCTGGTTTGTGTTGTTGTCGGCGGTCGGCCTGGGCCCGCTGGGCGCCGTGCTCTACCGCATGGCCGAGTTTTCCACGCGCTACTGGAGCTACCGCCAGCGCACGCTGGACGCACCGGCCAACGACGGTCTGCAAGCCCTGTCGCGCCAGGCCTTTTCTTTCATCGACTACCTGCCGGCGCGGCTGACCGCCTTCGGCTTTGCCGTGGTGGGCAACTTCGAAGAAGCCGTGGCCGGCTGGCGGCGCGACTCCACGCTGTGGCTGCACGCCAACGAGGGCATCATCCTGGCCGCTGCTGCGGGCGCGCTGGGCATCCAGCTGGGCGGCGCGGCGGCGCCCGGTGTCACGCCGGATCGGTCCAAGACCTTCACCGCCGGCGGCGAAGCCGGCATGGCTGATGCCCACGGTTCGACGCCTGGCGTGCCGCCACAACCGGGTCACCTGCAAAGTGTGGTGGGCCTGGTCTGGCGATCGGTGGTGTTGTGGATGCTGCTGGTGGCGCTGTTGACGCTGGCCAACGTCATCGGCTGAAGACACTGGCCGGACCGCGCTCCGGCGCATTGCCCTTCTTCGCCCGTCACCACTTTTTTGTCGACAGCTCGTCGTACAGCGACTCGTAGATGCGCTGTCTGGAAGGTGTGATCTCGCCGCGATCGATGGCCGCACGCACGCCGCAGCCGGGCTCATGCCGGTGGCTGCAGTTGTGGAACTTGCATTGGCCCAAGGCTGCGGCGTAGTCGGGCATCAGGCCGGCCAGGTCTTCTGGCTTGATCTGTCGCAGGCCAAACTCCTGGAAGCCCGGCGAGTCGATCAGCGCGCCGTGCCGCTCAACGTTGAGCCAGTACCAGGTGGTGGTGGTGGTGGTGTGCCGGCCCGCTGCCAGCGCCACAGAGATCTCGCCCACTTGTGCTGCCGCCTGTGGCACCAGGAGGTTGATGAGCGTGCTCTTGCCCATGCCGCTGGGGCCCAGCACCAGCGTCACGCGGCCTCGCAGGTGTTCTGCCAGCGTGGCCTTCGAGGCTTCGGGCTGGGTCTTCAGCGCCAGTTCGATTACCGTGCTGCCCATCGCCACATAGGGGGCCAGGCGGCCGCGCGCGGTGGCCGCCGATGGCAAGTCGGTCTTGTTCAAACCGATCAGCGTTGGGATGCCGGCTTCCCGAGCCGCCACCAACGCACGCGTGAGCTGCGATTCGCTGAACACCGGCTCGCCGGCCACCAGCACCAGCAGCTGGTCCAGGTTGGCGGCAAACGACTTGGTGCGCCACTCGTCCTGGCGGAACAGCAGGTTGCGCCGCGGCTCCAGATGTTCGATGACACCGCCGTCGCCGGTGGCCTGCCAGCGCACGTGGTCGCCCACCACCAGTTCACTTTTTTTGCCACGCGGGTGGCAGTGCACACGTTCACCTTCCGGGGTTTCCACCACCACGTGACGGCCGTGCGCGGCCACCACCAGGCCGACGTCCAGGACGACGGCTTGGGTCAAGGTGCGGGGCGGTCCAGCAGCGCGTCGAGCTTGGCCGCGCAGATGAAATCGTTGATCGAGATGCCGCCCACCGAATGGGTGTTGAAGCGCACGGTGCAGCGGTTGTAGCTGACCAGCAGATCAGGGTGGTGGTCTTCGCCATGCGCCACCCAGGCCTGTGCGTTCACGAAGGCCAGGGTGCGGTGGTAGTCGGCGAAGTCGAAACGTTTCTGGATCGCGCCGTCCACCAGCGACCAACCAGGGGCTTGCCCCAGGTGCTGCTGCACTTCGGCTTCGGTCATGGCCGCGTGGCCCTCCAGGGGCTGGCAGTGGCGTGTGGCGAGGGATGTCATGGTCGTCTCAGGCGGGGTTGACGGCGGCTGATTGCGTCAGCGAAGGCAGGGCGGCCAGCCGCTCGGAAGCCGGCGGGTGCGAGTAGTAGAAGCGCACGTAAACCGGGTCGGGTGTCAGTGTGGCTGCATTGTCCTCGTGCAGCTTCAGCAGCGCGCCGGCCAGGTCGCGGCCATCGGCTTGTGCGCAAGCGTAGGCGTCGGCCTGGAACTCGTGCTGGCGAGAGAAGTGCGCAAACAGCGGCGAGACAAAAAACGTGAAGCTGGGCAGCACCATCATGAACAGCAGCAGCGCCAGCGCGTCGTTGGGCGCAGACATATTGGGTGACACGCCCAGGCCCGCGTAGAAGCCGCTCTGACGGGCCAGCCAGCCCAGCAGCGCCAGACCGGCAAGGCTCATGGCAAAGATGCCCAGCAGCCTTTGCAGCACGTGTTTGTGTTTGAAGTGGCCCAGCTCATGCGCCAGCACCGCTTCCACCTCACCGGCTGTCAGGCGCTGCAGCAGGGTGTCGAAAAACACCACGCGCTTGGCCGCGCCCAGGCCGGTGAAGTAAGCGTTGGCGTGTGCCGAACGCCGGCTGCCGTCCATCACGAACAGGCCCTTGGCGGCAAAGCCGCAGCGCTGCATGAGCGCCTGCACGCGGGCCTTCAGCGATTCATCGGCCAGCGGCACGAACTTGTTGAACAGCGGCGCAATCAGCGTCGGATAGATCACCATCAAGAGCAGATTGAAGGCCACCAGCGCGCCCCAGGCCCACAGCCACCACAGGCCGCCGCTGACGCCCATCAGCCACAGCACCAGCGCGGCCAGCGGCAAGCCGATGACCGCACCCACCAGCGCGCCCTTGGCCTGGTCCGCCAGCCACAGGGTGAGGCTCATGCGGTTGAAGCCAAAGCGTTGTTCGATGCGGAAGGTGCTGATCCATTCCAGCGGCATCTCGATCAACGCACCGATGAGCGTGACGGCGCACAGCAGCACCAGCTGGTAGGGCAGGGCGCCCCAGCGCGGGAGCACGGATTCGAGCACCAGCGTGTTCAGCGCATCCAGCCCGCCCAGCAGCGTCCAGCCCAGCAGCACCGCGCTGGACAGGGCCGTGGTCCAAAGGCCGAAGCGGCCCTTGGCCAGCGTGTAGTCCGCCGCGCGCTGGTGGGCCTGCAGCGTCACCGTGCCGGCAAAGGCGGCGGGCACTTCGTGCCGGTGTTGCGCCACGTGGCGCATCTGGCGCGTGCCCAGCCACAGGCGGGTGGCCAGCGACAGCAGCAGGGCGGCCGCAAAGGCCAGGGTCAGGTGCATCGGATTCATCGGTGGCGAGTGTAGGCTTGGGCCAGAATCGCGGTCTTTGGCACTGGCTCTTGCACAGGATTGCGCACATGACCGAACCCGCAGCTTCCAACTCCGCCGAGACGCTGGCGCCCAGTGACCAGAACCTGATCTGGATCGACCTGGAAATGACGGGGCTGTTCCCCGAGTCGGACCGCATCATCGAAATCGCCGTCGTCGTTACCGACCCGATGCTGAAACTGCGTGTCGAAGGCCCGGTGTTCGCCGTGCACCAGAGCGACGCCGTGCTGGACGGCATGGACGCCTGGAACACCGGCACCCACGGCCGCAGCGGCCTGACCGCCCGTGTGCGCGCTTCGACCGTCGACGAAGCCTCTGCCGAAGCCCAGGTCATCAACTTCCTGAAGCAGTACGTGGCCAAGGGCAAGAGCCCCATGTGCGGCAACAGCATCTGCCAGGACCGCCGCTTCCTGGCCCGCACCATGCCGTCGCTGGAGGCCTTTTTCCACTACCGCAACCTCGACGTCAGCACGCTGAAGGAGCTGGCGCGGCGCTGGAAACCGTCGGCCATGGAAGGCTTCAAGAAGGCGCAGGCCCACACCGCGCTGGCCGACATCCACGAGTCCATCGACGAGCTGATCCACTACCGAACGCACTTGCTGGCGGTGTAGCGCCAGCCTCGCAGCACCAGCCAAGCGACATGCACTTGCCGAACTCCGACGTCCGGCGTGCAACCCTCTCCCGCCGCACTGGGGGCAGCGGGTACAACGGCGGCTTCGGGGGCAGTCGCCCCCAAGGCCTGTCTGCTGGAGCTGCCCATGACCACCCGCCGCATTGCCCTTGCCACCGCCTGCCTGCTCGCCCTGGCCGTCGGGTCTTCCGCCCAGGCGCAGGCG
>Ga0163144_10018610_pt1 | contig 14024 bp, 9 predicted proteins | sample OliLak19BULKMAT1_FD_123175 | JGI IMG/M metagenome (GOLD analysis project Ga0163144, IMG submission 123175) | Freshwater microbial mat bacterial communities from Lake Vanda, McMurdo Dry Valleys, Antarctica - Oligotrophic Lake LV.19.BULKMAT1 | ecosystem: Environmental > Aquatic > Freshwater > Lake... | reverse complement strand
TGGGCGAAACTGGCGAGCCTGGTCCGCACCGCGGACCAGAACCAACTCGGCGTGCTGGACGCGGCCAAGAAACTGATCGCAGACTACTGGGCGAACGCGGCACGGTAAACAGTTACACTGGGGCTAACACAATCGTCAGGAACCGGAAAGCGGGATAGGTTTAATTATTAAATATCAAAGCGTGTCCCGGCCTCACGTGCCCGACCTTATGCGCGAGCCTTCAGCGCAACTGCGCGGGGGGAGAAAACGATTGCGCGAGAGACCCGCTCCATTGCGCGAGTTGTCCGAAAGGGACCGTCCTGCATTCCGGATATGGGGTTCGATTTTGCGTGCATTCGGAACGATGTCTCGGTCATGCGAAGTAGTTTCTCAGTCATGCGATGTTCGGTTTCAGTAATCCGATGCGATGTTGCAGTCATGCGATTTGATTTCTCAGTCATGCGATGCGATGTTTCAGTCATGCGATGCGATGTTTCATTAATGCGATGCGATGTTTCAGTCATGCGATGCGATGTTTCATGCATGCGATGCGATGTTTCAGTCATGCGATGCGATGTTTCATTAATGCGATGTGATGTTTCAGTCATGCGATGTGATGTTTCAGTCATGCGATGCGATGTTTCATTAATGCGATGCGATGTTGCGCGGCCTGGTTGTCGGACGTGGTTGCCAGAACTCGCGCAAGTCGCAACCGCGCGACAGCGAGAATCTATGATGAACTCGGGCTAGCAGAATATGAAGCAATGGAAGGCTTCGTGCAGTGGAGACCGGACGACAAGCAGTCGTGACGCAGAAAATAGCGCTCGGGCGCGCATGGCGCGGTTGTGCCTTCGGCGGATTCTTTATCGGAATTCTCCCACGAAATCGAAGGTCGCTGTGTGGGAAAGCGCTGGCCAGCGCTGTGGCGCGCACCGAATTCGTAAAGAGTAGGAATGGGTCGCGCCATCTAACAGCCAGACCCTTTCCCGAGGTTCTTTGACAACTGAATAATCGCCTTTCATCGACGGCCGTCAGTTCTTGTCTTTTTGTGTCGTTTCCATGTCGGTTGTATGTCGGTTCGCGGTCGTTTATCGCAGGGGATTTCCGGAACCGTTCGCCGGTTAACTCTTTTTCTTATCGTAGGTTACGCCGTTCAAGACGAGGGGGAAGACCCTTCAAACTTTTTTTATTGCGACGTGATCGCTGGTCGTCAACGCGTGTTGGCGTTCGTCCTGCAAGTCCACACCACTCAACGGCCTGCAAAGCATGTGACGGATGAGGTAGCGGGACAACGTTCCTCGTTGTCCTGTGCCCGGCCCTACCTGATGTCTCCACTCTCACGTATGATCGCACGCGATCAAGGAGGATCATGATTCGGTTGCTCGTCGTTGCATCGCTTGTCACGCTGGTCTCGGTCGTCGGGTGCACCAGGAAGAAGCCACCGGTCGCCAAGACCGGTGCGATCGACTACTCGCAGGAACTGGCGCCGGGCCAGATGGCCCTGCGCAAGATCCCCCCTGCCGAGTACCCGACCTTTTCACTGCGGCAAAGCAACCGGGCGGATTTGCTGAAGTCGATCGACTACAGCCTGCAGTACCTGAGCCGAGCGAGCAGCCAGCGGTTCTTCCCGTACCTGGACATCACCCACGAGCGCGCGATCGCGTCGCTGGTGGCGCTGAAGCAGACGATCAACAGCGCGTCACAAGGCATGGGCGACGCGGAACTCGGTCGTGAGATCGCAGCGAAGTTCGAGGTGTACCAGAGCATCGGCGCGCCCAGGCCTGACGGGCCGGGGTTTACCAACGAGGTACTGTTCACCGCGTATTGCACACCGATCTACGATGCGAGCCTGACGAAGACGGGGCCGTTTCAGTACCCGCTGTACAACAAACCTGCCGACCTCGAGTCCGACCCGATCACCGGTGAAGTGAAGGGCCGGAAGATGGCGGATGGGTCGTACACACCCTACCTCACGCGTGCACAGATTGAGGAAGGTGGCGCGCTGGCGGGTCAGGAGATCGTCTGGCTGAAGGATCGGTTCGACGCGTATGTCATCACGATCCAGGGCAGCGCCCGGCTGAAGCTGGCGAACGGTGAGATGCTCGAGATCGGCTATGCGGGGAGCAACGGGCACGAGTACGTCAGCCCCGGTCGCCAGCTGGTGGCGGACGGTAAGCTGCCGAAGGACCAACTGAACCTGCGCGGGATGAAGGCCTACTTTGCCCGCAACCCGCAGGACATGCCCCGGTATCTCGGCGCCAACCCGCGCACCGTCTTCTTCGCCGAGACGAGTGGTGGACCGTACGGCAGCTTGAATGTGCCGGTGACGTCGTTCGCGACGATCGCGACGGACAAGAGCGTCTACCCCCGCGCGATGCCGGGGTTCCTCGTCGTGCCCATGCCCGCAGTGACGGGCGCAGCGCCGTACCACGGGTTCATGATGGACCAGGACACCGGTGGCGCGATCCGGGCCGCGGGGCGTACGGACATCTACATGGGCATCGGCCCTGACGCCGAGGCCAAGTCGGGCCAGCAGTTGAACGCCGGCCAACTGTACTACGTCGCCGTCAAACCGCAGCTCGTCGCGACCTACGCGAAGGACCTGCCGGTCGACGACGAGCATTGAGCCGACTGGTCGCATCGCCCCACTTCCGGGCGGGGGCAACTGTCTTATCTTCCCCAAACCACGCCCTGATCCGGACATGCCGGTTCGGTCGGGCACTTTATAGTTGAATGTAAACCCTTCATGTTGATAAGATGAAGGCGTTGATGCCCGCCGGTGTGTCCTGATCCACGGACCCGGCGGGCAGGCCCGATCCCGCCGACCGGCTATTCCTTCTTGGAACAAGCTGAACCCGAACCGTCGGGCGTCGTCGTCGGTATGTATCGATAGCGCAAGAGACGGCGGAGCAGTAACAGACGCACCCGGAGGACAGCACCATGGCCACGGAAACCCTTCCGCCCAGCTCGGCGGACGCTGCTAAATTGACGAAAGGCGCAACCGCAGGCGCCCCGGTCGATCCTAAGATCAAGACCACCCAGCCCCCCTCCGAAGCTTCCGCTTCCTCTGACAAAGACATCGACGCAACCGCCCCTGCCGCTGAGGAAGGCCCGCGCAAGCTTCCCTTCATGCAGCAGGCCTGGGTGCAGGATGTCCTGCCACTGGCGACGAGCATCATCCTTCATGTTGGCATTATCGGTCTGGGTTTCGCGACCTATAAGACGGTTGTTGCCATCAAGCAGGTCGTCGAAGAGCAAGCCATCATCCCCGACGCCGCGATTATCGAAGGGGCTGAGGTCGGTGGCATTCCCAACCCCGGCCTCGGTGGCGACCCAACCAAAGCGTCAGCCCAGGACGAATTCAAAGACGTCCCAACCCAGAACGATGCCTGGAACTCCAAGCCAAGCGACTCTCTGGCCCAAAGCCTGGCTGGCGCACAAGGTGAAACAGCGGACACGACGATCGGCATCGGGCCCAACAGTTCGTTCGGGAGCGCCAAGGGGGCTGAGGGTGGCGTCGGTCCCGGTGGTGAAGCCGGTGGCGCACTGTCACCGTTCGGTGTTCCGGGGGGTGGGGGTGGACTCGGACCCAAGAGCCCGTTCATGGGCATCAGTGGTAACGCCAAGCAAATCGTCTACATCTGCGACGCCACCGGCACCATGCTCGGGCTGAAGTTCGAGTTGCTCAAGCAGCAACTCGCCAAGGCGATCGACATCCTGCGTCCGGTCCAGAGCTTCAATGTCGTCTTCTTCAAAGGTGGCAACACCGACGCCGAGTGGGCCAAAGCGATCTACAACAAGCTCACGCAGGCCACGCCGATGAACAAGCAGAAGGCGTTCAAGGAGATCAACGAGACAAGCGTGCTCGGAAACGGTACCAACCCGATCCCCGCGCTGAAGCAGGCGTTCGCCCAGAAGCCTCAGTTGATCTACTTCCTGACAGACGGCGAGTTCAACAACTTCGCCAGCTATGACGACGTGCTCAACGAAGTAGCGAAACTCAATGCCGATAAGAGCGTGCGCATTAACACGATCCTCATGATGGGTGAGGACGACAAGGCCGAGGAAACCTTAAAGAAAATGGCCAAGGACAACGGTGGCGTGTTCAAGAAGGTTCTGGAAACGGATCTGCGCTAGGCTTTCTCCGGCACCGCTGCCCTGTACCCATGGGAGAGGCTGGCTGAGGGTGATTTCCAATAGCGAGAACTTCTCGCAACAACTATGACTTCAACGATGTAAGCGTCCCGGCCCAACGGTCGTGGTGGTGACAGCGACAAAGCTTCCGGTCACCACGGTCATCCCGGCGACGCCCCCTCCAACCCGACAATGGACAGCGAGATCGGCTCCGGTCCTTGGGCGTGGCGAGGAAGCAACAGCGAGGCGCGCGAGCACCGCTCGGCGCCTGAAAGGGTTTGCGTCCATGCGTCCTAACAACTCGTCCAAGTTCCGCCTCATCCTGCTCGCCGGCCTGATGGTCGGTGGCCTGTACCTCACTGGCACCACCTTTGGCCAGGATGCCGCTGCCGCGACCGGGGATGCTGCCGCCGGTGAGGGAAGTGGTCGAAAGACCGGTTTGATCGACATCATCTTCCACGAGATCGACGGTGTGACGATCACCGTGGGCATCCTGTCTATCATCGGGCTCACGCTCATCATCCAAGGGTTCATGAAGAACCGCGCCAGCGTCTTCATGCCCGAGGAGACGACCAACCAGATCCGCGAGATGATCGGTCAACGGAAGTTCAAGGAGCTGATCGAGTTCACCGAGACCGACCCGAGCTTCATCAGCCGGGCGCTCAACCCCGCGCTGAAGCGTGCTCCATCCTTCAGCAGCATGAAGGAAGCGATGGAGACCGCGATCGGTGAACAGACGGCCGAGCAGTTCCGCAAGATCGAGTACCTCAACATCATCGGCAACCTCGGGCCCCTCCTGGGCCTGCTGGGGACGGTGCTCGGGATGATCTACGCGTTCGCAGCGATGCAGGACGCCGGTGGCAACGCCAACCCCGCCGAGCTGGCCGGTGGTATTTCGGTCGCGTTGGCGCACACGTTCCTAGGGCTGTTGCTGGCCGTGCCTTGTCTGGCGGCGTTCGGCATCCTGCGGACGATCGTCGACCGATTGACGGTGCGCGGCTCACTGGTCGCCGAGGAACTTCTGCTGATGATCAAGCCCCAGGAGAAGCCCGCGACCGCGAGCCCGGCACGTCCCGCCGCCGCCCCGGCGCCACGCAAGGTCCCGTCACCGGCGCCCGCGCCGTCGGTGTAGGGGCAGGTCGGAACGCGGAAGTGTGAAGTCGCAAGCGGTACGCCCCTTGGCACTCCTTCCGTCTCCACTTCCGCGTCCCGAATTCCGACATCCGAACTAAAAGCGGAGCTTTCTTATGGCCAAACGACACATACCCGCGGCGCACGGGTCGCACCCCAACGTCACGCCGCTCATCGACGTGGTCATGGTGCTGATCGTCTTCTTCATGCTGGTCGCCAAGATCGGTGTGAACACCGGGGCTGACGAGAAGATCATCATCCCGAAAACCGTCATGGGCATTGACATCAAGGACTTGGGCAACACCCTCGTCCTCAACGTCAGACAAGGTCAAATCGACCAGCCGTACATCACCGCGCTGGTCAAGGGCACGCCGACCGAACTGAAGGTGTTCGACCCGACAACCAAGCGGAACCAGCTCGTCGAAACGCTCAAGTATTTCCGCAACGGTGACAAGGTCGCCGGCATCGCTGCCAACCCCGACTTCAAGGTCATCATCCGTGGCGATGAATCGATGGAATACCGCTTCCTCGAACCCGTGCTGCTGGCGTGTGCCGAAGCACAGGTGAAGGAATGGGCCTTTAACACCGGCAAAGTGGAAGTGGAGGTACCATGAAACTGAAAGGCGCCAAAGCCGTCCATTACGAGTCCGGGCCCAACATGACGCCGCTCGTCGACGTCGTGATGGTGATCCTGATCTTCCTCATGCTCACCGGCAGCTTCGGTGGGCAGGAGCACTACCTCATCAGCAACGTCCCCACCAGCAAGGGTGGTGTCGGCAGCAGCTCGGCCGAGATCAAGGACGAGGTGGCACTGGAGATCCGCGTCGACTCCCCCACCCCCGACCGCTTCGTCGCCACCGCCGGCCGCATCCAGGCCGACAGCATGGAAAAGCTGACGACCCAGTTGAAGGCCATGAAGGCCCAGTTCAACAAGGAAGGGACAACCGACGACAAGATCCAGGTCAAGATCAGCCCGGGTCGCAACGTGAAGTACCGCTTCCTCGTCCTCTGCTACGAAGCCGCGCTGCGAGCCGAACTGCCACGCGTGGGCTTCGCGACGGGACGGTAATGCGTAAGGATGAAATCGAAGGATGAAAAGGATGAACCAGACGAGGAAATCTTGCGGTTTCATCCCTCTTTTTCATCCTTCCTCCTTGTCCGATAGGCCCCCTTCCTAGATACAATTCATCCCATGAACCGCCACACCGCCATCACCACCGCCGTGCTGTTTGCGATCGCGTCGTCGTCGGTTGCGCTCGCGCAATCGAATGCCAGTAAGAGCGGTCTGGACGCGATCGACGACAGTCGGCTGCAGTCCGATCTCGCGTCGCGCGGGCTCAGCTCGTTGCTCGACTATTCGTTCGAACAGAACAAGACCCCCGAGACGCAACGCACGGGCATCCGCACGCTGGCGGCGTTGCGGCAGTTGTCCGACCCCAACGCGAAGCTGACGCCCAAGCAGCGCGACGAGGTGATCGCGCAGGTCACCAAGGGCATCGAACAGGCCCTGCCGACGCTGAAGGACCCCAAACTGCTCATGCAGCAGGCCGGCACGCTCGTGAAGGAAGGGGTCGCCGGTCCACTCGACACGATCGAATACTGGGGCGAAAACCCGCGGCTGCAGGCCCAATTGCGCCCACTGACCGAGACAATTCAGAAGATCTACGCCCAGAGCATCGTTCAGGCCCAGGCTGCCATCAACGTGGTCGCCGACAAGATGAACAACGGTTTGACGCCAACCCTCGAAAAGCAGTACGAACAAGCCGAGGAGCTCAAGACCAACGCCGAGTACACCAAAGCGATGGCCGCCTACAGCCTGGTTCGTTCCATCGACAAGGCCGACCCCAAGCGCGCCACCGCCGCCGATGAAGCGATCACCGCGCTGCAGGCCTACGACACCGGTGACGGCGACATCCACGCCGGCACGCGCCTGGGCCTCGCCAAGCTCCAGATGGCCAAAGGCGATTTCGCCAACGCCCAGAAGCTTTTCGAATCGTTCGAGACCGAGGCCGCCAAGTTCAAGCCCGCCGCCGACGTCTCCCAGCGATACCAGGCCAAGTATTTCTGGGCCCAGTCGAAACTGCTGGCCGGTGATCTGCCCGGCGCGCGCAAGGCGTTGACCGACGTAAACACCTGGACGGGCGCCAACGTCCCCAAGGAATTCGCTTCCAGCACCGACGCCGCCGCGAAGATGCTCGAGTACCGCATCACCTCCGCCGAGGCCGAGAAGGCCACCGGCGTCGCCAAGGACAAGCTCAACGACGGCGCGATCGCGGTCCTCGTCGGGCTCGTGAAGGAATATCCGCAGTACCGCGCGATCATCTTCGAACAGCTCTTCGACCGCCTGCCCGCCAACGCCGACGTGAAGAAGCTCGACCCGTTGTTGCTGGGCGCGCTCATGCAGAAGGGTGACGTCGAACGCGCCAAGACTGAAGGTGAGAAGGTCGACAAGCCCGCATTGGAGAACGCCGTCAACGCCGCCCGTGAGCTGATCGCCCGCAAGGGCAAGCCGGGCATCGAGCCTGCGACCGTCGAGGACGCGGCGATCCGCCTGCCCTACTACCTGCTGAAGCTCGAGAGCAAGGCCGACGCCGCCGAGTCGTTCCTCGCATACGTGCAAGCCTATCCACAAGGCCAGTACGCCCAGAACGCCATCGACACCGCCGGCGCAATCGTCTTTGAGATGCAGGCCAAGGACCAGACCAACCCCAAGCTCGCCGGCCTGATGGACACCTTCCTGCCGACCGCGATCGACAAGTTCGGTCACAAGGAACTGGCCTACATGTACGCGATGCGCCTGCGCGAGCTCGACAAGTTCACCGAGGCTGTCAAGTACTACCAGCAGGTGCCACCGACCGACCCCAACAGCGTCAAGGCCGACTACTTCGAGATGCTCTCCCTGAAGCAGCAGCTCGACGCCGACGAAGGCAAGCTCGGCGCCACCGGTCGCAAAGCCATGGTCGTCGACATTCAAAAGCTATCCGACGCCGTCAACGCCGCCGCCCCCGCCGCCGCTGCGTCGGCCACCCGTGACAGCGACAAGAACTTCTACCGCTTCGCCCCGGCCCGCACGGGCCTGCTCGCAGCGTCGCTCACCAAGACCGAGTCCAAGGACGCCCAGCGCACGCTCGAACTCCTGCAGAACTTCGAGACCGCCGTCAAAGGCGCGCCCGGCGAGGACAGCCTGCTGTCCGAAGCCCTCTTCCTCCGCGTCGGTTCGTACATGGACCTCGGTCAGACCGACAAGGCCACCGAGAACCTCGTCACCCTATTAAACACCAAAGGCGGTCAGCAGGGCCTGCAGATCGTCTTCGACCTGCTGCAACGCCTCGACCAGGACTACAACGCCGCCCTGGCTCGCAACGACGCCGAGGCCCAGCGCACCATCGCCCGCAACCGCGCCGACCTCAGTGGTTACCTCGTAACGTGGGCCAGCAACAACAAAGACCCCAAGATCAAGCAGTTCACCTACAAGTACCGCGTCTTCGACGCGTCGTCCAAACAGCTCGCCGCCAACCTCGCGACCGACCCCGCCACCAAGACCAAGGGCCTTCAGGACGCCCAGAAACTCTTCAAGGACCTGCAGTCCGATGCCAACGTCGAGCTGTACAAGAAGACCCTCCCCCCCACCGCCGACGCGGGGACCATCGCCTACCCTGACCCACAGGTGATGATGGGCCTGGCCCTCGTCCAGTACGACCTGGCCAACTACAAGGAAGCCGCCCCGATGTTCAGCCGACTGCTGAACGACGGCAAGCTCGGCGCCGAGACCCGTGGCAGCATGCAGAACGGTGAACTCGTCCGCGTTGACAACGACCAGTTTTGGGAAGCCACCCTCAAACAACTCACCAGCTTCGTCCGCCTCGCCAAGGCCCCCGACGCCGACGACAAAGCCAAGGCCACCCTCGCCAGCGCCCAGAACCGCCTCAAACAGCTCTACATCAAGAGCGGCAAAGCCGTCGGCGGCAAGAAGTTCGCCACCGACTTCGAAAAACTACGGCAGGAGATCATCCCCGACTTCAAGATCCAGGACCTCGACGCCACCACCCAACCCACTGCCCCAACGCCACCCGTGGCCCAAAACTAGCGTATTGGCGTGTTTAACGGGGAGATGCCGCTACTAAACGCCCATTCTCTGCCCATGACATCCTGTCAAGATCATAAATTTCGTTGACCCGGCGTACGAAGTTGGTAGATTTTACCGGTCGGCCCGCCCTTTGGGAGTTGCAGAGTCGGTGCGGCGGGCCGAAGTTTTTTCAACACAAGACAGGCTTGTTAAAATGAGTCAGCGGTGTTCGCTGACCGTCCGCGTGCAAGCGAGAGTGTGGGGACGTCTGGGGGACAGCCGGACCATTCATCCGTCGTACCAGGACTTATCTCCATCATCCCGGCCAACAAAAGCCGGTCCCGCTCCCCGCGATCGCGCCAGTGCATTTTTTAAGGAGCTTCTCATGAAGCAAGTGTCTCTCCGCAACTCGAAGGGCTTCACGCTCGTCGAACTGCTCGTCGTGATCGGCATCATCGCGCTGCTGATCAGCATCCTCCTCCCCAGCCTCAACCGCGCCCGCGAAACCGCCAACCGCGTGAAGTGCGCGAGCAATTTGCGTCAGATCGGGCAGGGGTTATTGTTGTATAGCAACGAGAACCGGCAAAACTATCCCCGCGCTGTGTGGAACCCTGCAAACGGTGGCTACCCCAACTTAGCGTTCGGCACGGGAAAAACTGCCGTCGATCCGTTCACAGATCCTGCTGGCACACGGCCAGCTGACGGCGATTTAACCGCTGCACTGTTCCTCCTAGTGCGCACTCAAGATATGGGTTCCGAGGTGTTCACTTGCCCCAGTGCAGAGGCACAGAAGGATGACCTGACCAACGTGGCAGCGAGCCAGCGCAGCAATTTCTCGAGCAATAAGAACCTCAGCTACAGCATCCATATGATGTATCCTGGCCCCCTGGCGCGCCAACGTGGGGCGACGAAGTGGAGCACTAATCTTGGTCCTGAATTCGCGCTGATGGCAGATCTCAATCCCGGCGATGGTAATCGGGACGCTACGCTGTTCAGCAACGCCCTAGCGCCGAAGCTGCCGACCGACTCGCAGGAGGTGCAGAAGCGGGCGAACAGCAACAACCACAAGAAAGATGGCCAGAACGTCCTGTACGGTGATGGGCACGTTGCATTCCAGAACACAGCGTTCTGTGGAATTAATATGGATTTCATCTGGACGCGCAACAGCAGTGGCACTGCGGGCGGGGGTGGAAATAATTACACCAGCCAATATCCCTCGTCGGCAGCGCCCTCATGTGATCCGGCAGACCAAAAGGACAGCGTTCTCTACCCGACGGACGATCAAACATTCTAGCCGTTCGACCGCCCATCGGCTTCCCGACATGAATGATGAGGGACTCACGCAGCGTGGGTCCCTCTTTTTATTGTAATGGCCCTTCGATTAGACTCTGACGCATGAAGTCAATCATCCTCGCCGGCGGCCTTGGAACGCGACTCGCCGAAGAGACGAGCTTACGCCCGAAACCCATGGTGGAGATTGGCGGTCACCCGATCCTCTGGCAGATCATGAACATCTATGCCGCGGGCGGCGTCAGTGACTTTGTGGTCGCCGCCGGCTATAAGGCGGAGACCATCAAAGAGTATTTTTGCAATTTCGTCCTTTACAACGGCGACATTGAGGTCGACCTCGGGAAGGGACGAATGGAAATGCGCAACAACCGCGCCCCTGATTGGAAGGTAGCCGTCGTCGACACGGGAATGGCAACTCAGACCGGTGGCCGGGTAAAGCGCCTTCGCGAGTGGCTGGGTGGCGAAACATTCATGATGACCTACGGCGACGGTGTGGGGAATGTCGACATCAAGAAACTCATCGCGCTCCATCGCTCGCATGGCAAGCTGGCGACGATCACCGCCGTCCGCCCCCCCGCCCGCTTCGGTGGGCTGGAGTTTGACGGCGATCGCATCGTCCGCTTTAGTGAAAAGCCCCAGATCGGCGAAGGGTGGATCAACGGCGGATACATGGTGCTCGAGCCAAAAGTCCTCGACTATATTGAGGATGACGACACCATCTTTGAACGACAGCCGATGGAACGGTTGGCGGCCGACCAGCAGATGATGGCTTATCGCCACGATGGGTTCTGGCAACCAATGGACACGCTGCGCGAAAAGCAGTTGCTCGAGTCGCTGTGGCAGTCCGGAAAGGCCCCTTGGAAGACCTGGTAACGATGACTCTCCTTCACCGCTTCTATTGCGACAAAGTCGTCTTCCTGACTGGCCACACTGGCTTCAAAGGTGCATGGATGGCCCAGTGGCTGGCATCGCTGGGCGCCAAGGTGCATGGGTACGCGCTGACCCCCAACACGACGCCTAACCTGTTCGACGAAGCGAACGTCGAAGGCGTGCTCGCCTCGCACACCGTCGCCGACATCCGCGATGTCGAACACCTGACCTCCACCGTCCGAAAAATCCGGCCCGACGTCGTCTTCCACCTGGCTGCGCAACCGCTGGTTCGCAAGAGTTACCGCGAGCCGCGCGAGACGTACGAGACAAATGTGATGGGCACCGTCAACCTGCTGGAAGCCGTGCGCGCCACGGACAGCGTTCGCGTTTGCCAGGTCGTTACTTCTGACAAATGCTACGAGAATCGCGAGTGGATCTATCCTTATCGTGAAAACGAGCCGATGGGCGGAGCCGATCCGTACAGCAACAGTAAAGGATGTGCAGAGCTGGTGGTCGCTGCCTACCGTCACTCCTTCTTCCACCCGACGGACATCGCAAAACACAACGTCAGCCTCTCGTCGGCCCGGGCGGGTAACGTGATCGGTGGCGGTGATTGGGCTGAGGACCGCATCATTCCCGACTGCATCCGAGCGCTAGGCCAACGTCAACCAATCGTCGTGCGCAACCCGCACGCCATCCGCCCGTGGCAGCACGTGCTGGAACCACTGTCCGGCTATCTGCATCTGGCCCTGCGGCAATGGGACGAACAGGCGCGCTTCGCCGACGCCTACAACTTCGGTCCCGCATCCGCCGGTCACCTGACCGTGCGCGAAGTTGTCGAACGGGCGATCGCGGCCTGGGGCAGCGGCTCATGGCAAAACACCGGTCCCGCCCATGCGGGGTCGGCCGTCCACGAGGCAACGTTCCTGAAGCTCGACGTGACCAAAGCGGCGGTCCTGCTCGGCTGGCACCCGGTATTGGCCGCCGACGACGCGATTCGTCGATCCGTACGGTGGTATGCCGAACATCAGATCGCTCATGGGTCGAATGCCGCAATTCGTTGTCAAGACCAGATTAACGGATATACCGCCGACGCTGCCAAGATCGGCCTGTCGTGGGCAACGGTCGCTTACTAATAGCAAACGTTATATTGGATGGGGCTTACCGTGCAGTAAGTGTCGGATGTCCTGTCCTGACCTCAATGTCCTGAATCGGGCAGGGCAAACGAGTCGAATCGTTGGTACGGCGCGGGTAAAATAAGTTTACCCAGTTTCCGTTTCCCAGCCAATACATTGAACTATTGGGATAATGCGGCGACACTAAGCCAAAGGAACGTCGGATGACCGTAGTATCGCCCGGAAGCATTTGCCCCCTCGCCACCAGCGCCCCCAATCAGTCGAAATTGGCGGTCGTGTTAGACGCCACCGACGAGACCGGCGAACTGCGGATCGTCCGCATTGATGCCACCGCCGGTCCGGCCGGCTCGATCGAGTTGAAACCGACGCACCTGGCCTCCGGCACCGCCACCGGTCACCTGCGGCCCGACAAGGCGTCAGTCATCGCTGCAACGCAACTGTCCCCCGCCGTCGCGACCCTAACGCCCGAGGCGATGAACCTCCTGCTCCGCTGCGTCGTCGCAGCCGAGGTCACCCGGTTCCATCACTTTGCCCATGCGCCCCAACCGTTCGTCGCGGGACAGAGCGTCGTCCCGCCCAGCGGCAAGGTGTATGGTGCGCAAGAGATGATTCACTTGGTCGACTCGTCGCTCGACTTCTGGCTGACGACCGGCCGGTACAACGACGTCTTCGAGAAGAAGCTCGCCAGGATGCTCGGCGTGACGCACGCCCTGACCGTCAACAGTGGCTCCAGCGCCAACCTCGTCGCCGCTGCGGCGCTGACCTCGCCACTGCTCGGCGACCGCGCCGTCAAAGCCGGTGACGAGTACATCACCGTCGCTGCCGGCTTCCCGACGACGGTCAACCCGCTGATGCAGCAGGGCCTCATCCCCGTCTTCGTTGACGTTGACATCCCCACATACAACATCAAGCCCGAAGCGATCGAGGCCGCCATTTCGCCCAGGACCAAAGCGATCATGGTCGCGCACACACTGGGGAACCCGTTCAACCTCGATGCCGTGCTGACCGTCGCCCGCAAACATAACCTGTGGGTGATCGAGGACACGTGCGATGCGCTCGGGGCGACATACACGTTGCAGGACCCGTCGCTGGTGCCCAATTACGTCGCCGGCACAAAGCGTCACGTCGGCACGTTCGGCCACGTCGGCACGCTGTCGTTCTACCCGGCCCATCACATCACGATGGGCGAGGGCGGCGCGGTGTTCTGCAACAACAGTACGATGCGCAAGATCCTCGAGAGCTTCCGCGACTGGGGCCGCGACTGCTGGTGCCCGCCAGGTAAGGACAACACCTGCAAAAAACGGTTCGACTGGCAGCTCGGCGACTTGCCGGCTGGTTATGATCACAAGTACATTTATAGTCACGCCGGCTACAACCTGAAGATCACCGACATGCAGGCCGCCGTCGGCGTTGCGCAG
>Ga0163144_10018609_pt1 | contig 14025 bp, 6 predicted proteins | sample OliLak19BULKMAT1_FD_123175 | JGI IMG/M metagenome (GOLD analysis project Ga0163144, IMG submission 123175) | Freshwater microbial mat bacterial communities from Lake Vanda, McMurdo Dry Valleys, Antarctica - Oligotrophic Lake LV.19.BULKMAT1 | ecosystem: Environmental > Aquatic > Freshwater > Lake... | reverse complement strand
TCAGCTCAGATATCGTACGATTCGGTTCGAACGCATTTTCTGTCGCCGGTTATGGGGACCTCAACATCACGGCCCGGCTCGGAACCATTGCGCAGGACACAGGTTCAATCAGCACGGTGGGAAATCTCAGCCTCCAAACCTCACTGCTCACCGCTGCGCAAGCAAAAACCTTTGAAATCCTCGCTGGGGGAACCCTCGCTTTGCTGCCCTCCAATGGATCAGTCAATGTCGATCCGGGTTTGGCCGCTTCGCTCTCGCTCCGAGGCAGTTCTCTGACGATGAACTCACGTATCGACCTCCCGGGAGGCTTGCTCACTCTGCGTGCCACAACTGGAAATCTCAGAGTTGGAGGACAGCTCAGCACCAGTGGAACGTCAAAGACTTTTCAGAATCTTACGAGATATGTTGACGGGGGCGACGTGCGACTTGTCGCAAACGCAGGAAACGTCGTGCTCGACCTAGGCAGCAGCATATCTGTGGCGGCGCAACCGGGCGGAGGAGTTGCCGGCCGGGTGGCAGTGGAAGTCCCTGTAGGCGCGTTCACCGCCAACGGGCGTTTTGATGCGCAAGGCGGCAACGGCGGTGTTTTCACGTTGGATGCGGGGAGCATAACGTCCTATACGGACTTGCAAAATCTCCTTACGACAGGAGGCTTTACAGAATCTTGGAACCTGAGGGTCAGAAACGGGAGTGTCGCAGTCTCGGGCTTCTCAGCAACCCGGCACTATCTCCTCTCGACAGATAACGGCTCGATTAACGTATCTGGCACGATCAACTCAAGCGGCGTCACCGGCGGTTCAATCTCACTCATGGCGCGTGGCAGCGTCACCATCCAGAGTGGGGCAATACTAACTGTGCGGGGCAGGGAATTTAACAACGCTGGAAAGGGGGGATCCATTTCACTCGAAGCAGGAGCGGTCAATACGACGCTCGATCCCTCCGGGAACTCCAACGCGGCCGGGTTTGTAACCGTAGCCAGCGGTTCAACTATTGACCTCGGGGTGGATGAGTTTATTGCGGGCGACTACTTGACTTACTTCACCAATCCCGATGGGACGCGCTTCGGATCGAGTGCATTCAACGGTCAATTTCAGGGAACCCTTCATGTCCGCGCGCCGCGAACTTTGTCGGGAGTTAACGTGAATCCCCTTCAAGGCAGAATCCTCAACCCTTCCGCCGTCACAGTCGAGGGGTTCAGGGTCTATGTCCCTGCAGGTGGCATATTGAGTTCACTGGTAAGAAACACGATGAACTCGGATAACAACTCCTACCTCAACGTTGCCAATGTGGCAACGATGCGGAACAATTTGCTCACGGGGGCGTTCGATGTTGCCTCCCTTGCACCGGCGCTCGTTTTGACTCCCGGAGTCGAGTTTGTCAACCGGACAGGAAATTTGGTTTTAGGGTTGCCAGGGACTCCCACTGGAACGACCCCTGCCGATGACTGGAATCTAGCAACCTTCCGGTATAATCACAACGGTGCCGTTGCGGCTCCTGGTATTCTTACGTTCCGAGCTGCTGGAGATCTCGTCTTTCAAAATGCGTTGAGCGACGGGTTCTCGGGCTTCACTGCTGGAACTCCTGCGGGGCGTCAGCTCTGGCTCTCGTCTCTCATGCCGATTAACACCAACCTGCCGACCAACGTGCAGTCGTGGTCATACCGGCTTGTTTCCGGCGCAGACTTAGGAGCAGCGGATTTCCGTCAGGTCGTTCCCCTTGAAAGCCTGCCATCCGGGGTCGGCTCGATTAGGGTTGGCAACTTCTACGCAAACACAAGTTTGGGCGTCGCCCAAGGAAGTTTAGCGACTACGGCTGAGGCGATTTCGCCAGCCGGGACAACAACGCGTTACCAAGTCGTTCGAACTGGAACCGGAAATATCGATATCTCTTCAGGACGCGAAGTCCAATTGAGGAATCAATTTGCAACCATTTACACCGCCGGCGTGCGCATCCCAACACCAACCCGAATCTTCAACGCAAATGACTTTGTCACGCCCATCGTTGAGAGAGGAACGGCTGCAAATCATCCTGCTCAAACAGGTGCCGGTGTCGACTTAGGCACGTTTCAGCAAGTCTACCCCGCGCAGTGGGCCATCGCAGGGGGTGACGTTACCCTTGAGGCCCAAGCAAGCATCAGGCGAATTACTAGGGTTGGCAGCATAGAGGAGATCGATACTTCGAGGCAAATGCCGACCAACTGGCTCTACCGCCGCAGCCAGATTGATCCGGCAACCGGGCTGTTTGCGATTGGCGGGGTGACCACGGGACTTTTCACAACGACCATTAACGACGCATCGGCTTCCACCACTTGGTGGGTTGATTACAGCAACTTCTTTCAGGGCATTGGAGCACTCGGCGGCGGGGACATCACATTGGCCGCCGGGGATGACATCATAAACGTTGACGCGGCAATTCCCACAAATGCGCGCATGCAAGGGCGTTCCGGCGGAATCCAAATCCGACCTGACAATGCAAACTTAGTCGAGTATGGCGGTGGCGACATGAATATCCGGGCGGGAAGTGACATCAGCGGGGGTATTTACTATATCGAAAAAGGGATCGGAACTCTTCGTGCCAAAGGCGAGATTACGACAAACAAGGCACGCTCACCCTCGCTCTACCTCCTCGGGTCCTCATCGCAGCCGGCGGAATTGCTTGAGAGCGTTAGCCCGGCCATTAATGTCCCGACCAACTGGTTGGCGACGACTCTTTTCTTGGGGAGAGGCTCCTTCGACGTGAGTGCATACGGCAACGTGTTGCTAGGACCGACGACCAACCCATTCCTTCTGCCGCAAGGCGTCAACAACAAGTTTTGGTATAAGACGTTTTTCCAAACTTATGGAGAAACGAGCGGCGTCTCCGTGTCGTCTCTCGGCGGAGATGTCACTCATCGTTTCGAGATCGTTCCTCCAGGGAGCGTGGCCTCGGTCAACGCCCTTCAGTCCTGGTATCAGAACCAAAACACGTTCTCGGGCGGTGGCAACTCGCGTGCGGCCTTCCACCAGCCGTGGATACGCCTCGCTGAGAGTTCTGTCGATCCATTTGCCTCGGCATTTTCACTCGCTCCCCCGGTATTTCGGTCGACTTCATTCTCAGGCGACGTTCATATGGTCGGAAGCATCAATCTCTTTCCTTCCCCCGAGGGAACCATCGAGATTGCTGCTGCTAATGGCATTATTGGATTAAATCCTGCGGGAAAAACAAGGGTTACCGTCGATAATCCAGCTCCAATTCCAGATGTTACATACACCGTCACTGGATGGATTACGTCGAAGATTAACCTCTCTGATTCTGATCCTGCTCTGACGCCGGGACCTACGAACTCGATTTCCGCCCAGAATCTTGTCGGCCGGACCGCCTCGAATCTTGTGAGAACGTCATCGTCAATTCTGGCGTCGATGTCCATTTTATATGACGAGACTGGCTCGTATTCTGGAGTGAATGCGGCCGCCAACAGACAGCGCGCGCTGCACGCGACCACTCCGGTTCACGCGAGGAGCACGACCCCCATACGGATGGTCGCAAACACGGGCGATATCACTGGCCTTACGCTGTTTTCGGCAAAGACAGCCCAGATCACGGCGGGTCGGGATATCACAGATATCTCATTTTACATTCAGAACACGTCAAAGGGTCAGGTATCGATCGTCAGTGCCGGCCGTGATATCATTCCTTATAACGAAAACTCTTCTATACGATCTGTAGTCGACGATCCTGTATTGGGAAATAGCATTCTCGATGTTCCAAGCGAAACCGCAGTCCTCCTTCAAACATCAAGCGGTTCGCGGTTTGATACCACGAACGTGCTTCAGGGCGACATCCAGATCAACGGTCCCGGTTATCTGGAAGTTATTGCTGGTCGAAATCTTGACCTCGGAACCGGACCGAATCGTCGCGACGGGACCGCCTCGGGAATCACAAGCATTGGCAAGGCGAGAAACCCATTCCTTCCCGCGGACGGCGCGGACATCATCTCGCTGGCAGGGTTGAAAGGAAAGGCAGGGGGAGCTGCGCTGGGTCTGCTCGGGAGCACGATGAATCTGGCGGAATTTGCTGCTATCGGGACGGGTGAGGCCAGTCCTGAGGAGAATGCGATTAAGGCTCTAGCTCGATTTTTTGAGGCTCTCAAGCAAGCGGGAACGGACTTCCAAGCGACGGGCTCGTACTCATCCGGGTTTGACGCGATCTCATCCGTTTTTGGCAACGCGTCAACCCCCGGGGATATTTTCACGAGAGCCCGAGACATTCGAACATCGAGTGGCGGAGCAATCACCATTGCTGCTCCGGGCGGTGGATTGACGCTGGCCTCCTCAATCTTCGGAAATCCGCTCACTCCTCCGGGGATTGTGACCGAGTTTGGCGGAGAGGTCTCGATTTTTGTCAACAAAAGCGTCGATATCGGTCAGGCAAGAATTTTCACGCTCCGCGGCGGTGATCTCACGATTTGGTCGTCAACGGGCGATATCGCAGCCGGCTCGGCTCCGAAAACTGTCGTGACGGCTCCGCCCACCCGGATATTGATTGATTCGACAAGTGCCGAAGTCGTCACGGATCTTGGCGGTCTCGCGACGGGTGGCGGCATCGGCGTTCTGGCTTCGGTTGAAGGCGTCGAGGAGGGTGACGTGACGTTACTTGCGCCAGAGGGAACAATCGATGCAGGCGATGCCGGCATCAGAGCGACCGGCAACATCACTCTTGCGGCGGCGGCAGTTCTCAATGCTGACAACATCTCTTCGGGAGGAACAACCTCGGGCGCTCCGTCCGCTCCAGTTGTCGCAGCACCCAACATTTCTGGTCTAACTTCAGGCTCGTCCACCAGTGCTGCGGCGTCGAGCGCTGCCAGTTCTGTCGCCGGACAAGCGAGCCAGCAACCGCGGGAGAATCTTGAAGCTCCTTCGATTATCAAGGTGGAGGTTCTTGGATACGGTGGCGAAGCAGTCGAATAGACTGCAAATCCCTAGCTGCTCCTGCCGCCTGACGTCTCATGTTGTCCGTTAAAGAGGTAATACATTCGGCAAGGAAAAGACCTCTGCGCCGGGAACGCCTCCGACGGCTTATCGCGGTCGGTGCATTATTGATAGCCGTCGGAACCATCGTCTTTGACTCAACGAAACAGTATCTGCTCATCTCGCAGGCGACGGCTCTGAGTCTTGCTGATGTTGACTACCAGTCAGCCCCCCTGCCTCCCGGCTCCCATACTCGTCATCAGGTCATTCCAACTTTTGGAATTGACGGAAACTGGTGGGTCCTCCACGCGGAACACCTGATCGAGACGGGCCAGTTTCGAACAAGAGAAACGACCAAGGACAACGCACCCCAAGGACGGGAAGTTCACTGGAGTTCAGGAATTATTTGGTACCTCGCTCTCGGCGGAAAAATGATCGCGGGAGTCACCGGCTTGCCGATCACTGAAGCGATACCGTGGGCCGCATTCTTCTGGGGGCCCTTTTCCTTATGCATCTTTCTGGCGCTCTGGACGAGATTCATCGCCGCTCGTTTTGGGATGATGAGTGCATCTCTTTCAACTTTAGCGATCTGCGCAACCCCGGGCGTCGCAGAGTTGTTCCGTTTCGGCAATTGCGACCATCACGGGCTCGCAGCGGCTCTCTCAGGTGCCGGCGTGTTGACGCTTGTAATCTCATTGTTCCCAACGGAAAAGCTAGGAAATCGCAAAACCAAAACCGCTCGTTGTGGTAAAAGACCGGGGAGCTTACTCGCGTGGAGCGGGTTCTGGTTCGGGTGTGGCTTGTGGGTGAGTGCCGCCACAACACTGCCCGTTATTGTTTCGTCCGCCGTCGGAATGGCCTTTTTTTTCATCACTGAGAGACGCCATCAGGAGAATACCCTCCCAGCATCCGGAGCTTTCCTCCGATGGGGCAAGGCTGGTTGTTTGACTTCCTTGGGCTTTTACCTCCTCGAGTATTTTCCGAGCCATATGGGATGGAGACTCGAGGTTAATCACCCGCTCTATGCGTTCGCGTGGTTGGGCGGGAGTGCATTCCTCGAACTCCTCCTTGGCAAGTGGCAAAAACTTTCCTTCCATTCCTTCAAGCGCTGGGCAATTACCGTCGGGAGCCTCATCGTCATCTCATTGCCGGTCATTGGAATCACGATTTTCTCTGAGAAGGCGTTTTGGGTCGGGGACCGGTTCTTGTTGAATCTCCACAAATGGAACATTCAGGAGTTTCAGCCATTTTTTGAAGTCGCCAGCACTCGCAACCCGCTCCTAGTTACATTCCAAGCGTTCTTTTGGGTGGTCCTCACGATCAGTCTATTGGTGCAAATCGTCATCGGGGAGAAAAACTCCCGCCGATACATCGCCGGTCTGCTCCCGGTCATTCTTCCGGCCTGCACGATGTTCGGCATGGGGCTGGTGCAGGTGAGGTGGACGGGAATATCGCTTTTACAATGGATCACTTGTGCGACGCTCGTTTGCGGCTTAATCGAGAGGGGAGACATTGGATCGGCATTACAGGGAATAAGAAAGCGCATTCTTATTTCGTTCGTTTGCCTTGGCCTCCTCCTTCATCCGGTGATGGTGGCTTTCTCTGCGGCGGCAACCATTCTCGATCCCAAGGCCATTCCGAAAGAGTTCGCCCCGGTGCTGATTACAAGGGATGTCATGCAGCGGATCCTTTCATCGGACACCTCGCGTCTCCCCCGCATCTTGTGCGCGCCAACCACCTCGACAGAAATCGTTTTCTACAGCAATGCAGAAGTGATTGGCACGCTCTATTGGGAGAACATGCCGGGACTCAAAGAGGCTGCCGCAATCTTCGCGTCGCTCAGTGAGGAAGAGGCTAAAAAACTCATTCTCGATCGTGGGATTACCCACATCCTTCTCTACTCATGGGACGAGTTTGTCCGGGAATATGCCGCTTTGTTCTACGACTCCCACGGGATCAAGCCCGTCGGAAATCTATTTCTTGAGCGTCTCCTGTCAGGGATTGACACGCCCCGGTGGCTGCGCCCCCTCCACTATGGCATCCCGGCTTCGTTCGGAATGCCTGAACACAAGGTGACGCTTTATCAGGTGGTCGCGGATCAAACGGAGGCGGAGTGTCTGCTTTACACTGGACTTTACCATTTCGATGCAGCGGACTACCCGAAAGCCATATCATTTTTTGACCGCGGAGCGGCGACTGATCCAAAAGACGGAAGATTTCTACAACTCATCGATTTTGTTAAGGATGCCCAAAGCAAGCAAAAGTCTCTCCTTGAAAACCCGACCGAAAAACAACCACAATAACCGCATGACAAACATCCACCCTTCAACGACACCACACGGGAAACTCAGCATCACGCTACGTTTTCGCGACCGCGTACGACAAACCGCATTCGCCACACTCGTTCTCGCCGGGATCACATCCATGTGCCTTGCTGGTGACGACAAATCCGCAGACAGCCAGTTTCAAGAGGCGATTCTTCTCCTCGATAAAAGCGCTTCAGGCGAAGCGGGAGCCAAAGCGATCTCGCTGCTGGAAAAGGCGGCCGAAACGAACCATCCCGAAGCATTAAACCGGCTTGGCTACTGTTACGGAGCCGGCATCGTTGTCAAAGCAAACCCGGGGATTGCCAGAGACTATTTTCGAAAAGCGTCCGAGTCCGGCCTGTCGAAGGCGAAGTTTAATTACGGGAAGTATCTCCTATCCGGGGAAGGCGGTCCCGCAGATGCCAAGAAGGGCTTGGAGCTGCTTTCAGAGGCATCGAAGGACGGTGTTGCTCAAGCAAAACAACAGTTAGCAAGGACATACTACTTCGGCGATTTCGGGGTGGAGAAGAATTATCCGACGGCGCTTGAACTTTTCCTTCAGCTCGCGGAGAGCGGTGACGCCGACGCACAGAATTTTGTTGGAACAATGTATTCCTACGGCATGGGCACGACACTCAACCGGGAGGAAGGAGCACTTTGGTGGGAGCGCGCGGCGACGCAAGGGCATGCGAAAGCACAGGCCTCATTCGGAGACAGGCTACTGTATGGAACCGGCGTGAAGAAAGATGTGCCTCGCGGTCTCATGTTTCTGATGCTGTCTGCTGCGCAGAACGAGGCTACGGGGGTCAATGCACTTGATATCACAATGACCAGGGTGGATCCCGAAACGATCTCCCTCGCGACGACAATGGTCGACGAGTTTCAACAACGATCTGCTTCGAAAGGCAAGGAGTAGAGTTATTCAATACCGGGAAGACGACGGGCTTAATCTCGAATAGAGTGCCCATCTCCAACCAGAGTTGCCCTCGAATGAATACTGTTTGCGGAGCAGATCCGTTTCACCAGCTCGATTCAATACCGGCAGCGGAGCGGATCTTCAGTCCTGACTGTGGCAAATCATCCAATCTGCTTCGGCTTGTTCGTTAAGGGCTAAGTAAGTGATTTGCTTGTTGGGGGCTTGAAGGGGAGAATAGAAGAGAGTAAGCAGTCTGTTTCGCGAGTCGTTATCGGAGGAAACGCAGATGTTCCCGTCGGATGATGATTGGTAAATGTAGGCCATCGCCTCCCTATAAAGATCTCCCCGTGCGCAAAGATAATAGATCAGGCCACCCATGGCGATGAGAAGCGCCAACGGGAACCATTCCCGGATGCTTACGCGCCAGAGACCTTGAACAACTTACGTTGATCTGGAATCGTCAGTTCGCATCACGCGAGGGCGGCTCGCTTTTGCCAAGGTCGAAAACTGAGCACCAGAGCTTGTCAGTTTCGGCAGGCTGGGGAACCGAAACGCCACGCACCCATTTCGGTGCCAGGCCGGACACCATTTTGAATAGAAATGTCTCAGATTGATGCTCCCGTGGTTCAGAAGATTCGGATAGTTCAAAAAGTCTGCGGTATTCAGTCAAAAACATGTCAACGGAGAAGACCACCATAAATCGAACGTTTCGCTTGCGGATCTCCTCGAGGAAGGCGCTCTCATCAGGAGCGGAATAGGTGCGACCGGCGGCGGTCAGGCCCTCGACGTTCTCCCAGTAAAGGGTCCCCACTCCACGAAGTCCGCCGAAGTAAATCAACCACGTGCTCGATGTGGGGCCGGAAAGCACGACGACCGGATCGTTGCCCGCGATGGCCTTAAGCCGGTAGGCAATGTCCCGGGCATAGATCATCACGAGCGACTCGGCTGAGTGAGTCGATGCAAAATCGAGAGGCCCTGAAGAGATAAACCGAATTGAGCGTTGGGGGAGCTGGATGGTAAAAAAAACGATCAACGTCACCCCGGCAATGCGGACCCATCGATCTGTCACCTCGTGGGGGAGTCGCGTTCGACGGAGAATTAGATAAACAAGCAACATCGCTGGTATGAGCAGGACGACGGAGATACTGAACCATCGGATCTGAAGATACGAGAGAAGGATCATCGGCAACGGTGCACCCATTGCCACAAAGATGGCCAAACGATCCGAAGCTGTTAAGCGGGCACACCTCAAGAGGATAACGCAGAAAGCCGGTACCAAGAGAAGCGGTGAAAGCGAAAGAACCAGATCGTCCAGCGGCTGCACGGTCAGCCACGACAGGAAGGGCTTAAACTCATGGATAAACTCTTTGTGAAGGCGGTAAAGGAAAGGATCGGACGGGATGAAGACCTCGCGGCTCCGAAATACCATAAGGGCAACCGGCGACAGCAGGAGGCAAAGCAAGGCAAAACAAAGCGTCAGCCTCGGCCAGTCGCGCAGAACCGCCGCGAAGGAGGCTTTCCCCTTGAATGCAACTAACTGTCTTGTGAGGCATCCAAAGGACAGAATGGATACCGCGTAGATGGGATGATTGACCTCCAAACGCATACCCATATTTCCCGGAAAATACTCGAGCAGATAAAATCCGATTGACGCGACGCCCACAACCGCGCACCAGAGCAGAACGCAGCGTGAGGTTTGTGCAAGGATCACCGCTTCCTTTTCCAGAACAATGAACAAAAGAATGCCCGCGAAAACTCCCCCGATACATGGGAGAGCAGTCGCCGCACTAATCCAGATCGCCGAGGCCATCCACAGGCCACTTGCCAGTACCATGCGCCTTAGCGGCCGGTTATCGGAGCCAATACGCAAAAAGGCCAACACGAGATAAAGCAAGGAGACGAGAAGTGCAACGGCGACGAGCCCGTGGTGGTCGGTTGCGCCGACCATGAAGAGGTTCGAAATCGAGTAAGTCGATCCCAGACCGATGGCAAGCAAGCCGGAGCCGACGAATCCAAGATGCCGTAAGAAAATAAATGGTAAGAATAAGAGCGCAGCGAGCTGGAGCGGTGCCAAGGCCCAAATGCCAGCCGCCTCAATTGCTGCGCCAAGCGGCATCCCATTGACGGCGGACAAAAGGTGTCCCAACCCATTCAACCACCAGAGAAGAAATTGGCTCCAATGGACCTCACGGCCAAACGGCGCGTTGTCGTAGTCCACATGACGAAGTCGCCACGTTCCCTCTTGGGCCATTTGTTGCGCCATCATGATCCAATGCAAAGCATCCGCGCCATACGGCATCACCCACAAGCGAACCCCGTTTCGATACCCAGTCACCGAGGTCTCGCTAAACAGAGGTTTACTATACTGGAGCGCCTCGGTGGCGCCCCGAATCGCCTCAAATCTTGACCATCCAGAGAAAGAAATCTCCGCGACCCCCAAGAGAAGAGCTCCGAGTAAAAATCCGACGGCAAGCCACTTTCTCATTCCGTGATGAAAATAATCAAACGAACCATCTTCGATTTTCAGGAGCTCCAATCATTCGTCGAGTTACGGGTTTGCCGCGGCTTCTGCCGGGCTCTGACCGTTTAAACGAAGCTTGGCCGCTTCGGCACTCCAATTCATATACGCGTCGTTTCCGTAAAGGGACCGAAACTGCTCATCAATCTCAGAAACCGTTCGCGGACGCCTGGGGGCACGGCTTAGCGTGGCGGGTTGCTCGTTATCGGGGGAGCTGAGATACTCTTCGAGAAGCTGCGACGCGGCTTCCTGTTGCGGCGTCGACAACTTCGAGATGGGAGCCTCGGCATCCACCGATCCTTCACCTCCCGATGTCGCCAAGGCAACGATCGCGGGTAGAGTTTCTGAATCCGGGATCACTATTTCCAGCTCTTCGGTCTGGTTCGCAGCGGGCACATTCGCCGCGCCTATAGTGCTGAAAGCCTGTGGGAAGGCAGCGACCGCTTGGCGTGAGCCACCAGTTTGAACAGGGGTCATCTTCCAGGGAAGGGGCGTGGAACGGGCAGGCGGGCTTATGCCAGCACTGGCGAGAACAATCTGCTCCGGCGCCGTCGAGGCCGGATGCGGCAATGCGCTATGGGCCGGACTATTGGGTGGTTTGACGACAGCAGCGTTCCGGGGCAGTCCTTCTTCTGTCGGCTGGCTTTCTGAAATGGTCTGGTCCGGAACAGTCGGCGTCAGCGGCTGCTTCGGCGTGCCGTCGCCGTCGCTATTTACAACCGGATCTGGCATGTCTTGAAGATTCAGGACAAGGAAGCCTACGAGAAGGCTAATTCCGAAAATGATAATGGAAAAAAATAAGGTTTTCATCAAGAGAGGACTTGCACTTGAGCCGCTTTCACAAAAAGAAACTGGCACTGGCGATTCGCCAGTGCCAGTTTCGAGTTGTTAACGTTGTAGTCGGGTTAATCGATCCAGCTAAATCAAGGAATGTTCCCGATTGTCAACGATCCGCCGTCGGCGGAACGAGAGACTTTCATCTCGGTCAGCGTGAGGCCGTTACCGCCAATGTTGGCGGGAACATTCGTTTCGAGGGCTGTGACGAGCGCCGTTTCGTCGGCATTCAGCCCACTTGAGCGGTAGTAAAGATACTCGTTGCTCCACAAGGTGTATTGCCCATGTGCCACTTTCAACTTGTCAGTCGCATCAAGGCCGCCCGCACCGAGAGCGCGCGGCTCGATGTAAACACCGTTGTAGGCAAGAACCTCACCGCCGCCGACTTGGACATCTTCAGCGTCTTGGGCCGAAATGACGGACACGAGAGCTACCTCCCCGCCCGCTAGTTGAAACTGCAGGGCGTTTAACTCGTCATTGACATTCACAGTCGAGTTCATCACGGCTTGGAAGGCACGAGCGGCCGAACCGCCGGAATCAAATCCGCCCCCACCAGGCACGACGGCCCCCCACACGTTGATCGTGTTGTTGGCAACGTTTCCATCGACCACCGGCCAAAGTGCCAGTTCAGTGATTGTCGTATTTGTGTTCCATGGTTGCGGGCGGTATTGATTCACAGGGTTCCCTGCTCCCACACCGGACTCCGCAAGATAGACGGCCCGGGTTCCCGAGAGGGAATTCCGACCGGTCCAAAACGCAAACTTGCCGTTGTCGGCGGCGTTGCCGGAAATGAGCTGTAGCGGAGTTAGGCCCGTCTGTTGGAGGGCGCGCAGTTGCAGCGTCGTGATCGATGCGGCTCCTGTCTGTGTTCCATTCTGAGTCACACCGGCTAGCGGCGACCCATCGTTCGTCACAGGGACGAATACGATGGCACCCGTCGGGCTTCCCGAGAGCGCGACAGCATTGAAGGGCGTGTTGGATTGCGTATTGTCAGCAAAGGCAATCCTGTTCGCAGTTGTGGTAGCGTTGGCTGTCATGTTGGTGGTTCCGTTTCCCCCGGTTACCGTCGCATTGGCAGCGATGTAGCTAACCGAATCTGTCTGGTTGACGATGGCGCGAATTCCCGCTACCGAGCCAGACCATGTGGTGCGGACGGTAACAGTGGCGTTGCCGAGGGTGCCCTTGAAGATCGCACTCGAGGCATTGTTAATGTTTGTGCTCGTGTAGCCATACGTCACGCCCGTGAGCGATGAAAGAATAGCTTGGTGAGCTGCTTGGCGGAAGGCCGTGGCCCCCGTGATGTTAATAACAGTCTGCGCATTGGCCGAGCCAGCGAGACCTGCTGCAACGAAGGCAGCGATAAGGAATTTTGGTGTTTTCATTTGATTTAAGGTATTCGAATTTTTGAGTTAAGCGTTAATTTACAAGAGATTAAGCAGCTAGTTTATTACGGCGGCGGGTTGCAATGATGACCACGCCGAGACCGAGGGCCAAGAGAGTGTAGGTCGATGGCTCGGGTATGACGACAAAGGCCACTCCACCGTTTTGAGACAGAGTGAAGGTGCCTTGGAAGAAGCCCCTTCCGGAATCGGCGTCGTTAAGCTGAAATGGCGCGTTAAAGGTTCCCCAACGGGCCACGCGATACAGATCCCAATATTGTTCAACATTGGCGATTCCGCCAAATGTTCCAAGGTTCGCACCTCCAAAGCTCGCTTCAATTTCGGTCAGGCCGAAATCTGCTCCGTTCCCTGCGTTACCGGCCGAATCCCAGTTACTAAACCCACCAGACGCAACCGTCGCCAAACCAGTGTTGCTGTCATTGGAATCGAGGGTCGCACCAACGTTGACCATAAGTGCGGCAGCGGGCGCTGGAGCGAGCTGCGTCGGGATACCTGGCCGGGATGAACTCGACGCGCCAACCGTCCCAGGTGCTGTGCGCACAGAGGAGATGTAGATTGTCGAGTTGAACTCATTACCTGATCCTGTACTCGTATTCTGAGTCGGGATCGTGGTGTTGGCGCTATTGTTATCGGACGAGGTGCCGTTGTTCGCGGAGATGAATCCGGCGAAGAGATCGGCCCGCTCATACCAGTTACCACCACCGACGCCACTCCCAAAAAGGGTATCGAGTTGTGTATTAAGGTTTGCGATGTTGGTTATGTTCGTTGTGGTGTCCTTGTAAGAGACAGCCGACCCGAGATTAACCATGAATATGCTTCCCGCACCGGGAGACGAGGGGGCGGCTCTGAAGCCCAAAATGATGTCACCGTTGTTCCAAGTCGTGTCCTGCGCTTTAGCAGCGAGGCCCGATCCAAGAACACCAGCAACCGCAAGGAGAGCGATTTTATTGATGATTTTCATTGTATTTTTGATCTTTGTTTTTGGTTTTTTTGGCGAAGCAAAACCCATCCAAACAAGCATGGGAGCGGCTTCGTGCCTTGTCGAGCAACCGGAACAGCATTGCCTGACACCCCGGTTATCGGTGATCAGGGCTCCCCTGACTAC
>Ga0163144_10018608_pt1 | contig 14027 bp, 12 predicted proteins | sample OliLak19BULKMAT1_FD_123175 | JGI IMG/M metagenome (GOLD analysis project Ga0163144, IMG submission 123175) | Freshwater microbial mat bacterial communities from Lake Vanda, McMurdo Dry Valleys, Antarctica - Oligotrophic Lake LV.19.BULKMAT1 | ecosystem: Environmental > Aquatic > Freshwater >... | reverse complement strand
GGCGGCCTACACGCTGGGTCTCGTGGCTGTCGTGGGCGTGCTCGTGACGGTGCTGCCAGTGCTGCGGCTGCGTCACCTGGATGTGGCCAGCGCCATTCGCGAAGAAGGCCGCTCGGGCACGGCGTCGCGCCGCATGCTGGCGATCCGCCGCGTGCTCGTGGCCGGGCAGGTGGCGTTCGCGCTGGTGCTGCTCGTCGGCGCCGGCATGTTGCTGGCGAGCTTCGGTCGGGTGCTGGCGATCGATCCGGGGTTCCGCGCCGAGGGCGTCTTCACCGGACGCATCGCGCTGCCGGCGGCGCGCTACGCCGACGACGCCGCGTTGCGCAGCGCCTACGACCGGCTGCTGCTGGCCGTGCGTGCGATTCCGGGGGTGAGCGCGGCGGGGCTCACGAGCTCGCTGCCCTTCAGCGGCGATTACAGCGACAGCGTGATTCTCGCCGAGGGCTATCAAATGGCGCCGGGGGAATCGGTGATCTCGCCCTCGCAGATCGCCGCGAGCGACGGGCTGATCGAGGCGCTCGGCTTGTCGCTGGTGCACGGCCGGGCTTTCGACCGCCGCGACGCCGCCGGCGCACCGCGCGTGGTGATCGTCGATGAGCGGCTGGCGCAGCGCTTCTGGAAGAACCAGGACCCGATCGGCCGGCGGCTCTACTTTCCGTCCGACCCGAACGACATGCTGAAGACGCCCGCCGACGACCAGTGGCTCACCGTGGTGGGGGTCGTGCGCAACGTGCGGCTGCGCGCCCTGGCGGCGCCGGCCGGCTCCGGTCTGTTCGGCGCGTACTACTTTCCGCTGGCGCAGTCCACCGACCGCGGCCTGTCGGTAGTGGCCCGCACCACCCAGCCGCCCGAACTGCTCACCTCCGCCGTGCGCGCGGCCGTGCGCGGCGTGGATGCGGCCGTGCCGGTCTACGACGTCAGCACCATGAGCGCCAGGCTCGATGGCGCCATGACCGACCGGCGTACGCCCATGATCCTGGCGGTGACCTTTGCCGCCGTGGCGCTGCTGCTGTGCGCAGTGGGGCTCTACGGCGTGCTGGCCTATCAGGTGGCGCAGCGGTCGCGCGAAATCGGCATCCGCATGGCGCTCGGCGCCAGTGCGCCCGGCATCTTCCAGATGGTGTTGCGGGAAGGCGCGGCGGTGGTCGGTGCTGGGGTCGCGGTGGGGCTCGGCGGGGCCTGGGTTCTCCGAACCGCCCTGCAGGCGCAGCTCTACGAAGTGGATGCGATGGACCCGCGCGTGCTGCTTGGGGTGGTCGGGGTGCTGGCCGTCACCGCGCTGGTTGCCTGCACGCTGCCGGCCCGGCGGGCGGCAGCGACCGACCCTGCCCAGGCGTTGACCGACCGCTAAGCCCTCGGTTGAACGCGGCGGGAAAGTCTGTGCCTGGTCCAGGCTGATTGCCAAAAAGTCATCCAAGGGTGGATAAAAATTGGCCTATGACAACGACTTCGCACCGGCCTGACCTTCGGATCAGGGGTAAATCCCTCGCAAATTCTCCTGGTACAGTCCGTGCTAAGCAGAGATGCACATGAATCCCCCCTCGCCGCAGCTCTCCGGCTCGTTGCCATTGGCTCTCGCCGCGGTCTCCGACCGCCGCTCGCAGCCGCGCCTCAGCGCCGAAATCCTCGGCCTCGATGACGACGCGAATCTCGCATTGGGCGTACATGTCCGCGTGATCAACGTGTCGAGTGGCGGCGCCCTTCTGGAACTCCAGGAATGGATCCGGCCCGGAACGCGGACCGAACTACGGCTGTCGAAGCCGGCCATCGAGGGCGAGGCGGAACGCCTGTCGGCCCGGGGCCAGATCGCGCGCTGCTGGGTGCATCGGCTGTCGCCGCTGCACTACCGGGCGGCGCTCGTGTTCAGCAGCCTGGCCCCGGTCACCCCCGGCCCCCCGTTGCACACGGAAGTGGACATGATCGTCCTGCTCGAGCGGCCCGCATGATATAAGGCCAATGACAGATCTGTCGGATGTCGCTCACCCTCTGTGCCCCTGTTGTTTCGTCGAACCCCGCCCGGGGTGGTGCCATGCGCCTCGTCGACGCCATCGGTCGGGTCGAGCCCTCCTGGGTAGAGGCCGTGGCGGTGGTGCAGGCGATCTGTGCGCGGCTGGAGCCCGGTCAGGCGCCGCCGGCGCTCGACGACATCATGTTGTCGAAGGCAGGCGGGGTGTCGTTTCCGCCGCCAGGCAGAGCGGCGGCCGATCGCGCGGTTGACGCAGCCGGGCAGTTGCTCACGGCCATCCTCGGCCAGGGCGTATGCCCAATGCCCGTGTGGGATGCCACCGAACTCGCGCGGCGCTCGCCCCAGACCTTCGGGTCAGCTCGGGCCTTCGGCGCCTCGCTCACGTGCGTGCCGGCGCACCAGGGGCCGCACGACCTCGCCGCCTATTTCGCGTCGTCGCTGAGCGCCAACACGCCCACGCAACCCCTGCCGTCGGGCTTCGCGTTGCGGGGACTCACGACCCGCGCGGTGATGGTGCTGCTGGCCGTGACGCTGTGCGGCATCGGCGCCGGGGTCTCGGTGGGCGCCTTGTTCGCCGCCCGCACGGCACCCGGGGTGGCCGCGACTCCACGGCCGCACGAGGCGACGGCCATGCTCGGCGCCGGCGCGGTGCTCGGCGCCCTCAAATAGCGGCCGCAGAAACCCGCGCCTGCGACGCCAGCACGGCCTGCACGTAGCGGGATCTGAGCGGATGCGCCAGTCGCGGCGCCAGCGTCGTGGAGGCCGCCGTCACTTTCGCTACGTCCACGCCCGTGACCACGCCCAGCCCATCGAGCATGTAGAGCAGATCCTCGGTGGCGAGATTGCCGGAGGCGCCAGGCGCGAAGGGGCAGCCGCCCAAGCCGCCGGCTGATGCATCGAAGGTCGTGACGCCGAGGTCGAGGGCCGCCAGCACGTTGGCCAGCGCCGTGCCTCTGGTGTCGTGGAAGTGCAGCGCGAGGCGCGCGGCCGGGATGCCCGCGGCGAGCAAGGCGGGCACGACGCGGCGCACCTGCCCGGGATGACCCACGCCAACCGTGTCGCTCACTGCCACTTCGTAGACTCCTTGATCGAGCAGCGCCTGGGTCACGCGCAGCACCGCCTCCACGGCGACCGGACCCTCGAACGGGCAGCCGAACGCGCACGACACGTAGCCGCGCACGGACAGACCGCTGTCGAGCGCGCGCCGGGTCACCTCGGCATACCGCGCGAGCGACTGGTCGATGGACTGGTTCAGGTTCGCGGCGCTGAAGCGTTCCGACGCGGCGGCAAACACCGCCACCTCGTCGACGCGCGCGGCCAGTGCCCGTTCGAGCCCCGCCAGATTCGGCACGAGCGCCGTGTAGCGCACCCCGGGCCGCCGTTCGATGGCGGCACAGACCGCCTCGGCGTCGGCCATCTGCGGCACCCACTTCGGTGACACGAACGCCGACACCTCGATCACCCGGTGACCGGCGGCGGCGAGCGCGTTGATGAACTGCACCTTCTCGGCGGTGGATAGAGCCGCGGCTTCGTTCTGCAAGCCGTCGCGCGGGCCCACTTCCACGATCGTGGCGCGCACGGGCGCGGTCACTGGTCGATCTCCACCAGCACGGTCCCGGGCTTCACCAAGTCGCCCACGGCGCAGCGCACGGCTCGCACCACGCCGGCGTGGGCGGCGCGAATCGTGAGCTCCATCTTCATGGCTTCGAGGATCACGACGGGCGCGCCCGCCTCAACCGCCGCGCCCACCGCCACCACGACCTTCACGACCGTGGCCGGCATGGGCGGTGTCATGTCGCTACCAGCCGCGCGCGCCCCAGTGCGAGCGCGGGCCGAGGCATCGACGTCGAGCTCGTAGGCACGGCCACCGGTGCTGGCCCACAGCGCCGGTGTGCTGCCGGCCACGGACACGACGGTCACCCGTCCGTCGGGTGTGGTCACCCGGTAGCGCGAGGGACCGAACGGCGCCACGGTGCACGCCACGCCGTCCACGAGGACCACGCCGTCACCCTGCGTCTCGACGGCGTAGGTCGTATCGCCGTGCTGCAATCGGTAGCGTTGCGCCATGGTCAGCCTCGCCACCCGCGCATGGTGTCGAAGGGATCGGTGCTGGCGGTGCTGACCGGGCCGGTCGTGCCGCTGGCTGTGGCTCCGCCGAGGGACGCGTGCCACGCGGCCGCGGCCATCACCTCCACGGGAACCGGTGTCGCCGTGGTCAACTCGGCCAGGTGGCGGTCGAGGAAGCCGGTGTCGATCTGCCCGGCCACGAACGCCGGGTGGGCAAGCAGGGTCTGCAGGAAGGCGAGGTTGGTGCGCAGGCCGAGGATCTCGAAGCGGGTGAGAGCCTCGCGCGCCCGGGAGAGGCAGTGCTCGCGCGTGTCGCCGGAGGCAATCAGCTTGGCCAGCATCGGGTCGTAGTAGACCGACACGGCGCCGCCCTCGACCACGCCGGCATCGACCCGCAGGCCCGGACCCGAAGGCTCGCGGTAGCGCAGGAGCGGACCGGCCTGTGGCAGGAACCCGCGCGCCGGGTCCTCCGCATAGACGCGGCATTCAATCGCATGGCCGCGTTGCGTAAGGTCGGTCTGGCGCCAGGGCAGTGGCTCGCCGGCGGCCACGGCCAACTGCGCGCGCACCAGATCCACGCCGACGACACATTCGGTGATCGGGTGTTCCACCTGCAGGCGGGCGTTGATCTCGAGGAAGTAGAAGCGCGCGTCGTCGCCCTCGCCCTCGAGCAGGAACTCGACCGTGCCGGCGTTCTGGTAGCCCACCGTGCGGCCGGCCGCCACCGCAGCGGCGCCGATGCGCGCGCGCAGGGCCGGCGTCACGGCCGGTGACGGCGTTTCCTCCACCACCTTCTGGTGGCGGCGCTGCGCCGAGCACTCGCGTTCGAACAGGTGCACGATCTGGCCGTGGCGGTCGCCGAAGATCTGCACCTCGATATGGCGCGGCCGGTCGATCAGCCGTTCCAGGTAGAGCGTGCTGTTGCCGAAGGCCGCCTGGGCCTCGCGCCGGGCCTGGGCCAGGGCTGCGGCCAGCTCGTCGAGGTGGCGCACGGTCTTCATGCCGATGCCGCCGCCGCCCGCCGCCGGCTTCACGAGCAGGGGGACGCCCAGCGTGGTACCGGCAGCCAGGAGCGCGGCGTCGCTCTGGTCGTCGAGCGTGATGCCCGGTACGACCGGCACGCCCGCCGCCTCCATGAGGCGGCGCGCGCCGGTCTTCGAGCCGAGCCGCTCGATGGCGTCGGCCGGGGGACCGATGAAGATCAGGCCCGCGTTCTCGACCGCGCGAGCGAAGTGCGCGCGTTCCGATAGAAAGCCGTAGCCAGGATGCACCGCGTCGGCGCCGGTAAGCCGCGCGGCCTCGAGCAGCGCGGCCACGTTGAGATAGCTCTCGGCGGCGGGCGGCGGTCCAATGCGCACGGCCACGTCGGCGGCCTGCACGTGCGGCGCCTCGACGTCGGCGTCGGAATAGACCGCCACGGTTTCGAGTCCGGCGGTCGTGCATCCCCGAATGACTCGCAGGGCGATTTCGCCGCGGTTGGCAATGAGCACGCGGCGCATCATCGCACCAGCCATGACGGGTCGCGCTTGTCGAGGAACGCGCGCAAGCCTTCCTGCCCCTCTGGGGATCCGCGCTGAGCCGCGATGGTGCGAGCGGTAAGCGCCGCCACGTCTTCGGGGGCGCGTCCCGCCACGGCGGGAATCAGCGCCTTGGCGGCCGCCACCGCCGTGGGCGCGGCCGACAGGATCTCAGCAACGTAGCGAGCCACGGCCGCGTCGAGCTCGTCGGCTGCGGCGACGGCATGCACGAGGCCGATGGCCTGGGCGTGCGCCGCATCGAAGCGCATGCCGGTGAGGAACAGCTCGCGCGCGGCCGACACGCCAATCTTCGCCAGCACGAACGGCGAGATCATCGCCGGCAGAATCCCCAGCTTCGTCTCGGTGAAACCGAAGACGGTGCGCGTCTCGGCCACCACGATGTCGCACACGGCGGCCAGCCCGGCGCCGCCGCCGAGGGCGGCGCCATGCACCCGGCCGATCACCGCCACCGGCAGGGTGTTGATGGCCCGCAGCATGGCGGTAGTGGCTGCGGCATCGCGCTCGTTCTCGGCCACGCTGACACTCGCCATGCGCGCCATCCAGGCAGCATCGGCGCCGGCACTGAACACCTTGCCGGCCCCGGCCAGTACCACTGCGCGCACGCCCTCGGTGGCGGCCACGCTCGTGGCCCAGGCGTGCAGCTCGGTCACCACCTCGTCGTTGAACGCATTGCGCACGTCGGGGCGGTTGAGCGTGAGGTACTCGACGGGGCCGTCGCGGCGGACGGCAAGGAATTGGTACATGCGGCCCTACATCCGGAAGACGCCGAATTTGGCCGGCGGCACGGGCGCGTTGGCGGCGGCCGAGAGGCCGAGTGCCAGCACAGTGCGCGTGTCGAGTGGATCGAGGATGCCGTCGTCCCACAGGCGCGCCGTCGAGTAGTAGGGCGAGCCTTCCTCGTCGTACTTCTCCAGGATGGGCTCGCGGATGGCGGCCTCATCCTCGGCCGAGAACGGCTTGCCGTCGCGACCGAGCTGGTCGCGCTTCACCGTGGTGAGCACGCCCGCCGCCTGCTCACCGCCCATTACCGAGATGCGCGCGTTGGGCCACATCCACAGGAAACGGGGCTCGTAGGCGCGGCCGCACATGCCGTAGTTGCCGGCGCCGAACGACCCGCCGATGAGCACGGTGAACTTCGGCACCACCGAGGTGGCCACCGCGTGCACCATCTTGGCGCCGTCCTTGGCGATGCCGCCACGCTCGTATTGGCGGCCCACCATGAAGCCGGTGATGTTCTGCACGAACACGAGCGGCACGCCGCGCATGTTGCACAGCTCGATGAAGTGGGTGGCCTTGAGCGCCGATTCCGAGAACAGCACGCCGTTATTGGCCACGACGCCCACGAGCCGGCCGTGCACGCGCGCAAAGCCGCACACCAGCGTGGGCCCGTAGCGCGCCTTGAACTCGTCGAAACGGGAGCCGTCGACCACGCGCGCGATGACCTCGCGCACGTCGTACTGCGTGCGCAGGTCGCCGGGCACGATGCCGTAGATCTCAGCCGGGTCGTAGAGCGGGTCTTCGGGGGTGGTCACGTCGCCGTGCACCGGCTTGACCGAGTGCAGCGTGGAGACGATGGTGCGCGCCTGGTGCAGCGCGTGGCGGTCGTCGTCGGCGAAGTAGTCGGCCACGCCGGAGAAGCGCGTGTGCACGTCGGCGCCGCCGAGGTCTTCGGCGCTGACGTCTTCGCCAGTGGCGGCCTTCACGAGCGGCGGCCCGGCCAGGAAGATGGTGCCGGTGCCCTTCACGATGATCGTCTGGTCGGACATGGCCGGCACGTAGGCGCCGCCGGCCGTGCACGAGCCCATCACCACGGCGATCTGCGCAATGCCTGCGGCCGACATGCGCGCCTGGTTGTAGAAGATGCGCCCGAAGTGATCGCGATCGGGGAACACCTCGGCCTGCAGGGGCAGGAACGCGCCGCCCGAGTCCACGAGATAGATGCACGGCAGGTGGTTCTGCAGCGCCACGTCCTGGGCGCGCAGGTGCTTCTTCACGGTGAGGGGATAGTAGGTGCCGCCCTTGACGGTGGCGTCATTGGCCACAATCAGCACCTCGCGCCCCGACACGCGGCCGATGCCGGTGACCACGCCGGCCGAGGCCGCGCCGCCGTCGTACATGTCCCAGGCGGCCAGCGCCGACAGCTCGAGAAAGGGCGACCCGGGGTCGAGCAGCAGATCGATGCGGTCGCGCACGGGCAACTTGCCCTGGGCGGTGTGGCGTTCCAGATACTTGGGACCGCCCCCCTGTTTCACGAGCGCGAGCCGGTCGCGGTAGGTAGCCACCAGGCCCGCCATGCGCGCGCGGTTCTGCGCGAACTCCGGAGCGGCGGTGCGAATCTGCGACTCGAGAACGTCCATGGAGCTCCAGCGCGCGGGCAGACGGGTGAAGGCGGCGCTACCAGCCGCAGCAGTCGGTCTTGAACCGGCACGCCGGACAGCGCCACACGGCGTGCATCCGGTACATCTCGGCCCCGCAGCGCTCACACACGGTCTTGTCGTCGCCGGCATGCGCCGGCCCGGAGCGCAGCGCCGAGCGGACCTGGGTGATGGGTGGCAGGGAGGGGGAGTCCGCCATGCCCGGCATTATAGCGGATGGCCCTGGATGCGAACGGACCCCTGGCGCGGCCTTTGGAGAATAATGGGATCTGGACCATGGCTCGAGTGCAAGCGCGCCGTCGTCGTGTGCTGGTCGTCGATGACGACCCGGCCACGGTGGACTGGCTGAAGATGGTGATCGAGCAGGCTCCGGTGGAGCCGGCCTTCGAGGTGCGCGCGGCCGGTCTCGGCCGCACCGGCGATGCGCTGTTCGACGAGTGGCATCCGGACATCGTGCTGCTCGACCTGCTGCTGCCCGACGGCGACGGCCTCGACCTGCTGAAGGGTATGAAGGAGCGGGCGCCGGGCATCGAGGTGATCGTCATCAGCGGCCAGGGTACGATTGCCCGCGCCCTCGACGCCGGTCAGGCCGGGGCCTTCTTCTTCGTGGAGAAGTCGCAGCTCGACCCCGACGGCATCGTCGGCATCCTCGAACGCGCCGGCCGCCAGGTCGACGAACGGGTGACCCACGAGCAGCTCCGCGCCAAGCTGCGCGACCCCGACGGCATGGGCGCCGTGGTGGGGCAGAGCGAGGTGATGCGCGAGCTGTTCGAGCTGGTGGATGCGGTGGCCCCGAGCAACGCCAACGTGCTCATCCAGGGCGAGAACGGCACGGGCAAGGAACTGATCGCCAACGCCTTGCACCAGCGGAGTCCGCGCGCGGCCGGACCGTTCATCAAGATCAACTGCGCCGCGATTCCCAAGGACCTGATCGAGTCGGAGCTCTTCGGCTACAAGAAGGGCTCGTTCACCGGCGCCAACGCCGACAAGATCGGACTGCTCGAGCTGGCCGAAGGCGGCGCCCTGATGCTCGACGAAATCGGCGAGATGCCGGCCTACCTGCAAACCAAGCTGCTGCGCGTGCTGCAGGAGCGTGAGTACCGGCCGATTGGCAGCGAGCGCTTCGTGAAGGTCGACTTCCGGTTGATCTGCGCCACCAACATTGACGTCGAGGCGGCGCTGCGTGATGGACGGCTGCGCGAGGATCTCTACTTCCGCATCAACACGATCATGCTGCGCGTGCCGCCGCTGCGCGAGCGCACCGAAGACATTCCCTTGCTGTGCGACTGGTTCGTGGAGAAGTTCGCGCGCCGCCATCAGAAGTCGGTACGCGGCGTGAGTCCGGCGGCCTATCACCTGTTGATTCGCAATCGCTGGCCCGGCAACGTGCGCGAGCTCGAGAACGCGATGGAGCGCGCCGTGCTGGTGACGCGCACCGTCGACATCCAGCCGGTGGATCTGCCCGATTCGCTGCGCCTGGCCAAAGACGACGACGCGTTTGCCATTCCCGCGCATCGCACCCTGGCTGAGATCGAACGCATGGCCATCCTGCAGACGCTCGAGCGCACCAACTGGAACAAGCAAGAGGCGGCGCAGATTCTCGGGCTCTACCGGCCCACGCTCTACAACAAGATGCGGCGGCACGGGATCGTGGCCCGCGGCGTGAAGCGGCGGCGCGTGGCCGCAGTGGGCGAGGCCTGAGCGGCGTGCCGCTGGTGTTGCGGGCGGCCTGGCGCGGCGTGGAGGAGCTCTACAGCAGCGAAGGCCTGACCCACGCCGCGGCGATTGCCTACTACACGCTGCTGTCGCTGTTCCCGTTCCTGCTGCTGCTGTTCTCGCTGATCGGTTCGTTTACGGCGGACCCGGCTGCGCGCGACGAAGTCGTGCGGTTCCTGCTGCGCTACTTTCCAGGGCAGCTGGACTTCGTGACCGGGCAGATCGACAGCTTCAGCACGGCGCGAATCCGGATCGGGGTGGGCGGCGGACTGGCCCTGGCGTATGCGTCGGTGGGTGTCTTTGGCGCGATCAGCTCGGCCGTGAATCACGCCTGGGGCGTGGAGCGCCAGCGCAGTTTCCTGCGCCACCGGCTGTTCTCGTTCCTGATGATGGCTTCGGCCGCGGCCATGTTCCTGGCAGCCATCGTGATCGTGAGCCTGGTGCGCGTCGTCGAGGCCCGCTGGTTCGGCGCGCTGGGACTGCAGTTCGACTGGCTCACCCGCATGAGCGGCGCCGGCGCCGACTACGCCGCGATTGCGCTGCTGATTCTGTGCGTCGCCCTCGTGCACAAGTACGTGCCCTACGTGCGCGTGTCGTTCCGCGACGTGTGGCCGGGCGCAATTCTGACCGGCCTGCTGTGGCGCGCCGCCTTCGCGCTGTTCTCGGCCTATGCGGCCGACCCGGCGCGCTGGACGGTACACGGATCGGTCGCCGCCGTGGTGGTGTTCTTGCTGTGGATCTACGTGTCGGCCGTGTTGCTGCTCTACGGCGTGGAGGTGACGGCGGCCTACGTGCGGTTCCGCACCGGCCTGCGCAAGTCGCAGATCGCCGCGGCTACGGCCGCCGGGCGATCAATTGGCGCTTGATGGCGTCGGTGAAGAACGGCAAGTCGTCCGACTTGCGTGACGTGATCACGTTGCCGTCTTCCACGACCGGCCGATCCACGTAGCGCGCGCCGGCATTCTTCACGTCGACGGCAATGGACGGCCAGCACGTCACCAGGCGTCCCGACAAGGCCTTGGCGTTGACGAGCACCGACGCGCCATGGTCCATCGCGGCCACCGGCTTACCGGCTTCCACCGCATCACGCACCAGATCGACCATGGCGTGCCGCAGGCGGATGCGGTCGGCGCAATAGCCGCCTGGGATGACGACCGCGTCGACGTCGGCGGCGCGCAGCGCGCTGGCCGCGAACTCGGCCACGACCGACGGACCGTTGCGGCTCACGTAGGTCTGCCCCTGCATCGGGCCGACGACGTGCACGGTGGCGCCGGCATCGCCAAGGGCGGCACGCGTGGCCTCGAGGTCGACGTGGTCGTAGTCGGCTTCCACCAGAATCACCACACGTTGCCCCCGGAGCGGGGTGGTCTCAGTCACGCTGTCGATGGCCTCTGGCGAAGAGTGTATCGCAGGGGCTCGGAGCGCGGCATATGATCGATGGATGAATCGACTGGCGCGCGAGGCAAGCCCGTATCTGCGTCAGCACGCCGCCAACCCGGTGGACTGGTATCCCTGGGGCGACGAGGCGTTTGCGCGGGCGCGCGGCGAGCAGAGGCCGATCTTCCTCTCGATCGGCTACGCCACCTGCCACTGGTGCCATGTGATGGCGCACGAGTCGTTCGATGACGACGCCGTGGCGGCACTCTTGAACCGCAACTTCGTGTGCATCAAGGTGGACCGCGAAGAGCGCCCCGACGTGGACCGCGTCTACATGGCGTTCGTGCAGGCCACGACCGGCAGTGGCGGCTGGCCCATGAGCGTGTGGCTCACGCCCACGCTGGAGCCGTTCTACGGCGGCACCTACTTTCCGCCGGTCGCGGCCTTCGGACGCCCGTCGTTCACCGACCTGATCGGCGAGCTGGCGCGGGCGTGGCGTGATGACCGCGTGGCCGTGGTGGCATCCGCCACGCGCGTGCTCGAGCGTCTGCGCACGAGCGACACCCCTTCCGCGAGTGGTGCGAAGCCAGACGCGGCCACCCTCGACGCCGCGGTGGAGACGTGGGCAGGCGCGTTCGACGAACAGCGCGGCGGCTTCGGCGACTCGCCGAAGTTCCCGCGCCCGAGTGAGCTGCTGTTCCTGCTGCGCGAGTATGCGCGCACCGGCCAGGCCAATCCGCGCGTGATGGTGCTGGGCACGCTGCGGGCCATGGCGCTCGGCGGCCTGCGCGACCACGTCGGCGGCGGCTTCCATCGCTATTCGGTGGACGGCGGCTGGCGCGTGCCGCACTTCGAGAAGATGCTCTACGACCAGGCCCAGCTCGTGCTCGCCTACCTGGAGGCCGCGCAGATGAGCGGCGATGCCTTCTTCGCGCAAGTGGCTGAAGACACGCTGCGCTACGTGCAACGCGACCTGCTGTCGCCGGATGGCGCGTTCTACTCAGCCGAAGACGCCGATTCGGTTGCGGCGGCAAAGGCCGGGCAGCCAGGGGCGCACGCCACTGAAGGCGCCTTCTACATCTGGTCGCGCGACGAGATCGTGCAGGCCCTGGGGCCCGACAGCCGCGTGTGGGAAATGCGCTTCGGCGTGAAGCCGGGTGGCAACGCGCCGTTCGACCCGCACGAGGAGTTCGGCAAGAACAACCTCTTCTACACGGCCAAGACGATTGCGGCGATCTCGAGCGAGAGCGGCATCACGCCCGCGGACGTGGGCATGGCACTGGCGCGTGGCCGGCAGCGCCTGTTTGCGGCGCGCGAGAAGCGGCCGCGCCCCTTGCTCGACGACAAGGTGCTCACCGCTTGGAACGGCTTGATGATCGCGGCGTGCGCGCGGGCCGGCCGCGTGCTGGCGCCGGGCGACGCGCTCGGCGAAGGCGTGGGCGGCACTGGCGCGCATCACCTGCAGGTGGCGCAGCGCTGTGCGGCGTTCGTGCGGGATCGCCTGTGGAATGCCGAGACCGGACGGCTCCTGCGCCGCTACGCCGCGGGCACCGCCGGCATCGACGCGTTTGCGGAGGACTACGCCTTCCTGGCGTGGGGACTCCTCGAGCTCTTCCAGGCCGACGGCGACCCGCAGTGGCTGGCGTGGGCAGTACGGCTGCACGAGTCGCTCGACCGCTACTTCGGCGCGGCCGACGACCAAGGATGGCATGCTACGACGGGCGAAGACCCGACCGTGCTGCTGCGCCAGCTCGAGGAGTACGACGGCGCGGAGCCGGCGGCGTCGTCGGTGGCGGTGATGAACCTGCTGGCACTGGCGCGCCTCACGGGACGAGCGGCGTATCAGGCCAAAGCGGAGCGCGTGTTGGCGGCCTGGGGCACGAGGCTGCGGACGCATCCCCGGGTGGCGCCGTTCATGTTGGCGGCGGCGTCGACCGCGCTGCTGCCGCCCATTGAGATTGCGGTGGCCGACGGCCACGACACGGCCGCCGCCGCGCGCCTGCGCCATGCCCTGGCATCACGGTTCCTGCCCTCGGCCGTGGTGGTGTCGGTGACGGCGACACACCGCGAGGGGCTGGCCGTGGCGGCGCCGTGGACCGCGGCGATGACGGCGCTGGGCGGAGAAGCGACGGCATATGTCTGCCGCGACTTCGTGTGCGACGTGCCCGTGACGGCCGCTGAGGCGCTAGTCACCCGTCTCGACGAACTCACGCAGCCCATCGTGCTCGCGGAAGCCGAGACGGATAGCGTCTGACGGGCAGGCAGACGACGACCGCCGCCGTCGAGTATCGTGAGCACTACGCCGGGGTGGCGAATGGTGGCCCGTCTCAGGTGATCAAAGGGCCGCCTGCCGAGCGGGGCATCCCGTCGGGCGGCGTTGCTCCTCCCTCGGATGCACTCGGCATCCTCGGTCGTCGCGCCTTGCCAGCCGGGCGCCGCGCCCGGCATCCGACCCTCGTTCACCTGAGGCGGACCACGGGCAGACGCACGCTGTCCGTGCCAGGTAGTGGGCCGACAGCCCAACACTCGGGTATCGTGTGGGCTACGCCGGGGTGGCGAAACTGGCAGACGCACGGGACTTAAAATCCCGGGTTCCGCAAGGAGCGTGTGGGTTCGATTCCCACCCCCGGCACTACGTGCCTCGCTCGCGCCTGAGACCTCATGAGCCCGTCGTCTGTCATATGATCAAACGGCCCGGCGACGCGCCCTCGCGTGCCCCGGTCCCTGGAGGGCGCGACGATGCGGTGGGAAGATCAACGGCGAAGCGACAACGTCGAAGACCGGCGCGGCATGCGCGTGCCTGGGGGCGTGGCCGGCGGCGGCATCGGCACCATCGTGATCGTGCTCATCGTCAGTTGGCTCACGGGCGCCAACCCGCTCACGTTGCTCCAGATGGCGGGCGGCGGCGGGGGCAGTGAAGCCCCGGCGCAGCAGGGACAGGTGGGCGCGCCCACGGGCGATCCGCAGGCCGAGTTTGTCGCCGTGGTG